>Ga0138256_10000973_pt1 | contig 30588 bp, 23 predicted proteins | sample KNB2016incub_MG_FD_105486 | JGI IMG/M metagenome (GOLD analysis project Ga0138256, IMG submission 105486) | Active sludge microbial communities from wastewater in Klosterneuburg, Austria - KNB2014incub_MG | ecosystem: Engineered > WWTP > Activated sludge > Unclassified | place: Austria... | reverse complement strand
TTGTGTTCTGCAGGTATCTATGGGTATTCACTTGAAGCTGATGTTTCCGGAATAATGTCTAATGGGATTGCGCAGATGATCTGGTATCTTCTTGAAGGTTCAACATTACGTGAAGATCCTGATAAAACATCACTGACCCAATACCATGTTGAACCTAAAGACCATGATCATACACTGATCTTTTATAAAAGTGAATTGTCTGGAAGATGGTGGGTCGAAAATAAGGCAGGTCGTAAAGTGCCTTGTTCTTACCTGGATTATCGCAAAGCATGTGAGGAAGACTATAGCGAAGTCATCATCAAAGCTGTGTTAGGTTAAATCAAAAGGTAAAATTAAGGTTCAAGAAGAAGTTCCAGATGCATCGACCTTGAGCCTTTCAATAATATTGGCTGGCCCTTGCACTCTTTCCATGACCATGATTTCTTAATGGTATCAATAGAATCGGCTAAGGTGATCCGGGAATCATTTAATGAAGCCAATTCGAAGGCATTTAAGAAAGCGTCACCTACAAGGTAAATCCTGGAAAACGGTAGAGCATTAACTTGCCGTATTATTTGTTGGTGGGCAGCGTGGCTAGTGTCACCAAGTTCTTTCATATCCCCTAATACGATCCAGCCATAGGGGTATTGCGTTGCGAAAGCCTGGATGGCCAGTTCCATGCTGGATGGATTTGCATTGTAGGCATCCTTGACTATAAGACAACCATTATAATTAACTATTTCAGAACGGTTAGCCTTGGAAACAAATCCGGATAAACTATCTCCAATATCTTTCATTGGTACTATAAAATAGCTCCCGACTGTAAAGGCCGCCAACATATTTGTTGCATTGTAATGTCCAAACATAGAAGATGATATTTCAAAATCCGAATGCATATCCTTCAATGTAAAACCTTGTTGACCTTCTTTAGCTTTATAGTTAAAATGGATCTGCGGATTAAAAGCGGAGTCAAATCCATAAGTAAGTTTATGGGTGACTTTTTCACCCAAAACCCTGAGATTAGGATCATCCACATTGACAAAGGCTAAGCCTTCATTTTCTTGCAGGAATTCAAACAGCTCTCCTTTCGCTTTCCGTACTCCTTCCAATGACCCAAAACCTTCCAGGTGAGCACTGCCGATATTCGTAATGATCCCATGGGTAGGAGCTGCAATAGTGCATAGGAAGGCAATTTCCCCGATGTGATTGGCGCCCATTTCGCATATTATAATTTCTGTATTCTTTTTAGCAGACAGTATTGTAAGTGGTACACCGATATGATTATTGAGATTGCCGGTGGTGGAATGGACGTTGTAGCGTTTAGCTAAAACAGCAGTGATTAATTCCTTTGTAGTAGTCTTGCCATTGCTTCCTGTGATACCAAGCACAGGAATTTTTAATTGTTTACGATGATACGCAGCCAGATCCTGAAGGGCTGTCAGCGAATCATCTACTGTTATGATGCGATGATCTTTCAACGTACGATCTGATACCACAGCCATTGCGGCCCCCTGATGAAGTGCCTGCTGGGCAAAAGTATTTCCATCAAAATGTTCTCCCTTGAGTGCAAAGAAGATACTGCCAGGGATTATTTTCCTGGTATCTGTTGATATTACAGGATGATCTTGAAATATGGAATATAGGGAGTGGAGATCCATTTGATTTTGAATAAGCAATTAAAATGTATATGAAAATAAAAACGCCCAAACAAATTGTAAGGGCGTCTTTAAAAATATATCTTCTTAATGGTTATTTATACCGTCTCGACTTGGACGATCCTCCGCCTCCAAAGTCATGTCCACCGATTTCACCTCCTGGTTCTGAACCTCCAATCTGGTGCATAGCGCATCTGAAGCCAATGGTTCTGTCACCTTTGGTCTGATTTTTAAATCTTCTGGCGGCAGGGGATAACCAATATAAGCGGTCAGCCCATGATCCTCCTTTAATAACTCGGGAGCTATCATTGATCAGTGTAGATTCACCATAGGCATAGTAAACTGCTTCCTCATCGTCATCACGATAATCAAGTACATTTCCCTGGAAGTAATTTTCTCTCAAGGCAGCGAGAGAATCATCTACGATTGAATAGCGGATCCGGCCAAGGCTGTCTTTTTCAACAGGTTTTCCGTTTTCATCAAGCACACGTTGTTGAAAAATATTACCACGGAATGGGTTCAAATCCTGATTTTCAACATCACGCAATGTGCTACTGGTCATAGGACGGAAAAGATCACCAGTCCACTCATTGACATTACCGGCCATGTTATACAACCCAAAATCATTTGGGAAGAAGGCCTTAACCGGGGAAGGAAAAGGTGCGTTATCATTAGGTTTACCAGCGGTACCCATATAGTTACCTCTGGATTCCTTGAAATTGGCTAACATTCTGCCTTGAAATTTATCGTGGACTTTATACCTCGCAGTGTTGCCATCCCATGGATAAATTCTGCGGTCGGAGATTAACTCATCTTTCTTAGAAAGATTATTTCCCTGGAGTGCAAGTGCAGCATATTCCCATTCAGCTTCTGTTGGCAGGCGATAAGCGGGTAATAAGATTCCATCCTCGAAGCGAACGGGGCGCTCTCCACCGGTTTTAAGGTCTGGAAGATTTTTCTTTACGCTTCCCTGATATTGTCCGACGAGATATGCTTCCGTATTAAAGTTATCAGCATCTTTCTGTTCAACATTGAGATTAAGAATTCCCTTTTCAACAAGCATCATTTCATTGACGCGATCTGTACGCCACAAGCAATATTTGTTTGCTTGTTCCCAGGTGACACCAACTACCGGGTAGTCGGCATAACTTGGATGCCTGTAATAGGTCTCAACCAAAGGTTCATTAAAAGCAAGTTCTTCTCTCCAAACCAGGGTATCGGGCAGAATGCTCAATAATTCCTGTGGGTAAGACTCACCATAAACGCGCTTGGTCCAATATTCAAATTCGCGATAGTCAGAGTTTGAAACTTCAGTTTCGTCCATTAAAAATGAAGAAACAGTAACTCTTCTTGGTACGTTAGCCCAGTCAAAAGTTACATCCTGATCCGTAAGACCCATGGTAAAGGTACCTCCGTCAATAGGAACAAGGCCTGGGCCGACTTCCATATCGCCATGAGCGCCTTTTTCAAAACCACCCCATTCCTGGTCGTTATACTTCCAGCCGGTTGTGGCAGAACGCTCGGACTTCTTACAGGCCCCAAAACCCAGCATTAGCAGTGCTCCCGCACTGAACAAAAGAAATTTCTTCATTCTAAACTGAACATGTTTGTTAAAAGAGGGTCAAATATACAATTTCTGAAACGTTACCAATAGGTAAATATTGTTTCGCAGAAGTTGGTTTAACCACAACAAAAAGTATGCCTTGACAAGGTCCTAAACTATCTAAAAAGCCTAAGACAGTCATTATATCGGGATTCACGGTCACCGTCATCCAGCGTATAAACCAGTCCAATCTCATGGGTTCCATTGCTCAAAGGGAATCCTGAGATTGTAAAGTCAAAGCTGTAACCGATTCTTAATTGATTGGTCCTTAGGCCAATGGAACCAATAATGGCTTCTGAATCACCCGAAGAAATCCTGTAATAGCCACCAAAACTTATCGGTCCAGCATCAAGGGTGATTCCACCATTTATTTGTTGAAATGGACCCTGCTGAACGAAAATAAGGTTGGGGGAGAGTGTCATATCAACATTATTGCTGAAAACCCTCTTAAAAATTGGCCAGGAGGCACCTCCATGTATTGTCCACCGCATAGGTAATCTGGGGGACAGGGAGGAGTTTTCAGAAAGGAAGTCAGGATCCGGTTGATTAAGATGACGGACAGATATACCCGTATACAGGGTCTTACCATACACTACTATTCCTAACCCCAGATCTGGATATACAACTGAATTTTTCTCGGGTGCAGTTTCTTCTGTAGGAAAAGGGATGCCGCCGGGGCTGGTGGTCCCCAGATAATCGTCGATTTGGTCTCCAAATCGCAATTTATCCCAATTTAAAGTTGATTGCACCACACCAACTTCAGCACCCATTTTAACAAAAAAATTATCATTCAATTGCAACCGGTAGGAAAAAATGCCTGCTGCTTTGATGGTTTTGAGGAGTCCATCTCCTGCATCATCAGATAAAAGCCAGAAACCAGCTCCTATATTGGCATAAGGGAAGAATTGATCGTAGGATAATGCATAGGTTCTGTAGGCATTATTAAAGCCTGGAAATTGATTGCGATAATTGGCAGAGAACCTGGGATCTTCAGTTAGTCCGGCAAGTCCTGGATTGAGTTGTAGCGGCGAAAGATAAAATTGAGAAAAAATGGGATCCTGTGCCTTTCCTTGCATGGAAGATAGCAGTAAGATGCATAAACTGATTCCACGAAGGTGTCCCCGTAACTGAATTTTCAGTTTTGTAGCAAATTCAAAAACCAGGATAGGTATCAGGTTGTTCATTGTTGATATGCAATAATACTCCTTTTAGATATAAGAAACCGGAAAGTATCTTATTACGTCCCTTGGAGCATAAAAAGTATCTTGTTGTGTCTGCCATTCGCCAAAAATTATTGTGCAGCTATAGCAATAGATACTATTCACTAACGTTTTATTAACGATTTTTACCAAATCCTTGAGGCCAGAAATTTTGTATGAAAAGACTTTTCACCCTGCTTTTATACCTGAGTGTATTATTGACCTTCCAGGCAATCGCCCAGGAGGAACCAGGTTATACTGCTCGTTCCGGACCTCAGTTTAAAGAGAATTCTTTGTTAGCTAATGGTATCATTCATAGAGTTTCAGTCAATAATACGGGTGTATATAAGTTAGATTACAATTTTATAAAAGATAAACTGAAAATAGATCCGGCTACTTTTTCTCCTGATCGGATTGGCATTTTTGGTAATGGTGATGGTCGGGTACCACAATGGAATTCTGCACCAAGAATTGATGATCTTGAGCAATGCGCTACACTTGGTTCAGGACTTGAAGATGGTCAGTTTAATCCAGGTGATTATATGTTATGGTATGCACAGGGCCCGCATCAATGGACCTACAATCCACAATCCCGTTTGTATAATATGGAGCTCAATAATTATGATGTGGTAAATCATTACTACGTTATTATACAGGGTCCCACACGAGATGTTGTTTCAAGTCGTGCCGATGAAGGCAGTGGTGATTATACATCAGCGTCATCGATGACATACCAAAGATTAGAGGAAGAGAAGGTAAATTTATTAGGAAGATACAGGCCACCCGGATCCGGACAGGAATGGTATGGTGATGAAATGGCTGTGGTGGATGAATTAGATTATACAGATCGGTTTGATCTGACGGATCTTATTCCAGAAGACACGTTATCCTATAAAGTGAGATTTGCCGCAAGAGCTGCGAATGCCACTAGATTCTATGTAAAGTTTGATCAACATCAGGGAAGTAAGGAAGTTGGTGGAGTTAGCCTGGGTGATTATGAATCTTCATTTGCTAATGATGCGTTTATACAGGGTGTATACATTCCTGGTTCACCCATACAACAAATTCTTGTTAGGTATCCTTCTGCAAATGGAGCAGATTCAAGAGCCTGGTTAGATTACATACAACTGAATTTCTGGAAAAGGAATCAATACAGACAGGGTGCACCTTTGTATATCCGGGACCCACAATCCATAACTGGTGGAACCCCCATCTATACTTTGTATGGAGTTTCATCGGGTTGCAAAATATGGGACATCACCAATCCATTTTCTCCTATCAATCAGCAGTACACCAGCGGGAATCAAGTAACTTTTTCATTTACCAATAGCGGTGACGTACCAAACGAATTTATTTGTTTTGATCCTGCCCATGATGTATTGGTGCCAGCCTATGAGGGATCCGTCACCAATCAAAACATTCATAATATTAGCCAGGCAGATCTGGTCATTATTTATTTTGAGGACTTCGAAGAAGCAGCACTAACGCTTGCAGAACACCGTAGAGCCCGTGATCAATTGGAAGTAGTTGCTATTCCTGCCAGGAAGGTATTTGAAGAGTTTGGTGGAGGATCAATGGATCCTTCTGCCATCAGGGATTTTGCAAGGATGATTTATCAACGTGATCCCGCATTCAGGTATTTGTTACTGATAGGAGACGCCACCTATGATTATCTAGGCCATACCGAAGACCTCCCGTATCAGAATTTTATTCCTGCATTTGAAACGGAGGAATCACTTGATCCGATTCGTTCATTTCCTTCTGATGATTATTATGCTTTGTTGGATGATGAAGAAGGGGACAATCTTATAGGTGCTATTGATATAGCTGTTGGACGCTTACCCGTCAGTACGGCTGAAGAAGCGAAAGGAGTGGTTAATAAAATTATTTATTACGATTCCAATCCAGCTACACTCAATGATTGGAGATCCAGGACTGTCATGGTAGCTGATGATCAGGATGGAAATACACATCTTAACCAGGCTGACGGATTAGCGGTATTGGACAATGCAAAGCATCCGGTTCACAATAGCCAGAAAATTTATCTTGATGCGTTTCCACAGGAATCAACACCTGGTGGAGATCGTTATCCTGATGCCAATGAAGCAATAGATCTCAATATGAAGAAGGGCGCCCTTACTGTTACTTACATGGGGCATGGTGGACAGAATGGTTGGTCGCAGGAAAGGGTACTGGGGATCAATCAGGCCCAGTCCTATGACAATATCAACAACATGCCACTGTTTATTACAGCTACATGCTCTTTTGCCAGTTATGATGAGCCTGGATTTACATCTGCCGGAGAACATTTATTGTTGAATCCGGATGGAGGTTCTATTGCCTTGATGACGACAGTTCGCGCAGTGTATTCCGGATCAAATGAACGATTGACTAAAGCCGTTTTGAAGTTCTTATATGAGCCTGATGGCCCTGGTATATATCCAAGTTTTGCAGAAGTATTGCGGAGGGCCAAAAATGAAAATGCGATAGACACACTTGACAATAATGCCAGAAAATTTACCCTGCTCGGAGATCCTTCGCAAAAACTTGCAATTCCGATTTTTGGTATTCAGGTGACAGAATTTGAGGGAAAGATAGTTGGAAGTGGAATCGTTGATACCATCAGTGCTTTGGAAAAAGCTTCGGTAGCCGGAGTTATTGTTGACCACAATGGTGAGATTATTCCGGACTTTAATGGTGAGATTTTTCTGACATTATATGATAAGGTGCAAACAAGGAAAACACTGGCAAATGATGAGGATAGCTCCGAACGATCTTTCAATACCCAGGTGAAGCAATTGTTTAAAGGTACGGCGACAGTGACATCAGGGCATTGGGCCATTGAGTTTGTTTTACCTAAAGACATTGATTTTACGTATGGTCCAGGGAAAATGGGTTTATATGCGCATAATGGCATAACGGACGCAGAAGGCTATTTCACCGACTTTATTGTTGGCGGCGTTTCAACAGAAGGATTGGCAGATGATAACCCTCCGGTCATCAAACTTTTTATGAATGATGAACATTTCATTTTTGGTGGCATTACGGATGCAAACCCGGATATCTATATCCAATTAAGTGATGACAATGGGATTAATGTCTCTGGCACAAGTGTTGGACATGACATTGAAGCAGTCCTGGACAATGATGACAGAAACAGTTTTATCCTTAATGATTTCTATCAGGCTTCATTAGATAATTACACCAGTGGAGAGGTAAGATTTCCTTTATCGAACCTGGCACCCGGACTTCATACGTTAAGAGTAACAGCATGGGATGTCGCCAACAATCCAGGAGAAGCATACCTGGAGTTCAGGGTTCTTGATAATGAAGGGCCGGTTATTGAGGATTTGAGTAATTATCCAAATCCTTTCTCGGAATCCACGTTATTTCATTTTGAGCATAACAGGCCTGGCGTGCCCATGGATCTCAAGCTTCAGATTTATCAGATTTCCGGGCAGTTGGTCAAGACTATAAGCAGGGACAACTACGTTTCAGATGGGTACCGGGTGGCAGATTTGGATTGGGATGGACTCAATGACCGCGGGGTCGAAGTAGGTCAAGGGCTCTATGTTTACAGGGTTACAGCAGTCTTCGACAATAACGGAAATAAGGAGATGGTCGAGAGCGATGCCGAAAAACTCGTCATTCTCAGATGATATCAATTAAAGTATCTTTGCATTCAATTATTCAATAATTCAGCATTTCATGAAATACATTTCACTCTTTGTATTAATGCTTACCGGGATTAACATTGCCAGCAGTCAATATTGTGATCCTAGCGTAACAAGTAATTGCCCCAATGCGATTATTTCAGCTGTTCCTTTCCTTAGGATTGTTCCTGATGCAAGATCTGCTGCAATGGGTGATGGGGGTATTGCTATATCTCCGGATGCCAATTCCATGCATCTAAATGCGTCTAAACTTGCGTTTATAGATTCTGACTATGGACTTTCCGCAAGCTACTCTCCCTGGTTAAGATCACTTGGTTTACAGGATGTTTACCTTGCTTACCTGGCTGGATATAAAAAGGTAGGGGAGAATCAAACGTTGGGAGCATCCCTTCGCTTTTTCTCTTTAGGAGATCTACAGTTTACAGATATCAACGGCTTGTCACTGGGACAAGGCAAACCAAATGAATTCGAAGTTGCTCTCGCGTATGCAAGAAAGTTATCTGATAAATTTGCTGCAGGTCTTACGGGTAAATTTATTTATTCAAACCTCGCTGGCGGGCAACAAATAGACAATATCGACATCGTAGCAGCCACGTCCGGTGCGGTGGATATTTCCTTCACGTATCAAAACCCTATTGAAATTGCTGCCGGTGGGAATCTTAGAATTGGTGCAGCTATCACAAATATTGGTTCCAAAGTATCTTATACTAAATCTGAGTTCAAGGATTTCATTCCGGGCAATCTTGGGTTAGGTGCCGCACTTGAGATGAATTTTGATGATTATAACCAGCTTAATTTTCTTCTTGACTTCAATAAATTATTAGTGCCAACGCCAATAAGTCCTGATGATACAGTGAATTATGATGCGAACAATAATGATTATCCTGATTTCAGGGAGAAACCTTTGTTTGAAGGAATATTCGGATCATTTACGGATGCACCTGGTGGATTTTCTGAAGAGATGAGTGAAATATCCTTTTCAATTGGTGCAGAGTATTGGTACAACAAACAGTTCTCTTTCAGGGCAGGCTACTTTTTCGAAAGTCCAAACAAAGGCAATCGCCAGTTTCTTACTGCGGGACTTGGCTTGAAATACAATATTTTTGGTATCGATATTTCATACCTGGTACCTACCTCTAACCAAAGAAGCCCTCTGGACAACACGCTTCGATTTACATTGATTTTCCATTTTGATGATAAATCAAAAGCAGAAGCAAACGCAAATTAAGACAAGGGATTGAAGATCATCTTGATCTGCATGAAATAGCCGGACGAAGTGGACCTTCCTCCGGCTATTTTTTTTGTAAATGACTTCGTCCTCATAGGGTTGTCAAATCCTCGGTTGATTGGTTTCGTCAAGCAAACCAATCATTAAAAGTTAGTAATGAAATGAGAAAAATTGCATCTGTGGTGGATAAGCCGGATTCTGTTGTCCCACCGCAAGGCGGGATATCTATCATTGATCTGGGCCGGACATTACTGCACCGGCTCTAGCTGCCTACCCCCTTCAACTATTTACATACGCCGGCGAGCCGCCGGATACCTTTTGGCCACCTAAATGACTTGAGGAATTGAAGTGTACATGACATTTCAGCCCGTAAGGTTTATCCCATGGCCGGTCGCCCGAACCATGCGTGCGCTCTTACCACACGTTTTCACCCTTATCCCACTCTGCAGCAGGACGGTATAGTTTTCTGTGACACTTTCTGTCTTCGCCATGAGCGAATCCCATCCGTTAGATGGTACGGTGCTCTACGCTGTCCGGACTTTCCTCTCCTTTTTCAAGGAGCGATAGATTCACCACAGATGCGAGTTTGTAACGAAAGAGAGGCTGTAAAAGTTCGTTCGTGGTAATGTATACATGTTGACGGCCGCTTTATGCCTTTGCTTTGATTGCAAATGAGTGATAGTTAATATATTATTTATTAAATATTATCTTTATGTGATAATATGCACGGCATCAGTACAGCATACAGATATCTTCTAATGACAGGAGGATGCATTTTTGCATTGCTTGCCTTGGTTGGATTTGACCACTTGTCCTACGACAGGACCCACTTTGCCCAACAGATTGAAGAAAGTATTCAGGATATGGAAACCGAAGCCGTACATCAGCTTCGGGAAGGCGATTGGATTGGTCAGATAAGATCGGTTCAGAAATCTGACAGGATTCTTTCTAATGACCTGGTGAGTCAGATAGAGAAATTAGGGCAACAATCATTTACGGTATACCTCTACCAGCATGACAGCCTTATTTTTTGGTCTAAGCCGGGATTGATCATTGATCCCCTGCATAAAGAGTTTACAAATATCCCTTGCGTGATCAGGGATCATCGTCAGGATTACTATGTTAAAAAAACAGAGATAGTTGATGGCCATGAGTTGTTGCAAGTGTATTTTAAAATTCCGATCCTCCCTGATCAGGAGCAGGCATATAGTATTGGTGTAACACCCTATCGCTTTGGGTATCCTTCACCTGATAATGCAACATTAATTCGTAGTATCGATGGATCACCGATTGCGCACATTCAATTACTGACAAGGGAGTTTTCCTTTTTCATGCAGTCTTTGATGTTGATCCTGTGCATCCTGTTGTTCTGGGCCATCAGTATGGCATGGATTTATTGGATCAACAACAGGCCTGACAAACAAGTATCCCATCTCAATAAGATTTTGCTCCAGGTATTGATTGTGCTCGGTCTTCGTATGGCTTCTTTATTTATGCCGTACCATGATTTTTTTGATCAGCTCTCCCTGCTGAGTCCGATCATTCAGAATATTGTCTTTCCATATTCCACCATGGATTTGTTGATCGACAGTACTATTTTCTTATGGTTGTGCACACTGGCTAGCAAGATATACAGCAGGGACTTGCAGGCGGGTATCAGCAACATGTTTATTCCTTCCGTAAAGAAAAGATGGGCTGACCGTTTAATGACTACCAGTCATTATGTAGTAGTGATTATGATGTGTGGCCTGACTGCCTGGATTCTGCGTCAAGTGGTGGGGCAAAGTAATTTCAGATTGGATCTCGGAGAAATTTCCTTGTTTGATATACATCACTTTTTATCCATTCTCGCTTGTGGCCTCATCGTGATGGGCGTGTTTTCTTTTTCCTTTCAGATTGTCACACGCGCTATTTTTTATACGACTAATTTTTATGAGCGGATGATAGCCCTGCTGTTTGCAGGCGTTATCAGTTTGCCGTTGATTCATCTCATTAAAATTGATATTCCTTTTGTAGGCTTTTATCTAGGCGTGTTCATCCTGATGACATTACTGGATCTATACATAGAGCAGGGTAATAAATCCGTGATATGGGTAATGAGCTGGTTGGTCGCGATCTCTGCGATGACTGCCCTGGTACTATATAAGTATCAGAAGGATTTTGAAAAGATTGCCAGAACAGATATCATCCAGGAGATACCCGGCAGTTTTGGGATGAATGAAAGATCGGAAGAAGATATCATCGAATGGCTTCCTCACCTTCCCCGAAAGTACAGCATGGGTATTTACCTGGAGGGGCAGTTGATATTCTCTCATCAATATGATTATCCGCTTGTCTTGCCTAAGTTTTCCAGAACGGAACCAGGAGAATATTTTGAACTTGCAACAGCAAATGACCGTACAGACATTGGCTTACGGGACCATGGTGAACGTGTTATCCTGATAGGGAAAAAAGTGGAAGGTGTCAACGAGGTGGTTTCTCTCTTTTCCTTAATATTTACTGTGTTTAGTTTTTTGCTTTTTATACTCGCCGGGTTGAATGCAGTGTTTGGTTTCTTGCCAAAGAATATGGAATTGACGATTTCACCCAGACCATCTCTTCGCAATAAAATACAGCTGGCTGTTGTCATCATTATCATTCTCACATTTGCTATAGTAGGGCTACTTACGGTTTATTATATCCGTACCAATAGCAGGGCAGATGAAGTAAGACGATATGATGAGCGCCTAAGGAATATAGCCGGTTCCATACGTCAATCTATATCTCCTGAAAGTATGCGGCAGGCATCGCGTATTGCAGCGGCCAATAGTGCCACCAACAAAATCTATGATCCTGAAGGCAATCTAATCAACCAACAAGACAATTCTGGTGGTAATGACCATCAGATAGCTAATAAGATGGCATTTCTGCCTAAAATGATTTTGGATGCAGGGTCAAGGGATTATTACCTGACCGGAACGCATTTTGATGATGAAAGTCCCAGACGTTTAAGTGATGTCGGATATGTCAGTATTCATAATGGCGCAAAACAGTCCGGCTATATTGAATTGACGGAATTGTTTGCTGCTGGTAGCGAAGGTGGGGATCCGGGTTCTGCGTTTTTTATGACCCTGCTCAATGCATACGTATTTATATTTCTTATTGCCATTGGCATGGCCGTATTGATGAGCAGATCCATCACCGGTCCGGTAGCCCAGTTGAGTGAGAAGCTCAAGAAAATACGGTTGGGTAAAAAGAATGAAACGATCCAGTGGTCTATAGATGATGAGGTTGGAGAACTCATTCGCGATTATAACAGCATGGTCACCAAACTGGATGAAAGTGCTTTGCTGCTTGCCCAGACAGAAAGGGATACAGCATGGAGGGAAATGGCCAAGCAGGTGGCTCATGAAATAAAGAATCCACTCACACCAATGAAGTTGAGTATTCAATATCTTGAACATGCTGCATCAAGAGAAGAAGGCACTGATCTACCGTCCATGATCAAGCGTGTCAGCAAGACGTTGATCGAGCAAATCGATAATCTAACCCATATTGCCTCCGAATTTTCCAGTTACGCTAAGATGCCTCAGGCGATGAACGAAGTATTCGTGATCAACGATGTTGTTGCTTCTGTACATGATTTATTCCGCAAGCGGGAGGATATGGATATTCAATTACAGGTTCCTATTAATGATTTGTTTGTATTTGCTGACAAAAGCCAGATTATCCGGGTCTTGAATAATATAGTAAAGAATGCCATCCAGGCTATCCCAAAATCAAGAAGGGGCCTTATCCATATTAAATTGAATTATACCAATGAGAACGTCATCATATCAATACATGACAATGGTGTTGGTATCGATGAATCCATGCGGGAAAAAGTATTCTACCCAAATTTCACAACGAAATCTTCGGGAATGGGCCTTGGACTCGCCATCTGTTCAGATATTATTCAGTCTTTTGATGGCCGCATTTATTTTGAAACAGAGAAAGGAGTTGGCACCACTTTTTTTATTGAGTTGCCACGGCACTCCATGAATGATGATTATAATGACAAGCCTGACGCACCTGTTGGAACGCGGATCGTAGATGACAACGGATTATCAGACTATTAATTTTTAACGGCTTTCACCAGACTTTCAGCATTTGATAACGCTGCTTTTGAAGGAGGGTCGCCGCTCAGCATTTTGGCAATTTCAATCAAGCGCTGGGGAGGTGTCAGGTACTGAATTGCGGAAATGTCTTTATCACCTTCTGTTACTTTTGAAACATGGTATTGAATATTGGCATGAGCAGCGATCTGTGGGGAATGTGTGATCATCAGAATCTGGTGTCCTTTTGCAAGGGTTCGGATCAATTGTCCCATCCGCCAGGCTACCTCTCCTGAAATACCGGTATCAATTTCATCAAATATGATGGTGGGCAATTGTGCCTGGGCAGCGTAGATTGATTTTAAAGCCAGGCTGAGTCTTGAGAGTTCACCACCTGACGCTACGGCTTGCAGTGGCAAAGGTGTAGCGCCTTTATTGGCAGAGAAAATAAAATTAATATCATCTGCCCCATGTGTCCCCGGAATAGAAAGAGGATTTAGTTCAATGTCAAATTGCGCATTTGACATGCCAAGTTCATGGAGGAGTGCAGTAACTTTCGGAACAAGTTTTTTAGCTCCAGCCTTCCTTTTTTTAGATAGCTTGTCCGCTTTCTCTGAAAGGTTTGAGGTAAGTTCGCGTACTTGATTTTCTAAGGTTGTAATTTGTTCGTTGGCAGAGGACAAAGATGCCAATTCATCTTTAAGCGACTGAAACACTTCCATCAACTGTGATTCATCTTTGCATTGATATTTCTTAACGAGACCATACAGTTGATTTAGCCTGCTGTGAACCCTGTTAAGTTTCACAGGATCTTTTTGTCCCGGCCCTTCCATTCGACCGGCCTCGAGGGTAAGATCCTGGACTTCCACCCTTAGTGTTTGAATCCGATCCCCGATTTCAGCAATAGGAGGATAGACGTTGCGGATGCTTTCAATTTGTTTGATGAGTGTGGTCAATTGCGAAGTCATCGAATGTTGGCCTTCACTTAATGCAGATTGAACATATGCCAAAACATGATCAATCGCCTCCGCATGTTCAAGCAGGTTCTGTGATTCTTCAAGGGTTTGTATTTCGCCTTTTGTCAGCTTTGCATTTTCAAGTTCATTCAACTGGAAGGTTATAAATTCTTTCCGGCGTGCTGATGATTGCTCAAGCTCCACAGTTTTAGCCAATTGGTTTTTCACTGTATTGAGTCGCTGAAACAACGCTATATACTCCTTGTAGGAAGGTAATGTTTCAGTGATGGTATCCAATACATTTATCTGATAATCTTTCGACTGAAGGGCAAGATTATCATGTTGATGATGGAGTTCAATCAGGTAGCCGGTGATTTCCTGCAGTGCTTTAAGTGAAACCGGCGTGTCGTTGATAAACGAGCGGCTGCGACCACCACCACTGATTTCCCTGCGGCATATCAGGAGATTGTCAAAATCAAGTCCTTCTCGTATAAACAGGGGTTTGAGCAATTCATCCTGAAGAGTAAAATGCGCTTCAACAATGCATTTCAGTGATTCATCAGGTAATACTTTTGAATCTGCCCGTCGTCCTAATGCCAGGCCCAAAGCTCCCAGAAGTATAGATTTTCCAGCACCTGTTTCACCGGTTATAATGGTGAGACCGGGCTGGATGGCAATGTCCAGTTCCGGAATAATAGCATAGTTACGAATGATAAGCCGGGTCAACATATGTTATACTGATGAAGGTGTAAAGGTGAAGGATTATTCGCTAAGTTTAGCTGCAACTTCTGGTTCAACCATAATCCCAAATTGCTGAATTATCGGTAGCAGCTGTTTAGCCTGGGCATTCTGTCCTAACAACAAAAGGCATTTCATTTTTTCATAATAATATAATCCTTGTTTATTGTTCAATTGAATAGCCCGGTCAAAGTCCGGAAGGCCCTCTTGTGGTTTATTAAGGACATTCCTGATCCGTCCCCGCTCATACCAAAGGTCTGCATCTTCAGGGTGCATCTTCAGATAAGCGGTGATGTCAGATTCCGCATTTGCCCATTGACCAAAAGACTGATAGATGAGAGACCTGTTTTTATACCCGTTAGCATGATCCGGATCCAGTATGAGTCCCTTGTTGAAATCTTCAAGGGCTCTTGGCAAATCATTTGATAGGGCGAAGACTGCACCACGGTTTATATAAAACTCTCCTTCGGTACTGTCCATGGCAATAGCCCTGTTGTAATCCTGTAGAGAGAGATCATATTTCTTGAGATTGAAATATAATTTCGCACGTGAGTTATAGAGAGCACCATCAGGTTTGAGCGTGATGGCAGAATTGTAATCAGCTAATGCTTCTTCTGTCCGGCCCTGATCACGTCGGTGATTGGCTCTGTTGCGATAGGGAAGTGAAGTTTTATCTTCATGTTTTAACACGTGGGTCCATAGTGTATCACTATCGGTACAAACTTTGTTTTGTTGCCATGTCATGATAAAAAAAAGAACCATCAGGCCACCAAAACCATATACAGCCAATTTGCCTGATCGCTGATTGTCTTTCATCAAGGATTGACCTGCATAAACCATCATGAACATCAAACCTGCATAGGGGATATAGGTGAAGCGGTCAGCAAGGAAACCCTGGCCTGCACCCACTACCTGGAGTACAAACATGATATTGAACAGGAAAAATAGCACGCCAAAAAGATAGGGCCGCCAATCTTTTTTATATGCCACGTATGAAAAACCTAAAATGGCCAATACAGCAATCGGTCCTAAATAAACCTGCCACGGAAGTACGGCAGGATATGGATACAACGGTGACATTTCATAAGGGAAAATAAATTTGACCAGGTAGACCCCTAAAGAATATCCACCAATCATTAATCTTTGGAAAAGCGAATACGTTGTGACGTCATTGATCGACCCCTGGTCTTGCAGGAAATAGATACCAACTAAACCAATCAATAAGGATAATGTAAAAAAGGCCCACTTTTCCAATACCAGTTTAAAATGTAGAGGCCTCCGGAAATAGTAATCCACCAGTAACATGGTCAACGGAAGACTCACTGCCTGAATTTTAGCAAGCAGGGAGAAAAAGAACAAGCCAAGGGCTGCATAAAAATACTTTTTAGCATAACCGGATTTGACATAATGAATGTACAGCCATAAGGCACTTAGAAAGAATGCCCCAAAGAGTACGTCTTTTCTTTCTGTAACCCATGCCACAGATTCAACCCGCATGGGATGTATTCCGAACAATAAGGCTCCGGCTGCTGCGGCTAAAATGGTAAGGTTGAGGGACCTAAAGATCCTGAATATAAAAAAGACGCATACCAGGTGAAGCAGCACATTATTGACATGGTAAATGGTAGGGTCAAGTCCGAATATGGATCTTTCAATGGCAAAGGTCAGTATGGGAAGAGGGTTATAGTTGCCTATGACCGGTTCCGTAAAAATGTTGACAATATTGTCCCAGTTGAGCAGGGCAGTATTGGTATTCTTTCCAAGGTTGTAATCATCGTCCCAATTGACGAAATCGTTTGTCAAGGCAGGAATAAAGGCAACAAAAGTCAGGGCCAGGACCCCAATAATATACTTCCAGTCCTGACTGTCAAGTGTTTGTATAGTGTATTTTTTTTGTTTTTCTCCGGGTTTAGAGAGTTTCTTGCCGGTGTTTTTATGTTTTGCCATGGCCTAAAATTATACAGAGAAGCTGATATATCAGTTTTTGGGACTATATATAGCCTATTCTATTTTGATTATTTACGTGAATATATTGAGCTTATCCTAGTACAGATATCCTGCGAATGTTAATTTTGCGCTATGATAATCAATGCTGCACAAATGTGCGAGCTGCTTCAGGGTGAGCTTATTGGAGACGGTGACCGGAAAATCCATGGGCCTTCACAGATTGACAAAGGTATCCCCGGAACTGTGACATTTTTGGCCAATCCAAAATATGAAGAATTCGCCTATACCACTGATGCCAGTGTATTGATTGTTTCAACCGATTTTATACCCAAATCGCCGATCCAAGCCACGATGATCAAGGTTAAGGATGTATACGGAGCCATGATGTTCCTTATCGGACGTTTCAGCAAGAATGGAATTCCTAAACCAGGAATTTCCAAATTGGCAGTTTTGCATCCTGATTTTATTGAGGAAAAGGAAGTTTCTATTGGAGCATTTACTGTGGTTGAGCACGAGGTGACGATCGGAGCCAGTAGCATTCTATATCCTCAGGTCTTCATCGGCCATAACTCGACGATTGGAAAAGATGTTATCATTTATCCGGGAGCAAGAATTTATCCAAACACGATTATTGGGGATCGTTGCATTATCCATGCTAACGCCGTAATAGGAAGCGACGGATTCGGTTATCGGCCGGATGAAAACGGACGTTATGTCAAGATCAATCATGTCGGCAAGGTTATCCTTGGTAATGATGTTGAGATTGGCGCCAATGCAGTGATTGACAGAGGGACATTAAATGCAACAGAAATCGGCAATGGTTCCAAAATTGACAATCTGGTGCAGATCGCACACAATGTAAATGTGGGAGAGAATACTGTCATCGCTGCCCAGGCAGGAGTAGCAGGAAGTTCAACCATAGGCGATAATGTCAGAATTGGGGGTCAGGTGGGTATTGTTGGACATATCCGCATTGCCGATGGCGTTGAAATTCAAGCGCAGAGTGGAGTTACTACAGGAAAATTTTCGGCAGGTACCCGTCTTTTCGGATCACCGGCCATCCATTATAATGATTACCTTAAATCGTATGCCGTTTTTAAGCAATTACCGGACTATATGAAGCGAATCGAGGAACTTGAAAAGCAAATTGCCGCCTTAAAAGCAAATAGCATATGAAACAGAAGACATTAGCCCGATCATTTAGCCTTGAAGGGGTTGGACTTCATACAGGTAAGGCAGTCATCATTGAATTCGAACCTGCTGAAGTAAACCATGGAATCCGTTTCATGCGCGTGGATATGGAAGATCAGCCTGTACTAATAGCGGATGTTATGCAAGTTGTATCCACCAATCGCGGAACAACCATTCGCAATGGAGAAGCCCAAATAAGTACAGTTGAACACGTCCTTTCTGCACTCACAGGAACCGGCGTCGATAATGTACTGATCAAAGTTAATGGACCTGAGATCCCAATCATGGATGGAAGTGCGTCACATTTCGTTGAAGGGATACTCAGAGCCGGTATTGTAGATCAACATTTGGATCGCGAATATTTTGAAATTATGGAGCCTATTTCCTTCAGAGATGAAGTGACGGGCACAGAATTATTGGCATTACCCGGTGACAAGTTTGAAATCACCGCAATGATTGATTTTAATTCCCCAATACTGGGGCATCAATATGCAAGCCTGCATAATATCGAAGATTACGCAACACAGATTGCTCCCTGCAGGACTTTTGTCTTTATAAATGAATTGGAGGTATTATTTGACCAGAACCTCATCAAAGGCGGAGATCTCGATAATGCGGTTGTGATTGCTGATAGGTTGATGGAGCAGGATGAACTTGATAGGTTGGCAAAGAAACTAGGTAAGCAAAGCATCAAGGTTGAAAAAACAGGCATTCTTAATACCACTTCTTTAAAATACGAAAACGAACCTGCACGGCATAAACTGTTGGACGTCATTGGCGATTTAACCTTACTAGGGAAACCTATTAAAGGAAAAATTGTAGCACGTAAACCAGGGCACACAGCAAACATTGAGTTTACCAAACTTTTGAAGAAGAAGCTTGTTGAACAACGGAAATTAAAAGGAAGGCCAAAAGTGGATCCTGATCAACCCCCAATATTTGACATAGAAGGTATCCGGAAATTATTACCACACAGGTATCCGTTTTTATTGGTAGATAAGATTATCGAGATGACGGACAATTATATCGTTGGGGTAAAAAATATAACATTCAATGAACCCTTTTTCCAGGGCCATTTTCCGGGAAATTCTATTTTTCCGGGTGTCCTTCAGATTGAAGCATTGGCACAGGTTGGCGGGGTTTTTGTACTTTCTAAAGTGGAAGATCCCGAAAATTGGGGTACGCTATTACTTAAAATTGATAATACAAAGTTCAAGTATAAAGTTAGTCCCGGGGATCAGTTGATCCTCAAAATGGAATTGTTATCAGCAGTGCGCAGAGGAATTTGTCTAATGTATGGTACTGCATATGTCGGAAGTAAATTGGTTTCCGAGTCAGAATTAACCGCACAAATCGTCCGTAATCAAACGCCTAATGAATAACATTCATCGAAACGCAAAAATAGGGCATAACGTCCAGGTAGGTCCTTTTACCACTATAGAAGAAGATGTCGTTATTGGTGATGGATGCCGGATCGGCTCCAATGCCAACATCCTAAATGGTACCAGACTAGGAAACAATTGCAATGTATACCCAGGTGCTGTAGTTGGAGCTGCTCCGCAAGACCTGAAGTTTGGTGGTGAAAGCTCTACACTGGAAATTGGCAATAATGTTACTATCAGGGAATATTGCACCATCAATCGAGGAACAAAGGCTAGTTTCAAAACATCGATTGGTGACAATTGCCTTTTGATGGCGTATGTCCATGTAGCTCATGATTGTATTGTCGGACCTCATTCCATTCTTGCCAATAATGTTAACCTCGCGGGACATATACATATCGGACATCATGTTGTGGTAGGTGGTCTTGTCGCCGTTCATCAGTTTGTCAAAATAGGTGATCATGTTATGGTGGGTGGTGGATCGTTAGTGCGCAAGGACATTCCTCCTTTTGTAAAAGCTGCGCGTGAGCCATTGTCCTTTGTCGGTGTAAACGTGACAGGGTTGAAGCGCAGGGCATTTACCCAGGAGCAAATACATGCTATCCAGGATATTTACAGGGTATTATTCGTACGGGGATATAATATTTCCCAGGCAGTTTCTGTCATCAAAGAAACTATTCCGGGCTCTGCTGAAAGGGAACTCATCCTTGAATTTGTCGACCAGGCAGAAAGAGGTATCATGCGCGGCTTCAGGGCACATAATCCGGTCAATGGATCTGTCTATACAAAAGCTGAGTAAAGCTTTTAATCAAAGAAACGTTTTTCAGGAACTGACCTTTCACATTAAGTCCGGTAGTCGTCAGGCTATCACAGGGGCAAATGGATCCGGTAAATCAACATTGCTAAAAATTCTTTCCGGAGGTTTATTGCCTACCTCAGGACAGATACATTATTCCATTGATGGTCTGACTATTGAAGAAGATGCGGTATACAAGCACGTACATTTTGTTGCTCCATACAATACGGTCATTGAAGAGCTGAACTTACCTGAATTGTTTAGCCTTCACCATAGGCTTGGATTGTTAAAAGGTTTTGAAGACTATTCCCAATGGAAAGCAAAACTGCAATATCCTTTTCACCCGGAACACCAAATCAAAACCTTTTCATCCGGCATGAAACAACGCGTCAAACTAGGCCTGGCATTGCTGGATGACCGCTCTTTGATCCTTTTGGATGAACCTGGTTCCAATCTTGATGTACAGGGAAAGAAATGGTTCTATGATTTAATGAAAGAACTCAAATCTTCACAAACACTGGTCATAGCCTCTAATGAACCTACAGAAATAGATTTTTGTGAAACCAGTATAAGTGTTGAGAAAACGGGAAACTAGTTGGTCAGGAAGATAATTTGTTATCCAGGTCTTTGAGCTTGGATAAAATGACTTTCAGGCGATCCACGAGGTCGAACTGCTCACCAAGTGTATTTTTTTCTTTTCGTAATTCCTGTTTAGCACCTTCGAGGGTGAAGCCGCGTTCCTTAACCAGATTATAAATGATCTGGATTTGTTGGATATTTTCTTTTGTAAACAGCCGATCTCCTTTTCTATTCTTTCTTGGGGTCAGAAAAGAAAACTCATTTTCCCAATAGCGTAAGAGGGATCGTGAAACCTCAAACATTTCTGCTACTTCACCAATTGTGTAGTACAGCTTATCCAGGTTTTGGGTATCAATCGATTTCATTCTCAGTTGACGGTTTATAGTCAACAGTCTACAAGCTTTGGTCAAATTAATTAACAGCCGGAATGGTAGCTGGCCAAAAAGTGCAGACTGGCTCTTTTCAAAACTGAAATATAACAATAATACTTTATAAGTACTTCATTAGTCCCTCAAAATAAGGGTTTTCCGCCAATGTGGCTACAGTGAATTGTTAAGTGGGTGACGTAGGGCATAGGGCATAGGGCATAGAGCATAGAGCATAGAGCATAGAGCAAGGCGCAAGGAGCAAGGAGCAAGGAGCAAGGAGAATCCGTCAATTGTCACTCGACACTCGACACTAGTTTTAATCGAAGGATTGGTTCTCGAGGGCGGCTCTTTGAACCAGTATCTGATACTCCTGTGGCGTCAAGTCATCCATGCAGTAGACAATGGGATCGACAGGTTCACCTTTCAGGCGTACTTCATAATGCAGGTGAGGCGCTGTGGAGGTGCCTGTGCTGCCAACCTTTGCGATCGTCTGACCTTTCTGGATAATGTCTCCGACCCTCACACTATAGCTGGACAAGTGACCATATAAGGTCGTATATCCAAAGCCATGATCGATCACCACGACATTCCCATATCCGCCAAGTTCATGTTCGGCTTTAATTACTTTCCCATTGCCAGTGGCCTGAACAGGGGTGCCAACACGTGCTGTGAAGTCCAGACCTGAATGCATCCTGTCCACCTTATAGATTGGATGAAGCCTGATGCCGTAGCCTGACATAGCATTGAGATTCTTACTTAACAAATCAATTCGAACAGGTTTGATGCTTGGAATATTAGCAAGCATTTCAGCCCTGGAGTTGGCTCTTTTAAGAATCGTATCGAGAGAATTTTTTTGAATCTTCAATTGAAGCATCAGTTTGTCAACCCTTTGTTGGGTTTCTACTAATACTTTGCCTGTGTTAGGGTACTTATAGATATTGGCATATTTATCACTACCTCCTACACCACCTTCCCATACTGCTTCATCAATGGGATCCATTCCCAACATAAATCTGTGAATTCCGGCATCGCGGTCCTGCACCACCGCCAGCTCAGAAGACATTTCATCTATTTGTTCATTAATGGTTTCGATATGGTATTTCATTTGATCCAGTTCACGGATCAGGCCCAGTTCTTTCTGGCTTGGAAAATAGGTGTTATGAAGGAAGAAGAATACAGCCGAAGTAACTACAGTCGCACTGAGATAGCCGAACAAAGTGAGCAATCTAAATTTGCCCGGTGTCCGGTATTCTTCAAAAGATAGTGTGGTTTCGTTGTATACGTACTTCTTTCCAGCCATGAAATAACCTGATTTGACTAATTTTGACCTCGCCTGTTAAACGGCGTTCTTTAAGGTATGTCTGATGGGATCGTTGGCGAAGATAGTCGTTGAGGGTCTGTTTACAAAACATTTAACGTTTTATTATATATCATTTCTATGTATAATATGTACAGTGATTCAGGCGAATGAATATATAATAGTTTATACTAATTTGTATTTAACACAACCAAAATAAATTATGGCCAAAACAGCCAATGAAATTCGAAGTATTTTTTTAGCCTTTTTTGAAGAAAAGCAACACAAGATTGTCCCATCGGCCCCCATGGTCAATAAGGATGATCCTACACTAATGTTTACAAACGCCGGTATGAACCCGTTTAAGGATTTTTTCCTTGGGCACAAACCACCGGCCTATAAACGGATAGCGGATACCCAGAAATGCCTTCGGGTGAGTGGCAAGCATAATGACCTTGAAGAAGTAGGCCGGGATGGATATCATCATACCATGTTTGAAATGCTTGGCAACTGGTCATTTGGTGATTATTTCAAAAAAGAGGCCATTGCCTGGGCATGGGAATTACTTTCGAAAAGACTTCAGTTGCCTGATGATAGGATCTATGTTAGTGTATTCGGAGGTGATGTCGAAGATGGTTTGCCGGAGGACATCGAAGCTCGTCAGTTATGGGAGGAATGGCTGCCCAAAGACAGAATCTTATCCTATGGTCGAAAAGATAATTTCTGGGAGATGGGCGACACAGGGCCATGTGGTCCATGTTCGGAAATCCACGTTGATATGCGGAGCGATGCAGAAAGAGCATTGGTCCCGGGTCAGGCATTGGTCAATGAAGGCCATCCGAGTGTAATTGAAATCTGGAATCTTGTCTTTATTCAGTTTAACCGTAAAGCAGATAATTCGCTTGAAGCTTTGCCTGCACAACATGTCGATACCGGAATGGGATTCGAACGATTGGTGCGTGTCATTCAAGGTAAAACCTCCAATTATGATTCGGATATTTTTGCCCCGTATATTCATTATTTAGAACAAGCCACTGGTATTGAATATCGCAATGATTATTCTGGCGATGTGATGTCTGACATTGCTATGCGTGTTTTGGCTGATCACGTCAGGGCAGTAGGGTTTGGTATTGCAGATGGTGAAATGCCTTCTAATACGGGCGCAGGATATGTGCTGCGCAGAATATTGAGAAGGGCCGTAAGGTATTATTACACTTTTCTCCGAACGAAGGATCCATTGATGCATCGTCTGGTTCCTTTGATGGCAGATTTTTTCAAGGATATTTTCCCTGGATTTTGGGAACAACGCGATTTTGTCAAGAGGGTGATTGAGCAAGAGGAGATTTCTTTTCTACGCACTCTTGAAGGAGGTATCAAACGATTTGAAACATTAAAAGCCACAGACAATATCATTTCCGGAAAAGATGCTTTCGAGCTTTTTGATACCTATGGATTTCCGGTCGATCTCACTCGTCTGATGGCCAATGAAAAAGGGTGGACAATCGATGAAAAAGGTTTTGAAATAGCGCTCCAGGAACAAAAGAAGCGATCCAGGTCCGATGCCACCATCACAGCAGGTGATTGGATTGAAATCAATGCGTCTGACAAAAGTCCAGTTTTCGATGGATATGACCATGACCTGATAGAAGGAAGCAAGCTTTTGAAATACAGACAAATTGAAGACAGGGATGGGACACATTTCCAGATGGTTTTAGATCGCACTACTTTTTATCCTGAAGGTGGTGGCCAGGTGGGTGATATCGGTTTGCTATCTTTTGGTTCCGAGACCGTTCAGGTTGTTGACATGATCAAAGAGAATGATCTTCCGATCCATATTACCAATAAACTTCCACAGATAGTATCGGCAAGTGTCACAACAAACATTGATGCAAAGCGCAGACGACTGATTGAAAATAATCACTCCGCTACACACTTGCTTCATGCTGCCCTGCGTGAAGTACTGGGAGACCATGTTCAACAGAGAGGTTCATTGCTTAATGAGCATTATCTGCGTTTTGATTTTTCCCATTTTTCAAAAGTTACTCCGGAAGAAATCCTAAAAATTGAAGCAAGAGTGAATGAAAAAATAAGGGAGGACATAAGACTTATAGAAGACCGCAATATTCCAATCAAGCAAGCTGAAAAATCCGGAGCTAGAATGTTATTCGGAGAGAAATATGGTGAGCATGTGCGCATGATTACGTTCGATCCAGCGTATTCCATTGAGCTATGCGGAGGATGTCATGTCACATCAACAGGCAGGATAGGCATCTTCAAGATAACGAGTGAGGCTGCAGTGGCTGCCGGAGTAAGACGTATTGAAGCGGTAACAGCTGTTGCGGCAGAAAACTATATTAATGACCAATTCAATCAATTGCATCTTATACGGCAAGAGTTGAAAAATCCAGCCGATCCGGTGAAAGCTGTTCGTGAATTATTAGGGGAAATAAGAGATCTGAACCAGCAAATCGAATCTTTTGAAATGGAAAGAGCGGTAGCTGTTAAAGGGAGATTGCTGACCCGCATTCAACAAGTGAATGGAATCAGGATGATAAGTGAGGAGGTGGAAATCACAGATCAGAAACTATTGAAGCACCTGATTTTTCAATTGGGCAATGAAATGGGAGACCATGCATTCGTTTTATTGGGTTCAAAGGAGGAAGGCAAAGCCCAGCTTATGCTTTATATCAGCGAAGACCTTACCAAGTCATCAAAACTTCATGCAGGTACCATCATAAAGGAACTGGCACGATCCATTAATGGAGGTGGAGGAGGACAACCATTCTTCGCTTCTGCAGGTGGTACCAATCCATCCGGCCTGGATGAGGCTCTTGCAAAGGCCATAAGTATTATTCAGTAGTTACTTCCTGCTATGCCCTTGTATATTGCAGCAGATCATTTTTTTCATTTTCACAGATGCACAATTTTAACGTATGAATAATCTGGAGGCTAAGGATCATCTCGATCCTATCCGTATAGGCGTAGTCGGTGCAGGGCATCTGGGTCGTTTCCACATTGAGTGCATCAGCAGGATCAGTGGTTTTATGCTTGTTGGCTTTTATGATGCAGATCCAATAAGGGCTAAAGAGATTTCAGATAAGTATACTATTCCTGCCTTTAATAGTTTTGGTTCCTTGTTGGATGAGGTTGAGGCTATATGTATTGTTACGCCTACACCGACGCATTATGAGTTAGCGGTCACAGCTATGCAAGCAGGCAAGCATCTCTTTATTGAGAAACCACTAACAGATCATCCTGATACCAGTCAATGGCTCTCAGAAAAAATGGCAGAGAAAAAACTCGTAGGAAGAGTTGGCCATGTCGAACGTTATAATCCTGCTTTCATTGCTGCCAAACAGATGGGCATCCACAAGCCTGTATTTATTGAAGCACACCGCCTTGCTCCATTTAATCCCAGAGGTATGGATGTGCCCGTCATTATGGACCTGATGATCCATGATATTGATATTGTTTTGTCCATGGTGGATGCAGAAGTAGACCATATCGAGGCGAACGGCGTGGGTGTTGCCGGTAAATCAGCTGACATCTGCAATGCAAGAATCACCTTTAAGAATGATGCCGTAGCCAACCTTACGGCCAGCAGGATCAGTCTAAAGCAAATGCGTAAGTTGAGGTTGTTTCAACGGGATCAATATATGGCCATTGATTTTTTAGAACAGGAAGTGCAGGTTGTGAAATTATTTCATACCGAACCATCAGATATGATGACAATGAAACTTGAATTGCCCGATGGTAACCGCTGGATTGCTGCAGATAATCCGTCGGTTACGAAGCATAACGCAATTGAAGCGGAGTTAACAGAGTTTTGTGAGGCTATCAGGAACAATTCCATCTCCGGAGTTACGTTTGAACAAGGTGCAAGGGCAGTTAAGGTAGCTTCACAGATAATGGATCAAATCAGCAAGCATGAGAAATAGTAAAAGAGGATACCTGATACAGTTGTTTTGGTTGAGTTGCTGTCTTTCATTTATCGGTTGTGATATTATCAATCCTTCTGAACCATTGCCTACAAGAATTGAACTTCAACCATTTAATTTTCAGATTGAACCAGGTCAAGGATCTGCTCAAAACAGGATTACTGAGGTATGGGTGTATTATGGAAACAATACTCTTCTTGGCGCTTTTTGGCCGCCAGTAACAGTCAATTTTCTTGAAGAAGGCCCTACGAATTTTATATTTCGACCGGGGATCAGGAATAATGGAATATTGGATGATGCCATAGCCTATCCTATGTTTGAAGAATATACGATTAATCTGAATGCATCTCCAGGAAGTGTTTTTACAGTAAGTCCTGTGACCAATTACAAGCCTGAGGTTGTCTTTAGTTTTCTGTGTGATTTCGAATTAGATAATCCATTTGTGGACAATCGTGATACAGTAAGTGCCAGTAACCTGATCAGATCAACAACAGATGCTTTTGAAGGCGATTATAGCGGCGAGATCATCATGTCGGAGAGTGCATATTTTATAGAGGTGGGGCACCTATTGCCCCTTGGTGGTTTACCTGTAGATGGAGTTAGAGCTACGTATCTTGAATTCAGATACAAAAGTGAGGTTGATATGAGTATTGGCTTATTAGGATACAATCTTACCGGGCAGAGTTTTTCAAACTTCTTTTATCTGGTTAAAGCAAGTGATGAATGGAATATGCTGTACATTGACCTGACAGATCAACTGGAACAGTCTCAATTGGATGCGTATAAAATATTATTCCGATCGCTTTATCCTTCTACTTCAACAGAGCCGGAGTACCATATTTTTCTGGATAATATAAAGGTGGTGCACCTCTAGCCGAATGAAAAAAATCAGGAGATTTCACATGTTTCTTTATGGCTGTGCTGACCTGGTGTCAGCCATGGGTGCATGGGCGTTGTTTTACTATTTCAGGGCGAAAGGAGAAGGGAAAAGTTTTGAGCATGGCGTCATCGATGACCAGAATTTCTGGTATGGGTTGGTGATTGTACCCCTGGCATGGATCATCTTTTATTGGATATTTGATCGGTACAGGGATATTTACAGATTGTCAAGGTTGACAACGTTGATACGTACATTCTTTTTGTCGTTAGCAGGTGTAGTTATTATTTTTTTTACGTTAATCCTTGATGACCAGGCGCAGGATGTATCCGATTACATTCAATCCTTTTTTCGATTATTCCTGTTTCATTTTAGCATTACTGCGATTGTTCGGATGGTCGTGCTTACGATTGCCAGCCGAAGACTAAGGGCTGGCAAAATTACCTATGCAACTATTATTATTGGGGGCAATCAAAAGGCCTTTGAGTTATATGAAGAAATCCGGGCTCGTAAGAAGAGCCTTGGTAACAGACTGATCGGGTATGTAGAAAGTGATACTATCGGAAACCATTTTCTGGGAGGAAGTCTGCCAAGACTTGGAACGATTGATCAACTCGCAGAAATCATACAGACCTATGAAGTAGAAGAAGCCCTCATTGCCATAGAGACCTCTGAGCATAATAAGCTAAAGGGAATCCTTGATGTCTTATTTGATTTTAATGAAGAGGTATTGGTCAAGATCATACCTGACATGTATGATATCCTGTTGGGTACCGTCAAGATGAATTACTTGTATGGAGCTGTGTTGATTGAAATACGGCAAGGCCTTATGCTCAACTGGGAAAAACTTGTCAAGCGATTGATGGATATTGTGGTCAGTAGTGTGGGGCTTATTCTTTTACTGCCGGTATTTATTTATATTGCTATCCGTGTCAAGTTATCGTCAAAGGGTCCGGTGTTTTATTCACAGGAAAGAGTAGGGTTGAATCGAAAGCCTTTCATGATTCATAAATTCAGGTCAATGTATATAGGTGCTGAAGGAGAAACACCTCAGCTTTCTTTTGATGGTGATGAGCGATGTACACCGTGGGGAGCAGTGATGCGCAAGTGGAGGCTGGATGAGTTACCGCAATTATGGAATGTATTGATCGGCGAGATGTCGCTGGTAGGCCCAAGACCTGAACGAAAATATTTTATTGATCAGATTATGCTGCAAGCACCTCATTATAAACATTTGCTTAAAGTCAGACCGGGAATCACTTCATGGGGTCAGGTCAAATATGGTTATGCCAGCAATATTGAACAGATGGTACAACGATTGAAATTCGATATCCTCTATATTGAAAATATGTCAATCAGTCTTGATATCAAGATCCTCTTCTATACCATGTTAATCCTTGTCCAGGGAAAAGGCAAATAGTGAGTAGTGAGTAGTTAGAAGTTAGAAGTTAGAAGTGAGCAGTTTCAAGTTAGCTTAATTATTTTAGTAACTAATTGATAGCTGACGGCTGATAGCTGATAGCTGATTTTACAAAAAGCAAAGCCAGGGGATCAATACGTTGAACCCCTGGCTTTTATTTCAGTAATTATTAGTCTAAGGAAAACCTAAGATGATCCTTGATTAGATCCTCTTACGTCTTGGTTTGTCATCGTCATCATCATAACGACGTTTTGGCCTGTCATCATCCTGGTATCGGTTTGATGATCTGTTGCGGTCATCGCTGCCGCCACCACCGCCGCCCCAACGGTCTCCACCGGGGCGAGGTCCGCCAGATCTCCTGTCACCACCACCACCACCAGAGTTGAATGGGGGTCTGCCACCAGGTCTTGGACCGCCTCTCCCACCTCCACGATCGTTGCTGCGAGGAGCCGGGTCAGATTCCTTTACAAGGACTTCTTTGCCATCCATCTCGATGCCGTTGATCATTTCAATGGCGGCTCTTCCACCTTCATCAGTAGCCATATCCACGAAGCCATAGCATTTCGACATGCCGGTATCGCGATCAGTAATAACCTTGGCATCAATAACACTGCCATGGGATTCAAACATAGCCTTGAGACGTTCTGATGTGACGTTCTGGGGCAGTTTAGCGACAAAAAGTTTCATTTATAAAAAAAGTTAATGTTTTGATGTTGGTTGAAGTTTACGCAGCTTTTCAAACGTTATTGGCACAAGCTAAAAAACAGTCGCTGAACGGTAGCCTCAATAAAGAATCAAAGGTAAACGAAATATCCTGATTAAATATAGCTGTTTAGGGTAAGATTTAGGTTAAAAAAGTAATGCCCAATGGGATTATTTGCTTTCCGAAATCCTCATTTGTTAGGTTGCCGCTTCGAGAGATGCACGCAGACGCCCAATAACTGTCTGGGGTGTAAAAAAAAGACCCCAATATGGGGTCTTTCTGTGGAGCTAATGGGACTCGAACCCACGACTTTGGCGCCTTCGGCGCCACACTCTAACGCTGAGCAAAAAAGACCCCAATGCGGGGTCTTTTTGTGGAGCTAATGGGACTCGAACCCACGACTTCTTGCATGCCATGCAAGCACTCTAGCCAGCTGAGCTATAGCCCCAATTCGGGCTGCAAACATAAAACATTTTGCGATTTCGGGGCGCGGCCTTCAATTGGCTGAACTGTTCTTCGGGCCTATTGTTTAGTTTTGTCGCCTCAAATGGAAGCAATTTTATGAAAGAAGTATTTATCGTTTCGGCAAAGCGTACCCCGATAGGCAGCTTCGGAGGTTCATTAACAAGCCTTTCCGCTACTGTGCTTGGAGCAAAAGCCATTGCCGGAGCCTTATCAGCTGCAAATGTCCTCCCTGAACAGGTTCAAGAGGTTTTTATGGGAAATGTTGTTTCGGCCAATCTAGGCCAGGCACCAGCCAGGCAGGCTGCTCTTGGAGCAGGATTACCTTTTAATGTTCCCTGCACAACGGTCAATAAAGTATGCGCCTCCGGTATGAAATCAGTCATGTTTGCAGCTCAGGCTATTGCCCTGGGCCAGGCTGAAATTATTGTAGCGGGGGGTATGGAAAGCATGTCCAATATTCCATACTACAGCGCAGGATTAAGATGGGGCCAGAAATTTGGAAACACTGATTTTATCGACG
>Ga0138256_10000972_pt1 | contig 30591 bp, 30 predicted proteins | sample KNB2016incub_MG_FD_105486 | JGI IMG/M metagenome (GOLD analysis project Ga0138256, IMG submission 105486) | Active sludge microbial communities from wastewater in Klosterneuburg, Austria - KNB2014incub_MG | ecosystem: Engineered > WWTP > Activated sludge > Unclassified | place: Austria... | reverse complement strand
GCCGAGGACATACGAAGAGAGCGTGCCCGCAAGCAGCTCATAGATAAGCCCGCAGATCGCGATGACAAAGACATTGAGAAAAAGCAGCGGTGCGCGCTTCACTTAACCAAAAACCCTACTTCAATTTGTGAAAATTCGCTTCGCCGCATTAACCCTGGATCGCAGCGGAAATTATCATTGCGACGCCGATAATGATGGCGCCGATGATGATCGCGAGCGAAATGTTCTGATCCTCTTCGATCTCCTTCTTGACCGAAAATGGAGCAACAAGCACCACGATCGCGAACGCGATCGCGAAAACTATCAGCCCGAGAATGACGAAGATCACCGTTCCTTCAAGAACGTTCCAAAGCTCTTCGAGTTTTACGACGCCGAGCACCGGCGCGAGAGTAAGCAGATTCAACATTTATTTTCCTCCACGGAAGCCGGAATATATGAACGGAACGCCAAGCCGCGAGTGGCTGCCGGAATTTGCTATCTCCCAGCCGAACCATCCGGACGCGCCGTACAGCAGAACAACGCCCATACCTGCCACCAAATAAAGCTTCTTTAGCATAAAAAAGACCTCAGCGCGGACGCATGCCGCATTCTATTCGTCATCATCGCTCGAGCCGCTCGTTGTGAACATACTGTCCTTCCAGCGGCGCGTCTCAAAGCTCATCTTTCTGAATAATCCGAGCAAGGGCATTATGAGCAGCAGCACGAGCGCGCAACAGAAATTCACGCCGCGGCTCACGTTCTGCTCGACCTTCACCTCGACCGGCATCGTCTCTTGCCATTTTTCCCACGTTCCGGCAACACGCAGCGTATATTGCCCACCGGGCAAAGATGACACTGTCGCATCCTGCGATTGGCCGCCTTCGCTCCAGGATTCTCCGCCATCGACGCCCGAGTAGAATTCGATCGGCACATTTACCGATTCTAATTCCTGGCTCTTATCGTCAATAAGATCGACGTCCAAGTCCGCCCAAGAATTATTGACGGGAGCGCGTGCGGTGATCCGCACGTTGCTGTTCGCCTTTAGCGTAAATGGTTTGCTGAACATTTGTTGCTGCTGTTGCGAATTCTGCATCGGCGGCAGGTACATCTGTTCGGTGTAAACCGTACGCGAAATGCCCCAGAGCGGAAGGCCCACAACGCCGACAAAAAGAAGAACGAGCAGCGGCAAAGCGCCCCACGTGTACCAAAAACGGCCTGTAAAAGGCTGATTCGGAGCAACTCCCCAAGGTTTTGGAAGGTCCGTAACGCCGAACGCCTTCTCGACATCGGCGACGGCCATATATGTTCCGACCGACCAATTCACCTCGTCGCGGGTCGCCTCGCGCGATAGCATTTGCGGCGGACAAACATAGTCCGTCGCTTGGACGCTTTCGCCCTGTTCGACGCGCCAATAGAACTCGCCTTTGACGTATTCTACGACGGCGGTCGCATCCTGAAAGATCTTGAATTTCTCGCCATTATAAGTTGCCGTCGCACCCTTGTAAAAACCGGTCACCTCGACGTCGGCTGTATTTACTGATTCGACGAAACTCCAATTGTTGTCCGAATGGACAAGCCATCGGAACCCGATCATCGGGTTGTATAAGAGATATTCTGTCCAGTAGTATTTCTCGCCCTCGATCGTAACGCTGCGCTGCATCGCGCCGATGATCTTGAATTTTACGTCGCCCGGAAAATTCCCTTCGGCGCCGATCGGAAGGAAGAATGAGTTCTCTGCGGGCGACGGCTCGAGAGCTCGGAAGAAGCTCAGGTTCCCCTGATTCACATCAAGAAGCGAACGGCAGTTCGGGCATGCGACGCGTTCCGACTTGTTGGGAGCTTGGAGTGCGAGCGGGCCGCCGCAATTCGGACATCGCATCACTGCGGACGAAACTCTCGGCGCTTCGCGTTCGTGCGGTTTCGCGTCGCCTAATCCGATCTCTGCAAGCGAAACCTGCTTGCCCAAAAATACCCATGCCGGCGTGATGCTGTAATCGATCGTCGCAAAAGCGTCATTCTTGCCGGCAAGGTCTGCATACTGAAAGACCTCGCCCGGCGTAAGTTTGTATGGGATCTCGCCCTCTGCGGCGGCATAAGTTGCCTGCCCGCGTTCCTGTACGATAAGCGGAACCTGTGAGGGAATTTCCGAAACCGGCTGCCCGAGAACGAGTGCCTCGAACGCGGGCAACGCCGCACCTTCCGGCGTCGGCTGATAGAACGTCAGATAAAAACGCCCTTGCGCCTCGGCAAGCCAGCCGACCCAGCCGTTCGAAAAGGTCGCATACCATTCGTCCCACGTTCCGCCCAACTCGTGCCGCATTTGAGCCCGCCCGGTAAGCGTAAAACGCTCGCCATTGAAGATCCCTTTCAGACCTGTTTTTAACGGGGATTGAGACTGTGCGACCTCGGCGATCTTACCGAGATCTTCGACGCCGCGGTCGGTGCGCGCAACTGCCGATCGGCAATACGGGCAGATCAGAACTATTGTTGAGCCGGCCGTGAATTCGATCGGGCCGGCACACGACGGGCAGGAGGTTTTTAAGACGCTCATCGGCTGCCTCCGGCCGCATCCGTACGGTCACGGTCGCCGCGTTCTATTCGGGTTACGCGAACTTCCGCCGCATCCATGGCTTTTCTGAGACTCACTTCCCAATTCCATTCCGGACGTGTCCGACAGCAATAAAGATTGAATGTCGCAACGCCGTGTTCAGGATATGTGTGGCAGGCGAGATGAGATTCCGTCAGGGCGACGAGGCCCGTAACGCCGCCTTCGCCGGGGAATTTATGCCAGACCGAACCGATAGACTTAAGCCCGAGATCGTTGATGACGGACAAAAACACTTCTCTCACGACTGCTTCGTCCCGAAGTAACTCCGGGTCGCAGCCTGAAGCCTCGATCAGCCATTCAGTGCCCACGATCATCGCGTTAAAGATGAATATTGCTTAGTTGTCTTGAACGAAAAATGCAGCGGCAAACGCCGCGTGTCTAAAAAGAATACGAGAAAGAATATACCGAAGTTCTGCCTGTTTGTCATTTTTCACGAAGCGCAGGCGAGAGCAAATGCAAAAAAAGGATGGATACGATCAAAAGACCATCATCCATCCCTTCACTCGCCGTTGAAAAACGCCGAAGCTATTTCACGACCGTGAACTTTTCACTATTCTTAAGTTCCTGTCCGGAGACTCGGTCCTTGATATCGATCTTGATCTCGTAATTCCCAAGCGGAAGATTTCCGCCCGGAAGAATGCGGGCCAATGTCAGACGCTGACCGGAATCGCTCAAACCGCTCCAATCTTCCGGCTGCTTGAGGACCTCTTTGCCGTCACGCGTAAGAGTGTAAGTAACATCTACCGCGGGCCGCAGCGTCGTCTGGTCGATCTGAGCATTATAGACCTGCATATAAAAGCCGACATCCTGGCCCTGGCTAAAGACGCCACTCATATTCGGAATAACCTTCGCGTTGCCGATCACGAACGAACCGCCGATGTCGCGCTCGGTGGTCGTGCGAAGTTTCGAAGCGAGGATCATCGTCGAGGTCGAAAGCTTCTTCTCGTCGTACTTCGGCACGGTAAAACCAAGCGAACGTACACCTTTGGTGCCGGTATTGACGTCTCGTACAACGACATCGACCTTATATATGCCCGGCGTGAGAGCGATCGCCTTTTGATAAACAGACTTACGGTCACGCATATCCGCGAGCTCGGCCGTGGTCGCGTTCGTCGAAACCGAATCCTCGAACGTACCGGAACGCCGCTGCGAAACGCTCGTAATTCGGCCGAAGATATTCATCTCGGCGGTTTCGAGGCCGCCCTTCGGCATAAATTTCAACTCTTTATTGTCGGCCTGAACGGTGAACGTCGTCATCACCTGGCTCTCGGACTGACGGAAGTAGTCGATGCGAACATCGAAGTCGATCGGGTTCGAGTCGATTACGGGCGATTCGGTCGAGAGCGTTGCAAGATCGCTGAACTTATTATTCTTCGGTGAGAAGAGCCCGTTCTGGATCTCCAACCTTCGGAATGGATTGTCCTGCTCGCGAATATAGTTGCCGTTGCCGCTATAGGCATCGCGCATTGCTTTGCTCGATTGGCCCATCAATTCGCTCGCCGTCAGTCCGCCGCCCGGCACCATTGCCATCGCGTCCTTTTCATAAGCATCGCGCGCTAGGCGATACTCGCCCGTGCCCGTCGGATCGACGAATTCGATCTCGAGACCGTCGCCGATCCCGTCAAGATGGCGGTAGTACCAGGTTTCGTAAGCGTAGGTCGTCGTCGAGCCGCCGCCTTCATAATTCGGCCGGTCGTAAACTTGACCCGTCGGATGCGATTCTACGGAATCCGGCTTGCCCCACGCGATGTAAACGCGGCCGCGATCGGTGCGCCAACCCGGTATGCCGGACGCATAATGCTCATTAGCATATGCGATGCGCTCGTAATATTCTTCGCGGAATTCGTTCTCTTCGGTGTCTGGGTTCGGATCGCGGCGTCGCCAAAAATTCTCGATAAAATTCTCACGCTCTTCGTCCGTAGCAAGGGCCTTGAAGGCGCGCTTTTCCTCGGGCGTGATGATATACGGCACGTCGCGTTCGAGCCATTTCTTGTAAGCTACGTTCAATTCCGCCGTTTGGTTACGCGGCTTATCGCTCGGATCTCGATCCGGCGTCGGCTTCGTCTTTTGAGCTAAAACCGGTATGGCTGCAACCGCCAACAGTGCCGCGGGAAGCATCACTTTTCGAATTATTTCAAACTTCATAACTCAACTCACTTTTTTGCACGAACTCGCGCCCATTACGTCTTCACGAGATTCTAATCCGTACGATACAACAATTCAAGATGCGAAATCGGCTTAAATGGTTGTATTTTCTTGTGCTTCGGCGTCGGTGCGGCGGCGTTTGCCGAAGAACCAAGCAACAAAGATCGACACCACATAAAGTGCCATCATCGGCGTCGCGAACAACATCATATTAGGTATGTCGCCCGTCGGCGAAACGACCGCGGCAACGATCATAATTATCACAAGCGAAATTTTCCAATGCTTTATGAGGAGTTTTGGCGTTACGATGCCGATCCTCGCAAGCACGTAGGTGATCGCCGGCATCTGAAAAATACCGCCCATCGCGAGCATTATTATCGTAATGAAATCAAGGTAGTCGCTCGCCTTTAGGAGCAATTGGAAATCGCTCCCTAACCCCAATAAATACCTTGCCGCCGGCGGAAATAGTATGTAGTACGCAAATGCCGCTCCGACGACGAAAGAGATCGACGAAAGCAGGATGAACGGAGTTACATACGACCTTTCGTGCTTATAAAGCGCGGGCGAGATAAAGCCCCAGATCTGGAAAAGCAGGAACGGGACCGACACCGCGATCGCCGCATACAAAGCGACCGTCGCATAGAGCGTGAACGGTTCGACCGTGGTCGTAACCGTCATCCGTTCGTCCGCATTCGGCGTGCCGATGGCAGTTTGGTCGAATTCCACGGGAAGGCGCACTCCCGCCGAAACCACTGCGTTATTCGTGATCAAAGCTTCGGTCGTAAAGAGCCCGAGCTTGCCCGCAGCGTCTCTCGCAACCGTTGCCGCAACGCTCGCACCCGCCGAGACGACCGTCGAACCGACCTTTGTCGAACGATCGAAGATGTACCTGCCGCTGTCGCCTTCTTTGATACTCGCAAGCGACAAGACCGTTTCGTCGCCCGTTCTACCTTCGACCGGCAACTGCCGCCGCGACGCCTCTGACAACGCCTCGCGTATCGGCACGGAGAGAAAGTTGTAGATCTTGTCAGCAAAGATCCAGCAGACGGCAAATGCGAGAATTATGACGATCACCGAACGGACAAGGCGCTTTCGCAGCTCGTCCAAATGTTCGAGAAATGACATTTGGCTGCCGGTTTGTTCTTCGATCTCTGCGGTTGGATCTGGCATCTTTGCGAAGGTTTAACGAAGACTAGAGCCAATTCCTCTTATCGTTGGGGTCGGTCGTCCGTGTATGCACGGCGGTTGTCTGCACGCTTTCTTGTTCTTGCGTTTCAGTCGGGATCGCGTCCGCTGCAACTTCGCGAATCTCCGGTTCGGCGGGAGTCAAGAGATTCTCGTTCGCCTTTTGTCTGACGACAACTTCATTTTCAATATCGTCGATCCGAAGAGCTTTCGTCTCCTCTTCAAAATTCACCTCGCGCTCCCACGTTTCTTTGAACTCGTTCGTCGTCGCGCGAAAATCCGCCATCATCTTTCCCGCCTTTTTCGCGAACTCAGGCAGACGCCGCGGTCCGAGGAAAATGAGCGCCGCAAGCCCTATCATTAGAAGTTCCGGCGTACCAATTGATTCGAAAATGAGAAGTACCACTTGCTTTCTCTCTCTAACTGACCTCGATCATCGTCCCATCGGCAACCCGAGGTTTTACGGTGCCGATGACGTGTGCTGTCACAACACTTCTTAGTATATTCTCCGCGGCCTCGGATGTCGTGCTGATAAGCAGTCCGCCGGCCGTCTGCGGATCAAAAAGGGCGCTCTGCATAATGCCGTTGACCGATGCCGAGAAGCTTACCGTTTCGCCTGTATAAACACGATTGTTCTTATCGCCGCGAGTCAGCATTCCCTGCTCGATAAGCTCAAGTGTGTCAACAATTAGCGGAATATTTGAGCTATCGATCTCAAGCGTAACGCCGCTTGCTTTTGCCATCTCATAACCATGCCCAAGCAGGCCGAAGCCAGTTACATCGGTGCATGCGTTCGCGCCATAACTGCACATTGCTTTTGACGCTTCTCGCGCAGAAGTTGTCATTGTTTTTGTTACCGCATCGATCGCAGCCTGCGACGCAACGCCACATTTGATCGCCGTGTTGATCGCTCCCGTACCGATCGGTTTTGTTAGTATTAGCACGTCGCCGGGCTTTGCGCCCGCATTCGTAAAGACGCGCTCAGGATGGATGGTTCCGGTTACGGCGTATCCGAATTTCATTTCCTGATCATCGACCGAATGACCGCCGAGTATCACGACGCCTTCGGAACTCATCAGCGTCTGGCCGCCGAGAAGGATCTTCTCCAAAATGTCCCAATCACCCTTCTGCGGATAACAAACGATTGAGAGAGCCGAGATGGGCTGTCCGCCCATCGCGTAAACGTCGTTCAATGCGTTCACCGCCGCGACCTGTCCATAGACGAACGGGTCGTCAGAGACCGGCGTAAAGAAATCGACGGTCTGCACGAGCGCCGTCTCGTCATTTAGGCGCATTACACCTGCATCGTCGGAGGTCTCATATCCGACGATCACATTATCGCTAGGTTGCGGCGGCAGTTTGCTCAAAACTTGAGCAAGATCGCTTGGAGCGAGTTTCGCCACTCAACCGGCGCAGTTGACCATCTCGGTCAGACGCATCTTATCCTTGCTCTCCTTTATTTTTCGTCAACATCTCGTAAATGCGGTTCAGATCGTCGATACCGTAATATTCGATCTCGATCTTTCCGCCTGTGCCTTTTTTCGCGGGCAGGATCTTTACGTTCGTACTCAAATGCCGCATCATTCGCGTCTCGGCTACCTTTACGTTCGGATCCACAACGCGAACCGACGGCCCTGCTTTCTCTTTTGGCGAGAGCTTTGCCGATTTCACGCGACGCTCGGCCTCACGGACCGACAGGCCTTGTGCGACTATTTCATTTGCGACATATTGTTGCACGGTCGCGTCATCGCTCATTAGCAGGGCCCGACCGTGACTCAAACTCAGTTTACCCTCGATCAGGTGCTTCTGAACCTCAACAGGCAGCTTCAGGAGCCGCATCGTGGTCGTGATAAGCGTGCGTTCCTTGCCGACACGCTCAGCCACCTCTTCTTGCGTAAGTCCAATAGAATCAATGAGTTTGCGGAACGCATTCGCCTCTTCAATGGGGTTCAACTGTTGACGTTGGATGTTCTCGATCAACGCGATCTCAAGCAGCTTTTCGTCCGAAACATCATTGACCGAGACCGGCACTTTTCGCAATCCTGCCTTTTGCGCCGCACGCCAACGGCGCTCGCCCGCGACGATCTGATACCGATCGGCACCTACCGAACGCACAACGATCGGCTGAACAATGCCGTTCGCACGGATCGAGGTCGCGAGTTCTTCGAGTTCGTTTTCACCAAAATTAACACGCGGCTGCTCCGGGTTCGGAACGATAAGATCAATGTCTAGTGAATTTACACGTGCCGGTGTTGATCTCTCCTGAATTGGAGCCTCCGCCGCGGCCGCCGGTTTTTCGTCGCCAAGCAGGGCCGATAGCCCGCGGCCAAGAGATTGTCTAGGCATGAGTTATGATCTCCTTTGCAAGTCGTTGATATGCCACGGCGCCCTTTGATCTCGGATCGTAAACAAGGATCGGTTGGCCGAAACTCGGGGCTTCTGCAAGGCGCACGTTCCGAGGGATGACGGTCTCGAGGACTTGCGTTCCGTAAAAATCGCGCAGATCCTTTGCTACAGCCGTCGAAAGATTCGTTCGTTCATCGAACATCGTCAAAAGGAGGCCTTCGATCGCAAGCTCCGGGTTCAGTTCTCGACGCAATCTAGCAAGCGTGTCAAAAAGTTCGGTAACACCCTCAAGCGCGTAATATTCGCACTGTATCGGCACGAGCAGCGAGTCAGCCGCTGTCAGCCCGTTTAGTGTCAAAAGGCCCAAGGATGGCGGGCAGTCGATCAATATGTAATGAAAATAATCGCGGATCGGCTCAATGATGGCCTTCAGCGCCTTCGCTCGGTCCTCGCGCTCGACAAGCTCGACCTCGGCTCCGGCAAGGTTCTTGTCAGCCGGAACGACCCAAAACTTCGAGATCGCCGTCGGCAGCACTATTTCGCGGATCGATTCACCGCGGATCAACGCATCGTAAATTGTCTTTTTGATGCTTGTTCGCGAAATTCCGGCTCCCGAGGTCGCATTTCCCTGCGGATCGCCATCGATCAGCAAGACTTTGCGATTCTCCGCGGCCAGACTCGCGGCGAGGTTGACGGCGGTCGTTGTTTTCCCGACGCCGCCTTTTTGATTTGCAATAGCAATAACTTTTCCCATGAAAGATCGAAGCGCAGAGATCTCGCGACAGTCGCCGAAGGTACGCACCTGCAAATGGCGCTCGTTAGGATAAAATTAGCACAATGAAACGTCTGAGCGCGAAAGCGTTCCGTTCAAATTGTGGTACGTACCACAATTTCACGCCTCGGCGAATCCAAAAATGTGGTACGTACCACAATTTCACGCTTTTACGTGCTGAAGCGCCGTTAAATGAACCAAAACCGTCGAAAGAGCTGAGTGCGTAACGCCCGGCACTGACCGCACTTGGCCGAATGTCCGCGGGCACGCACGCTCGAGCCGCTCGATCATTTCGTTCGAAAGGCCGCCGATCGTTCGAAAATCGATGCTTTCAGGCACTTTCAGCGCGTCGTGATGATTCACTCGCTCGGACGCGACGGCCTGTTTCGCAATATAGCCCGAATACATCGAGTCGGCCAAGGCAGCCTCAAGATCGTTAAATTTTGCATCTTCGACCGGCAAAAGCCGCGAGATCAACTCCGCATCAACTCCTGTCCGCATTGCGAGGTGCGAGAGCACGAACGAATCCCCTAGGTCTGCGCCCAGCAACTGAGAGGCGGCGGCATACTGCGGACTTGAACGCTTAAATCGCGTATGGTCCAGTGCGTTGCGTATCTCCGCGATACGGTCGCGTTTTGCGTTAAAGCGATGCCAATCTTGGTCCTCGATGAGACCGAGTTCCCGTCCTTTGGGCAAAAGCCGCTCGTCGGCGTTGTCGTGCCGGAGCCTCAAGCGAGCTTCTGCACGCGAAGTGAACAAGCGATAAGGTTCGTCAACGCCGTGTCTAATTAGGTCGTCCGCGAGGACGCCGATATACGCCTCATCTCTTCCAAGCGTGAACGTCGGCCTGCTAAGTACAGCATTTGCCGCATTTACGCCGGCCAAGAAGCCTTGGCACGCTGCTTCTTCGTAGCCTGTCGTGCCATTTATCTGTCCCGCGAGGAACAGCCCGCCGAATCGTGTCGTCTCCATCGTCGGGCGCAGTTCCCGCGGATCTACGAAGTCGTACTCGATCGCGTAACCTGGCCGAATAATGCGAACTTCGCCAAAACCCTCGACCATTTGCAGCAATTCCTGCTGAAGACCTGCCGGCAAAGACGTCGAAAATCCGTTCAAATAGACTTCGTTCGTGTTATGCCCCTCGGGTTCGAGAAAAAGCTGATGCCGATCCTTTCCGGCGAATTTTACGACCTTGTCCTCGATCGAGGGACAATATCGCGGGCCGATTCCTTTGATCTTGCCCGAATATAGCGGTGATTGACCCAAATTCGCGCGGATCGCGTCGTGTACGGCGTTCGTCGTATAGCCGATGAAACAGTCGATCTGCGGTTGCTCGATCCTCTCCGTTGAGAACGAGAAGGCCACCGGCTTTTCGTCGGGCGCCTGTCGCTCGAAGGCGTCCCAATCGATCGTGCGTCCGTCGAGTCTCGGCGGAGTGCCGGTCTTAAGTCGCCCGACGGGAAAGCCAAGTTCCTTAAGATTTTCGGCGAGTTCGATAGATGCCGGCTCGCCCGAACGTCCCGCCGAGAACGTTCTGCGTCCGGTGTGTATCGTTCCATTCAGAAACGTACCGGTCGCAATGACGACAGCCGATGCCCCAAAGCGACGCGTGTCCTCAAGCTCAACACCCGTAACTTGCTTATTCTCAACAATTAGCGAGACAACCGCGCCTTGCTTCAGCGTGAGGTTCGGCGTTGCTTCTAGCACGCGCCGCATCTCCGAACGATAAAGCGAGCGATCGGCCTGGGCACGAGGCGACTGCACCGCCGGCCCACGCGAGCGATTCAAAAGGCGGAACTGAATTCCCGTCCGGTCGATAACGCGGCCCATTATTCCGCCGAGCGCATCGATCTCGCGCACGACGTGGCCTTTTGCGATGCCGCCGATCGCAGGGTTGCACGACATCTGGCCTATGAGATCGAGGTTTAGCGTAACGAGAGCGGTCTCGGCGCCTATACGCGCCGCGGCAGAGGCCGCCTCGCAGCCCGCGTGCCCCGCACCGATCACGATCACATCAAATCTCTCGTCGAACATCTCGATCCTCTCGCCGCAAAAAGCGAAACTTTAAGTTTATCGCAACAACGCCCCGCAACAAAGGACTTTCGCGGGCTACTTTCCGATGCAGAACGTTGAGAAGATGCGTGTGAGCATATCTTCGGTGGTGGTCTCTCCGGTGATCTCGCCGAGGTAGCGAAGGGCGTTGTGCAGTCCGATCAGGACGATCTCTTCGCTGCGACTCTGACGAAGTGCGTCAATAGACTGGCAGATCTCAGCGTGCGTACGCAGCAGGAGGTCGTAATGCCGAGCGTCCGTGATCAGAAAGCCGCCGGAGTGTAGGTCGTTCGTTGCGAATGGTGCGACGATCGCTGCACGTAGGTCATCTAAGCCCTCACCTGTTTTTGCAGAGATCGCGACCATTCTTTCACGAAACTCAGCGAGCGCAGGATCACCCGCTGCAGCAAGCCGATCGATATCGCGGGACACGTGGGTGTCGATCTTGTTCAAGGCAATGATGAAGCTCTGCTTCATCGAAGATCGGACGATGTCGCGGTCATCTTCGGTCAAGCCTTCGTGTGCGTCAAGCACAACAATTATCAGGTCGGCGTCAGCCATCGCACCGCGTGCGCGTGCGACACCGATCTTCTCGACCGTATCTTCCGTTTCGCGCAATCCGGCCGTATCGACAAGATGGATCGGAATGTCACCGATAGTAAAACGCTCGTTCAGTTGATCGCGAGTCGTGCCCGCAATGTCAGTTACGATCGCTCGCTCTCTTCCAAGAAGCCGATTGAAAAGGCTCGACTTTCCGACATTCGGCCGTCCAACGATCGTTGCACTCAGACCGTCGCGGATCAAATGTCCTGCCTTGTATGTATCTGCGAACTCGAGCGTCTTGTCGGCGATCTCTTGGAGAGAGCGAGCGATCTCTTCGCTTTGCGACGCCGGCAGATCATCCTCTACAAATTCGAGCGCGGATTCGAGAACGACTATAATGTTCAACAACTCGTCCTTTAACGGCTGCAAACTTCTCGACATTTCGCCGCTCAGTTGACGCACGGCTTGTCGGGCAGCGGCGTTCGTCTGAGCGTCGATAAGGTCGCGGATAGCCTCGGCTTCGGCGAGATCAAGCTTGCCGTGCGCGAGTGCACGGAGAGTAAATTCGCCAGGCTCCGCGGCGCGACACCCTAAAGCGAGGCAAAGATCGATCACCTGCCGCAGCAACACCGGCGAACCGTGACAACTGATCTCGACCACATCTTCGCCCGTAAACGAATGCGGAGCCTTAAAATAGGTTATTAAGGCCTTGTCGATCGCCGCGTCCGCCGTAGGGTCACGCAATTCCACGAGGACCGCACGTCGCGGAAGGAACGCATCGCGATCCTTTCCCGTCAATTTAACAACCGCATCTAACGCACCATCGCCGCTTAGGCGAATGACGCCGATACCGCTACGGCCGGTGGGTGTTGCGAGTGCGACGATCGTTTGCGGCATAAGACCATTTCACCACAGAGCGCACAGAGAACACAGAGCACTTGAGGAATTTTAACTCTTAACTCCGTGTTCTCTGTGTTCTCTGTGTTCTCTGCGGTAAGTTTATTATTGCAGCCTTACCTTCTGAAATCAGATATAATATAGGTTGGATGCGAGAAACTGACCAACAAAAAAAAGTTGAGCGCGAAATGCGGGCCGAGAGACGCAGGCAGAATGCGAAAGTTCGGTGGACCTCTCTCGATGATCAGACTGATCCTTGGCCCGTGCGCGGGACCGAGGGGTTATCTCTTGTCACTCAAATAACCCGTGATGTCTGGAATCTCGCCAAAAAGCCTTGGCCTAACTACAAGAGAGCCGACCTTCCGATTCGCTTTCTGCCCCATTTAGAAGATTGATCGAATTTACACCAGACTTTAGGGATATTCTTATTGAACTGGCCGACGCCGGGGCGGATTTTGTACTGGTTGGCGGTTATGCGGTCGGTTTTCATGGCCACTCGAGAGCTACAAAGGACATCGACATTCTTATTCACCCAACGGACGAAAACGCCCGACGCGTTTTCAATGGTCTTCTTGCCTTTGGTGCTCCGGTGGCAAGTTTGGATGTTACTGAGTCTGACTTGGCAACTTATGCAGGTGTGGTGCAGATCGGCGTTCCGCCAAACCGGATCGACATCCTGACACGCATAAGCGGAGTCACCTATGACGAGATCTCTGCGGAGATCGTCGAGTTTGAATTAGAAGGCAGAATGATAAAAGTGATCGGCCTCAATGCCTTGCTAAAAAACAAACGTGCAGCAGGCCGCCCCCAAGATATGCTGGATGTGCAGGCTCTCGAACTAAATCGATAGTTACTATTGCAGCCTTACTTGCAGACGCCGGTCCCGGCCGTCACCGACGGATTCGGTGAGGAGGTCGTCCTCTTTTTGGAGAGTTGTGTGAATGATGCGGCGTTCGGTCGAATTAAGCACGCCGAAAGTGAATGAGCGACCGGTTTTGCGCACTTGTTCGGCGGCAAAACGCGCCATCGCGTGCAGTTCATTCTTGCGGGTTTGACGAAAGCCATCCGCATCGACGATGAAGCGGTGTTCGCGATCGAGTTCGCGTCCCATCGCCTGGAAAAGCACGACTTCGAACGCATCGAGCAACTCGCCCTTCTCGGCCAGAGCAAAATGAGTGTCCTCGCCAGAGAGGTTGAGAACGCAGCCTTCGTCGGTCCATTCCGCTTCGACAGAGAGATCAAACCCGGCATCGCGTACGATACCGCTCAAAAGTTCTTTGGCGTTCTCACAAGTTTGATTCATAGTCGTCTCGTCTCTTCCTAAGTCGTCGAAAGTTTTTGCTTTACGGGCTTCGCATTCTTTGGCACGTCGTTCACAACGGTCGTTCCCGGCGGCGTATTCGGCTTATTCATACGGTTGATGATCATCTGCTGACCGAAGCTCACGAGGTTGCCGAAAAACCAGTATAACAGCAGTCCGCTCGGTGCCGACCACATCACCCAGAGCATCATGACCGGCATAAAGTACGTCATGATTTTTTGCTGCATCTGCTGCTCCGGCGAAACGGTCGCAGCCTGCGGCGTGAACTTCATCGACAGGATCATCGAGATCGCGAATGCGAACTCGAGTATGTGGAACGGATCCGCTGCCGAAAGGTCAGGAAGCCAAAGGAACTGTGCTTGCCGAATATCAAGCGAGACCGTTACGGCCGTGTAGAACGCCAAGAGCAGCGGGAACTGCAAGATCATCGGAAGGCATCCGCCCAAGGGCAGAGCGTCCTTCGTCATCTTTAACTGCTCCATCTGCAGAGCACGCATCTTAGGGTCGTCCATCGGCACGCCCTTCTTCTGCAGATCCTTGATCTTGTCCTGCACCTCCTTCATCTTCGGCGCATTTCCCGATGCCTTTTTGAAAGACCGTGTCTGCGACCAACGCAGCGGGAAAAGCAGCATATAGAAAAGGAACGTGAAGATGATGATCGCCGCGCCGTAATTTCGCGTTAGCTGATCAAAGAATGAGAGTGCGAAGAGGACGAGTATCCCGATCGGTTTCGTGAACCAACGCAGCGGGCGATAGTTGCTGAAATTGATCGTGTCAACAAGATCGATCGGACGCCCGACATCCTGCGAAAGGCTCTTGTTGTAAAGTCCCGCAAAAGCAAAATAATCTTTTGGCCCGGTGTAAACCTTAGTTACCGTGCCATCTGCCGCGACAGGAACTGCGGCCGTGATCAAGTGCCGCGTCTCGCTGTTCTTAGGCTTCCGTGTGATCCAGGAAATGACGCCGTCGTAATAATCAGGAAGCGGATATTCGTATTTCGACGCAATGTATTCGAGGCCGTCCGTCTGCGAAGCAGGCACCGCGGCTTGCGCAAAATACGCATCCGCAACGCCGGCCCAATCGACGGCTCCCGGAGCCTGCATCGTCCCGTTGTTACTCGTGTCGAAGGTAAAAGACGTGCCCGGATGCCTGAAGATGGCATCGCCAACGTAAGCGACCGCTTCCGGCTCGATATGATAGTAACTGTGATGAGTGATCGCCTGGTCACCGAGGCTCGCGCCGATCAGTAGCTTGACACTCGGAACCGGTTGGCCGCCGCGCGTTAGCTTCACCGAGACGTCGCTTACGAACGAATCGGCTCGGAACAGAAACGTCTTCGTCGCCTCCGCGCCGTCAGCGGTCGTAAATTTGAATTCAACCTGCTTAGTCTCGCCGTCCTTAAGCGTAACTTCGCCCTCGGCATCGGTCGAAAACTCTGTTGTATTCAACACTCTGTCGAGCCCCGCATCGCCCGTAGCGAGGCGGAACGGAAGTTCGCGAGGCTCTCTAGAAAGCGAGGTCTCGGAAATTAATTGGAGCGGCCTTTCATTCTGAGGCGTCGAACCGTCGGCGTAGATGGCCTGTTCGCCATGCGCAGAGATATTCTTCAAGATCACCCAGCTAGTCGCTACGGCGCCCTTTGAATCGAGCGTAACCTCGTAAAGCGGCGTCTTGATCGTGATCTTTCGATTCGGCGCCGACGGCACCGCAGCCGCTACTTCTGGAGCCGGCGTCTCTGTAGGCGCAGCAGTTGGGACAGGAGTCGGCCCCGCTACAGCAGCGGTCGTATTCGTGTTCGAGTTTGCCGCCTTGTTCGCGGTATCGCCCGCCGGATTCTTCGGAGCGAAGAAGTACTGCCAGCCAAAAAGGATGAATACACAAAGGACTGCCGCAATTAAAAAGCGCTTTTGGCTGTCGGTATTATTGCTGTTTTCCATTTATCGAAGCGACGGGGTCATAACCGCCTTTTGCGAAGGGCTGGCACCTTAAGATACGTTTCACACCGAGCCAGGTTCCGCGGACCGCACCGTATTTTATGATCGCCTGTCGTGCGTATTCAGAACAGGTCGGCTCGAATCGGCACGCAGGAGCAAGGTAAGGCGAGATCGCTGCCTTATAGAACCAAATAATGCCGAGCGCAAGGTGCTTCATTGCCAAAATCTCTATTTTGCCACTCTCGCGACCAGGACACGAAACTCCGCGAGCGGTTTATCGAGTTTTTGGTAAATAATGCTACGCCGCGCGTTGAGCACCCAATCGAAAGGTTCCTTCACCTCGGCAAGTTCTGCGGAAGATATCCTGAAGCATTCTCTCAGCAATCGTTTCGCGCGATTTCGGTCGTGCGCCTTGCCGATCGCCTTCTTCGTCGCCGTTATGCCGACGCGATGCCGGCCGGCTTTCGAGGGCAAAATAAAGACCGTCATAAAACGGCCCTCGATGCGTCGTCCCTGCTCGTAAACACGCAGAAACTCGGCGCGCGTCCGCAGCCGAGCTTCCTTCGGTAAACTAAAACTTAATAGTGCTGAACCGTTAATCGCTTGCGTCCCTTCGCTCGACGGCGTTTTAGAACGGCCCGGCCGTTCTTTGTCGCCATGCGTGCTCGAAAGCCGTGCTTTTTGGCGCGCCTGCGGTTGTTCGGTTGAAATGTTCTCTTCGGCATACTTATCCCTCACTTATTGATCCACTCGCAAGAAGTGAAAACCTAGAGTTTACGGTAGCCGCCGGTCGGTTGTCAAAGCATTTGCCCCATTTTTTACCATTCATTCGCCAGTTGTCGGAGCGCTTCGATATAAGTTGCGTGTTCTTGGTCTAGGATTCTGGCGGATAGCGTCTCGACGGTGTCGTCCTCAAGTCGCGGAACTTCGCATTTCAGGATCGTCGGGCCGTGATCGAGCAGTTCATCGACGTAATGCACCGTGCAGCCCGTGACCTTCACACCGGCGTCAAATGCCTGTTTTTGTGCGTCAAGGCCCGGAAACGCCGGAAGCAGGCTCGGATGAATGTTCACGATCTTGCCGGCAAAGCGTCTTACGAATTCTGGCGACAGCAGCCGCATATATCCTGCGAGACAGATGAGTTCGACGCCGCGTTTTTCTAGCTCGTCACCGATATCGGCGTCGTGTTCGGCACGCGTGCGGCCGCGCCGCTCTATGACGACCGTATCGACACCGCGCTCACCGGCCTTTTCGAGGCCCGCCGCATCGCGTTTGTCGCTGATCACGACCGCGACTTCCGACGCCGGTATCTCGCCGCTCTTTACCGCATCGACGATCGCCGCCATATTAGACCCGCGCCCTGAAACTAAAATGCCGAGCTTCATTGGATTCCAACCCTTCCGTCACCTGACACGACTCTGCCGATAATTATACATCCAGGCACGCTCGACGCGTGTTCGGATGCCGATTTTAATTGACATATTATCGAATGAACGTACAATAATACTGTACAAGTTAGCGAGATGTTATGCCATTAGAGATTAGCTACAGCGAGGCTAGGAACAATTTAGCGTCACTACTCGATCGGGTGACGGATGATCGTGAAGTAGTGGTCATAAATCGACGCGGCCACGAAAGGGTTGCGGTTATCAGCGCCGATGAGTTAAACAGTGTCCTCGAAAGCCTATATTTACTGCGCTCACCAAAGAATGGGCGGCGTTTAATGAACGCCATCAACAGGGCCGAAGCAGGAACCACCAAACCCTCTTCGATCGACGAACTAAGGAAAGAATTCGGGATCGAAAAAGGTGAGCGGAAGTAAGGGCCGCGATTCGGTTTTTGAACCAGAATTCCGCGATGACCTTCGATTCTGGGCTGAGACCGATCGCAAAACCTTGATTCGCATTTTGGGGTTGGTGGAGGCGGCGATGCGTGATCCGTTTACCGGGATCGGCAAACCGGAACCAATGCGTCATATCGGAGCCAATATCTGGTCGCGACGGATAACCCAAGAACATCGGATGGTGTATCGCGTATCTGACGAGAAGGTCAATTTTCTCCAAGCGAGATTCCATTACTAATCAGACCACGAGCAGACTAAACTAATCCTTTTTTCAGCAGTTTGTCCAAAGGTCTTCTTTCGTATTCATCCTGCAATCGAAACCTTTTTGCCGCAACTTATAGCTAAGATGTTCACCTTAACGCGCCCACCCTGCTGACTAGCGATTTGATGATTCTGAAAGCTAGCTGGAGCACAATAGGACGCTAAAGCGCCATTTTTGGGTTTGCGGACTCACCAAGACCGCGCCGTAAACGACGTGGCTATTTACCGGACGATGCGGAAAGGATGTTTACTTCTCTTTCTCCATGCGTCACGCGACCGATGCAGGTGGAGTCCGTGATGGCAGTCTGGAGTTCGGCGGCGTTTTCTGCGGAACAAATGACGATCATGCCGATGCCCATGTTGAAGGTGCGGAACATCTCTTTATCGGTAACGTTGCCGAGGCGTTGCATAAGGCCGAAGATGGGAGGTTCGGCCCAAGAGCCGCGGCTTATTTCGACCGAGACGCCTTCGGGGAGAATGCGCGGGATGTTCTCGAGAAAGCCGCCGCCCGTGATGTGTGCTAGGCCTCTAATTGTTGCGGACGAGGGCGTCCGCGATCCGTCAAGAAGCGGACCGATCTGCGGCAAAAAGCTCGAATGCGTTGCAAGCAGCGCTTCGCCGACGGTGGTGCCGAGTTCGTCGATGTAGGAATCGACCTTGTAGCCGCCGACCTCGAAGAAGAGTTTGCGTGCGAGCGAATATCCGTTGGTTTGTAAGCCCGATGACGGCAGCCCGAGGACGACATCGCCGGGCGCGATCGCCTTACCGTCGATCACCTTCTGCTTATCCACAATGCCGACAATGAAACCCGCAAGATCGTATTCGCCCGGCGGATAAAAATCCGGCATCTCGGCAGTCTCGCCGCCGAGCAGCACACAGCCGTTCTCTCTGCATGCCCGCGCCATTCCCTCGACGACCGAAGCGGTCACGTCGGGTTCGAGCTTGCCGGTAGCGAAGTAATCGAGGAAGAATAACGGCCTTGCACCTTGCACGAGAATGTCGTTGACGCAATGATTTACAAGGTCCGCGCCGACGGTGTTGTGAATGCCCGTCTCGAAGGCAAGTTTGAGCTTCGTGCCGACGCCGTCGGCCGACGCGACGAGTATCGGCTCAGCCATATCGGGAAAGGCTCCGGCGAACATCCCGCCGAAGCTGCCGATCTCGGTCAGCGTTCGCTCGTTGAATGTCGAACGAGCGTACTCGCGGATCTTCGCGACCGCACGATTCGCATTGTCTATTGAAACGCCCGCATCGGCGTATGAGATTGAATCGGTCATTCCGGCTCAGTTGCGGCAGACCCGCACTTTTTTAGTATCGCCCTATCAAAGGTTATCAATTGGTTGCCACTTAGCCTTGCCTCCGCGACCGAATAACAATCGGCGAATGACAATGTCCGCAGTGAAACATAAAGATCAAAGGCTTCGGTAATTTGAGCTTCATTGTACTCCAGCGTCTTCAGCTCAAAAAGGGACGACAGGCTGTCGGTGATAAAATCCCGATCAAGCTTGTAGGTCTTCTCGAGCACGAAGACACATTCAACAATAACCACGTCGGTCAAGTAACAAGGTGAGCTGTCCAAGAATCTAGCAGCCCTATCTGCATGATCTGGCACGTCATTAAGGATCACGCGCAGGACCATGTTCGCATCAAGACTCGATCGACTCATCGCTTTGCTGCTTCATTGGCAGCTATCTCCAGCAGCTCGCGCGCCGTAAGACCCTTCAAGTGTTCAGGGATATTTACTTTCTTGAGCCTTTCTTGACGCCTTCTTACAAACTCTTCGATCGAGATGCCCGCGTCGATCTCTACATTCATGTTCTTGTTAATAAAGACATCGACTTTCTGGCCGGGCTTAAGACCGAGAGCTTTTCTTACGGGCGCCGCGATAGTTATTGTGCCTTTGCTCGTAATGGTGGTTCCATACTTCACGTAATACAGAATAGAAGACGTATTACATTGTGTCAATTTCTTTCAGGCATGTGCGGTATCCACTTACAACATTTTCAGCCATATTTTCTGATTCCAAATTCGCGTTCCAGCACCAAAGCAAAATCATCCTCATTCCGAATCGCCTCTTCGTGCGAAGGTCGTCCATCGACCCTTAGAACGAAACTCGTTTCCGAGATGGTCTTTCGTCCGTTCTCGGTCATGATCGAGCAGATCTTGCCTTTGGTGAAATGCGAATCAGGCGAATACTGTTGAAAGTCGCACATAGCGGTGAATTCTGCGAGTTCACGTTCGATGTCAGTGAAAAGATACTCGTTCTTCCATTCGTCACCGACCTGCTTTTTTACAACGAAGGCCTCTCCATCGGCCTCCTCGATCTTGAAAACTCCATTTGAGTCCAGTTGCTCTTCGTCAACCGCAAATCTCAGCGGTTCTGTAGCAAAATCGCCAAAGCCGACGTCAGCGAGATATTCACGTCCCGCGACCGAGACAACGATCGCCGCGTGGTCGAACTCGGGACCAAAACCACCGTCCGGCCGACCAACGCGAGCCGAGATCAAACGCGTCGTAAACCCGATGGAGATAAGCAATTCGTTGAAGAGTCCGTTCAGTTCGTAACAAAAACCGCCTCGACCTTCGACGACGACTTTCCGATAAAAGAGATCGACATCGAGGGCGATCGGGCGCTTCCAATGAATGTCGAGATTCTCGAACGGAACTGAAAGAAGGTGCGCTCGGTGAAGGCGTCGCAGTGTCTCTATGTCTGGCGAAATAGTGTCTTCGCGCAGACCGATCCTTTGCAGATATTTGATACGATCCATAAACGACTATGCGATAAGCAAAAATTATATTCGCGTCCGCGAGCTGTTGACTAATCAACACCACGGCGTTTAGCATTTTTTCTAACCGACTATCGCGGGCCGCCGATAGCGTACAATCGTTAAATATGAGCTTCACGCTTCTCGACATGAGTTCTGAGAACTTCGAGTTTTATGCCAACGTATGGCACTGGAAAGCGGGCGTCGAGATCATTCGCAGCCTAGATGTCCTCAGCGAAGGGCCGCTGAAGCAAATGGGCTATAACGCGACCGGCGTTAACGTCTCGCGTGAAGATGCTCACGAGATCGGGTCGAGGATCCGCTCTGAGATCCTTCCGAAAGTGCCCGCAGGAAGCCGTATATTTGCCGACCTGAGCATTACGAATTCGCCGGACGATATGACGCTTCACCGCGATCACGACGATCAGTGGAAGAATTACAGCGTCGATCGCGAGTGGCTCACTGAGTTCTCGGATTTTTGTCTTCGCTCGAAAGGCTTCCAGGTGTTTTAGGCTGAATTCACCTTTCGCTCGGGTTTTGCCTTGCTTTCTAATTGGTGCTCGATGGAAATTCTCGCTGACATCCATGATCTCGTCGCACCGTTCCTTAAAAATATCTGGCTCCAAATGGGCCTGCTCGTCGCTTTTGCGACAATACACGGCTACGCCGGAGCTTGGCTGGCGGTAAGGATGCTATTTCGTCCGCGAAGGCCGGTAAAGCTTTTGGGACTGACCGTATTTCCGCAGGGAATGATACCGAGGAACCGAGACCGCCTCGCCGCAGCGATCGGCAAGGCTGTGGGTGAAGAGTTAGTCACGAGCGATACGATACAAGAGCACTTGATCGGCCGTGACTTTCTAAAACGAAAGCTCGATGCGGTCGTCGGCGAATATACCGGCGCTCTTCTTGAAACAAGCTATCCATCGCTGATCGAGGCACTGCCCGCCTCCGTTCGAATACCGGTTCTGGACGCGATCTCGGCCGTGCAGGTAAAACTAACCGAACATATCCGCGTTGTTCTGCAGAGCGACGACGCCAAGGTTCGTATTCACGGCCTTGTGACCGCCCGCCTAGATGACATTCTGAGCCGACGCGTCTCTGAGGTTCTCGACGAAGAGACGGCTGGCAGAGTTGTTGACTTCCTGGCCAACCGTATCGAGGCCGGGTTGAATAATTCGGATTTTGAGCGGAACGTAAGTGATTTCATCAAGAAGAAACTTGAAGAACTGCTGAGCGCCTCTACGCCCGTCGGAGAAATGTTCACGCCCGAAGCCGTTGAATTTCTAAAAGAAAAGGCACGCGAACAAGTTGAACCTGCCGTAAAGCAGATCGCTGAATACGCAACGACGGACAAGACACGCGGCCAGATCAGCGCCCTAGTAAAGAGCGAAGTACACGACTTTTACGAGAATCTTTCGTTCTTCAAAAAGATCTTTGTCTCGAGGGACAACTTGCTCGGCGAGGTCGATGAGCTTGTAAACGAAAGTTTTCCGCGTCGGCTTGAAGAGACACTGAGCGATGCAAGCTTTGCAGAAGACGCACGCAATTTTATCTCCGAAGGGATCGACAGCGCTCTTTCTCGGCCGGTCAAAGACATCGTCGGCCGCATCGATCCAGAGCGTCTAGACGATCTAAAGGATCAGATCACACGAGGCGTTTTCTCGCTCCTAAAAAGCGCCGAAACGATCGCCGGTGTCCGCCGCTTCCTTAGCGAAACGATCGAAAGGATACGCCCGCACAGTATCGACGCCGTCCTTCAGATCGTCCATCCGGAAGCAGAGGAACGCTTGAAGTCTTCGGTCGCTGACGGCCTCGTCAATGTTCTCGCGAGCGAAAGGACGGCGAACTTGCTTAACGAATTCCTCTCAACGCGGATCGAAGACCTGCTCTCTACGCCGATAGGCCGACTTGGCGACCATCTCGCTTCCGAGAAGGTCGCCAAGACCTCTGCGACGGTTACGGATACGGTTATCGAAGCGATAAACGCTAAGCTGCCCGATACTATTCGCGAATTCGATATCGGAGGCGTCGTTCGTGAAAAGATCCGTGCTTATCCGGCCGAAAAACTTGAATCGCTCGTAATGAGCGTCGCCAAAGAACACTTACGCACGATAGAGCTCTTTGGCGCTCTTTTTGGCTTCATTATCGGAATTGTGCAGGCCCTACAGTTCTATTTCTACGCAAAATAAAACTTTCCGAAGGTCAAAACTTTTATCGAACTTCCCCTAAAGCTGTTTCGTTAATTCCTTTTAGCCGTGCATTGAAGGCCCGGAATTTCTGGTTTTGGAGAGTTACGTTATGAAGAAGATAGGTATCCTTTTATTTCTCGCTGCGTTGATAATCGGGGTCGCGATATCGGGCGCATTTTCTTTTGGACCGAGCCCTAAGGACATCTTCGATCTTGGTTCTCTCTTTAAGGGCGAGGTCGGGTCGGGCCGGATCGAAACTTCAAAACGCGATGTTGCCGATTTTGAGAAGTTGGATGTTAGCGGCGTCTTCGAGGTCGAGATTTCTCGCGGCGATACGTACAGCGTCGAGGTGATCGCGGATGACAATCTTATGCCTTTCATCAGGACCGAGTTGGACGGCGAAACCTTGTCGATATACACCGACAGCAAGATCTCGAAAAATTCACAACTCCGCGTTGTGATCACTGCGCCGAATATCCGCGAAGTTAAAGCAACCGGCGTCTCGAAAATAATGCTTAAGGACGTAAAGAATGATGCTCTCGCTCTCGATGCAAGCGGAGCCTCCAAGATCACGGTTTCTGGATCGACCAGTTCGCTTACCGTTGAGACAAGCGGGGCAAGCAAGGTCTTAAGTTCCGGCCTCATTTCGAAGGAAGCTGTGGTCGAAGCGAGCGGTGCGAGCAGCGCAGACATTAACGTGAGCGAATCTCTTAATGCTCAAGCCTCGGGCGCAAGCCATATACGATACGTTGGTTCACCCGGAACGCTTGATGTCGATAGGTCGGGTGCCGCCACCATCTCGCAGCAGTCATCAAACTGACCGATTCGGTACATTCCGCCCTTTAACGCTTGGACGGTCAAATCCTAAGTTGCCGCCGCTTCTTGAAACGCCCGATCAAGAAGCGGCGGTTTCGCTTTTAGCCGAGAACTTTAGGACGGTTAAAGGCCCGGTTCGGCGCGCGCGGCATCGGCGCGGTATAATGATCTCACGGTGAAAAAAAATTATTCTTTTTCTCATTTTTGAGGTCAAAAAGTGATCGTTCTTTTGTCGAAATTTGCATCAGAAAAGCTCTCAAATGTTTGACAAAAAAGGACGTTAAATCGACGTTAAAGGAAATTTTCAAGCCTGTGGATTTCGGTTTGCAAGGGTAGATTATTCGTGTTAGTCTGATATCCATTTCCGGGTACTCCGTGCTTGTAAGTTGTTGAAAGTAAATAACTTAATGTTCTGTATTAAGTTTTAAACAACCCAAGTTCTGACTTGTGGAAATCCTGTGAAAAAGACGGTAACACATTGCTAACAAAGAGACTCCTGTAAAGACGCCGCCGGTAGAGATCGACCGTCTTAAACAGAAGAGCTAAGCGGCGCTGTCCGTCGATCGAAAAAATAGAACTTGATCGCAACGCCAAGGCGAAGCCTTACCAACGATCGCTTGGCGAGAACAAAGTAAATTGCAACTCTCTTTAGAAAAGAACACGATCTGGGACGATATCCTTGTGCAATTGCGCGAGGAGTTAAGCCATCAGGTGCTTGCGACCTGGTTCCTTCCTCTGCAACACATCGCAACAGATAACGAAAAGAGGGAGATCACTCTTTCCGCCGGGACCGTCGCTCAGGACTGGATCAACCGATACTACTCGGAAAAATTAGAAGCGATATTCACGAAACTCGGCTGTGACGAATACAAGATCGTCTGGCAGGATATCGAGGAATCAACATCCTCGGTCGATAACCAGAACGCCGACCTTCTTTTCTCGCCTTCGATAAGAGTTGAAGATCCGTCGGCCGAGACATCCAAGCCGTTCGCAGAGTCGGTCGAGACCACGTCGTTAAATCTAAAATATACGTTCGATAAATTCGTCGTCGGCACCGGAAATGAATTCGCTAATGCCGCCGCAAAGAGCGTGGCCGAGAGTCCCGGATCCGCTTACAATCCGCTCTTCTTATACGGCGGCGTGGGCCTTGGTAAAACGCATCTGATGCATGCTATCGGACATTCGATAAAACAGCGTTCGCCGTCTTCGCGTGTAGCCTACATCACGAGCGAGTTGTTCATGAATGAACTTATCCACGCGATCCGCTTTGATAAGACGCCGGCGTTCAGAGATAAATATCGATCTATCGACGTTCTGCTGCTCGACGACGTCCAGTTCATGGCCGGCAAGGAAAGGACACAGGAAGAATTCTTCCATACCTTTAACACGCTCTATAACGACCAGAAGCAGATCGTTATATCGAGCGACTGTCCGCCGAGGGAGATACCGACTCTCGAAGAACGTCTCCACTCGCGATTTGAATGGGGATTGATCGCCGACATAGAACCGCCCGACCTTGAGACAAAGGTTGCGATACTTAAACGAAAGGCAGATCTCGACGGGATAGACCTTCCGAACGACATCGCGATCTATATCGCGGGACGTGTCAAGAGCAACGTGCGCGAACTTGAAGGTTCGCTCGTAAGGCTCGTCGCCATCGCATCGCTCAAGCGTGTTCCGTTCTCAAAGGCTATAGCCGACGAGGCGATTAAGAATATTATCGATAGCGAGCACCCTGTCGGGTTGACGCTCGATAGGATCGTGCGTGCCGTTGCTGCCCATTATAAGATGTCGGTCGATGAACTTAAGGCAAAGAGCAATTCGCGCGCCGTCGCACTGCCTCGCCAAGTCGCGATGTATCTTTCCAAAAGATTGACGCGGCATAGCTTCCCTGAGATCGGAAAAGCGTTCGGCGGCAAGCATCACACGACCGTAATGCACTCGGTAGAAAAGATCGAGAGGTTGAGCCGAGAGGATCGCGTTTTCCACAAGGCGTTGAATGAGCTAATTGATTCTCTTTGCAACAGTTAGCGTATTTTAGCAGACAAACGGAAATCACAGGTTTTCCACCGGTTTTCCTAAAAGACGGAGCTGCTAAACTATTGATAACTAATACACTTACAGCGAAGTGCGGACTTTTCACACAGGGATCGGTCCTAAATGCTTTTTGAGAATTGAGGAAAACTACGGTATGTGTGATTTTCCACATATTTGAAGTATTTTCCACAAGTTTTCCACAAGCCTTTGTGGATAAAAAAGATTTGATTTTATAAGGAGTTAGGCGTTTTTTGCACAAATCCACAGGCCCTATTACTACTACTATTTCTTTTCCTTCTCTTTTAAAGGTTATTAGTAGTAAAAGGCATCCAAGAAGAATCGAGAGGTAAAAAGGTGAGTATGGAATTTAAGATCAAGCAGTCAACGTTGAAAGACGAACTAAGTTTTATTCAGGGCGTTGTTGAACGCAAGACGACCATTCCGGTACTTGCGAATATACTCATCGAGTCCTTAGGCGATAACGAGATACGCATTGTCGGAACCGACCTTGACGTAACCATCCGCTGCGACGCAGAAGCCGTCGTGGAAAAGGCAGGTTCGATCTGTGTCTCGGCACGCAAGCTTTTTGATATCGTCCGAGCTCTTGACGCCGAGGACGTTCATTTCAAGAAAGAGGACAACGAGTGGGTTACGATGAAATGCGGCCGGGCTAAGTTCCGGCTTGCTGGAGTCAACCGCGAACAGTTCCCGGAGATCCCGTCGTTCAAGAGCACACCGCACAGTTTGCCGGCAGCGACGTTCAACTATTTTATTCAGAATACGGCATTCGCGATCACGAATGAGGTTTCGCGATTCACTCTGTCGGGGGCGAAATTCGTTATCGCTGACGGCATCGCGAGAATGGTAACGACAGACGGCCATCGTCTTGCCTTTATCGAGCAGAAGCTTTCGGGCGATGAGAAAACGTCCGCTATCGATACGCTGATCCCGCGAAAGGCGTTGCTCGAACTCGCAAAGATAGCACGCGATACTGGCGGCGATATTGCTTTCGGAGAGGATCAAAAACATCTTTTCTTCGAGATCGAAGGCCGACTCTTGATCAGCCGAACCCTGACCGGAGCTTTCCCGAATTACGAACTCGTAATGCCGAAGGACAACGACCTCGCCGCCGTTTTTGATCTCGAAGAGATGCGGGCTGCGGTTAGGCGCGTAAGCTTAATGGCGGACGACCGTACGCGTTCGATCCGTTTGGTAGTTCGCGATGGCGAGATAGAGCTTAATGCTCAGTCGAGCGAAGAAGGCGAAGGCCGCGAGGTTGTGCCCGCCGAATATACAGGACCTGAGACGACGATTGGCTTTAACTGGCAGTATCTACTCGAATTTCTGAATAACGCCGGTTCGATCGGAACCTCGACAAAAGCCGAGGGCGAAAAGGAATCGGATTCCGACGGAACCGTGCGTGTGCGCGACGGTAATACCGCGACGCGTATTTCGTTCGAATTCAAGGATTCGAACGCACAGACGCAGATGCGGATCGCTGATAATTCGGAATATGATTACAAATATATCGTAATGCCGCTCAGGATATGATGTCCGAAACTCGTCGTCGATCGTAGGTCGAAGCAGGGGATACGGGATAGACTATGCCCGTATCTCCTTTTTCTTGAGCAGTTTGTCCGAACATTCCGCCGCGAGAGAGCGTTCAGGTTAAAGCACTTCCAAATAAAGAACGGAGAGATCAGCAAATGAAAACCCTAGTAGCGTTGTTTGCCTTAAGCATTCTGATGACGACCGCCGCGTTCGCTCAAAAAAAAGGTGAGTTGCCGCAGCTTGTCGATCGCGAGTTATTTTTTGATACACCGGAATACAGCGGAGCCCAGATATCGCCGGACGGACGATTCATAGCTTTTCGAAAGCCATTAAAAGGCACGATGAATATCTGGGTCAAGGGCGTTGACGAGGCGTTTGAGAAAGCCCGACCGCTAACAGATCGAGCGGATCGCCCGGTCGTTCAATATTTTTGGTCACGTGACGCGAAGTATATTCTTTTTGTGCAGGATAATGCGGGCGATGAGAATTTTAATGTGTATGCTGTCGATCCCACCGAAAAGCCTTCCGTCGGCCGAGAGGTACCGAACGCACGTAATTTGACCGCTGCAAAAGGTGCTCGTGCGTCAATTCAGGGCGTGCCGCGATCGGATCCAAATACGATCTATGTGAGTTTAAATGAGCGCGACAAGGCGTGGTTCGACCTGTATAAGGTCAACATCGTGACAGGCGAGCGAACCCTCGTCGTCGAGAACAACGATCGTCTTGGCGGTTTCGTTTTTGATAACGCGGATAAGTTACGGCTTGCCCTACGCACGCCGCCATCGGGAGCAACAGAGATATTACTTCTCGACGGTGAAAAGCCGAAAGAGATCTACTCTTGCGGAGTTTTTGAGGTGTGTTCTCCTGTCGGTTTTACAAAAGACAATAAGCAGATATATCTAATGACGAACAAGGGTGCCACCGATCTTACCGGCCTTGAGAAATTGGATATAGCGACGGGCAGGGTAACAAAGGTTGAGAGCGATCCGCTCGGCAAGGTCGATATGGATAATGCTATCTTTTCTGACCTGACGCACGAACTAGTCGCGACGGCCTATAACGACGAAAAGCAGCGCGTCTATTGGAAAGACAAGAAGATGAAGGCCGACAACGATCTTGTTAAGAAGAGGCTCGGCGACCGCGAGTTGGACTTCACAAGCAGTACAGCTGATGAAAGCAAGTGGATCGTACTTTCGTCGAGCGACGTTGACCCGGGAACCACGTGGTTGTATGACCGTAAGACAAAGAAGCTATCAACGCTTTACCAATTTCGCGAGAAACTACCCCGAAAAGCGCTGGCCGAAATGAAGCCGATCAAGTATCCGTCATCCGATGGACTGATGATCCCGGCGTATCTAACTTTACCAAAAGGCGTTGAGGCAAAAGGGTTGCCGCTTATTGTATTTCCGCACGGCGGGCCTTGGGCACGCGATGGATGGGGATATAACACTTATGCCCAGTTCCTCGCCAATCGCGGGTATGCCGTTCTGTCGCCGAATTTTAGAGGTTCAACAGGGTATGGCAAGAAGTTCCTAGACGCGGGCAATCTCGAATGGGGACGCAAGATGCAGGACGACCTTACGTGGGGTGTCAAATACCTCGTAGGCAGGGGCATAGCAGACCCGAAGCGCGTCGGCATTATGGGGGGCTCTTACGGCGGTTATGCAACGCTCGCGGGCGTTACTTATACACCGGACCTCTATGCGGCCGCAGTTGCTATCGTCGCACCGTCGAATCTTTCGACGCTGCTCGAATCGATACCGCCGTATTGGGAATCGGCACGCGTTGTCTTTTACAAACGTATGGGAGACCCGACGACCGCCGAGGGCAAAGAGTTGCTGAAGGAGAGATCACCGCTCACCTATGTCGATAAGATAAAGACGCCGCTGATGATCGTCCAGGGGGCGAATGATCCGCGAGTCAACAAACGCGAGTCGGATCAGATCGTTATCGCGCTTCGCGACCGCGGTTTCCCGATCGAGTATATTCTTGCGCCGGACGAAGGACACGGGTTTGCACGGCCGGTCAACAATATGGCGATGCTGGCGGCGGCAGAGAGATTCCTTGCACAGCGCCTCGGCGGTCGTTTTCAGGAATCTGCGACACCGGAGACCACGAAACGCCTCAAAGAGATAACGGTTGACCCAAAAACCGTCGTCATCACATACAAGACGGCAACTGATATGAATGCCGTGCCATCGGTCAATATTTCAGGCAAATGGGATATGAGGGCTGATACAGGATCTCAGATAGTTGAAGTCGCTCTTGATCTGACGCAAACCGGATCGGCCGTCAATGGGACGATGGCATCACCCTTTGGCGGCGGTACGATCTCGGACGGAAAGGTCAGCGGCAAGAACTTTGCCGGCGTGGCGGCCGTAGAGGTCAACGGGCAATCCCTGTTGCTTAAGATCGAAGGTGTTGTTGATGGAAATAATATGACCGGAACCATGAGCGGTCCGGGCATACCGATGATCGAATTCAGTGCCGTAAAGCAGAAGTGAGGAGAACTTCTGTCTGTGCGAAAGAAGAGGCTGCCTTAGGCTGCGGCCTTCTTTCACGTTACGGTCATTGTCCTTTCTCTGCGACGGCCTTGAGTTGAGAGAGACCCTTCTCAAGATCGGTGCCGATCGCCTTATCCAGATCGACGAATAGAGAGAAAGCCTTGGACATAAGGTTATGCTTCCCAACCATCGTCCAGTCAACGTTGGAATCGGAACCGGCGGGCGTGATCTTGAACTCGGTAACGGAGGATGAATCAAATGGCCTGATGAAATGCAGGTCGATCTTTACAAGGTTCGGCGAGGTGCTTTCGATTATGGTCATACTGCCTTCACCGACCTCCTGATCGCCCGTCCATGAATAGACTGATCCTTTGCCGGACTCCGGCCCTTTGATCTCGGTCTTCATATTCGGATCGAGTTTTGCCCACGGCGACCATGCGTCCCATCTATGAAAATCATTCACCTCCGCGAAGATGCGTTCAGGAGCAGCCGCCATTGTGGTCGTTCGAGAGATCGTAAAATCGTCCGGCTGCATCACGATAAAAACGCCGAGCAGAGCAAAGGTCAATAGGAGAGCGATGACGATGGAAATTATTGCTTTCTTTAACATAAGAATCTCTCAAGACAGGCCTTTTGCGAGACAGGATACTACATCAGCGGCCTGCATCCAAAAAAAAGAGAAAGGGTGCGAACTTTTTGGTAAGCCGCACCCGGTAGGTAAATATTTGGTAGGTATTATTGAAGGGTTTATAAAAACGCTCATTTACGGTCGAGCGGTCACCGAAGGGGGATAGTAGAAACTCCCCGATGTTTTAAGATCCTTTGTGTCAAACTTCTTTCTGG
>Ga0138256_10000971_pt1 | contig 30657 bp, 26 predicted proteins | sample KNB2016incub_MG_FD_105486 | JGI IMG/M metagenome (GOLD analysis project Ga0138256, IMG submission 105486) | Active sludge microbial communities from wastewater in Klosterneuburg, Austria - KNB2014incub_MG | ecosystem: Engineered > WWTP > Activated sludge > Unclassified | place: Austria... | reverse complement strand
TGGTCCGGCCGCCGCGCGCCTCCGTGATCGGCGTGCGCATCGAGCGATAGGAGCCGAGGGCCCCAGGGACTACCGGCCGGAACGAAGGCGGGCGACGAAGCCCATCACCTGCGGGTCGCCGGGACGAAGGGCGAGCAGGGTTTCCCCCCACTGCACGGCGCGCTCACGCTGCCCCTGCTGCGCATAGAACACAGCCAGGGCATAGGGCACGGTCGGATCGGCGGGGTCGAGGCGTTGCGCTTCGAGGAGAGCCTTCTCGGCCGGTCCGCTCCGGCCCGTCTGCTGAAGGGCGAGGCCGTAGTTGTAATGGACGCTGGCGCGATCGGGCAGAAGCTTCGCCGCCTTCCCCAGAGCCTCCGTGGCCTCCGTCATGCGCTTCTCCTCGGCCAGCAGCAAGCCCAGCGAGTACTGGAGTTCACCGAGCTCGGGCATGCGTTTCAAACCCTCGGTCAGCACGCGCACCGCGTCCTGGTTGCGAGCGGTGGCGTTGTACAGGCGGGCGAGATTGGCGCGGGAGGGCGTGAAGTCCGGGTCGATCTTCAGGGCTTCGAGGTAGTGCTGTTCCGCGAGCGCGGTTCGGCCGGTGTTCTCGTAGACCACGGCCAGGTTCAAGTGCGCGCCCGGCATGTCCAGAGCGAAGGCCTGGGTCCCGATGTATTCCTGGAGCGCCGCCTCGAAGGCCGGACGGGCGGCCGCCCCCAGTTGATCGATGGGCACGAATGACAGGGTCCGGGCCGCGGTGACCCGCACCGCCCGGACCGGGTCCGTGAGCAGCGGGGTCAGGGCTTCGATCCGCTGGGACGCGCTCAGGCCCTCCAGGGCGCTGGCCGCGGCCGCGCGCACCTCGGCATCGGGGTCGCGCGTCGCCTTGATCCGCTCGGCGGCACCGGTATCGGGCACGCCTCGCAGTTGCTCCAGGGCACTCGCGCGCACGATGCCCGGCATGCTCCGGTTGGCGATGAGCTGCGCGAGGGCCTGATGACCGGAGGGGTCGCCGGCGCGCGCGGCCGCGAACGCCTCGCCGTAGTGAGTCCCCTGCTTGCGCACGGGCCCGTACCACTTGATGACGGCATCCGCTGACCACTGCGGCTTCTTGCCGACATGGCAGGTCGTGCACGCGTCGGGCACGCCGATCTTCACGGCCAGGTCGGGCCGCGGAATCCGGATGCTGTGGTCGGGGCGGAGCTGGATCCCCATGTAGGCCCTCGCCGGCATGTGGCACGTGACGCACAACGCGCCCTTCGAACCCTCCTTGTGGAAGTGATGCTTCGGCGAATCGAAATTCCCGGCCGCGGTGGGGAAGCTCGGATTGGGATCGGGCTTGTGGCACTGGTTGCAGACCGCGTTCCCCGGCAGCTTGAGTTTGCCGGTGTGGGCGTTGTGGCAGTTCGTGCAGGTGACCCCGCGCTGGAACATGAGGCTCTGGCGGAACGAGCCGTCCACGCAGCGCCGAAACCTCTTCATTGGATCGCTGTCAGGACGTCTGTCCCGCCTTCTTCTGGGGGGACGATAGCTGATTCGCGAGAGTCGCCCAGTCGGCTTCGCGCGGTCCGTGGATACCGCGCGTCACCTGAGTGGATGAGTCACCGGCGGATGTGGTCAGGACGGCCATCAGCCGAGCAAGACAGCATAAGCTTCGCGGCTGTTGGGCGGGACGGATTCGAGGTCGAGGAGGTCGAGAACGTCGAGACATTCGAATGCGCTGCCACGCGCGATGAGGGAGGAGCAGCGCAACCCCGGTGACGACAGCGCGGGGCGACCCGCGGAGGGGCGCAGCCTGCGCGACAGCCTGGATCAGCGCGACGCAGCACTTCTGGACCGTGAACGGAGAGCATGACAGGGGCGCGGTTGGGGCTGCGAGCGCCCTGCCCGCGGCGCCGCGGCGAACCTGGCCGGGCTAGACTTGAAGAGGGAACCCCGCTTGTTTTACCTACGCTCCGCTCTCCCGCGCCCGCCGCTTTGGCCCCAGCAGCAATGCGAGTTCTTGTACTACCCGGGCCTCGCCTTGCGGCCGTTCCATGATCCAGCGGAGTTTCCCTGGATCGCGCTCGAAGGCCGCCGACTCGCGGATCTGGGCAGAGCTCGACGCGCTCGTCTATGAGCGGACCAAGTAAAACCAGGACCTGGCAGGAGGGCAAATCCCTCGTGCTCGACGAATCGTTCCAGCATGAGGTGTGGAACGCGAGGGCGACGTCGCGCTACATCCTCCTCGTCGACTTCTTCCATCCTGATCTCGCGCTCGAGGAGAAGGAAGCGATCCGCCAGTACGGAAACTCGCTGGGCGAAGGGGCTTGGCGCATCGACGCACCCGATGAGAACTCGGCAGTGTGGGACACGCGGCGCTGATGCGAACCTACTTCTTCCGCTACGTCCAGATCGGCGTTCAGCAGTTCGGCACCCTACGCGCGATCCTGGCACTGCCCTCGTTCGTCGCAAGCATCCCGGCGTGGCGCAGATACAACCAGGCGCAGCTCGCGACGCTGAAGCCCGAGGGTTTCGACGCGAGATTCGGCACCGACACCGAGGAGATGATGAACCTGGGCGCGCTCGGCCATATCGTCAGCGCTCCGGGACGCGCGCGCGATCGAGTCGTGCACGACTATCAGACGTTGAGCGCGGATGTCGTCGAGGTTCCGCTTCGGATGAGCCTGCCGCCCGATCGCAAGGACTTCGTCTTCGTGGATCTCGGCTGCGGCAAAGGCAAGCCACTGCTCGTCGCGTCGCGCTTTCCCTTCAAGCGGATCGTCGGGGTAGACATCTCGGAGAGCGTGATCGCCATCGCGCGAAGCAACATCGAGAACTTCGGGAAGCACGAGGCCGCCGCGTCCAAGGAGCGATTCGAGCTCGTCGTCACGCCTGTCGAGAGCTTCGTATTTCCGAAGGAGCCGCTCGTCGTGTACATGTACAACCCGTTTCCTCCCGCGACCATGGAGCTTGTCCTCGACAAGCTCGTCGCATCGCTGCGCGAGACCCGGCGCGACGTCCTCCTCATGTACGTGGCGCCGTTTCGCGGGCTGATCGAGGCGACCAGCCTGTTCTCGGAGGTACCCTGCGTCTCCCCGAGTGGCGCGCGGCTCATGGTCTACGCGACCACGCCCACCGACTGGGCGTGGCCTCGGCCGAAGACACTGTAGCTGAAGCAAGCGGAGTTTGCCCGTCAAGCCCAACGCGGCGCGGTTCGCCCGGGCACCCCCGCCGGGCACCGGGAGATTCAAGTCGCGCCCCTGCATGCGTGCGATTCGCACCCCGGAGGGTGCTCCGTCACGCCAACCGCCCTCGCCGCGCAGGCTGCGCCGTCGCGCGGGTTGCCGCGCGGTCCCTGTCCAGCGGCTACGCCGCTTCGTCTCCACCGAAGCCTCGGCTCTCTGAGCTCTCCTCCTCACTACCGCCGCCTAAAGGCGGAGCACCAGGCTCTTCCCGTGCGGCGGCTCCCGGTCTTGCGAGCGTCGCGGGGCCTCGGTCGCCTCGCCGAACTCGGCGAGATAGCGGGCGATATTCGCGGGCTCCTTAACCACTGCAAGCAGCCTCATGCGCCCCTGGGGCGAGGGGCAGGTGAGCAGGTCCACGGCGAACGTGCGGGCAAGAAGTTCCGCCCACGCTCGGGCGGTATCGGTCAAGGGGTCCCGTGCGTCTGACTCAGCGGTGGTCGGGGCCGGCTCTTCGGAGGCCAAGAGCGGCGTGATGTACCAGTCTCCAACCGGCGGATGGTGTCGAAGCGGGAAGGAGCGACGCTTGTGGCCAGCCGGCATAGTAGCGAGAGTGGGTCCAGGTCAACCGCTCCGGTTCCGTCGCGATACGCGTTCTTCAGGGTGCGTGCTGGGTCTGGCCAGGGACAGATCTGATGAGGACTCCACCGGACGGTCACAACACACGGACGGATCAACTAGAATGCCGTCCTTGGGCCTCCCAGCCGTTGTAGACCTGAGCGAGAATGCCGTACAGCAGAGCCTCCTCGATCTGGGCGGCCGAGCGAAAGAGTCGATTGAGATGCATATGGCTATGGAGCCTGGCCAGATCGATCAGGCGACAACCGAGGCGATCTCGCCTGGACATCTCCCTCAGCTTGCCAATTGCATCGGCAACGCTCACCGACCGTCGTTCAAAGACTTGGCTCGCCCACCTCAGAGGATCAGAGTGGGACAGTGAGTCAGAGAGGAGCCCTTCGATTCTCTTCCTTTCCGTCCGATGGATGAGATGCAGTTTGTGCTTCAGCGCGCTATCGCGTTGGAATTGAGCGTCAAATGAAGTGCGCGTCGTTTCTGCTACCTGTCGCTTCTCTCGGAGGCCCAGGCCGAAATCCGACAGCAACCGGTCCACGCCGTAGAGCGCGACCAGCCAGCGTATGTCGCCAACCCCTTGGAGATGCCCCATTGCCTCCAAGGTTGAGTCGCTGTCGGCACAGAAGATCTCCTCCGACAAGAGCCACGCCGCCTCACCGCCATACCTCTGAATCTCAGGTTCGAAGGTGTCCCACTGAATACGCCAAACTCGTGACTCTGCGAGCCATGCATTGGTGATGTCGGCAACTCGCTCCAAGACTCTCGGCACGGAGGTGGGCATAGCGTGAATCCGCAGGCGTAGGTGCCATGCGGGGTCGTCGTAGCGGATGAAGAACCAGCGGTCTGCGAGCTGATCCGCCAGCAGCGATCTGACAAGCGGCCTCACAGCCTCAGTGAGGAAATCCTCCACCGTGGCGGGGTCCGAGAACACCTTGAGATATACCCACTCACTGCCCGGGCCGAAGCTCTCTTTCGGAGTAAGACCTGCTCGAGGGCCGCTGACATCGGGCCTCCGATCTCCAGAACCCGCCACTCGCTCAAACGGAACGACAATTTCGTGAGAAAACGAGCCCTCGGGGCCTCGCAGCCACAGGTGGTCAGGGTCGGGCAGGCACTCAAGCAGCACGGATCGATCCTGGCCCCTTTCAGACGCAAGAAAGCTATCGACGGAAAACGAATTCTCGAAATCGACAAGAAGCTCATGGTCGTCAACCACAAGGGATGCGAATCTGGGAACAGAACGCATCGACCGCCACTCCCGAACCGCCGAGTGCCCTTTGTGAGCGTAGTCTTCCGCAAGCTTTCGAAGTTCCGCGCCCTCCGTGTTCCATCTTGCCCTGGACAGGAACACGCGGCCAACAGAGACCCTAGGTAAGAACGACAGACTTGCCAGATTTCCCCAGTTCCAATCAAGATTCGAAGCGCAGCCTTGCGTCTGCAAAGCACACAGGAACCGGTACGCCGGAAATGGGCTGCGATCGAAGTTGTGAACGTGCGAGGCCCGCGGGATCACTCGCCGACCCGTCGTTGCATGAGTCAGGACGATCTCATCGTTGCGAACGGACACGACAAGCATGCTAGGAAGGAGACGACGATCGCCGCTCGCGCTGCCTCGACCCATGTAGTGAATCTCGTGCTCCCTAAGTCTGGGGCGAAATACCAGGTTCCCAAGACCGCGCGGGAGGTGAGCTAGCTCCGCAAACATCGAGCCGTGGTCTCGCTGCTCCTCTCTACTCAGGTGAGCACGGACTAGTTTAGTCAAGCGCCTATCCATGTCGCAGAACCGACCCAGGATGCGAATTCCAGAGGGCCCCCAGGAGCTCAGTAGCAGGACACTGTAGTCGCCTCGCCGCAGGTCTTCCGTCGAAGCCGCTGAGATCGAAAACCTCGCGTCAAAGGTGTCGGGTAAAGGTGAGACCGGCATTCGCAGGCGAGACAGGGTTTCGGCAGGATTGAGTTGAATGCCTCGTTGGCCTGTTGATAGGGCGCCTACGACCTTCTCCAGTAAGAAGGCCGTAGTCGCATTCCACGGGCCCCGAGTATCGAGCAGCCTGGGCCTCAAGTGAACTGCCCGCATGAGCGAGTCGCTCCCGGGGTTCGGTCGAGAATCCGACTGAAAGCCAATACCTACTTCTTCGTCGAGCGCTTCCAGGAGAGGGACTGTCCGCTCCCCGTAACGGCCTTCGAAGCGCTGCCGGAACTGTTGAAGCGGTTCCTCCCATTGTCGGCCCGCGAAGAGCGGCATGAGCTTGATCGTCTCGGCTACCTCCTCTACGATGCCCGTGGGGAGGATCGCCGCGCGGGCGGTCTTTCGCACATCTACTTGGAAGAAAGAAGGGGGCGACTCCCCTACCGCGATGGGGAGACGGGCAGCGATTGTGCGGTAGGTCTTGGGCGCAACGCCCAAGCCGCGTCGATCGACTGACGCGAGCGCCTTTCTGACTTCTCGAAGCGAGCGGAGGTGTGGTTGGAGTTCGGGGATGTCTCGCAGGTGGCGAAGAAGGCAGCCCAGCCCATCGATTCCGGTAATCGGCGGTTCAAGCGTGGGTACAAGAATGTCTTGATCGATCAGTTCGTGCACGAAGCTCGTCGCCTCTTCATGGTCGACTCCTGGCGCCGCCTTCCTTACCTCCCTGATGAGCGCTCGAAAAGGCGTCGCTTTCCCCGCGAGGGCGAGCACCTGATCGAGATAGTCGCTGCGAACGACACGAGAAACACCCGGAGAAGAAGACGGCAGAGTCGACTCTTCGATGTAACGCCAAGTCCTACCCGCCACAAACAGCGTAGTATTCGCGAGATATCGTAGACGTGGTCGAACAGTGCGGTCCTTGGACCATTCGGCACATAGATTCGAAAGGTACGACCAATCAAGTCGGGTCCGGCGTCGAGCCGTGGCGAGCGGTGCGAGAGTGATCCGGGTGCCGGCGCCGATCCTCCCAACCGAGTACCCCGCGAAAGTGCCGAAGGGTGTTGGACGTGTGGTCATTCGTACAAAGTAGTTGAACGCGGTGCGGAGAGTGCGCGCACGCCGTGGCTCGGATGAGTCAGCGCGAAGTTGCGAATCGATCCGGGCCTCAAATGATGGGGAGGCCAGGTACAGGGCTTCTCGAATGAGCGGCTCGCGAAGGGCTCTTGTGAGGCGTCGCGCGATCAAGAGTCTGTCGTGCGCGACAGCGGCGTCCAGCTCACTAGATGCAGTTCGGGTCGTCGGCACCTTCAGACGTGCCGTCAGGCCCCGGAGCTCGTCGAAGGAGGCGGTCGGTGACCGGAGTATGAAGAAGCCCGACGGGCGATAGGTTGGAGCAGACACTCTTAGGTCACCGTCTCTTGCGACCAATCCTAGAGGGTGATTGAGTACTCAGACAAGGACTCAACCTCTCCCTTTCTCACACCAGGCAATCTTCACGCCAGCGAACTGCACCGTATGAACCCGGGCGACCGTCCCGCTCCTTATTCCTACTCGGCCGAAGTTCCTACACCCATCCGTAGCCTCCTGGGGCGTCATGAAGTAGCCGAGGACGAATCTCTTTCCCAGTGCGGCCGCAACCTTCATTTCACCTAGGAACACCAACCTGCGGAACCCCCGGCCCCGGTGGGCCCGGGGCGTGTAGGCCTCATCGGAGAAGCACTCGTGTGGGCCGAGGGGAAAGCGCTTGTTCGGAATCTGGTCAAGCGAAAAGGCCGGTGCATGTAGCTGCCAACCGTAGGACACGATGTTGTTGGATTGCTCGCCAATGATCACTATCCAGCCAGCCCGAAGCCACTCTCTGTAGACGTCGCAACTACGCCAAGTCTCACCCGTCTCGATTCGGGCGATATCGGCCTCGGCTCCCACGCGCACCTCGAGTCCACTCGTCTCCAAGGCTGCGAAGGCGCCCGCGGGCAGCGTGGTCGAAAAGCGGCAGATGGGGTACACGTCGTGGCGGAACGGCATTCTCGACATTGCGGTGTCGATCGACTGGCTCGCTCGCGTGACGCGAACCCTTTGCCACGCCGCATCGCCGCCCACCCTCGTGACTAACCTCTGCCAGGGACTCGGGTTTCTGATCAGGATTTGCATAGCCTATTCGTGTCGCAGGGTATCGGCCGGGTTTCGCCGAATAGCGGGCCTAAGTCCCATGTAACTACCCCATGCCGCTGCCGCGCCCACGAAGACGCCGACACCGATGGGAAGCGACAACTGCCACTGGCCAGACGGGTGCTGTGCGCCCTGGCCATACGAGGAGACGAGATACGAACAGAGCGCACCAGCGGAAATGCCTAGGATCACCCAAAGCGCGTCCCTCCGGATCTCTTCCCAACCTACTCTCCTCGGCGTTGCTCCCAGCGCGATCCGGACAGCAAACTCGTGAGTTCGATGAGCGCCCGTCTGGGCGGCAAGCGCGTATACACCAATCAGACCGAGCGCCAACGCGCATACTGCCGCCGACACGGCGGCAGCTGCGGCCAGGTATCCTTGCGAAAGCCTTCCCTTTCGTCGAGCTTCAAGTGTCTGTAGATCGAAAACTGGTAGATCCGGGTCAAGGCGTTCTACTATCGACCGAATCTGTTCGGCGAGATCCCCGCGTGATGCCCTGACGAACAAGGTCATCTCGGCGAAGTACCGCTGTCCGAGAGGCAGGTAGACGAACGGCCTTCCACGATCCGTGAGGGCGTGGTACCTGCTGTCCCGAACCACACCGACGAGGTCTGCCAAAGTGCGCTCGCGCCCGCGAATCGCCAGTCTCTTTGAGTCTCCGGCGATGGTCCCGGCGATCTGCCGGGACATTGTTTCGTTGACTATCGCCACTGCTGGCTGCCCGCTGACATCCCTATCGCTGAACTCCCGACCCTCGACAAGAGGGATTCCAAGGGTGTTGAAGTAGCCCGGCCCGACAATGTCGCCGTCCAGTGTCCACCATGCACTCGACGGCACGGAAACGTCGTTGCTTGTGTTTACGGCCACCTTGAGGATCCGCGAGCCGAGCGGGGGAGCCGCGCCCCATGCCGCATTGGTGACGCCAGGCGTTTGCTTCACCTTCTCCAAGATGCTGGCATAAAGTTCTCGTGAGTGCGCTTCATCGTATCTTCCCGGAAGCGCGTTAAGGTCCAGCGATGCCGTGAACACGTCTGACGCGAATCCAAGATCGCGAGAGAGATCCGAAAGCAAGTTGGCAGTATTTTGAACCGCTGAAACGAGAAGAGCGGTCACTAGCCCGAGCTGCAGAGCTACGCCTACTTGAGCGGAGGGTTGCCGCCCTCGCCTGGCAAGATGAGGTGACACGCCGAAGGGGGCCAGGCCCCTCGCGAAGACTGCCCGCACCGCCGCGAGGAAGGGCGGTAGGATTGCCAGCAGTGCGACGAATGAGACAGCCAGTACTCGTGGGCGAATGAGGGATGAGTCCCCCAAGGGATTCCCAATCAATTGCGGGAACAACTGCAGAAGCCACCGCAGTAGCCCAATGCCCCCAAGGCCCACTGCGTATGCCACACCAAAGAGGAAGGCGACTTCTTTCGCGAGTGTGAGAGAGAGGTGAGCTGGTGTCGCTCCGAGGCACAGCATGACGGAAAAATCACGACTGCGCCGATGCAGAGAGAGAATGTATAAGCTCAGTGCGTTGAAGCATCCGATGGCTAACGCGAGGAATGCGATTGTGCCAAGCGCGCGCGCGGACTGCTCCGCAGACTCCCGCACTGCTCGGGGCAACTTTGCGAAATAGCCCGGCCTTACGAGCGTTGACAACCCTTCATTTGTCGTTGGGAACGCTTGACCTAGATGCCGTGATGTGGAAGCGAGGCGTTCGCTAGCCGCTGAAGGGGGCGTGTCACCGAGAAGTCGGCCGAACATTCGGAGCCATCGAGCAGAGCGGTCCGTGAAAGCCGGCGTCCAGCCCGGCATCGCTTGAGCCATGCCCCGAAGGTCAATCCACACATCAGTTGGGTGACCTACGTCAACGCCGACGCCATGAAACCCGGGTGGCGCGACGCCGATTACCGTGAACGGCGAACCGTTGATCGTGATTGCGTCGCCGAGATTGCCGCCGTTTGGAGCAATCTGTCTCTCCCATAGCGCCGAACTGACGACGACGGCCATGCCCGCTTGGCGAACGCGGGAACTGAACGCGCGCCCCGCGAGCATCGGAACGGACAGAACCTCGAAGTAGTTGTCGGAAACAACCTGCCCTTCCAGCCGGATCGCCGTCTTTCCGACACGAGCGTTAAACGGTACAGAGAAGTACGCCGCCAGGTCGAGGATGCCCTCGCGCCCAGCCTCCCGCAGGTCTTCGTAGTCTTGGAGCGACGAATCCGTTGCCTCACTGTCCTTCGGGGAGTATGTCGACACCTCAACTAGTTCAGCCGGGCGAACCCCGGGCAGGGGACCCAACAGTACGTCATCCACGTATGACCACGTGGCGGTTGCTAGGCCAATTCCGATCCCCAGATTCGCCACCACCAGGGCGACAACGGCTGGTTGGCGCCAATATCCGCGACGTCCGATCGTCTCGGCCGGCGCCTGGCCCGTACCCTGCCTTGGTTGAGAGGCCGGGGCGCGCCCTAATCGCTGTGACGCCACGGTCTATGAGGACGACAGCATCATCAGCTGGTCCCATCCCGGAGGCCGAGGGTCCACCGTCGCCAGGAGAGCCAGCCCAACTCCAGCGAGTCCATTCATCAGGCTGTAGTCGACCATCCAACCGCCCTCATCAGAGTCGGGCGTAGTCATTCTTGATCGCAGCCCCGAGACCCCGCCTGCCTCGAAGAAGCCCAGAGACCTGTCGATCCAATGACGAGTAGCTTCGAGGAACCGGTCATCTCCCGTCGTCTGATACAGTCGATTGAACATGTGAGCTTGACCGCTCGCACCGTGACAAAGGGCGGCGTCATTGACCGGGACTCGGCGCTCACTGGCCGCCACCGCTGCTATGTCAATAGCAGCCTGCTCCCACTCGCGCTGGCCGAATGAGCGCGCTGCGAAGAGAACGCCGGACGCGATCCCGGTATCGCCCCAACACCAACCGCGAAATCCCACTGCGCCATGGTCGGCGCGCCGAGCGAACTGCGGCCCGCCGTGGGCAGATCGAGGCTGGGAGAGGATCCAGCGGATTGCGCCCGAAGCGGTCTCGGCGGTGACTTCTTTCGAGAAACCGCTCCTGCATAGGAGCCCGAGGAATGCAACGACACCTGCGGCTCCGTGTGCCATTCCGATGCCCCGATAACCGTTTGGACAAAGCTCTAGTTCGATCGGCCCGAGGTGTTCCGGCGGGCAGAGCCAGCTTAGGCCAGTCTCGGTCGCGTCCGCGGAACTGACCAGCCGCTCAAGAACCTTCTCTAGCCCTATCCGCGCGCGAGCGCTCGGGAGCCGCTGGACAAGATAGATCCCGAGTCCAACCACGCCAAAGAACAGGTCGAACTGAAGGCGCCGGTTTGCGGAAAGAAACTCCAACACCGCGTCGTCGATCTCTTCGAAGGCTTCACCATCGAAATGCCCGTTGACGCCGCCGCCAATGTGGGACGCCACCCACGCGATTCTTGGGAACCCGTAACAGAGCCGCGACGGGAGGTCTTGTTGCGCGAGTCGGGTGATCGCGACGTCCAGCAACTCAAGTTGGCGCCCATTGACCTCGCGCTTATAGGAGACACTATGTGCAAGGTAGTCATAGAGCAGCGCTAGGTCGGCCACGTCGCACGCATGCATCGTCCAAACGCACTGAGGGACCATTTCGTCCAGATAGCCCCTGATCCCGTCGATGCACGCATACACACGCGCTCTTGTCGCGTCGTCGCGCACGACCGGCACCCAGTCTGTCATCGTAGTACCGCTGTCCGACTACGCATTTGTAATCGACGAGAACGGCCTCGCCGATGTCTGGTCGCTTCCCGTCGTCTGTGCGGACTCTGCCGACCAGACGGGAAACGCTCCTAGCCCGCGCAGCAGGTGGTGCAGCCCGAGGAGCCCGAACAGCGACTGGCACAGCCGTCGGACTTGCCCTGAGCGGTCGGAGGTTCAACGCCGAGCGTCCGTAGGGTGACCTTTGAGAGTTTCAGTCTTACGCTTGTTGTTCGCTTCGGTTCGCCCAAGACCACTTCTTTGGCTCCAGTAACAGCATTCATCGAGTAACCCTCCTGAGAACGTTTGGTAGCTAGTAGAGATCCAGTCTACGTCAACTCGGACAGAGTAGTGGGCGACCACGCTCCTTGTCAAGGAGTTTCTGAAGGGTTGTCGTTGCATGAACGCACACGCCACTTCCCGAGACCTCAAACGCACCGCGAGGCTTGAGGAGGACGCGGCACTCCTTCGGGCGGTTGTCGGCGCTCAGCTCGAAACCGGGCTTCTCGCCGAGATCCTCGAGTTCCTCGCCGCGGAGCATGGCGTAGAGGCGCTGGATGGTGCAGACGGTGACGCGGCAGACATCGTCGAGCTGGTTCGACTTGAGGTGCTGGACGTTGTAGACCTCAGTGAACTTCCGGCCGGTGTCGGGCGCTACGAACTGGTGGAACTCACCCGTGGCCTGCTTGCCTAGATTGGCGCGGTCCACGAGGAAGAGGACTCGCCTGGCTCCGGCGTGCTTGATGAGGCGATAGGTGAAGCTGCACGCGGTGTAGGTCTTGCCTGGAGCGTAAGCGAAACGAGCCCGTTTTGCAGTCCATTCACGGGACCGCGGAGCGGCCGGTGGGCGCCCGTCCGGCGCGCTCCAAGAGCAGGCGGGCGCGCGTGACGCCGCCTCCGAGAGGCTGCGGACGGGCCAAACCCTGCTGTGCGCGAGGCTCCGGCCCACGGTGGAATTCGGGGCTTCCCGTCGGCTCCCTACGCTGCCTCGTCGCCTCTGCCGTGGCCCTCGTCACCGAGCGCTTGTCGCCGGAGCACTTGGCTCTTCCAGTAGGGTGGAGCGCGGGGCAGCGAGCGTCCGGGCACTTCGGTCAGTTCACTCGTGGCAGCCAGATAGCGGGCGATGCTCACGGGGTTCTTCACCACGGCGAGCAGCCTCATCCGCCCCTGGCAACTGGGGCAGACGAGGACATCCACGGCGAAGGTACGCCTCCAGAAGTTCGGCCCAGGGGCGATGTCCGCTCTTACGCAGCCTCTTCTCAGGCCCCTGTATTCTCCGCGGTCGGGGCGAGGCGCGAGCGCCATGGGCTCGCTGCGGCGAGTATCCCCGCATAGTGGATCGTATGGAAGCGTGGCAGGGGCACGCTGGTGGCCAGCCGGCACAGGAGCTAAAGAGGATCTATATCGACCGCGACCGTGCCATGGCCCAAGGCCAGGCTTTCGCCTCCCCCAAGATGGGAGGCTTCGCGCTCAGCGTAGGCCTTCTTGAGGGTGATGCGGACGAAGCCGTCGGGGCGTTGCTCGACGCGCTCTTGCGCAATCGGAGGGCGCAGGACGTAGCGCAGGGGCCTCCATGCAGGTGTAGATCAGGTCGAGCCCTCACTGGTGAAGGTGGCCCTAGCCTCTGGCTATGCGATAGGCTTGTGACTGTGACCCGGAGGGGTATGCGCTGCAATGGCAGAGCCGGAAGTGATGTTGCGGCCGCGTCTGTACTTGCACTAGGCCTCGGCTTGGTGGGGGCCATGTTCGCCTTGGCTGATCCGTTTGTTCTGAGGTCCCTCCCATATCGCCAAACGGATCAGCTCGCTCTTATCCAAATATCAGCCTTGTCGAACGGAGTCGGACGCGCCGGACGGGCGATGACAACCCTGGCCACCCTGCGATCGCGGCGAGACCTGTTCTCTGACCTTGCCGCCTATCGGATCACCGCAGCCGTTCGTGCAAGGACCGCCGCGGGAACATCGCTGCTTCGGACGGCCGAGGTGTCTGGGAACCTCCTTGACGTACTCGGCGTCCCTCCCCCTGGCGTCCTTCGGCCGGCCAAGGCTGGAATTGTCCCTTTGGTACTGACCTCGCGCTCGGCCCGGCGCGCATTTGGAGCGGCCACTTCGGCCGTGGGAGGCGTGGGAAGTCTGGGCGATGGGCGGCAATTCGAGATTGTCGCGGTCTTGCCGGAGGGCTTTCTGTTCCCGACGAATCAGAATGCCGCTCCCACCGACGCGCTCGTCTTCATCGACCAAACGCTGTTTCTGGATCGACAAACTACCCCAGACAATCGAACGGTACCCTTGGGTGATCTCACGATCATCGCCCGCTTAAGGTCTAAGGTGACCCCAGAGTTGGTTCGTTCCCGACTGGCACAGGATCTACCAGCCGGTGCGTGGCTGAAAGTTCAGGCGCTAACGACATTCATGCGGCGAGGCTTGACCCCGGTAGCATCAGCCGGCGTTGCAGCTGCAGCTTTGATTCTGGCCCTTTGTGCCGGGAATCTCGCCAACCTGCTGCTACTCCGCGGAATCTACCGCGGGCCAGAACTGGCCGTCCGTGTTGTCCTGGGCGCGACTCGCTGGCACCTTGCGCGATTGCTTCTCTGGGAGGTTTCCGCCTTCACTCTTCCGGCGCTTGCTTTGGGCGTGGTCTTCGCCAAGCTTGTGATTGTCGTCGCGGGCTGGGTCATGCCGACGGAGTACGCGCTACTCGGCGCCCCCGAAATCAACGTCCGCGTGCTTGTTTTCTTGGCACTGATGACCCTTCTGGTTGTCTCAGTGACGGCGCTCCCCGTAGCGGCGGTGTCGGCTGTAGCACCGACCCTGCTCATCAGAAAGGACACCGTGAGGGAGCCAAGAAATGTGAGAACTCTTCGCCTGGGCGCTGTGTTACTACAGAGTGCCCTTGCGACGCTTGCCTTGGTGTGTGCGGTCGTGCTGGTGCGCTCTTCCATCGGACTGGCTGCCCAGGATCGAGGGGCAGATGGCACAGTTGCAGTCCTCACGACGCTGTACCCCGAGGAGACGAAAGGGGGCGTTCTCGAGGCAACCATCGATCGCACCCTGGAGCGGATCAAGGGGCTTGCGGGGGTCGAGCTGGCGGCCGCCTCAACCGGCCCCCTCGTGAATCGGATGCGCGTTATCCAACAGGTGGATGTCCGCGGCCAGGAGTTCGTTGTCACACCGAAGTACGTCTCACCCGACTACTTCCGCGTGATGCAGAACACCCTACTGAGTGGCCGACTCCTCTCGGCGGAGGATTCGGGAAGGTCGAAGGTTGTCGTCAGCGAGTCGCTGGCAAAGCAAGGCTGGCCTGGGACTACGGCCATCGGCCAGCTCATCACGGCTTCTGGGATTGCAAAGGAAATAGTCGGGGTCGTACGCGATACCTTCGAGGTCTCGCTCGATAGCCCACATGAGCTGACGCTGTTTTCCCTGCTGGAGAATCCCGAGGGTTGTCACGGTGATTGCAACTTCGTCCACTACTCCGTGCGGTTATCTCGTTCTGGAGAATCCGCAATGGCGCTGGCCACCATGGCCATCAGCGCCGAAGATCCCAACGCTGTGCTTGTCAAAGGCGGATCCCTCGACAGTCGTCTCTACGATTCCATTCGGGACCGCTCGTTCTCGACCGCGATGCTGGCCCTCTTCTCCGTAGCGGGCTTGGCCGTATGTGCCGCCGGAATTGCCGGCGTTGTGAGCTTTGGTGTTGCGCGCCGACGTCGCGAGCTCGCTATTCGGAGCGCCCTCGGAGCCCGGGGCGGAACTCTCGTCGCCCTGGCAATGAGTGAGGCCGCATCAGGGGCGCTCGCTGGAATCGCCTTGGGCCTGTGCGTTGGCTATGCGGCTGTGGCGCAAATGAGACACTTGGTTTTCGGAATCGCATTTGGCGAGCTCACAACGCTGGGCCTTCCCTGCGCAGCAATGGTGACCCTCACGATGATTGCTGCTGCCCTCCCAGCCGCCACAGCACTTCGCCTGTCGACGTGGGAAGCGCTCCGAGTGGAATAAGAGATTCCTATCGGGCGAAGTCTTTGATGCTGAGGGGAGGGTTCACCTCTACTGAGGCAAAGCGTGTATCTCGAAACGTCGTCCCACGCGCGACCTCGCGAATGCGCATTGGAAAGAGGATTCCACCAACATCGGTCCGCTCCTCAAACAGGAGGGCGGCCTCCGTGGGTTGAAGCGGCTCTGGCTTTGGAACCCCAGCCTTGCGCTCCTCGGCGGTGAGGGGTCGAGACCGCGGAAATCTCAACTCGGTCTGATACCGGACACGAATAGGCAGCCCCGAGCGTTCGTCAAAGTCGACATCGACGATTCCATCCGCCTTACCCGAGACCCGCACCGTGGTGGGCGACGTGACGGTGAACAGGTTCTGCCCGTCAGGGGCCTGGGTGGTATCAACACGCGCCAGCATCCCCAGCATCAGGCGAGCGAAGTGAGTCTTTGAATCCCCAACTGCTGTGGTTTGGGCGCTCATCTGCCCAAATGAGTTCGACGTGCCTCGCATAGAGTCCAGCGACGTGGACCCGCTAAATCCATACCGCCGCACAAACATTGATGTCTCCTCCGTCCACAAGTAGTTGTTCGGAAGAAGGACCAAAACGGTGATGGGGCGTTGCTCGGTGAGCGGTTCGCCGGTCACTCCGTTAAAGCCCGTGACCGTCGTCCCTACGAGCCTGAGGGACCGAAGGCCTGGCAGCCTGGCCCCCAAGGCACGCTGAGCAGCCAGCACTTGCGCGGGCGGAGGCGGCGGTGCCACCCCGGACCCCGCCTCGCGGCGAGGCGGGGACGCGGCAATTTCCATTGCTACGAGCGTGGCAAGGGCAGTCGCGAGCATCGCTCTCCTACTGCGTGGACCGCATATGGTCACGCAACTCGAAGAGCAGCGCCGCTTCAAAGTTGTCATTCATCCCAAACGGTACGGTCTTGCCATTGATCACGATCGTTGGCGTGCCCTTCACGCCAAGGCGATGCCCCAGCTCGACGGATTGCCTAAGCTTCGCGACCTCTGAGGCGTATCGAGCCGAGAAGTCTGAGATTCCCCCGACGTCTCGAGCCGCGCGAGTGACCGAGTCACTTGAAAGGGTTTCTTGATTCGCCCACAGCCACGTTTCCATCGCAGCAGCTGATCCGCGCTCATCGGCCAGCCTCATGGCCACCGCCGCCTCACAAGCCGCGCTGTGAATTGCCTGCGTTACGTACGGATTGCATTCGGGCTCGAGCGGATAGTCCAAGGTGATCAACCTCAGCTTCCCTGGGTGGTCCTGGGACAGTTTGTCGAAGATGGGACGGTGGTCCTTCTCGAATGCCCGACATGGCGGGCACTGATAGTCATTGAACTTCAGGACCAACACAGGCGCTGTCGGAATCTCCTCTGGAATGGCCTGCGGCTTCTGGGATGCGTACCAAACTGAGAAACGGGCAGTTGCGAGGGCTGGATTGGCGGCCTTAGCCTTGCCCGCCCCCACCAGTTGGATGAAGCCCAGGAACGCGGCCACACACATCCATGTGGTCGCGCTTCTGGCGAACAGGGCAATGTCGCCGAAAGGCTGGCGCCACCCCAAGCGGGGCCAAGCTTCCGAGGATAGGGCCACCACAGAGAAGATCCCAATCACCCCGCAGAGTGCGACAAGGTCCTCGAACGCCACGAGGCTTATCGCGTGGCCCAGGCGGCCAATGGCCGACAGGGCCGCGCCGAGGCCGAGGACTGCCAAGCAGAATTGATAGATGCGAAAGCGACCGATGCCTCCGGGAACAGCACTCAACCCGGGGATGACCTCGAGCGCGACGACCAGCAAGAACCACACGATCGCGTAGTGGTCGAGTTCCACGGAACCAACCTTTAGCTTCTGTTTTCTGGCGGGTGCGGTTCGGGCCAGTGAGCCTGGTTCCTGAGTGGCTACCCTGGAATCTCTCGACAATGACCGGTCAGCATTGGGAGCTCCGGTCTCGACCGGCCGGCCTGCCGTCGCATCCAGTCTAAGTGGCGGCGGCGTGCTTGCTGTGAGTATCGTGTTCAACGCGGCATGCCCAAGGGCTGCAAGGCAGAACAACGAGATAGACACGATCAATACGGAACTCGATCGAACAGTGATGTTGAACATTTCCCCTCTTCCCCTTCAGATCAATGAAAGGTGCCGCGTGCGCGGCCCGGAGCGTCTGTGTTGAGTCCAGCCGGCACGCGGCACCAGCCGCATCACGCCTGGCTACCCGATGCAGTAGTCGTTACAGAAGTACCAGGTTTCGCCGCCGCCGCACCAAAAGGTGGCGCACCCGACGGGGCCTGATGCGCACCCACAACTCTCGCAACACAGCTGGACGCAAGAACACTGCATACAGCACATGGCTGCGCTCGACACGCTCGACAAGCCAAGGTTGATGCCGAGGGCCAAGACAAGACCCAAGACCAAGCGTGCGGAGCGCGGATACTTCGTTACGTACTTCATGTTGCCCTTCCTTACCTGAATTCCCGCGCAAGTTAAGGCACAACAAACACGACCGGATGGTCGGCGCGGGCATGAACCACCCGATTCATGTTGGCCAAGCGTGATACGTACACTGTCTGGCACCGATGTCATTTAGCACGGGAGCGGATAGCAGTCAATGACTAAACACAGATTTTCCTAATTCCCCTTCGCGGACATGTCATCTAGTCAGATGCGCTTTCTGAATTTAACACCATGGAGTCGCGGTATTTAGATCAGTTCCCTGGGAACTCTGCGGCCCTGTCTCGGGCACCAGTTCGGTTCAACGCTTTGCAGGTTGATGCTCGCCTTCGACGCTCAAGAGCACACCGGGCTTCTACACATGGTCTCCAGAAGAGGCCGCCTTCCTCAAGCACACCTCAGCGAGCCGGTGCCTCCAGGCCCCTGGGCTGCTCGCGTAGGTCAGTCCCTTTCACGCGCGGCCGCCGAGATCCGCCGGAGCATCGCGTCCTCTGAGTGGCGCGCGGTCATTGACGGCTTGCGGCCCGGTGACGACCGAGATCTAGGGAGGGTGGACGACGTCGGAGCGAGCGCGCTTCCGCGGCACCTCAAGGTCTATTGGGATGGGCATCGGCTGGGACGACGACTCGAAGAGTGGAGGTCTGATCAACCACGCCGGCAGGGTTCGAAGGATTCTCCCGGCTCCCGGTGGCCTGCGTGTCGAGGTGGCGCATAGACACGGGGCGGTGGCTCACCTGACCGTCGACCGCGTCGTCAACTGCACGGGGAGGTGCCGTCCAGAGCGATCATGTGCAGATGCGGGTTGAGGCGCAGATCGGAGGATGTCCTTTGCACCACGGTGGGTTCGGAAAGATTCTTGACCGCCTGCCCAATTATCTCCAGCTTCCGCAGCGTGGCGTCTTGCCGCATACGGTCGGAAAGAAAAACGTCGTGGTCGGTGCCACAGTAGGCGTCTATGTCCTGCAGCGCGTCCCGAATGTGTTGGAGATAGACCCGGTCGTCCTTCATAGTGGCGCGGCTTCGGCCAGAATCCGCTGTTGCAGATATGGACTCAGCCCACCGTCGGTCAACACTTCAACGGAGCGTCCAAGCAACGCCTTCAGATCCTGCTCGAGCGCGATCACGTCAAGCAAGGTCCGTCCCGGTGCGATGTCGACCAGTAGATCGACGTCGCTGTCCGGCCCGGCCTCGCCACGCGCCATCGAACCGAACACCCTGACGTTGCGCGCGCCATGGCGTATCGCCAAGTCAAGGATGGCGCGCCGGTGAGTTCGAAGCACGTCGGTCGACATTCCAGCATCATATCGGGTCGGCCTCGATCGGCACTGGGGCTGCGGGGGGCGAGCAAGAGCGCTGGCCGGGGGACCATGGACTACCGGCCGGAACGAAGTCGGGCGACGAAGCCCATCACCTGCGGGTCGCCGGGACGGAGGGCGAGCAGGGTCTCCCCCCACTGGAGGGCGCGCTCACGCTGCCCCTGCTGCGCATAGAACACAGCCAGGGCATAGGGCACGGTTGGGTCGGCGGGATCGAGGCGTTGCGCTTCGAGGAGAGCCTTCTCGGCCGGCCCGCTCTGGCCCGTCTGCTGAAGGGCGAGGCCGTGGTTGTAGTGGACGCTGGCGCGATCGGGCAGGAGCTTCGCCGCTCTCCCGAGGGCCTCCGTGGCCTCTTTCATGCGCTTCTCCTCGGCCAGCAGCAACCCCAGCGAGTACTGGAGTTCACCGAGCTGGGGCAGGCGCTCGAGCCCCTCGGTCAACACACGGATCGCGTCGGCGTTGCGGGAGGCGGCGTTGTACAGGCGGGCGAGATTGGCGCGGGAGGGTGTGAAGTCCGGGTCGATCTTCAGGGCTTCGAGATAGTGCTGTTCCGCGAGCGCGGTCCGCCCGGTGTTCTCGTAGACCACGGCCAGGTTGAGGTGAGCGCCCGGCATGTCCAGCGCGAAGGCCTGGGTCCCGATGTATTCCTGGAGCGCGGCCTCGAAGGCCGGACGGGCGGCCGCCCCCAGTTGATCGAGGGGCACGAATGACAGAGTCCGGGCCGCGGTGACCCGCACCGCCCGGACCGGATCCGTGAGCAGCGGGGTCAGGGCTTCGATCCGCTGGGACACGCTCAGACCCTCCAGGGCGCTGGCCGCGGCCGCGCGCACCTCGGCATCGGAGTCGCGCGCCGCCTTGATCCGCTCGGCGGCCCCGGTTTCGGGAACGCCGCGCAGTTGCTCCAAAGCGCTCGCGCGCACGATGGCCGGCATTCCCCGGTTGGCGATGAGCTGCGCGAGGGCTGGATTTCCGGAGGGGTCGCCCGCGCGCGCGGCGGCGAAGGCCTCGCCGTAGTGCGTCCCCTGCTTGCGCACGGGCCCGTACCACTTGACCACCGCGTCCGCGGACCACTGCGCCTTCTTGCCGACATGGCAGGTCGTGCACGCGTCGGGCACGCCGATCTTCACCGCCAGATCGGGGCGTGGAATCCGGATGCTGTGATCGGGGCGGAGCTGGATCCCCATGTAGGCCCTCGCCGGCATGTGGCAGGTGACGCACAGAGCACCTTTCGAACCTTCCTTGTGGAAGTGATGCTTCGGCGAGTCGAAATTCCCGGCTGCGGTGGGGAAGCTCGGATTGGGATCGGGCTTGTGGCACTGGTTGCAGACCGCGTTCCCCGGCAGCCGGAGTTTGCCGGTGTGGGCGTTGTGGCAGTTCGTGCAGGTGACCCCGCGCTGGAACATGAGGCTCTGTCGGAACGAGCCGTCCACGTACACTTCTTCGAGTTGCTGGCCGTCGGGGTAGTAGAGCCTTTCGACCAGGAGGCTCGGGAGATAGTTGTCCAGCACCGGCTCGCCGGGAGCGGGTCGAGGCATGAGTTCGCTGCGGCGCAGATGACAAGGAGCGCACAACTCCGTCTTCCTGCGTGCATCGGCGCCCCGGGTGTCCACAGTCAGGGCATGCGGCTCCTTGGGTGGCGGCGGTTTCTCGCCCGCGCCGCGCAGCTTCGTTTCCCACTCGACGTGCCGGTCTCCGGGGCCGTGACAGGCCTGGCACGAGACGTTGTCCTCCGCCCATCGCGACGCGAAGGTATCGGTGGCGGCGTCGTAACGTTTTTCGTAGTCGGTGGTGTGGCAGACGAGGCACATCGTGTTCGCGGTCTGATATCGCCCGGTCCAATGCAGCACGTCGCCCGGCGGCGCCTTTTCATTCGGGTAGAGGTGGAACCATTTCCTGTTCGGGCCGTCCCACGCGATGGTGAGAGGCTGCAGTCTCCCCCGGGGCAACTCGATCAGGTACTGCTGCAGGGGCTCGAGCCCGAAGGTGTACTTGATCTCGAAGTCGGAGGGCTTCCCCTCCTCCCCTTCGATGTTCACGAAGAATTTGTCGCCGCGCTTGAAGAAGCGCGCGGTGACGCCCCGGTCGGTGAAGGACGTGTTCGAGAAATTCCCGCGCACCGTCTCCGCGGTGGGCAGCGCCATGGCTTTCGCATGGTGGGAGTCCCGCCACTGGCGCGCTTCCTCCTGGTGGCAGCCCAGGCAGACTCCGTTCTCCACATACTTCGCGGGAACCGGCTGTGGGCCGGGCGAGAGCGCCGCTCCCTGACCCCGTTGAAGCCACCAGACCCCGGCGCCCGTGAGCGCGGTCGCGATTCCGAGGACGCCCAGCAGTCCCAGGGCGAGGCCTCTGAACGGGGGTCGTTTGGCCGCCGGGCTCATTCTTCAGCGACCCACCGCGGCCCCGTCGAGGACGCGGCGGTCGGTGGCGCCCTCGATCAGCTTGTCGGCCTTGTTCCAGACGATGCCCTGGGCCACCCCCTGGCCGAACGGATTCTCGCCGGTGGCGTGGCCCCGCTGGTTCAGGAGAGCGAGGGTATCGGGCGAGATACCGTTTCTCTCGAAGTCGATCCGGTCGGGCAGCCACTGGTGGTGGAAGCGGGGAAAGTCGACCGCGTCCTGGATGTTCATGCCGAAGTCGATGACGTTGAGGATGGTCAGGAGGACGGTGTTGATGATGGTGCGGCCGCCCGGCGAACCGATGACCATGAAGAGCTCGCCGTCCTTCGCGAGGATGGCCGGCGTCATCGACGACAGCATCCGCTTGCCGGGCTGGGCGAGGTTGGGTTCGGTGCCGATGAGTCCCTTCTCGTCGGTGAGGCCGGGACCCGCGTTGAAATCGCCCATCTCGTTGTTGAGCAGGAACCCGGCACCCGGCACCACGATCTTCGAGCCGTAGCCGGCTTCGAGGGTGTAGGTCAGGGACACCGCGTTCCGGCCCCGGTCGACCACGGAGAGATGTGTCGTCTCCTCGCTCTCCGCCGGCCACTCGAAAGCGGTGGGCGCGGACACCGAGGCTTTGTCCTCCCGGATCGTCTTGCGCAGGTCCGTCGCGTATTCCTTGGAGATCAGGCGCGCGATCGGCATGTCCGGATTGAACGCGGGGTCCCCGAGGTGCCGGGCCCGATCCGCGAAGCCGCGCCGCATGGCCTCGGTGATCCGGTGGATGGTGGCCGCCGAGCGCGGGCCGTCCTTGGCGAGGTCGTAGCCCTCGAGGATGTTGAGCATCTCGATGAGCGCGGTCCCGCCCGAGCTGATGGGCGGCATCGAGATCACGTCGTACCCGCGGTACTTTCCGGTGATGGCCGGCCGCTTCTTGGGCGCGTAGGACTTGAGATCGGCCTCGGTGATGAGGCCCCCGTTCGCAGCCATCTCCTTTGCGATGAGCCGCGCGGTCTTGCCTTCGTAAAAGCCGCGAGGACCCTCCTCGGCGATCCGCTCGAGGGTGGCGGCGAGGTCGGGTTGCTTGAGAATGTCGCCCATCTCGTAGGGCTCGCCCTTCCGCGAGAACTGCGCGATCGAGGCGGGATACTTCTGCATGCGGGGCAGCACGCCCTTGAGCGACCGGGCCAGTCCGTCGGTCACCAGGAAACCTTCGCGGGCGAGGACGATCGCGGGCTCGATCAGGCGCCGCCACGTCATCTGCTTGGAGCCCATGTCCACCCAGGCCGCGTAGAGCCCGGCCACCGTCCCGGGCACGCCCACCGCGACGTGGGAATTGTGGTGGAGCTCCGCGTCGTACTTGCCGTCCTTCAGGAACATGCCCGGGTGGGCGAGGGCGGGTGCCACCTCGCGAAAATCGTAGGTGGTGGTGGTTCCGTTGGCGAGGCGGAGCACGAGGAACCCTCCGCCCCCGATGTTCCCGGCGGTGGGATGGACGACCGCGAGGGCGAAGGCGGTGGCCACGGCCGCGTCGACCGCGTTGCCTCCCTCCCAGAGCACGTCGGCGCCCACCTGCGACGCGATGAACGACTGCGACGCCACCATCCCGTTCCGGGCGCGAGTCGGTTGCGCCGCCCGCACCGCCGAAGGAAGGGTCGCAAGCCCGAAGGCCGCGGCGACAAGAAGCGAGGTGAGGCGGGACACGCGCATGGTTTCTTTTCCTCCGGATGGGACCCCTCATCTTACGAGTTGCGAGCCGGTGCCCCACTACCCAGCCGGTGCAGCGGAAATCACCTGGGTCGTCATTGCGAGGAGCCATTCGAAAAGTACGGCGACGAAGCAACCCCCGGCTGCCACTATCGGCCCGCAAGCCCGCAGGCCTGGTAGTGGTGGACGGGGGTTGCTTCGTCGCACCACCAACGGAATGGCTCCTCGCAATGACGACCCAACAGCTTCCTGTTGCGCGGGCTGGGTAGTGGGTTCCGGCCCTGCGATTTATCCTCAGGCGATGATTCGCCTCTTCTTCATCCTGGGCGCTCTCCTCGCCGTCGCACCGAAGGCCCTGGCCCAGGAGCCTCCTCCCGCCCAGTGGTTGAGGCTCGATCCCCTGCCCGCGGAGATGAAGCTCACGGCGCGCGAGAGCTTCGACGGCGTCCCGCCGCGCTTCGTCCTGCTTACCGACGGTTCGGTCTTCGTGGGAGGGCGTCGGGAGGTGCTGCGCGGTTTCCTCGACAAGGGGGAGATGCAGGCGATTTCCACGCGGCTCGACCTGGCGATGAAGTCCGTGGGCCGGGCCTCTCCGCCCACGCTCGTCATCGGCCAGGGCGCGGGTGAAGGCGATGGCTCGGCCCTCTTCAGGTTCTCGGCGCTCCTCGGCGCGCCCCTGCAGGTCGTGGTCATGGGCAGGATCCCACCCGCGGGCGGCCCCGCCCTTGCGCCCCTGCCGGATTTCATCCGTCGGCTCGCGGGCTTTCGCCATCCTTCTCTCAAGCCCTGGGATCCCTCCGAGTTCACCATGGTGGTCCGGGAAAGGACACTGCCCGGAGGCTGTCGGGCTGCCAAGGGGCTTCCTTCCCTCGCCCAGGCCGTGACCAGTGAAACCACGGTGCCCGAGACGCTCACCCGGAGCTTTCCTACCGGCCCCGACATGGCCCAGGTGTGCGAAGGCCCGAAGCGATACACGGTGGTGTTCCGGCCGCTCATCCCCGGCGGCCGGTAGGCCACGATGACGATGGAATCGAACCTGGAGGTCTCCTGATCATGGCGCTGTCGCCCGTTCTCGTCTGCGTCGTCCTTCTCGTCGCCTCGAACGTCTTCATGACCTTCGCCTGGTACGGCCATCTGAAGACTCTGGCGGACCGCCCCTGGTACGTGGCGGTCATCGCAAGCTGGGGCATCGCCTTCTTCGAGTACATCCTGATGGTGCCCGCGAACCGGATCGGCTTCCAGCGGCTGACTCTGCCCGAGCTGAAGATCATCCAGGAGGTCATCACCCTCTCCGTGTTCGTTCCCTTCTCGGTGTTCGTGATGAAGCAGGGCTTCAAGCTCGACTTCCTGTGGGCCGGCCTGTGCCTTCTCGGCGCGGTCTACTTCACGTTCCGGTCATAGTCATGCCTCGTACGCTCCTGGCGCGCATTGCTGAGCCCGGGCAACGCTTCATCCGGGGCCTCGGTCGGGCCTCGCGCCTCCTTCTCTCCCTGAATGCGTTCTGCTGGCTATTGTTCCTCACCCGCCCTCCGGTGAACGCCGTGGAGTACGCGCCCTACCGGATCCTCGCGGGCGGGGGAATCGAGATGAACGGACCGATTGGCGGCGGGTCCCTGATTGCCTCTCGTACCGTCGCCCCTGGAGGGTGGCATGGAGATGACACAGGCCCCATCGAGGCGTACCGCTCGTTGAACCTCCCCTCGCTCATCGCCGGGCGGCTGGTGTTCCTGATGGTCGAGCTCCCGCTGGTGTTCGTGAGGTTGATGGCGGCAAGCCTCTGGGAGGGTCCGTGGATGTTCCCGAACCTGCTGCCCGCTCTTGAATCATGGCTGCTTGCCGGGATTTTGTTTCTGAGCACAACGTTGCAGTGGTGGTTGATCGGTCGTCTGGCTGATCGCCTGCTCGCCCGTGTCCCGATTCGAGGACGTGAGTCCTTTGTCACCCACGCCTTCCTGGCGACGTTCGTCGCGATTGCGGCCGCCCTCACCGCCTGGTGGTGGCCGGCCGAGCGAGATCGATACCTGCTTTGGAGTTCGTTCGACGGGAAGCCCGAACCCATTCTCAAAGCGCTCGAATCCGAGCCCGCGAATGCTGAACTGTGGCGGCGCCTTGGTCGGTCCTATCGGATGAAGGATCGTTGGGTTGAGGCCCGTCCCGCATACCGTCGATCTGTGGAACTCGATCCCACGGACTTCGATGCCTGGGCCGATCTCCGCCTCGCGTCGCTGTGTCTCGACGACCCGCGCGAGGCCGAGCGCGCCGCGAGACAACTCTTCGTTCTTGATCGAAAATGGGCGGAAAGTCGGGTGACGGATCCACCCAAGTGCTGCGCCTTCGGAGTGTGCCCGAAGTGACGGGCGAGTAGACTCCCGCTCCCCTCTCGTCGAGGGTCGTCTACAGCCTCGAAAGAACGCAGCCAGCGTGTCATTCACCACCGACGTTCTCCTCAAAGACGGCGAATCCCTGCGGATACGCGCGGTCCGCCCCGAAGACCGGGAGCGTCTGGCCCGGCAGTTTCCGCCCGGACTCGAGGGCCACGACTTCGATCGCGACTTCGGCCTGGTGGCGACGCAGGGATCCTCGGGCGAGGAGATCGTGGCCTTCGGACGCTTCCACCGGCTCGAGGCCGCCCCCGACTCGGTGCCGCGCGCGGAGTTTGCCCTGTCCGTAGCCGATGCGTGGCGCCAGAGAGGTGTCGGAACGGCGCTTCTCGAAGAGATGACGAGCGCCGCGTCCCGTCTGGGGATCGAGCGCTTCGAAGCCGATGTCCTGCCCGGGGCGCCCGCCATGGTGGATCTCCTCGCGCCTCTCGGCTTCGACATCTCCTCCGAGACGCGCGCGGGCGTCATCCGCCCCTGGTTTCCCGTCCGCCTGACCGAAGCGTCCCGCCGGGCTATCGACGCGCGGGCCTCCAAGGCCTCCGCCCAGAGCATCCGCGCCCTCTTCGAGCCGCGGTCGGTCGCCCTCCTCGGCGCGTCGCGAAAGGCCTTGACCATCAGCGGCACCCTGCTCAAGAACCTGCGCGAGAGCTTCAAGGGCGCCATCTACCCGGTGAACTCCGCGGGCGGCGAGATCCAGGGCCTGCCCGCGTTCACGAGTGTCGCCGCCATCGGAAAGCCCATCGACGTGGGCCTCATCGCGGTGCCCGCCCCCGGGGTTCTTCAGGCCGTGCGCGAGTGCGCCGAGGCTGGAGCGAACAGCGTGGTGGTGATCTCGGCCGGGTTCGGAGAGATGGGACCCGAGGGACAGGCGGAGCAGGAGCGGATCCGCGACTTCGTGCGCCGCTCCGGCATGCGCATGGTGGGCCCGAACTGCATGGGCGTCCTGAACACGGATCCCCTGGTCGGACTCAACGCGACCTTCGCGCCCACCGCGGCCCCGCCCGGGAACGTGGGGATGCTGTCGCAGAGCGGCTCGCTCGGGGTCGCCATCCTGGAGCACGCGCACGACCTCCATATCGGCATCTCTTCGTTCGTCTCGGTGGGCAACAAGGCCGATGTCTCGGGCAACGACCTGCTCGCGTTCTGGAAGGACGATCCGCGCACCGACGTGATCGCGCTCTACCTCGAGAGTTTCGGCAATCCGCGGCGGTTCGCGCGCCTCGCCCCCGAAGTGGCGAGGCGCAAGCCCATCGTGGCGGTGAAGGCGGGCCGGTCCGCGGCGGGCACCCGGGCCGCGTCCTCGCACTCCGCGTCCCTCGCCTGCCTCGACGTGGGCGTTGACGCGCTGTTCGAGCAGGCGGGCGTCATCCGCACCAGCACCCTCGAGGAGCTGTTCGACGTGGTGGCGCTGCTCTCGACCCAGCCGCCGCCCCTGGGGCCCCGCGTGGGCGTGGTCACGAACGCGGGCGGGCCCGGCATCCTCCTCGCCGACGCCTGCGAGGCGCAGGGCCTCGTCTTGCCCGAACTCGACCCCGCGTCGCTCGAAAAGCTGCGCTCCGTCCTTCCCGCCGCCGCCGGGTTCAAGAACCCCATCGACATGATCGCGTCCGCGACCCCCGAGCAGTACGAGAGAACGATCGAGGTCGTGGGCCAGGACCCGAACGTCGACGCGGTGATCGTGGTCTTCGTGCCGCCCCTCGTGACCACCGCGGAGGAGATCGCGGTCGCGGTGGCGCGGAGCGCTTCGACCGTGCCCGCGCACAAGACGGTGCTGACCGTGTTCCTCGCGAGCAAGAGCGCGCCCCCCATGCTTCCGACCGGCGGCCGAGGCCGGCTTCCCGTGTACACCTTCCCCGAAAACGCCGCCCGTGCCCTGGGCGCGGCGCTCAAGTACCAGCGCTGGCGCGAACGGCCCGCGGGCGAGGTGGTGCGCCTGACCGACGAACAGCGCGCCGAAGCCCGAAGGATCGTGCAGAAGTCCCTCGACGCGAGAAGCGAACGCCACTGGCTGGAGACGGAAGACGTGCGCGCCCTGCTCGAGGTCGCGGGGATCGCGATGGCGGACATCCGGGTCACCGGTCCCGAAGAAGCGCCTGCCGTCGCTCGCGCCATGGGCTTCCCCCTGGTCGCCAAGGCGGTGGCCCCGGGTCTGGTGCACAAGACCGATGTGGGAGGGGTGGTCTTGAACCTGCGCGGCGAGGCGGAGGTCGCGGCCGCGGTGGCAGCCATGCGCGAGAGCCTCGCGAAGGCGGGCTTCGCGCTCGAGAAGGTGATCCTGCAGAGACAGATCGAGGGCGGAATCGAGGCGCTGGTCGGCGTGGTGGTCGATCCCACCTTCGGTCCTCTCCTGGTTTGCGGCATCGGCGGCGTCCAGGTCGAACTCCTGCGCGACGTGTCTTTCCACCTGCCCCCGGTGAGCGATCTCGACGCCGCGGAGATGATCGACCGGTTGCGATTGCGTCCGCTCTTCGACGGCTATCGCGGGAGCCCGCCCGCGGACCGGGCCGCCCTGATCGTCCTGCTCCAGCGGCTCTCGGCCCTGGTCGAGGAGATGCCCGAACTCAAGGAACTGGACCTGAACCCGGTCCGCGTGATGCGACCCGGCGAAGGGGCCATCGTGGTCGACGCGCGGATTCTCGTGGGTCGCCCCGGCTCGTGACCGCCCTGCACGCGAGCGCGGGAATCCTCACCGTGCTCGCCTTCTGGGCCGTGTGGTACTGGATCGATCCGCCCCTGCGTCCCGACGGGGTTTCGTGGCCCCGCCTGCTCCTCTGGGTGTTCACGCCTCTGGGCATGTACCTGTTTCTCGCCCATCACCGCGAACCGCCGTCGACCATGGCGTCTCCGGTGGGGAGAGAGGGCGTCGTCGTCCGGGCCTCCCCGCTGGAAGTGGAGGTGTTCGGTTCCTTCTGGCACGCCCGCGGCCTGACCTCGGCGGAGCTTCGGGCCGGTGATCGGGTCCGGGTGATCGAGCGCGACGGCCTCACCCTGGTGGTCGAGCGCCTCTCCTGACCGCTTACAATCGCACTCCAGCATGACGCGCTCCCAGGTTCTCGAAGTCGTTGGAAGCGACCGCGACGAGCGAGCCCTCGTCGACGCCATCGACTTCGACCGCCTTCCGCGGCACGTCGCCATCATCATGGACGGCAACGGCCGCTGGGCGAAGAGCCGCTTCCTGCCGCGCCTCGAGGGCCACCGGGCGGGCGTCGAGTCGGTACGCTCAACGGTGGAGACCGCGGCCCGGCTCGGGCTCGAAGCTCTCACCGTCTATGCCTTTTCGACCGAGAACTGGAAGCGGCCCACCGACGAGGTGTCGGGCCTCATGGGCCTGCTGAAGCTCTACATCCGCCGGGAACTGAAGACGCTTCAAAGCAACAACATCAAGTTCGGGGTGGTGGGCGGCCTCGACGGCCTCCCGAAGGATGTGCAGGACGAACTTCGCCGCGGCATCGAGGAGACCGCGCGGATGACCGGTCTTCAATTCTCCCTGGCCCTCAACTATTCGGGGCGGTCCGAGCTCACCGACGTGGTGCGCCGCATCGCCCTCGAGGCGAAGGCCGGGACCCTCGACCCGGCCGCGATCGACGAGTCCACCATCGAGAAGCATCTCTTCACCGCCCACCTGCCCGAGCCGGATCTCCTGATCCGCACCAGCGGCGAACTGCGCGTGTCGAACTTTCTCCTCTGGCAGATCGCGTACGCGGAGATCTGGGTGACCGACGTGCTGTGGCCCGACTTCCGCCGCCGGCACCTCCTCCAGGCCATCGCGGATTTCCAGAAGAGAGAACGCCGCTACGGCGGCATCACCGCGGCCACCTCGCGGGCATGAGCCTGTTCTCCTCGAACCTCTTCCGCCGGGTCGCGACCGCGGTGGTGGTTCTTCCCGTGGTGGTCGCGGCCATCGCCCTCTTTCCGCAGCGCGGTCCCTGGATGCTGGCCGCGATCCTCTGCGTGCTCGGGGTGAGTGAAGCCCACACCCTGCTCGCCCGCGGGGGGCTCCACGCCTCGCACATCTCGTTTCTTCCCGGCATCGCCCTCTTCTTCGATCTGGCGGGGACGCCCGACGCGGCGCGCGCGTTCCCGATTTCCGGGCTCCCCATCGTGGCCGCGGTGGCCGCCGCCTTCGTCGCGGTGTCGCGCGCGGATCGCTTCGGGATTCCCGTTCTCGCCGCCGAGGGCGCGGGGGCGCTCGCCGGGCTCCTGATCGGCCTCGGCGCGGGCTCGTTCGCGGCCCTCTCGAGCCTCGCCCCGATCGAGGAAGGCACGTCGCGGATCGCGCTCCTGCTCGCGGTGATCATCTCTTCCGACGTCTTCGCCTACTTCACCGGCCATGCGATCGGCCGCCACAAGCTCGCGCCCCAGGTCTCGCCCGGCAAGACCGTGGAAGGGGCGATCGGGGGCCTGGTGGGCGCGGCTCTCGCGAGTGCGGTGATCGCGACCCAGCTCTTCAAGGACCAGTCCCTCGTCCTCGTGATGGTGATCGGCGTCCTGGTGGCGATCGCGGGGATCGTGGGCGACCTGCTGGAGAGTCTTTTCAAGCGCTACGTGGGAGCCAAGGACTCGGGAACCCTGTTTCCCGGTCACGGCGGAGCCCTCGACCGGATGGACGCGTTCATCCTCGCCGCCCCTCTTCTCTACGCGTTCTTCAAGACCGTTTCCTGAGCCGTTCCAACCGGGGTGAACGCGTAAGATCGAAGGCCCCTCGTTTGTGAGGGAGTTCTTTAGAGGTATGGAATGGACTTCGAACTGAGCGCGGATCAGCGGCTCCTCAAGAAAACCGTCCGCGATTTCGCCGAACGCGAGTTGAAGCCGAATTCCCGGGCCTGGGACGAGGCGCAGCAGTTTCCCCGCGA
>Ga0138256_10000969_pt1 | contig 30676 bp, 23 predicted proteins | sample KNB2016incub_MG_FD_105486 | JGI IMG/M metagenome (GOLD analysis project Ga0138256, IMG submission 105486) | Active sludge microbial communities from wastewater in Klosterneuburg, Austria - KNB2014incub_MG | ecosystem: Engineered > WWTP > Activated sludge > Unclassified | place: Austria... | reverse complement strand
GCATAGCGCAGCTTCACGCGCCGGCCGCGCACCAGCGGCGGCTGGTGCTGCTCGATCGCCGCCTCGAGACCCGCGCCGGCGCCGTACCACGCAGGCAACGCAAAACGCGATTGCGTCCACGCGAATACCCAAGGAACTGACCGCAAGCCTTCGAATCCCTGTTTATCGGGCCGCTGCGCCGACCGCGAACCAATTTGCATGCGTGCGATGACATCGATCGGCGTCACCGTCTCAAAATACTCAAAGAAGGTCTTGTCACTACTAACTAACCGTCGATAGGATTCGTAACTCGCGGCCACCATTGTCTCGCATACGGGAATATGAGCGGTATTGTCGCTGGCTAGCTGACCACGCATCGATCTGGCCGTGGCGAGCGACAATGCGCTGAATGCGCGCTCAACCGTGCGCAATGCAATCGGACGCAATCCGTAGCTCTGGTTGATCGCTTCGCCCTGCTCGGTGAGCCGCAGCACGCCATTGATGGCGCTCGCCGGGGCGCTGCGCACGAGCGTATCGATGCGACCGCCGCCGCGTGCAATGCTGCCGCCGCGGTTGTGAAAGATGACATGCGTCTCGTCTGCGGCGGTCAAGGTCGCCGCGAGGTCGCGCTGCGCCTGCCAGATCGCGAAGCGCGCCGCGCAGACCCCGCCTTCCTTGTTGCTGTCGGAGTAGCCAACCAGCGCGCATTGCGTGCGGCTGCGAGAATCAAGATGCCGACGGTAAATGGGCCCGGACAGCAGCGTCTGCATGATTTCGCCGCAGCGTGCGAGTGTATCGATCGACAAAAACAGGGGGGCGACATCGAGCGCGACCTGGTCGGTACGCTTGTCGTACGCCTCGGCCCAGCGCGCCAATAACAAAGGTGCCAAGACGTCATCCGCGCCGGCAGCGCCGCTAACGACATAGTACCCGACGGCCTCCGGGCCGTACCGATGGCGGCATTGCATGATGGCTTCGAATACGCTCAGCGTTCGTTTCCCGAGTGCGTCGAGCTCGGCGGAATGACCAGCATCGTTTTCGATCAGTTGCACGAGCCGATCACGCCGGTCATTCGATGTTCGGCTGCTCCACTCGGGATCGCCCAGACCCATGCCAATCACATAATGGTGGATATCCGCGTGTTGCCGCACATCGAGAGTCGCCAGATGAAAGCCGAAGGTCTCGATCCGTCGGATCAGTCGCATCACGTTGTAGTAGCCGGCGTTGGCGCCGCGATTCGCCTTGAGGCTTGCGGCAATCAAACGCACATCCCGCAACAGCTGAGCCGGCCCTTCGTAGGCATTGGGACGACCGTCGTAGGTATGCCGCAGGCGTTCAGCGATCTGGGTGAGAAACACGCGGTATGGCATCCGGTCATGCCGCGCGGGTGTCACGCTCTGCGCGTGCGGCAACAACGTGGCGTACTGCTCAATCCTCGCCTGCAACGCCGGCAATATGCCGATGCGGCTCGCGCTTTGCGACAAGAGCTGTGCGAGGCGCTGACAGTCGTTGAAGTACTCGTTGACGATCACTTGTTGATGACGCGCGAGTGTCTCGCGAATGCTCTTGGCATGCACATCCGGACTGCCGTCCATGTCACCGCCAACCCAGGAGCCAAAACGGATGATGGTTGGCAGCTCTAACGACTCGGCCGGCACGCCATAGAGTTTTTCCAGGCCTTGGGCGAGTTCGTCATAGAACGTCGGCAAAATCCGATACAGAATTTCCGCCAGATAGAAAATCACATGCTCACGCTCATCGGCGACCGTCAACCGATCTCGCGGGTGATCCTCGGTCTGCCAGGCGGTGGTGGTCTCCGACAAGATGCGATCCCAGAGCGCACGCATTTCCTGCGGCGTCAGCGTCGGATCGAGTCGATCCAGCAACAGCTCCGCGACACGCTGCTGCTTGCGCAGGATCGTACGGCGCGTCGATTCGGTGGGATGCGCGGTGAACACCGGTTCGATGCGCACTTTCGCTAACAGCTCGAGCACTTGCTCCAGCGAAACGCCGTCCGCATGCAATTGGGTCAATGCATCGACCACGCCGCCCGGCTGCGGCTTCATGCTGACTTCGATGAAGTAGGCGCGACGGCGGCGTACACGATGGACCATTTCGGCCAGATTGACGCTACGAAACCAGGCGGAGAACGCGCGGACGAGATCCGCGGCCTCAGCCGGTGGTCGGCCGCGCAACCGGACAGCCAATTCCTCGCCCGCGGCCGCGTCACCTTCGCGGCGCCGAATGGCGAGCCGGCGATCCTGCTCGACCAGCTCGTACAGCTGATCACCGCCCTGCTCCTGCAGCACCTGGCCAATCATCTCGCCGAGCGCATGCACATCGTCGCGCAGCGCTTCGTGCTTGGCGGGGAATTGAATTTCGTCGCGCTTCACTGGAACGACGATTCTATCGCAGGCTTCGCCCTGCCAATTGGAAACGCCGACCATTTGGCCGGCGTTTCGTGTTTCTGGCCCGGCCGGGGCACTGCGATCCGGCCGGTTGGGTTGCGAAATGAACTAAAACTTGTAACCCACCTCGACTGACAGTCTGCGCTCCGAACCGGGGTGAATGAATGCACCGCCGAACTCCGGCGCTGGAATGACTTCCTGCAGGAACTTCGTGTCGATCAGGTTCTTGGCGACCAGCGCCACGGTCAGATTGTCGTTTTGCAAGGCAACTCGTGCGTCGATCGTCGAGTACTTGTCTCGCTCGCCGTTCGTGTAGTTACCCGTACCAAAAGCCACCGTTTCATTGTCCTGAGCCTGAATCACGTGAAACCAGGTCGGCCCGATCAAGTTCCAATAGGCACTCGACTGCAGGCGCCAGGCACCGCCGCCAATCGGCGAATCGAGTTCGGCCCCGATCGTGGCGGTATAATCCGGGGTGTACGGCGACTCGTTACCGACGGAGTTGGGACGCGAGGTGTTTTTCTTGATTTCACTCATCGTGCGGTTGTAGCCGGCGACCAGGCGCAAATCATCCGTCACCTTTGCGTTGAGCCCGATCTCCGCACCCCGCAAGCGCACTTCGTCGATATTGTTTACGGTACGCAGCAAACCGAACTGACCCACCATGAATTCGAAGAATTGCATATTCTCGACTTTGGTGTCGTAAACCGCGGCATCGAACGTCAGGCGTCCGTTGCCCGAGGTCCCTTTGGCACCGACCTCGAACGCGTTCGACTTCTCTTTCTCGAAATTATCTTTCGTCACGACCGATCGGAACTGCGGGATGTTGGCTGTCCCTGGTCCGCAGGCCCCGACGTCGAGGTTTGTCTCGCCGTTGGGACCGCGCCCCGTAAAGCAGTTGATAAACAGATCGATCGTGGCCGCTGAACCCGAATTATTGAAGCCACCGCTCTTGAAGCCGATGCCGTAGTTGGCATAGACCGTATATTGCGGATTGATCTTCCAAGTCAGACTCACTTTGGGTTGCAACTGTGAGAACGTCAGATCGCGATCGGCAATCTGGCCGGTTGGATTGATCGCCGGGTTCAGTGCGGCGTTGAGTGGCGCTCCACCGGTGAAGATGTTAGTGCCCATCGGACCGTCGAACGGGTCGAAGTCGAAGTACTGCGTGCGCGCCGCCGTCGGGACGAGATTGTGGACCGAACGCTCTTCGCGGTCGTAGCGCAAGGCCAGCGCCGCTTCAAAATTGTCCGTCACGTCAAACTCGAGATTGCCGAACACCGCGTAGACATCGCTGGTGAAATTGTCCCAGGAGACTTGCTCGGTTGGGTTCGACGATCCAGGAGGTGCGTACAACGATTCGACGATTCCCTGCCCGAGATCGATGCCGGTATTCACGCCCACTTCACGATCGATGTTCAGGTAGTACAGCCCGCCGAGCCAGCGCAGTCTCTGATCACCGCGTGACGAAAGGCGGATCTCGGCACTGTAGTCCTTCTGATTTCGTTCCTGAAATTGCGTACCGTCACACGTGGTCGGTCCATAGGCCCCGAAGACCGCGGCCGGAGGTACCCCATTTGCAGCGAAGAACAGGATCTGTGGCGGCGGCAATGCAAAGCCGCTGTTGAATAAACTCGCGGCCGAGGCCTGACAAACGGGATCGTTATTGAAGAATCCATAGGAGGCACTGGTGCCATCCGATCCCAGTGAATTCTGGATGTCGCTGTAAAGCGCCCAGGCGGTCAGCTTTCCGAACGACAGGTCCTGGTCCCACTTGACCGACAGATCCTTGGTTTCCTGCTTGTTGAAGGGATCAATGTTGTTCACAAAATCGAAGTTGTGGTCGTTGACATTCTCGTTGAACAACTCAGCATTCGGTAAGCCGCTGAACACGAGTCCCGGCACCAGGAAATCTGCGTTGAAGGAAATCGAGGCGGCGTCGACTTTGCCGTAATGCGCCTTGACATCGACCTTGCCGCTGTCGCCCAGCTCGAACACCATGCGACCATTGACGTTCCAGCCCTCGAAGTCGTCGACGTTCTTTGCGCCGCCAAGGAACTTGTTGGAGTAGAACCCGTCGGTCGAGCGATAATCGCCAGTCAATTTCCAGCCCGAGCGATTGGACATCGGGCCGCCCAGAACGAACTGACCCGTGTAGGTATTGTCTTCGCCATACGAAAGTTTGACATCACCGCCGAAATCCGCGCCCGGCGTCGTGGTCGTCACGATGATGGCGCCCGCCGCCGCGTTGCGGCCATAGATGGCGCCCTGTGGACCCTTGACGACTTCGACTTGCTTGAGATCGGCGTACTCACGATTGAACGCCGCCGGATTAGTTAGCAGGATACCGTCGATGATCAGGGCGAAGCTGTTTTCAGCATCGCGTGCGCCATTGATGCCGCGGATATTGACCTGTGAGTCGGCGACCTCGGCGGTTTGCACCAGCGACACGCCCGGCGTCAGACGAACAATGTCACCGGCCCGCTCAACGGACGCCGCTTCGAGCGTGCTCGTCGTCAAGGCCGTGATGGTGGCAGGCACGTTCTGCAACGCTTCTTCGCGCTGCCGGGCGGTCGTGATGACAATCTCTTCTACCGGTGCAGCGGCAGGCTGCTGCGCAAGGGCGGCTTGCCCGGTCAGCACACTGCCCGCTGCAGCGGCCAGAACGACGGTCAGCGTTCGCGATACGGCGCCATGGCGATTCGTGTTCATCGATCACTCCCCAACAAAGCAATAGGAATTCAATCCGGCTCGGTTAAGCCGGACCTGATCCTAACATAGTGGTTTGAGCGCAACCAACATAATGCCGTAGCCGGGTATCCCATAATGTTGCCTTGCAACATGCCAATTTTGAGTTGATATCGAGCAAGAACATTCGCGATGACGGTCGTTTGTCCGGACAACGATGTGTCGCAGTGTATGTTGCTCAAACACAACAATAAGCGAATTTGCAGCCGGCTGTCAGGTGGTTGCATTGGACAAGGGGAGTTCGTGGTCTTGCGCGGCGCGCTGCAGCTGTCATTCTTCGATCCGGCCGTATCGATCGAGACATTGAAGGATCTCATGCCTACCTCAGCGCCCACGCAAACCTCCGTCAAAGCGTCCGTCAAGGCGATTGACGCTGTCGTCAACATCTGGACATCCGAGGCGTTGTCGCATCGTCCCGATTGGAAAGACGGCTTCTTCGCTGGCAAGGTCAAAGCCAAAGCCCCCATGTCGGCGATTTCCCTCGAGCAGATGCTCGGACGAATGGAAAAGGCGGGTATCGAACGAGCGTTCCTCGTGGCGGCCCGCACTGGCAGACTCGGGTTGCCCGGGTCCTATCACATGCCCTACGAAGTCGTCGCCCGCGCTTGCGAACAGTATCCTGGTCGTTTCTACGGCCTGGCCGGCGTCGATCCGACTCAGGGCATGGATGCTGTGCGTGCGTTGGAAGATGCTGTGAAGAATATGGGCTTCATCGGCGCGCACGCCTATCCACATTGGTTCGAATTGGCACCCGATCACGCCAAGTGGTATCCGCTGTACGCCAAGTGTGTCGAGCTCGATGTGCCATTTCTGACCCAAGTAGGCCAGTCGCTGATCTACTCACCCGACCAACGGCTACGCAGCGTCGGCCGGCCGATCTCGCTCGATGCAGTCGCCTGCGACTTCCCGGAACTCAAGTTGTTAGGCATACACGTGGGTATACCCTGGCACGATGAAATGATTGCGATGGCATGGAAACACGAGAATATTTGTATCGTTGCAGATGCGCACAGTCCCAAGTACTGGCCTGACAGCTTCGTGAAGTACCTCAACAGCTTTGGTCAGAACAAAGTGATTTTCGGCACTGATTTCCCAGTGCTCGATTTCGAGCGCACGATGAATGAAGTGCTGGCGCTCGGCCTGAAGCCGGATGTGCTGCCGAAGTTCCTGCGCGGCAATGCCGAGCGGATCTTCAAATTGCCGGTCTAGCCGGCCTGCCGACGCCGTTCAACCATCTCCACCGATGGCCACCCGACCGGCGGCCTGCTCCGCCGTCATCGTCGCCCCGGCTGCGCACAGTTTCGCGATCGTAGCGTCGGATAATCCCGCCTCACGCAGAATCTCCACGCTATGTTCGCCCAAGCGCGGAGCGTGCCGCCGGATGTCGGCTGGCGTCGCGCCGAAGTTCACGGGCAACGAGGGCATGCGGAGTTTGCCTTCGGTCGGATGATCGACGAATTGCCAGAATCCAACGGCATTCAGATGCGGGTCGCGGGTCAGATCTTCGAGCGTGTTGACCACGATCGTCGGCACGCTCGTGTCGCCGAATATCTTGAGCCACTCCGCCGTGGTGCGCGTTGCCATGATCCGGCCGGTCTCGGAATAGGTATCGTCGATGTTCCGAACCCGATCGGCCAAGGTCTTGAATCGCGGATCCTCCAACAGGTCAGGCCGCTCCGCCAGCTTGCAGAACTTCTCCCAGTGCGCATCGAGATACGGCAGGATTGCGATGTAACCGTCTTTGGTCGGATAGGGTTTACGATGATGACTCATGAGGCGCACATAGCCGGGGGGCGCCTTCGGTGGTTCGAATGTCATGCCCCACAAGTGTTCGGCCATCACCCAATTGACCATCGTCTCGAACATCGGTACTTCGAGTTCCTGGCCCTCGCCGGTGCGCTCCCGATGAAACAATGCGGCTAACACGCCGTAGACGACCGTCATCGCCGTGGTCTTGTCCGCAACGATCGTCGGTAGGTAGCGCGGCTCACCCAGTACGAGTTTGTTCAGCATTGCGATGCCGCTGGCGGCTTGAATCGAATCGTCCAGCGCGCCTTTCTCGCCATAAGGTCCACGCTTGGAGTAACCGTACGACCCGCAATAGATGATTTTCGGATTCACCTTCTTCAAATCGGCGTAATCGAGACCGAGCTTGGTCATCGTTTGGGGCCGATTGTTGTGGACGAAAATGTCAGCGGTCTTGACGAGCGCCAGTAGCGCATCGCGCGCGCCGGGGGCCTTGAGATCGAGTACCAGGCTGCGCTTGTTGCGGTTGCAAGTTAAGTACAGTGCGGCCATCCCCGGATTCGCGTACGCGCCGAGCGTGCGGTTGCTGTCCCCTCGCGGCGCTTCGATCTTGACGACGTCGGCACCCATGTCGGCCAGAATCTGGCACGCCCAGGGGCCCAAAACGACGCTCGTGAGTTCGACGACGCGTACACCGTGCAGCGGTCCTGGCATGGGCAGTTCTCCAAAAAAGAGAGTCAATGATCGCTGCACGGTACACGGCAGTTCCGCTGAGTGGCAAGTTACATGCAAACTCCGACGCACCGTGCGGGCAGTCCGCTAACGTGCCGGGGCCCAAATCCTCGCGCTCACCGGTATGCCGCAAATGTTTTCCGCCGTGTTTCTGATCAATGCCGTGCTCCAGGCGCTGCTGCTCGCCTGGCTGATCCGCATTTGGCGCGGTACTCACGTCGCGGCGGCGGCGTTGCTATTTCTGCCGCAGTTCTTTCTCGTTTGGGACAATTTGGTCGTTGGTACGGGAGCCTGGATCGGCTTAGGCCAACTTCTGCAATGGCTCAACGCAGCACGCTTCTGGGGCCATTGCCTGTTTGGATCCTGGCTGATCATCGCGTCGGGTTCCATTCTGCGCCTGGCCGACTTCACCTGGGCCCGTAAGCGTTGGGTGATGGCCGTATTCTGCCTGCTCACCGTCACAATCATTGCGCATGAGCTCCTTGATTTCTGGAATGCATCGTTGATGCCCGTCTGCGAATACGACCTCGTGCGCTACGCAACCCGTGTTAGCGCGCAGCACTTGTGCTCGTCCGAGCAGGCGGTCGTCGCAAGCGATGGCCCGCCGATCGGTCCGCTCGTGACTGTGTTCGTGGTCATCGCGACCGGCGTGCTGCTTGCACTGAAACGCCGGTTTCCGTGGATGATGCTCGGCGGCATTGCCATGTTCGTGAGCGCAACACCCCCCATGATGCGCTACAAGCTCGACAACCTTGGCGAGGTCGCGATCACTCTCGGGGTGATCTGTGCTATCGCGCACTTCGCAGGGGCCGCGACGCGGTTCAACGCAGTACGGGCCAATGACAACCCCGTCGTCGACTGACAAGCGCTACCGGCTGATCGGCACGGTGCTGGTTGCCGGAGGCGCCATGCTATTTGCCGTCAAGGGGCTGTTCGCAAAGTGGCTCTATGGCCAGGGCGTCAGCTTCGAGGCTGTCGTCACCATTCGGGCGCTGCTGGCGTTACCCGCCTTTTGGCTCTTCGGCCTCCGTAACGCTGGCAGCTCGCGCACGCTTTTGACCGCCCCACGGAGCGCGCTTGCTGCGGCGATGCTCGGTGGGTTCCTCTGCTACTATCTTGGCGCGATCGTCGATTTCTATGCATTAACGTTGATCGATGCCTCCATCGAACGCATTCTGCTGTTCAGCTATCCTGCGATGGTCGTCCTGATCAGCTCGGTACGTGACCGACAGTGGCCCAGCCGCAAAGTGGTCAGTGCCGTGAGCATCACCTATCTCGGCATTTTCCTGGCCGTCGGCGGGTTCGAGAAGGATGTCGTCAGCGCTAACTTGTTAGGATCCGGCCTGGTACTGGTCGCGGCGCTGACCTATGCGATCTACTTCCTGATTGGCGCGCGCTACACCCACGTACTCGGCAGCGCGCGCTTTACGTTGGTCGCGATGACAACCGCAGGAGTTGCGCTCGGACTGCACTTTGCGCTACTCGGAACTCCTGGCGAGATCAAGAACTACGGCGCACCGATCTGGCTGACCCTCATCTTCATGGCGATCGTTTGCATGTTCTTTCCTGCCTTGATGCAAGCCGAAGGCGTGAAGCGCGTCGGTGCGCAGCGTGGCTCCGTGGCGAGCACCGTTGGTCCACCCACGACGATACTGTTAGCGGCCGTGCTGCTGCATGAAAGGCTGACCGTGGCCCAACTGATCGGTACGGCACTGATCATCGCCGGGATTCTCGTCGTTGAACTCAGACGAAAGACGGCCCGCTAGCGCGTTCAGCGCCGTTGTCTGGCAGCGGCTCTCAACGACTGCGCGCCAGCGCCAGAACTCGCCGCGCCTTGTGCGCGACCGGATAATCGACGAATGCGCCTTTGTGCTGAATCGCAGCGAGCCCCTGCGCCTCGGCTTCTTCGAACGCGAAGACGATCGCTTGTGCGTGCTCGAGCTCGGCCTGCGTCGGCGTAAACACCTCGTGACAAACGGCGACCTGATCCGGATGTATGCACAATTTGCCTAGAAATCCCATTTGTTTGCCGAGCCGTGCGGAACGTCTGAAGCGCTCGAGATCCTTGATCTGCACGACGACGGTATCGACAGGTGGCTCGATTCCCGCCAGGCGAGAAGCGTGGCTGAGACGCGCCCGTGCGAAATCCAATTCGCGCTCTTCGGCTGTCCATTCGAGATTCAAGTCGTTAGTGTAGTCGGCACCGCCAAACGCAAGGCGACTGAGGCGCGGTGTGGCCGCAGCGATCTCTTCAGCCCGCATGACGCCCAGCGCTGTTTCGATGATTGCAATCAGATCCGTCCTGCCAGCTTCCATGCCGGCCTGTTGCTCCAGCTCGGAAATTCGGACCGCGATCGCCTGCATTTGCTTTGCCGATTCGACCTTCGGCACCACGATGCCGTCGAGCCCGCGTATCACTACGGCTTCGAGATCGCTAAAGCACCACCGCGTATCGAACGAATTCACACGCACATACGCTTTGCAGTCGCGCGGCTTGCTGAGCGCGCTCGCCACCGCCGCGCGCGCCCGCTCTTTCTCGGCCGTCGCTACGGCGTCCTCGAGATCGAATACCGCAACGTCAGCGCCCACTTGAAGGACCTTCTCGGCACGCCGCGGGTGATTGCCCGGAGCAAACAGGAAACTCCGCAATCCCTGTGGCAGCACACGTCGGAACTGCCCCGTCATTTCGACCTTAGTGAATCTACCGGTAGTCATTCGATGTTAGTCCTTCGGTGCTCTATGAACCGCTTTGCCAACCACGTTTCAGCTCCAGGCTGTAGGTGTAGCGCTCGGCCGGGTGCCAGGAAACCGACACCTCGAAGATACGACTATTGGCCCCCACATAGCGCCGCACGATCTTGAGCGCTGGCGCGCCTGGCTCGCACTGGAGCATGGCGGCATACTCGGCGGGAACCAGCCCGGCACGCAAGTCCACGGCTACCTGTTCAACGCGCTCACCGAAACGCGCCTCGATGAGCTCGTACACCCGCTTCTGCTTGCCAATCATCTTGACGATAGCGCGATATTCGGGAACAAGGTAGACATCAGTCCAGCAGATGGGTGCCTGAGTCGCCTTGAATTGCCGCAACGCCCCGAATCGAAACCACGCCGTACCGGTTGCACAGTGTAACAACTGCGCCAACTTGCGATCTGTGGTCACCAGACCACTCGAGATCACCTTCAAACGGCTGTCGGCAGGGTACTGCAGCAGCTCGGACGGGCTGCGAATGGTTTGTACGTACGCCGCGCTCGATTGCTTGGAGCGCACGACGGTGCCGACGCCCTGCCGCCTTTCGATCAGACCAAGTTCGGTGACGAGACGCAAAGCCTCGCGCACCGTGTGCCGGCTGACGCCGAATCGAGCCACCAGCTCATGTTCGCCGGGCAGCGTCTGACCGACCTGCAACTTGCTCGCCCGGATTTCGGCGATCAATTGCTCCGCGAGCTGCCGGTATCGAGGCTGAGGATTATCTGCCTTGACGATCACTGGAGGCCTCCCAGGCGGACGTGGTTGCACTCGCGCATGCGTTGTCGCAAGCTACAACTTGTCCGGACAAGTGGGAGTTGCGCAAGTGAGTCAAAACGCGAAGCCTGTCGGCCCCAACCGCTATCGGGAGCAGTTCGGTCGGCATTACGAGGACTTCAACGTCGGTGACGTGTATGAGCATCGCCCGGGCAGAACGATCACGGAGACCGACAATACCTGGTTTACGTTACTGACCATGAATACCCACCCGCTGCATTTCGATGCAGAGTATGCCAAAGCTTCCGAGTTTGGTCGCTGCATCGTCTGTAGCCCCCTCACGGTCGCGTTGATGGTCGGCATGAGCGTGACCGACGTGAGCCAGAAGGCCATCGCCAATCTCGGCTGGCGCGAGATCAAGCTGAGCTTTCCGCTCTATGCTGGCGACACGTTGTACGCGGAATCCGCAGTACTGGAGAAGCGCGAATCCGCCTCGAGGCCCGGCGCCGGGATCGTCACGGTCAAGACTATTGGCAAGAATCAGGACGACAAAGTCGTCTGTACGTTCGAGCGCACAATTTTGGTAGCACGTCGCGGTCATTCCATCGAAGACCGGATTGGCTACTGAAGGTGGGACAGCCATGACCAACGTGAACCACGAAGAGGCTGCCATCTACGACGCAATCGAGCGTTGGACCGAAAAGGAAGTCAGGCCGATCGCCAAGCGCTTCGACCACGCCGACGAGTATCCAGCGGACCTGGTCGAGCAGATGAAGGAACTCGGCATGTTTGGCGCGACGATCCAGCCGCAGTACGGCGGGCTGGGTTTATCCTGCGCGACCTATGCACGCATCGTGATGAAAATCTCATCCGTCTGGATGGCGCCCGTAGGCGTCTTCAACTCGCACCTGATCATGGCCGCAGCGGTACAGCGCGCCGGCACCGAAGAGCAGAAGCAGCAGTGGCTGCCCCGCTTTGCCACGGGCGAACTGCGCGGCGGTATTGGGCTGACAGAACCGAACGCGGGCACCGATCTGCAGAGCATCCGCACCGTCGCCAAGCGTTCCGCCGATGGTATGCACTACGTGATCGATGGCACCAAGACCTGGATCACCAACGGCATTCACGGCACGTGCTTCGCCGTGCTCGTCAAGACAAACCCGGAGGCCGAACCGCGACATCGTGGCATGTCGATGTTCGTGTGCGAAAAGGGCGCGGGATTCACAGTCGGCAAGAAGTTGCGGAAGATGGGCTACAAGGCGATCGATTCCGCCGAGTTGGTGTTCGACGGGTTCAAAGTACCAGCGGCCAATCTGATCGGCGGCGCAGAAGGGCTCGGTTTCAAGCACGCCGCCGGTGGTCTGGAACTGGGCCGGATCAACGTAGCGGCACGTGGCGCCGGCATTGCCGCCGGCGCGCTCGAACTGGCCCTGCGCTATGCGCAAGAGCGCCAGACGTTCGGCAAGCCGATCGGACAGCATCAGGCCATACAGCTCAAGCTCGCTGACATGGCGACGCGCGTCGAAGCTGCGCGCCTCCTGATCGAACAAGCCGCTAACAAGTACGATTCCGGACAACGTTGCGACATGGAAGCCGGCATGGCGAAGCTGTTCGGCTCGGAGGCTGGTGTGGAAAACAGCCTCGAGGCGATGCGCATATTCGGTGGCTACAGCTACTCGATCGAGTACGATGTCGAGCGACTGTACCGTGATGCACCGCTCATGTGCATCGGCGAGGGTACTAACGAGATGCAACGCATTATCATTGCGCGCCAGTTGCTCGAACGGAACGCGATCTGATGCAGCGCCCCGATTTCCTGCCGCTCACGGGTCTGCGGGTTCTTACGTTCGAGAACTTTGGCGCGGGCCCCTTCGGCTCGATGTATTTGGCTGATCTCGGTGCCGAAGTCATCAAGATCGAGAACCGGCAGCAAGGTGGCGACGCGACGCGACGCATGGGTCCGCACTTTCTGGGCACCGACGACAGTCACTTCTTTCAGACCTTCAATCTGAACAAGAAGAGCGTCACGCTCAATCTCAAGACGCCGGACGGTCAGGCTGTCTTTCACAAGCTCGTCGCAAAGTCGGATGCGGTGCTCAATAACCTGCGTGGCGATCAACCCGAGAAACTCGGCCTGACCTACGCGGCACTCAAGGGCAGCAACCCCAAGATCGTATGCGCGCATCTGTCAGCGTATGGCCGCGACAACGAGCGCAAAGCCTGGCCAGGGTACGATTACCTGATGCAAGCGGAAGCGGGCTACTTACACCTGACCGGCGAACCGGGCTCACCACCGGCACGCATGGGCCTCTCGATCATCGATTTCATGACCGGCATCACCACCGCACTCGCGCTGGTATCGGCGCTATTTGGCACCAGCCGTTCGGGCATTGGCCGAGACATCGACGTGAGTCTCTTCGACGTTGCGCTGCACCAACTTTCGTATCCGGGCAACTGGTACCTCAACGAAGGCACGCGCACCGATCGTTTGGCACGCAGCTCGCATCCGTCGGCGACACCGGTACAGCTTTACAAGACGCAGGACGGCTGGATCTTCATCATGTGCATGACCGAGAAGTTCTGGCGTGCGTTGCTGCCGATCATCGACCGACCCGATCTCGCTACTGATCCGCGCTTCGCGGAGAGTGGGGCGCGCAGCCGCAATCGCGACGCACTAACACCCATTCTCGACGATGAGTTCGCGCGCGATACGACCGCTAACTGGCTCACCAAACTGCAAGGCGTGCTGCCCGCTTCGCCCGTCTACGACATGGCACAGGCACTCGATAATCCGTTTGTTGCGGAAATAGGCGCGTTGCAGACGTTGCCTCATCCGCAACGCGCGGATTTTCGGGCACTTGCCAATCCGATCAAGCTGGACGGCAAGCGTCTCCCCAGTCGCGTCGCAGCAGCGCTCGGGGCGGACACGCACGCCGTTCTGAACGAGCTTGGCTACAGCCAGCAGGACCTCGAAACTCTGGCAGCCAAGCAAGTGATCTAACGATGAAACTCGACGGTCTGCGTGTCCTCGATCTCTCGCTGTTCCTGCCGGGCCCGCATCTCACGATGATGATGGCCGATCACGGCGCGGAAGTGATCAAACTCGAGCCGCCGGGCGAAGGCGAGCCGAATCGACACATTGGGCCGCGTGAGGGCGAGACGTCCGTATATTTTCGCAATACACACCGCGGCAAGAAGAGCATCAGCCTGAACCTGAAAGATCCCGTCGCACGCGAGGCACTCTTGAAGATCGCCGATACAGCCGACGTGTTCGTAGAAGCATTTCGTCCTGGTGTCGTCGATCGCCTCGGCGTGGGCTATCGCGCGGTCGCGGCACGCAATCCTCGTATTGTCTATTGCTCGATCGCAGCTTTCGGCCAAACGGGACCCTACAGAGACGTGCCCGCTCACGATATCGGTACCGAAGCGATAGCAGGCGTGGTTAGCCTGAATCTCGGCGATGACCATCAGCCCACCATGCCGCACGTGCCGGCGGCCGATATGGCAGCCTCGCTGATGGCCCTGAGCGGAATCCTGATGGCGCTCTTTCGACGCGAGCAGACGGGGCTTGGCGACTATATCGACATCGGGATGCACGACTCGATCCTGGCGTGGACGGCCAACGTCACGGGTGATGTGTTCGCGAACAAGCGCGCGCCGGTCGTCAAGGATGAGCGCACGTTCGGCGGCGCCGCGTTCTACAAGATCTATCGCACGCGCGACGATCGGCATGTGGTACTCGCCGGCCAGGAGCCCAAATTCATCCGCAATCTCCTGCACGAACTCGGCAGGCCAGAACTCGTCGTGCTGTGCGAGCGAGGCCCCGGGCCACATCAATTGCCCGTCATCGAGTTCCTGCAAGGCGTCTTCGCGCGCAGAACGCAAGCCGAATGGGTGCAGTGGTTTCACGGCAAGGATGTGTGCTTTGCGCCGGTGAAGGATTTGCGCGAAGCATTCGACGATCCGCACGCCCGCGCCCGGCAGATGCGTCTCGCGGATCCAGCGGGTCGCGAACACATCGGCATCCCGATCAAGTTCATGCGCGAACCTGGCCGAGTCGACTTCAGATTGCCAGCCCTTGGCGAACACACCGGTGACGTTCTACAAAGCGCTGGTGTGGATCAGGCGACGATCGATTCACTCGCACGCACGGTTCGTAGTTAGTGTCAGCCGACTAACAGGACCGTTTCGGCGTGTTCGATCGCCTGCGGCGTGCCGTAGATGAACACAATGTCGCCGTCGCGCAGCTGCATGCTCGCCGACGGCGCGCGCCCCATGATCCCGTGACGTCGTATGCCAGTGAACGTGACATCGGCGCCCGCTGCACGAACATCGGCGAGTGTCTTGCCGATCGCCCAACAGTTGGGCGGCAACACGACAGAGCGTACGGCCTCGCGCCAAGGCTTGCGATCCTCGCGCGGCCCACCTTCCGGCACGATCACATCGCGCAGCAGTTCGTACCGGTTGTTGCGAAGACTGGTGACCGTGCGCAGCACACGTGACACCGGCACATGCAGCAGCAGCAGTGCATGCGAAGCCAGCATCAGGCTCGCTTCGAACGTCTCCGGCACCACTTCGGTGGCGCCAGCCGCCTTGAGCTCGGTGAGTTTGGTGTCATCCTGCGTGCGCACCAGCACCGGCACATTGGGTCGCGAACGACGCACAGCGCGCAGGATCGAGATAGAGGTCGCCGGGCTCGCGAAGGTGATGATCACCGCACTGGCGGTCGTCAGGCCCACGCGTTCCAGCACCTCCTCGTCCGCAGAATCGCCGTAGTACACCGGCTCACCAGCCTGTCGGGCGACCCGGATGCGAGCGGGATCGAGATCCACCGCAATGAACTCGAATCCCTGCGATTCAAGCACTCGCGACAGGTTCTGACCGACGCGACCGAAGCCGCAGACGATGACGTGCTCACGCTGCGCCACCTGCTCCGTCAGGGCGAATTCGCGCTGCAGCGCGGTGCTATCGGGCACCTTTTCGCGGATCAACCAGCCAGCGATGCGCTTGTTATTGCTGATCAGAAACGGTGCCAACACCATGCTGAGGACGATCGCCACTAACAGCGGCTGCACATACAGCTTGTCGAGCGAGCGATCCTGCAACAGGAGCGTCAGCAACGCAATGCCGAATTCCCCGCCCGCTGCCAACGTGATGCCGGCGCGCAGGGTCTTCAACCCTGATCCCTCCAACACGCGAAATACCGTGGCAGCGATCAACGCTTTCACTACGGTCAGCGCCACGACAATGGCCATGACCAGCCAGAACTCCGACAACAGCAGCCGCAAGTCGAGCAACATGCCGACGGAGATGAAAAATAAACCTAATAGGATATCGCGAAACGGTCGGATGACAGTCTCGATCTGATGACGATATTCAGTCTCGGCCAACATCATTCCTGCGAGGAAAGCGCCCAACGCCATCGACAGTCCCGCGAGGTGCGACGCCCAGGCCGAGGCCAGCGCAACAAACAGGACCGCAAGGGTAAAGAGCTCGCGTAACCGGCTATGAGCTATCTCAAAGAACAAGGGCCGCAGCAACCAACGTCCGGCGGCTAACACCACCATGACCGAGACCGTTCCAGCCAGCACTTTGGCGAGCACCGCGGCCAGTGAGAACTCCTCGGCACCGGCTCCGATCGCGGCCGCCAGCGCGAGGAACGGCACGAACGCGATGTCCTGGAACAACAGCACGCTGAATGCGATGCGCCCGTGTGCGCGGTTGAGCTCCGCACGTTCGGTCAGGAGCTGCACGACGATCGCCGTTGAACTCATCGCCAGGGCGCCGCCCACGACGATCGCCAACAGCCAATCGAGCCCCAGCAAGCGTGCAATGACCGCCACGACCCCCGAGGTCGCGATAACCTGCAGCGAACCCAGCCCGAAGACCTCTCGGCGCATCGCCACCATACGCGGCCAGGAAAATTCGAGTCCAAGCGTAAACAACAGAAAGACGACGCCTAACTCGGCCAGCAATCGTGTCGTGTTCGACTCCGCGAAGACACCGAGCGCGTAGGGCCCAAGCACCAGACCGACGGCGAGATACCCAAGAATCGCAGGCAAGCCAACGCGCCGCGCGAGCGTCACGACGAACACCGACGCGGCGAGCAGAATCAGGATCTGAGGCAGAGTGGAGTCGAGCATTCACCCCACGTTAGGCTGCGCTGCGGCAGCGCGTCAACCGTTCATCAGTACCGTCGTGTCGTAACGTTCGAAATTCTGCAGAGCACGACGGTAGGAGTTCTGCACCAACCGCTCCGCTTCCTTATCGGCCCTGGGCGAGAGAATCATGCGAATGATCACGTCGTCGGCTGGCCGATTGATATCTTCCGCGAGCAGCTGTTCAATCACCCGCGTGAGTCTCACGGTCATTTCGTTGACGAATCGCAAGCGCGCCCCATCATGTACGTTATCGAGCGTCGCGCCGTATGTCGCTCTGGCCTCCGTCGCCAGCTCCGTGAGCAATGTAGCCAGGAACCGGGCCTTGTCGATCGTCCTGAGATCCGTGTAGTAGTCGACTTCGGATTGGAGATTCACGGCTGAAACATCCCTATCTGCGCCCTAACACATCGCCCTAGGCCGGGAAGAAATCGATTGGCTTGGTGGTCGTGATCGCCTCGACATCCTTCGCTTCGAAACGGAACAAGCGTACGCGTGCCACAATCTTGCGCTCGAGTTCCGAGGCGTTGAGCTCGCTCGAGACAATACGACACATCGTCACCTCGCCCGACGGCGCGATCGTGAACTCCAGCACCACCTTGCCCTTCAGCTCAGGCTGGTCGCGTAGCGCCCGCCCGTACAACGCGTAGATCGCGCCCTTGTTGCGATCGAAAACCGTCTCGATTTCCTCGCGACTGCGCGACGCCTTGCCACTCCTGCCGGAGCGCTTGACACCATCTCCGCCGCCGTTGATCGCACTGCCCGCACCGGATCCGCCAAACGGCACCTGCACTCGCGTTGAAGATACCCCGCCCAGATTGCCGGCACCGCCACCAAAGCCGCGGCTGGTGCCACTGGCACTGATTCCAGCGCTGGCAGTGCCAACCTTCGACGTGATCAGCGAGCGCTCCGCTCTACTCGGCCCATTCTCTTCACCCGTCGTGTTAGCCGTTTGCTCGAGCGTCTCTTTGGTTGTATCAAACTGCTGGCGGATGTCCTTGAATTGATCCTCGAACGCCAACAGCCCGGCTTTGGCCGCGCGCTCGCGCGCATTCTGCGTCCTGGCAAGATCGGGCTTCTTCTCCTGTGGCCGAACCTTATCGGGCTCCGGACGCGTAACCTCAGGCTCCTGCTCCGGCTCCACGGCCACCGGCGGCGGCGGCGGTGGAATTTCTTTCTCGATTATGATCTTGGCGAGTCGCGGCGGTATTGTTGCCTGCACATCGAGCGCCCGCTCCGGCAGCTTGATCAGCCAGATGACAATGCCGATCAACAGACATGCAGCCAGGAACGCCATCCAGAGCTTGCGGAAAAACGCGTCGCTATCCTCGGCTTCCCAAGGCAGGACGTATTGACGGTAGTAAGGTGCAATAACCACTTCTAGCTCCGCCCGTTAACCGGCATTCGCCATGTTGAGGGCCTCGTCACGCTGCAGCACAGCGAGCGACAGCTTGCCGTAGTCCGCATCGGTGCAGGTCGCCATTACTTTCTTCAGTACGCGATAGGGCACGGACTTATCCCCCAGAATCGTGATTTCGCGCGCGGCGATTTCCACTTTCTGAGTGGAACGTAACATCCTGTCCGTCTGTGCCTTGAGCGCCTCGCGCAGTGGCACAATCACAAGCCCTTCTTGCGCCTCGATCTCGGCTACGGTGGCAAGCACCCTACCCTGCACTAACAGTTGTGTCGGTGTCACGGTCACCACCACTGTTTCCGCCGGGCGTTGCTGCGCCATCGACTGCGGCAGTTCAATGTTCTTCGGCGGATCGAGCGCTGAAACCTCCGATTGGTTGACGAGCAGGAAGAACACCAGGATCGTGAAAATATCCATCAAAGAAATGAGACTGAGCGTGGCCGGTTTGGCTCGCTTGTGATGGCGCTCCATGCGCTGTGCGCGGCTCGATTGGCTCATGTCGGCGCGTCTCCGAGCGAGATATCGGGAAACAGCTCCGCCATCCGTGGCTTGCCGCCTTCGACGACAACATAGGCACGCAGGCTGTCCATGATCTGCACCACGGTGTCGTAGGACGTGTTCGACTCCACGAGCAGCGTCGCGTCGGTCTTCTCGGGAAAACGGGCCTTGAGCTGCTTGAGGAAATCGGTGAGCGCAAGCACGTCATAGCCGGACGGGGTATTGGGAATTGCCTTGAGGAGGCCCGTTCGGCGCGTAACGACTTGCAACTCGCCTTTGCGCACGATCACTTCGAAAGTGTCATCTTCCGTCTGCGCGGTGGTCGGCGTCGACTCGCCCGGCAGATTGAGCTGCAGGATCGTCAGGCGCGAAAACACCGCCGTAATCAACAAGAACGGCACGAGAATGACCATCAGGTTCATGAAGGCCGTAATGTTCATTTCCGCCGTTTCATTGCGGCGATGACGTCTGGCGACAGCACGCAGCATGTTGATCAGCCCTGTTGAGCGGCCGCAGCACTACGCTCGGTGATGGAGTTCAGGAACTTCACCGAGGCCATCTCGAGACTGTCGATCAGCTGTGTCGTCTTCGATTGAATGACCGAATGCAGCAACAACAACGGAATTGCGACGATCAGACCAAATGCGGTCGTGTTCATGGCAACCGAGATCGATGCTGACAGCAAGTCTGCCTTGTCGGCCGGATTGGCTGCACCGACGGCCTGGAACGCCTGGATCAGGCCTATGATCGTTCCCAGTAGTCCTAACAACGTTGCGATGTTGGCGAAGCTGGCCAGATACGGCGTACGACGCTCGAGTTTCGGCATGACTTCCATCAGGCTCTCTTCCATCGCCTTCTCGATGTCATCGCGATTGCGAGACGACGAGATCCGCGCGAGCCCGTAGTTCAGGATCGAGCCGATGAACGATGGTGAGGCCTGCGTGAGCTGCACCGCTTGTTTGAAATTCCCTGATTTCAGATACGGCACCAGATCGTCCCACAGGGAGCGATTCAGCATCGTATGGCGAGTCAGGTACAGATAGCGCTCGATCGCGATCGCGAGTCCGACAGCGAACACGATTGCGATCGGCCACATGAAGAATCCTCCCTGCTGGAAGAACTCCACCATTTTCGTAAACATCAATTTCTCCTCCACGTTACCCCGAACAACGGGGCGGCAATTCCGAACCCGTCAGGGCACACCCAGCGACAAGGTGCCCTGATTAAGTCAACTTTAATGCGAATCACTTCTCAGGCTGAACACTCGTTTCGGTTCCTGTACCGGCAGCTGCAGGCGTTGTGTCCGGCTTCACCGCGTCAAAATAGCGATTCTCACGCCTGAACACGTCGCGATCGACTGGCGCCAGAACTTCATCGAGCAAGCTGTTGATCGGCCGGCCGCCCAGATCGCCAAGATTTGGACTCTTCCACGGCACGATATACAGCACCTTCGGTAGCTCACGGTTGCCCGTGATCTGCGTCGCCTCGAGTTCGACGCGATCCATGGCCCGGCCACGCGGCGCCGAACGCTTGGTCGCGGCCTCGCGTGGCGTCGGCTCAGGGACTGCTGCGCTCGGCCTGGACTCTGCGGGAGGAGTCGACTCAGTCTGCGGTGCTGCCGGCGCTCGTGGCGCCGAGGTGTTCACTGCAGGCTCCAGGTCGTCCACCGACGTCGCCGGCTTGGCCGCTTGGGACTTTTCTCCCGCTGCCGTCTGCGCAATGCTCACCGAACTCGCCGACACTAACAAAAGCGCCAAAATAAAAGCACTCGATTTCATGGCATGGCTCCAGGTTGCGCCGGTGCGCTCTCCGCAGCGGGTCCCTCGTTGGTGGGCGGTGCTGCATCGGGTTGTGCCTGTGGTTCGGAACGCCCTACCCGCTGCTTCAGTTCGGCAATCCAACCACTCACGGGTTTGTCTTCGCCCGTCAATGATTGGTAGGTCTCGAACGCGGCGAGAGCCGCTGCAGGGTCAGAAAGATACAAATCTAACAAGGTTCCCAGATTACGGTAAGCCGGCGCGTAATTGGGATCGGCTTCGACCGCACGCGTATACGCGGCGCGAGCGTCGGCAAATCGACCCGCTTCGCGCAACGCAACACCGAGTTCCGTCAACACGGCCGCGTTGCTCGGCGCCCGCCCGGCCGCGGCTTCGAACGCCGCGGCCGATTCCGCGAACTGCCCGGCTCGGCGCTGCGCGATGCCCAGATTGAAGTACGGCGCGACGAGTTCGGGCTGCGACTGTGTCAACAATTGGAACTCCAGGATCGCTTGCGTCGTATCGCCGCCACGCAGCAACCCGAGCGCCCGTGCAAATACGGATTCGACGTTGCTTGCCTCTGTTTGTGCGCCGGCCGGGCCAAGCGCTCCGGGGCGATCAACCGCCTGTTGCGTCAATTCAGTCTTACCGTATCGCGCTGGTGACATTTCGGCGAGTGCGGCGTAGCTGTTGCGTACGCCTTCGTCGTAGATTCCTTCGCCAACGCGAGCAACGTTCACGCCGTGCGTCTCGATCGCTTGCTCCTCGAACGGGAACGCCTGCTCCTCCAGTAGAGAGTCGTAAGCCTCCAGCTCCTCGGCATTCAGGTTCTTCGGTCGCTCCGACTGCATGATGTCCCTGCCCAACGTCCGGTACAGCTCGGCGGTCTCGAACGTGGCAAGTGTCGACACAGATGCGACGCGGTAACTAGCCGCTTCGCGATAACCCTTGAGCGCTTCTTCCAGTGCCTTGCGCTTGGCAGCCAAGCTCTTCTGCAAGGGTGCGACCAGCCGGACAGCGCGAAATTTGTCTCGAGCCGGTTGCGCCAACGCAAGCTGCGCGCGCGCTGCTAACAAGCGCGTGCGATCGGTTCGCGCCGCACCTGCGCTCTGGTCAGCTTTGATGATTTCGCGTTGCAGAGTCATCTGACGCTGCGTATCGCCGGAACGCCCCGCGAAATCAGCCAGCCGCTGCCGCGCCTCGATTGACTCGACCAGCGGCGTTGGGTAGTTGGCGACGAAACGATCGAGCATCGCAACAGAACGCGGAATGTTGCCGGCCTTCTCATAGAGATCCGCGGCTTGCATGGTCGCTTCGCGCTGCACGGCCGGGTCTTCGGTCTTCGCCAGTGCAATTTTCTCGAACTCGACTGCGGCGTCACCCGGCCGGTTGGCCTCACTGTAAGCCACCGCCAGTTTGCGCGTGATGTCCGCGGCGTATTCGTTTTGCGGCGAACTGCGACGGATGCCTTCCAGCACTTCGATGGCCCGCGTCCAGTTCTTGAGGTTGATGAACTGCGCCGCGGCATCGTATTCCGCAGTGGTACTGATTTTCGAATCCGGCGCCAAAGCAGCGACGCGCAGGAAAGTCTCGGCAGCGCCCGTCTCGTCGCCCTCGGTACGCTTTGCTTCCGCTTGACGGTACACCGACTGTGCCAGCCGCTCGTTGAGGTCGGAGCGCATCTTGTCGTCGGTGTTAGCCATGTCCCGGGCGGCCACGTACGCCCGTTCCGCCTGATCGAAATTACCCTGGTCGAAATTGGCCTGACCGACGATCGTCCAGGCGATGCGCTGTTTGGCGGCATCCACGGGCGGCTGACGCGCCAGCACCTGCTCGCCGAGTTCGATCGCACGCGGCAGATTCCCAAGCGCGAAAACCTGCTCCGCCGAGCGGGTCAATACGCCGCCGCTATCCGGATGCTCCGGGAACTCACTCGCGAACTTGACCCCCGCATCGATCGCGCGTTGGTTCCAGGCGGTCTTGGCGGTGCCCTCGAGCGTCTCGCCGTGGCGCTGGTAGGCGACCAACGCGGAGTACGCGGCGGCGGCCGATTTCTCATTCTTCGGATAGTCGTATGCGGTGTGTTCGAATTCCGTCGCGGCATCTACGAAGTCACCGCTCTCGAACAGCGTCTCTGCCAACAACAGATTCGTCCCGGCGGACTCTGGTTCCTTCGGGAAAGACTGCAGATAGGTGCGGTACCAGCGCGCAGCCTCAGCATAGTCGGCGGGCTTCTTCGACGCCTGCGCAGTCGCGTGGTAGTAGCTGGCGACATCCTTCAGGCTCTTGTTGAGCGCCGCCGAAATCGCGCCATACTCGGCCGGGTCGCGGCCCTGCCAGAAAGCCGTGCCGAAATTGTATCGCTCGATGAAATCCTGCTTACCCTCGAGCACGAGGCTGGCGAAGCCGCCCTTGTCATAAGCCTCGATTGCCTGCATCGCCAACTGCGGCGCGAACTCGCTGTTCGGATCTTGCGCCACATAGGCGCGATACGCGGCTGCACCGTCCTGGTAACGTTCCTTCTCGACGAACAGGTCGCCGAGTCGCGAGTACAGCAGATGCGCGAAGCGCTTGTCGTCACGCGACGCCAGAAACCGACCGACCGAATCCGCGCCGTCCAGATAGGAAAACGCGATACTGACAACTCGCAAGGTATCATCCACGAGTTCGCGGTCGGCTCGCGGTAGCTTGTCGATGGACTTCACGCCGTTCGGCTTGCCGGGATCACTTAGTACGTGTTCGATCACGCCCATGAATGAGGGCAGCGCCTCCTCGTTGAGCCCGCGCTTGAACAGTGACCAGCCTTGCTTGTAAAGGCTCTCTTCATAGAACGATGACTTGTTGCCAAGGGCGATGACCGCCGCATAGGCGTTTTGCGCAGCTGCATAGTTCTTGTCCGAGAACAGCAGTTCGCCGCGGCGAAATTGCACTTCATCCAACTGCGGCGTGTCGGGATAGCGGCCCACAAGCTGATCAAGCGTGCCAAGAGCCTTTTCCGGTTGACCGGTTGTTTCGTAGGCACGCGCCAGTTGGTAAAGCACCTCATCATTGCGCGGATAGTTAGGATAGGCGGTCAGTAACGCACTATAGAGCTTGATCGCCTCGGCGCCCTGCAGATCGATGGCGTTGACTTCGTTGGCCATCCGCTCGATCTCGCCACCCTCGAGATTGAGATCGCCCAGGCGACGCAGGGCCTCCGCGCGGAGGCGCGGATCGGTATTTTGCAATTCGAGGAACTGCCGGTAGTTCTCCATCGCACGTTCGGAATCGGCCTTCACGCTGCGACTCGTGTCGAGTACGACCGGCCGCGGTGCGAGGTCTTTGATCGTCGGTTCGCGCTTACTTGCCGCCTGCGCAGGAGTCGCTGCTGCCAGCAGTGCAACAATGACGCCGAGCCACACGCGCTGCGCACTCATGAGCGCGCACTCGTAGAATTCTGGCGGGGTGCAACCTCGACCGGCGGTTGGTCGTCAGCCGGATTCTGGTCGATCGGAGTCGAATCGGCAGGATCGGGGGCCGAGACGCCCGGCTGAGGCATCGCCTGCGTCCCCGAATCGGGCGACGGCGCGTCGTTCGAAGGCGTTACCGGCGCCTTGCTCGCAAGACCGTCGTAAATCGCGGCGAGCTCGAAACGCGCCTGCACGCTGTAAGCTGCCAGGCGAGCCTTCTGCTGCTCCAGTTGCTCGATCGCCAGACGCTCTAACAAGTCGTTCTGTTGCGCCTGCATGTCGACCAGCCGTACCGTCCGTTCGTCGAGCCGGCTCTTGAGCGCTTGCAGGCGTGCCGCAAACTCTCCAGTATTCATCGGTGCGCTGCTGCGCGCTTTCTCGACGCGTATCCAACGATTGCCCGCCTCACGCAGGGCCTGATCGAGATCGCGCAGCGTACGGCGTTCGTGCCACGCGCGCGCCTTGAACGCCTCATCCAGCTGCCAATAGAGCGCGCCCTTGATGAGCCTGGCCTTGTCACGCAGCGCGTTGTTCGCGTCGTCCATGGGCATGACGGCCAACGCCGCTTCGACCCGCTGTATACGTGCCCACTGGTCACGCTGCTCGGGCGTTCCGAGCGCTGCGACATCGTTCTCCTGCTCGACTTGCGTCAGCTGGTTGGCGACGTCATCGCGCCGCGACCGGAGTTGATCAACTGCGCCACTCGCAAGCAAGGCGTCGGCGCGGGGCAAGCGCTCTGCGTAGGCGCGCTCGCGAGTATCGATCATGTTATCGAACGCCTCGATGCTGTTGTCCCAATGCAGCAAGGTGGTACTCAGAAAACCGAGATCGCGATAGTTCTTGAGACCCTCCTGAAAATCGTGACTCGCAAGGAGCGCGTACAAATAGCGTGATTCGGGGGCGTCGGGCACCTGCCTTAGAGACCAGAACCAGCCATACTGCTGCTGATCGTCTTTGGCGACGAACTGATCCAACAGCTGCTCGTTCTTGATCTTGGTGATCGATTGATCGATACGCCCGGATTCTTCACTGAACGAGCGCAATGCCAGCTCATAGCTCTCGGCGGCCTGCGCATCGGCGTTCAACTTGCGAAACGCGTACGGAATCGCGAGATAGGATTCCTGCACCGCCGCATCGAGCAGGTTTCGATCGCGCAGCTCGAGCCACGGGGTTAGAGCGCGCTCGTATTTTCCGGTCGCGGCGTCCGCCCAGCCGACACCTAACAAGGCCTTGGTCGAGTACGGGCCGTTCAGGCGAACGCGCTCGAGCGGCACGCGCGCCTTCTCGGGCTGATCGGCCTGGATATAGGCATAGCCCAGCGCGAGATTGGCGCGATCGCGCAGTGCCCGCAATTCGCGCCGGCCACTCTCCAACTGCCCGACGCGCGACAGAATTGGATCCGCCTCTGTGACGAGTCCCTTTCGAACGAGTGCGACACCAAGATTGAACTCGGCGTACGCCAGCCAGTCCTGCTGGCCGCCGCGCGCACGCCAGCCGTTCAGGAGCGTGATCGCTTCGTCAAATCGCTCCTGGCGCATCAAAGTGTTAGCCAGCAAATGCAGACGCTCGGCCTCCAGCTCCGGCGTGAGCACCCCTTCGATTGATCGCAGGGCGCGCTCCGCCCGATCCAGGTAACCACGGTCATACCAGATCTTGCCGAGGTAGAACCAGGCGCGATTGCGCACGTCCTGCGGCAAATTCCTCGTCAATAGCCGCTCGAATCGTTGCCCCGCCTCGTTGTGCATGCCAAGCGACAGGTACAGACCGCCCAGCAACAACTCGCCATCGGCATCGTGGTTCGGCGTCCTGTTCCACTGCCGATACGCATTGAGCCGTGTCAGCGCTTCGAAGTCCTTGCCTTGGTAGAAATAGAACAGCACGTCGCCATAGTGCAAATCGCGCACGACCGACGGCGGCAGCCTGCCGGCATCCCGGTCGTCCGCTGATTGGGCTGGTACCGCACTGGTCGCTCCCACGAGCAGACAACCAGCCACTAACAAAACACGCGACAGCATGATGGAGCGCTATTCCCAATCCCTGATCGCGAACTCGGGCTGCGCACGGCGCTGTCGGTCGGTGATCTTCAGCTCCAGGTACTTGGCCCCCACGCTCTTCTCGAAGCGCAAATTGGCGCCACGTCGATAGTCACGCTGGTTAGGCCCCTTGCCCGCGAACAGTGCTACTAATTCGTGCTTACCAACCTTGAGGTTGCCCACGTAGATGCGCTGCACGCCGCCCTTCAGGAGCGCCTCGGCCTCGCGCGGGGTGTATAGATAGTTGGACACCTCACGGTTGTCGATCTTGAGCTGCACGGAATCGAGTGCAAAGAATTCACCGACATCCATCGACACGAAAACGGCTACTTGCGTATTGGCCGGGAACAGCAGTTCCTCCTCCAACACGAACAAATCCTTGTTGAGATCGACAACGTCCTTCTTGAGTGACTGGATCTGTTCATCCAGCCCACGCGTATCGACCGGCGCGGCAGTCGACGACTCGCTCGCCGCAGTAGCGTCAACAGGTGCTCCGCCGGGGGGGGCCACGCCTGCGGAATCGACGGCCGCATCGGCCGGAGCCGCAACGACTGGTTCGGTCCGTGAGTCCGGTTGCTGTGCCGCTCGCTGTTCCTGCACCTGCGCCTGTGCCGGTGTTACCCAGCAGGCTACGGTCAACATGAGAGCGAGGAGCGCTGTGGTACGTTTGATCATATGTTTTCCGGTTGAAAAGGCGGGCGACTGCTGCATTGGCGGTACTCATTCATCCAACAGAGGGCGCAGCACCCGCACATACTGCGCCTCATCAAGACGGCGCCAGTCGCGCTGCACAAACCGCACTTTGCCTGTTCGATCGATCATTACAATGGTCGGCAGTTCATTGACGTGGTAGTCCCGTCCAATGTTCTTCTCGGCCTGCACCACCAAAGGAAAACTGACATCCAGTCCTTTGGCAAAACTCAGGGCCCGGTCTTCGTTCGCGTCGAGATTGACACTGACGACTACCAGACCGGCGCTGCGATAGGTCTGCGAGATCCTCTCCAGAGCGTCCAGCTGCCCGCGGCAGACGTTGCAGCGCCCGCTCCAGAAGGACAGCACAACGACGTCGCCGCGATATTCCGAGAGGCGCACGTTCTCCCCCGACAAGGCCTTCGCGGCGAAGTCGGGCGCGGTAGTACCGAGCAGCGCGGTCTCGTCGGCCGCGTACACCGGTGCCGCCACAAGAATCAGCCACAGCAGCACGAGCGGTAGCGCATTTGGCAACCGCGCCGTACTCGCCAATGTCGGATATCGCTGCCCCACCAAGCCGAATCCTTCGCTTCCTCAAACCACAAAACGAGACAGTTGCAAGACATCCGCGACCGCGCGTCCGGCATCAGTCCTTTGACCCGTGCGCTCAAACAGGCGTTCCCAGCGTCACAAACGTCGCACCGGCAGTTTAACAATGTCAGTGAAGCGCCGTCGCGCTTGATCGCGTAAGCACATGACGGATCGCACATTTATTTGCCGCAAAGGTGCCTGGGAGCAGGCATGGGCGTCGGCGGTCCGCGACATTCGCGACAACTACCGCGGTCAGGTAGCCCGCCGACGAGTCTGAAGTCGATCGTGGGCACCCAGGGGTGCCACACCGAGGAACCTTAGATGACCCCGTTCACGATCGGCGCGAACAGGGTGAGTGTATCGCGCAGCTGCGATCCGCCCAGGCCGTTTTGCGGGAAACGAGACGCAAACTGGCCCTCCTCGCCGTGCAACGCCATGTAATTGAGCACGACGGTTTCGACCAGCAAGTTGACCGAGTTCGCCGCTGGACTTGAGCTGGTCACGACCGCACCGTCGGGGCTGAAATTGCCGATCTGCTGGCGCGTCGGCGACCGCAGCTGCGCGCGACCCCCCGGGTTGAAGACGAGCATGATGGATGCTGCCGTGCCCTGGTTGTCACTCGCCCACATCAATTTGCCGCGCCCGTCGGCACTGTTGTCGACCGTACCATTTGCGGACAGCGAACCGTCACTGAAAATGTAGACCATCAAGGGCTTGCCTTTGCGCGCAGCGTATTCGAGACACGCCCCAATGCAACGGCCTGCCCGAAAGTTGCGTAGCTCGCCCGTTGCGCGACCCTGTCCGTGATAGTCAAAGCCTCCCATGGTAACGGTGCCGGCGCCGGCATAGCCTTCGACGATCATCTTCATGACGGCGGCCGTCTTGCGAAATTCGCCGTCGCCGTCGTACTCGGCCTGCGTCCATATGCCGGCGGGGCCGACAATATCCGGATCGATATCGGGATTGAGCGCCGCAGGGCTGCGGAAGCGGTCCGCCAAATCGGCCGACTTGAGATAACCACAGCGCACGAGCTTCTTCAGCGCCGCCGCTTCGGTCGCTGCGAGCTTCGGATCGACGGCTGCGAGATCGATCTTGCGATGACTGACGCGCGTGATCGACTCGAGCACGGCGATCGCATCGTCAGAATTGGCGAACAGCGTGCCGAGTTCGCCCGTATCGACGAGCCCCGTGACGTCACTGGCCCGGTCGACTTTCGTTGGTCGCTTGGCCGGATCGATCATCATCACCGGCGCCATCGAATTGCCACCCGAATCGGAAGCCTGCGATCCGATCAGTGTCAACAAACCACCGTCCGCACCAGCCTTGTTGATGCCGTACATCGGATTGTGCGGATTATTGCCCGTATCGTTCTCCGAGCGCGCAGCGATCACAGCGCCGTTGGTGAAGGCACGCGTAGTCACGGCCGTCGCCAGCAACATGCCGCGCAGCATGCCGCCGTCGGCGTGCCAGGGCAAACCAAATTCCTGATTGATGAAATTGTTGGTAGGACTAGCTGCGTTAGGCGAGTTGGGCAGCAGGTCGCCCGGCAGCCCCAGCCGCGCATAGCCACCGGTCGAGAGAAAGTCGAGCGGCCCGCCCGGACCGCCGATCAAGGCCTCCGAACCGTTCAGATTGGCGCCGCCCGCCAGATCGAATGCAATGAACGGGATCTTGCCGGCGCCTAACTGAATGTTGCACTCCGTGGGTCCCTTGAGCGCGTTCAGATCAGGAGACAGTGCACGCGCGCCCTTCGATCCTAACAACATTGTCAGCAGTGAAGGTGCTACCACCAGCGCTGGCCCGGCGCGCATGCCCTGGCCGATAAAGTCGCGGCGCGTCACCGGCCGCTTGTGGCTCGACTCATGCCGGATGGGCTCGTCGAGCGCCAGCTGCCGAGGACCTTGCTTGCGTATGATCATGATCTTGCGCTCCTCGAGAACTACTGCACGAGTGTGGTTGCACTGCCGAGCACGGTCGCACAGCTGGCAGTGATAACGACCGCGGTCCGCCCGGCCTGCGTACCGGCCGCACCGGTTGTCAGCCGATCGATCAGCGCGTTCAGTTCGGTCGCGATCTCGGCGTTGGGCTGAGTAGCGAGTCCGGTACCCACACCCTTGGTGAGCAACGCGTCGATGACCTGATTGCGGCCGGGCCCGGCGAAGAAGGTCGCCGCGGGCGTACCCAGATTGATGCTGCCGAAAAAGCTGGTCCGTCGCGTATCGTCCTGCACCATCTGATTGCAGTACTGGATCGCGAGTTGCGCAACACCCGTCTGCTGTGCCGGCCCGAAACTGCCGAGTTTCGCGGTCGTCGGCAACGCCTGTTTGACGAGCTGGTAGGTACGCGTGACCTCGGGGTTGTTGACCGGAATGCCCGTGATATTCGACAAGGTCGTATTGATCTCATCGAAGGTACGGAGGCCAATGTCGGGCTCCGCGGCAATCTGTGCATCCGGCACCGGGTCGGTGATCACCGGCGGGCCTTCCGTGCGCACGTCGGTGTGACTACCGATCCGCTCGAACGACAGGAAGAACAGATCCGACTCCGCGCCTTTCTCCACCGGCACCACGGTGCCGTGATCGGTGAACTTCTGGCCTGCACCGGCCAGGTATTTCGACGCGCTAACCGTCACATTCAGCGGCACGTAGGCCTGGCCGGATTTCACTTCGACGCCATTCACGCCCAGACGAATGCCCGCGATCGGAATATTTGGCACCTGCGCGCTGCTGTCGAGCGAGATGAACGTCGGCTTCTCGAACAGATAGCCATAGCTATCGAGCTGACTCGCCTCGAACATCATGTAAGCCTGCGGTACATCGACGAGATCGCTGACGTTGAACAACAGGAAGTAGCGCTCGCCGACGCCCGCTTCGAAGTTCTGGGCGATCTGCTCAGGCGTCAACGCCCGATTGTGCACGGCGACCATGCGCAGAACGCCGGTCCACTGTCGGTTGTTGGACGTCTCGTTGCCGAGAATCAGGGCGAAAGTGTCGTCCCAGTCACGCAGGCT
>Ga0138256_10000967_pt1 | contig 30765 bp, 24 predicted proteins | sample KNB2016incub_MG_FD_105486 | JGI IMG/M metagenome (GOLD analysis project Ga0138256, IMG submission 105486) | Active sludge microbial communities from wastewater in Klosterneuburg, Austria - KNB2014incub_MG | ecosystem: Engineered > WWTP > Activated sludge > Unclassified | place: Austria... | reverse complement strand
GGAAAATCCATACCATAAAAACAAGGATGCATAATTGGTGGTGATGAAATTCTTAAATGAATTGATTTAGGATTTGCTTCCTTTAACAAATGTACAAGCTGTTTTGATGTTGTACCTCGAACAATTGAATCATCAACAACTACAATTGTTCTTCCTTCAAGAACACCTTTAACAATATTAAATTTAATGCGCACACCGGTTTCACGATTTGATTGACCAGGTTGAATAAATGTTCTACCAATATAATGGCTTCTTATCAAACCAATTTCTAAACGAGCATCAATTCCTTGTTTCTCCAATTGTCTTGCATAGCCGAGTGCAGTTGTATTGGAACTATCAGGCACACTTATAACATAAACTCTTTCACCATCAGGATCTGTAACAGGATGTTTACGAGCTAGTTCCTTACCCAATCTTCGGCGCATTTTATCAACGTTATGTCCAAATATAAAACTATCGGGACGTGAAAAATAAATGTACTCAAACACACAATGTTTTTTTTGTTCGGATTTTTCGTAGATGTGATATGATTTTATATTTTTTGTTTTAATCACTTCATCATCAACTACAATTAGTTCTCCTGGTTCAACTTCTCTAACAAACTCTGCATTTTGTATATCAAATGCACAAGTTTCTGAAGCTATTAAAAATGAATCATCTAATTTGCCTAATGCTAATGGTCTAAATCCAAGCGGATCGCGTGCAGCAATTAATTTATCATCCGTAAGAATTACAACACAATAAGCACCCTGAATTTTTCTTAATGCTTCAATGATCTGATCGATTTGATTATCCAACTTACTTCTTGCAATCAAATGTAGAATAACTTCCGTATCACTTGTAGTTTGAAATATAGCACCTTCATTTACAAGTTCTTCTCTAAGTTGTTTTGCATTGGTTAGATTTCCATTGTGTCCTATTGCAAGATTTCCCAATCTATAATTAACCATAAACGGCTGAATATTTTTTCTTGATTTTGCAGCTCCGGTTGTGGAATATCGATTATGACCAATTGCAGCATTACCTTTAAGTGGATCAGTCAGCAAATCATGATCAGCAAAAACTTCTGAAACTAATCCTTCACCTTTAATAATATTAAAATGTGCACGATTATCTCCATTAAAAGATCGTGTTACAATTCCACTAGCTTCTTGCCCGCGATGTTGTAAAGCATGCAAACCATAATATGCTTGTGCTGATGCAGTTTGAGATCCATAGATTCCAAAAATTCCACAGTATGAAATCGGTTTATCTTCTTCGTAATTCATTATTAATCTTAATTTTAGTTTGAAATAATTTGCGGACAAAGTTAAGTATTTGAAGATATTTTATGAAATATGAAATAATTTTGAATCACGTTTTTGTGCGATTAAATGCATTATTATTTATCAAATTTTACTTTAATTTTGGCATACACATTATCGGAGTTTTTTATTATGAAATCTGATTCAATTAAAAAGTTTATCGGATTAAAAAATATTGCTGTTATCGGAGTTTCAAGAACCGGAAAAGGTTTTGGTGTAGCCGTTTATAATCATCTTAAAGATAATGGTTACACAGTTTTTGGCGTAAATCGCAAAGGTGGATTTTCTAATAACACAAAATTATATACTTCATTATTTGCAGTTGATCACCAAATTGATGGAATAATTACCGTTGTGCCGCCAGCAGAAACAGAAATTATTGTGCAGGAAGCTTTTGATTTAGGTATTAAAAATATCTGGATGCAATTAGGATCAGATTCAAAAAATGCGATTGATATTTGCGAAACTCATAAGATGAATTTAGTTCACAATGAATGTATTATGATGTTTGTTGAACCGGTAAAATCGATTCATAGTTTTCATAGATGGATAAATAAGTTAACAGGCAAATATCCTAGAATGGAATTGCCGCTTTAGATTTTGCTAGAATAATATGAATGTTTATAACTAATAATATTTTCATTCATTTAAGAATTTAGCAATCTCTTCCCTGCATTTATCCATTTCACAAGTAACAGCTAAGTGACCACAATTATTTTTTAGTAATAGAAATTTGCTATTTGATAGTTCAGCAAATTTTTTGGGTTCAGTAGGATTAACTAATAAATCAGTTTCTGATATAATCAAAAACATTTTTGCTTTTATATACTTAACTGTTTCTTCAACTGAATTATTAAAATCACTATAGATGTTGTGCGTACTTATAGCTTTAAGTTGAGCATAATAATCATCAAGCGTAAACACTCTTGAGTATTCTTTATCAAAACTTTTTAAATAATTATCAAATTCTTCTTCATTTATTTTTTCAATCATATAATCTGGTGTTCGTGCAAAACCTGCCATTAATTTTGCAAGTGTTTTTCTGATTTCCTGTTCGGTCTCACCATACTTTTTGCCATTTTCAATAATGTCTAATTGCGTGCTTGTCCATAAACGATCATATATGCTTACTTTTGGTGTGCTTACATAAGAAACTATTTTGGAAATAAAAGCTGGATACTCAACCGACCATTCTAAAACTTGCATTCCACCTAATGATCCGCCAACAGCAGCAAATAAATGATTTAATTTTAAATATTTTGTAACCAAAACATATTGGGAGTTTACCATATCACGAATAGTAATATCAGGAAATGATTTTATTTTATAAACATTATAATTTGAAGGTGAAGATGAAACTCCATTTCCAAGTGCATCTATAGCAATGATAAAATACTTGGTAGTATCTAAAAAAGTATACTTCTGAATCAATCTTCCAACTTCATTTGTTGTTCCTTCAAACCAGGTTGGAAATATTATTGCATTTGAGGAGTCATTGTTTAACTTTCCAAAAGTTCTGTAACCAATTACACAATTTTCAATTTTGCTTCCATTTACAAGCTTTAAATTTCCAATCTCCGCAAATAACTGAGTTGATTGTGAAAAACTTGTAGTTGCATAAAGAATAACAATTGCAAATAGTATCGAAACGGTTGTTTTCATAATTATATCACTAATTAACTTTAAGATTATTCAACTAAAATTTATAAATTAGAATTAGTATAAAGAAAGTTATTTACAAAGAATTTTGAAAACTATATGAATAAATATTTTAGAATCAGCTTAACAATACTATTTACAGCATTAATTGTCAGTAACCAAATAAAATCCCAAATTATAGATACGACTGAAAAATGGATTAAAGTTACTGGTGGATTAAATTTTCCCGAAGGTCCGGCTTATGATGGTAAATCATCAATTTATCTTTCTAATTGTTATGGTGGTTGGATTGTTAAATCCAATTCTGTTTTGATCGATACTTTTGTTTCAAAGAATGATGATTCTTTGTTAGTTGAAAAAACAAATGGCACAACTATTGGCAAGGATGGTTTCTTATACGTTTGCGAATATGGTAAAGGAAGAATATTGAGAATAGATAAGAATGCAAAGATTGAAATTTACGCAAACGGATATAATGGAGAATATTTTAATCGACCGAACGATTTAACTTTTGATGAATCAGGTAATTTATTTTTTACAGATCCCAAAAGTTATGATAAGAATATTTTAGATGGCAAAATCTTCTTTGTTGATGTGAAAACAAAAGAAGTTATTTTACTTGATGATAGTCTAGCCTTTCCAAATGGAATTAATATCTCGCCGATTGATAGAAAACTTTATGTATGTGAATCTGTTTTTAACAGAATTATACGATATGAAATTACTAGCGATAATAAAATAATTAACAAAGAAGTATTTGCAATAATTCCTGGCGGCGATCCGGATGGTATTGAATTTGATGTTAACGGAAATCTTTTTGTTGCCCACTTTGGCGGTAAAGCGATATACATTTACTCTCCAAATGGTGAACTTTTACAAAAAATAGAAACTCCGGGAACGAAACCAACAAATCTTGAGTTTGGAGACGAAGATTATCAGACTCTTTATCTAACTGAAGTCGAAACAAATTCACTTTATAAGATCAGAACAAAACATCCCGGCAAAAATATTTTAATAAAATAATTTCTGATCAAATTTATCAAACAAAAAAGTAATTACATTAAATGGCAGTAAACATAACTCCAGTTATATTATCAGCACTCGAACTCAAAGTTCATTTTGGTGAACAAATTATCCTTGATAAAGCTTCATTAAGTGTTCACGAAGGTGATCGTATTGGATTGGTTGGCAGAAATGGTGCTGGTAAATCTACTTTTCTAAAAATTATTTCCGGTTTACTTAATGCAGATTCTGGAGAAATCGCAAAGAAAAAAGATTTAATAATTGGATTTTTATCACAGGAATTTACACTTGATGAATCTAAAAATGTTTATGATAATATTCTTGATGGAGCAGAAAAAGAATTAAATCTTATTCACGAATATGATAACACTGATTATGATTCTTCAAATAAACATATTCTTGAAGAAAAAATATTACAACTTGATTCGTGGAATCTTGAGAAAAGAATTAATATGCTTATTGACTCTTTAGACGCACCAAATAGCGAGCGAAATATAGCTTCCCTTTCTGGTGGAGAAAAAAGAAGAGTTGCACTTTGCAGAGCATTAATTGCAAAACCTGATTTATTGATTTTAGATGAACCTACAAATCATCTTGATACAAAATCAATAGAATGGCTGGAGAATTTTTTATCACAATATTCCGGAACATGCATTTTTGTTACCCACGATAGATATTTTCTTGATAGAATTGCAAACAGAATTGTTGAATTATCTAACGGTACATTTTATTCTCATCAAGGAAACTATACAGATTATCTTATCAATAAATCAGAACGACACGCGATTAAAGAAGTTGAAGAACGAAAACGCCAGATGTTTTTGCGTCGTGAACTTGAATGGGTTAGACGTGGACCAAAAGCAAGAAGAACAAAAGCTAAAAGCAGGCTTGATACTTTTTACGAAGTGTCTGAACAGGATGATTTTAAACTTGAATTAGACGTAAATCTAATTATTCCAACTCCTGAAAGACTTGGCAAAAAAGTTTTAGAATTTAAAGATGTTGGAATTGAACTGGGAGATAAATTACTCTTTAACCATTTTAATTTTTTGTTTGAGGGCGGAAAAAAGATTGGAATTGTTGGACAGAACGGAGTAGGAAAAACTACTTTACTAAAACTAATACTTGGCACTCTCTCCCCTACTTTTGGTAAAATTGAAATCGGTGAAACGACACAGTTTAATTATGTAGATCAGGCAAGAATTTTATTAAATGACAATGATACAGTTATTAATGCTATTGGTGAAGGAAACGAAACTATTAAATTTGGTAAAAATACTTTAACTGTTTGGACATATTTAAGACGTTTTCTGTTTACGGATGATAGAATTAATACTTTAGTTGGAAGATTATCTGGCGGAGAAAAAAGCAGATTAACACTTGCCAAAATTCTGTGCAACGGTGGCAACTTTCTTATGTTAGATGAACCAACAAATGATCTTGATCTTGCAACTTTAAGAATTTTGGAAGAAGCATTAATTTCTTTTGATGGTTGTGCATTGGTTGTAAGTCACGATAGATATTTTCTCAATCGTGTCTGTGATGGAATTTTAGCATTTGAAGGAAATGATGAAATCTACTACAGCGAAGGTGACTACAATTATTATATTGAAAAGAAAAAAAGTCGTGCTAACGATACTAATGATTTGAAACAGAAATCAATAAAAGTAGATTCTCGTGGAAAATCTAAACCAAAAAAGCTGAGTTATAAGGATTCATTAGAACTGGATAACATTGAGGATAAAATATTGCTAGCAGAAGCTGAAGTTGATCGAATAGAAAATATCTTTAGCTCTTCTGATTTTTATGAAAAATATGCATCTAAAACAAATGAATTAAATAATCAATTGATAGAAGCAAAAGTTAAAGTTAAAAAACTTTATGATAGATGGGAGGAATTGGAAAATCTAAAAAATAGTTTATAACTTTATTACCATTTACCTTAATAGTCCTTAAAATCCGCATTAAAATCTAAACCAAACATACAAGCCATATCTAGTTTGCCTGAAATTTGTATTCCATGCAAATAATCTGTTTTTCCATGCAAATCAATCTGCATGAAAGCTTCAAATAATGAGTGTATTCAAAACTTCCATCTTAAAAAAAGTAGTGGCACAGTTCTTTATAAGTATAAGCCAGAAATTGAAAATAAAATTCACAAAAATCTAAAAGGAGATACAAAATGATCGCAACAAACAAAAACCAAAACTCAGAAGGATTCGTAAAGCGATCCTTTTTACCTATGCTAATATTAGGTATTCTAAGTTTTTTCGTCGCTTGCCAGGATGAATCAACTATTCAACCTGAAGCTGATACTGACGAAGCAGCATTATTAAAAATCGCAGATGAAGATTCAGCATTATCATCATTTGATCCAAATTTTGATGAAGGTAGTGAATCAGAGTTTCTTGGTAAAACCAATACAGATATCTACCCTTTCAAGGTTGGCCATCATATGAAATTGGTTAACAGAAATCTAAATATTACTTTTGAAGGTGATACAGCTTACGGTGTTTTAACAAAAACATTTGATGGAACACTTTTTATTAAAGGTTCATACGATCCTAACGCAACAAATCCAGATACTTTAATTAAAAAAGTATTTAGTGCAACAGTAACTCGAAATATCGTTTTTATTAAAATCGCAAATACTACAAACAGATTAAAGAACTGGAGAATAGCTGCGATATCTTTACCAGAAGGCGGAACTCAATCCCCAAATATTGATATAACCAAACTGACCGCATTTTTACCAAACGGTGATACACTTGTAATTAATTCTCCAAACGATTATTACTTAGTAAGAAATTGGGGATACTGGTGGAGATGGAATCACATACCAACAGTTCTATTAAACCAGGATGTTACTTTAAGAGTTGAATTAAACTCAGCCTATGCTGATTCTGATTTTGTTACTTTAACTTTTGGAGCTGATAGAAATGGTATGCATAGAGTTAAAAAACAATTTGAGTTAGTTTCATCAACTCAAAATGGTAACATATATGAAAAAGTATATGAGAGAACTTTTACACCAAATCATTCTTTAGGATTTCATCATGCAATTATAAACGCAATGCCAAAACAGGTTGTGTATGATGATCAAACAGCAGTAGAAATGGAATCCTGGGGAATTCCATATTACTTAAGACTATTTCCGTTCTAAGTGCTGAAAAGTAAGTTACAAACCCAATTTTACATAAATTGGGTTTGTTTACTTTTAAATAATTTGAAATGATTGTAATTATAATTGAAAAAACTGATAAGTAATTGTAAGTTCAAACAAATGAAAAAATATTTTTTATACATAATAATAATTATTGCAACATTTTTTTATAGCTGCGATAAACCTGGCCCAACAGAGTTAGTTGATGATGAAACTTTTGATCTTGAAATTCTTGGGAAAAATCTTGATAACGAATACTATTCTAACGGTTATGATACAAGTGGAGTTACTGAAGTTGTTAACCAGTATGCAAGCATAATTTCTGTAAGTGGATTAAAAATCACATACAATAATTTCACAACTAATTTTTCTTCTGCACAAACTTTTCTGTTTGATAGAACCAAACCTTTTTATTCACCGGATAATAAACTTTTAGGATATCAGACAATTTCTCCAATTCCAGGAATAATAAGATTCGATAACGTTATAGCGAGATTGACTGATTACAGAATAAGGTATAAAGAAGCAGGAATTTTAATTGATACTGTCCTCGGAAGTAAATATGAACTTTACAAAAGACATGGAAGAATTTTTGGCGATCCTTTTACATATAATTATAACTCGCAAGTAAATTTTTCATTTAACCCATTTTTTATTGGCTCACCTGTTAGTTTCGATATTGCAACTCCACCTGAAGTTACTGGAAGTGTTAAACTAATTTCTGTAAATGATAATCATAAATTTAAAGCTGAGTTAACCTGGAATGCTGGATGGGTTAATAAATTTTATGTAATAATTGGAGGAGTAAAAATATCGAACCAGCAAGTGTTTCCTCTTTACAAAGTTAAAACTAAAGATGATGGTAGAATAGTAATTCCAAAATCTCTGATAGAAAATATTCCCGATAATAGATTTGATAAAATTGCTATAACATTTGTTAGATTGTATGAGAAGCTTGTTGCTGGAAATAATAATGATATCTATGTAACTTCTCAAAGTATCCATACAGTAATCGTTGATAGGCCTTGATTAAATATTTAATAATTATTTTTAATATGATTTCACTGGTTTCAATATCAGCACAATCAGCATTTAGTTTAAATGGGTTGATTGGGATTTCTAATGAATCGTTTACATCATTAAACTCATTTGAATATAATCCAGCAAACTATTCAGTGATTAAAGATTGGGGATTTTCATTTACTTACGGCAGTGAACTAGAACCATCTTTTACAAGCAATCTTTACCAGGTTACTGCTGCAAAAACATTTGGTAAACATTTTATTTCTTTAAGATACACGCCAGGTTATCAAAAAGAATTTATATTCAAATCAGGTTCAACTGAAATTGATACTACCACAGACCCAGTAAATCTGGAAAATAAATTTATTTACAAAGAACTTTTTGGCTTTGGATATTCTTATAAAATCTCACAAGAGTTTTCGGCTGGAATAAATGTTAGATACTTTGATCAAATTTTTACTAAAGAAAATGTAACTATCGTTTATGCACAAGAGCCTTATTTAGATAAAGATGTTGAAATAGATAAATCTAACTTTTGGAAAACCGATTTAGGAATTATCTGGAGACCTAATGAAATTGTTACATTAAATTTGGCTACTTCAAATTTATTTTTGCTTAAATCTGATATCCAATACAATGAAAATAAAGAGTTTTTACTTAGGACTGATAAATCAGTTATAGCAGGTTTAAACATATTCCCTGCTAAAGATTTTAACTTGAATTTAGTATATGAAACAAATCAGTCTTTAATCACTGGAATTTCTAAGCTGTTTTCTTTTTCAAATAATAAACTTGGAATTTCAATTTCAGCTTTTCATAATACTGAACAAACTCCATTCTTTGCAGGAATAAATCCATCGGCAATATTTATCTCAAAATATTTTGATGTTTCTATAAGCTGGATAAATTATTTTTATGAGAGAAAATCAACCGGTAATTTCAATGAGTTTAGAGAGAATGGAATATCTAATATTATTAATAATCAATACAGTTTTGATAAGTTATTGTTAACTACAAACTTTAAACTGAATACTCTTGTTGAACAACGGGTTAAATTTTTAGATGTTACAATTAATCAAAATATTTATCCAGCACTTTCAGATAAATATCTTGATTTGCCAATAGCAACAGCAAGAGTTGTTAATCTTACAAATGAAAAGATTGAAGTAAAACCATTAGTTTTATTAAACAAAATTAACGTTGATAAAATTCAATCTCCTTCAATCACAATTGCGCCATTTGATACAAGTGATATTAAGTTTTATACCGTTATACCTGAAAACTATGATGCTATCAATCCTGAATTGACTTATGCGGATTTTTATTTAATGACTGTAAATGAGGATTACGATGATCAATTTCAAAAAGCATTACTTGTAAATGGAATAAATGCCTGGGATGGCAATGTTCATAATCTAAGATATTTTATTAAATGTGATCAGGATTTTTCAATTAAATATTCAAAATCTATTTTGACTCAACATAAAAATGAAATTGATACATTACCAAATGCAACCTCAGATTTTTATAAAGCTAAATTCCTATTTAATTCTTTTGTTAATAATTTAACTTATATTTCTGATCCGCGAGCTTCTGCTGAGTATGTTCAATATCCAGGTCAAACTTTGGATCTTAAAGGCGGCGATTGTGATGATCTTAGTGTGTTATATAGTTCTTTACTTGAAAGTGTTGGCATTGAAACCGCTTTAGTTGATTACAGTACTGATAAAAATCTAAAGCATGTAAATGTTATGTTTAATTCAAAACTTTCGCCTGATCAAGCTTCACTAATAACTGCAAATGATACAAAATATTTTATTAGAAAAGATGAAAATGGTAATGATGAAATATGGATTCCAATAGAAACAACATCATTAACAGATTTTGATTCAGCATGGACAATTGCTTCAGATAAATTTCAAAATGAAGCATTAAATAACTTTGGCTTAATCAAAGGTCAGGTTGAAATAATAGATATTTATTAAGGTTTATAAAAGGTATGGATATGATAAAAATAATATTATTGTTTTTGATTGCAGTGTCAATCAACTTTGCACAGACTTTTAATGTAGAAAAAGTAAATGGAAAAGTAAAAGTGTTAAGCAATGGATCTGAGCAATGGCAGGAAGTAAAAACAAATGCACAGATTAGTTCAAATTCTATTTTAAGTACTGAAAAGAATTCATCTGTAAAAATTAAAAATGATGATGTGATATTTACTTTAAAAGAATCATCCGCAATCTCAGTTTCAAATATAAAAAAAATGACACTTGATGAATTAGTTTTAGCACTTGCAATGGAAAATGTTATAAACACTCCAAGAAATTCTCCAAAGAAGAATTCTGAAAGCACAAAAGTTTATGGCGAAAAACTTTCAGGAGAAACTTTAAATACAATTAAATCAAATGACTTTGGTTTAAAAAGATTAAACGGCGCTAAACAATTAGCAGATAATGGAATGAAAGAATCTGCGATTGTTACGGCAAAAGAAGTCTATCGCAAGTATCCCGAAACAAAAAAGGATGCAACTACAAGAATTTACTTCGCTGATTTAATGTTTGAACGTGGGTTATATGAAGAAGCATATGATGAGTTTAAAGAAATAAAATCTCTAAATATTAACCAAGGCCAACTTGGTTATGTTTCAGAAAAGTTAGATCTGATTGGAAAGAAGTTAATAAAACAATAAAATATTTACTGTTTGATTAAATGTTTTATCACTTCATCAAGATATAAATGAAACCTTTGAGGCAAGTTTTTATATTTAGAATTTAGTTTTGATTTAATTTTTTCAAAATCTTCAGTTTTATACTCATCAACATCTTTTTTAATGTTGGTAATCCAGGTTTCCAGCTTTGTAGTTACTTTGTCAACTACTTCATCATCATCAGTACCGGCAATATAAATGGCTGCTGTATTCATGTCATATTTGCATTCAACAAAATACTTTAGTGATAAACCTCTAAAGTTTTCTGAAATGATAGTTCTATTTACATTACCTAATTCTTTTGCAGTTTCGTTTATAGAAGAATGGGAAAATCTTTTATTTCTTAATGATTCAATTACAAGATCTTCAATATTCAGTTTTACACTTTTTACCAATTCATCAGGTAAATCATTCAACTCAATCATAGTTCTATTTGTTGCATCGCAAAATACTTTTGCTCGTTTGATTACAGATTCTAACTCCCTAACATTTCCATTCCAGTTATATTCATTTAGTGCTTTTAATGCCGCAATGGAAATTTGATATTTCTTTTTATCTGAATGCAGATAAAAATTAGTTATTGGAACAATATCTTCTTTTCTATCTTTTAATGATGGAATATGAATATCAAATACATTTAACCTGTAAAATAAATCTTCACGAAACATTTTTTCTTTTACAAGCTGCTTTAAATCTTTATTTGTTGCCGCAATTACACGCACATTCGCTCTGGATGTACTTGTCGATCCAACTTTATCATACTCACCGGATTGTAATACTCTTAAAAGTTTTACCTGAAAGTTTTCGGAAGTTTCACCAATCTCATCTAAAAATATTGTCCCATTGTTTGCAAGTTCAAACTTCCCTGCTTTATCAACTACTGCCCCTGTAAATGAACCTTTAACGTGACCAAACAATTCGCTTTCAAGCAAAGATTCTGTTAAAGCTGCACAGTTTATTGCTATAAAGTTTTCATTATTTCGCTTACTTAAATTATGAATTGCTCGTGCAACAAGTTCTTTACCGGTTCCACTTTCTCCAGTAACTAATATTGTTGCATCAGTTGGAGCTGACTTCTTAATCAACTCTACAACATTATTAATTGCATTTGATTTATAAACTAATCCTTGAAAAACATTTTCATCGTTCAAATTATTTATTTCAATTGCTTTTTTATCATCTTCGTTTTCTTTTAATCTTTCAATATCATTCTTAAGCTCACGAATTTTATTTAACAATTGAGATGAGCTTTTATCATCTGAAATATTTAATTCTTTTTGAAGACCATTTAATTCTTTCTCTTTTTCACCAAGCAGATTATTTAAAATTGCTGCTTCGTTATAATAATCTACAAGTTTAGTCTGATTGTCAATCAGTGCAAAGTAAATCTCAATTAGAATTAAAATTATTAATGGTATTAAAAACATAGAAGTTGACAATTCAAGATTAAAATACTTATTAACAATAAATATCATAACAAAAAATCCTAATAGTACAACTGCATACCAATGATATTTAATCTTTCTGGAAAAGAAAATCCATGCAAGTAATAATATTATGGAAGTAAAGAATATTTTTGAAATAAATACAAATGATGTGTTATAATATCTATTGTTAAGCAAGTTATCTAGAGCAAATGCGTGCAGAGCAATACCTGGCATTTCATCATCAAATGGAGTTTTAATTAAAGAAGATAGTTGTGGATCACTAACTCCAACCAAAATGGTTTTATTATTTAAATATTCCAATTCAAAATCATTTTCCTGAACCAATTGAAAAAACTCAACTAAGGAATAATGTTTAAATTTACTCCAGGAAGAAATAAAATTTAATTTAATCTTATCAGGATAATTGTTTTGATTTTTACCGGTTAACTGAATACAAAAAGATTCTTCGCCAACATTTTGATTGTAAAGTTTTAATGGAATTATTATCCCATAATCTTTTAAATAATTTATATGCCCGGTTTTTATTTTATCATCTAAAAGTTTTGGACTTGGTAAGCTGAAAGAATCAGTTGTAAATAAATTACCTTTTTCTGTTATGCTTCCAGCAAGAGAACTTAAAACAATATTATTAGATTTTTCTATTTCCTTTATCAACACATTATCATAAATACTTTGCGTTGCAAACTTTGTACTTAAAAATACTTCCAAGCCAATGATTTTAACTTTGTAGCGATTTAGATTTTGGATTAACAATGCATAGTAACTTCGTTTGATAGGCCAGGGACCAATCTGTTCGATATCAGCTGAATTTATTTCTATGATTACTATATTTGAATCCGGGTCACTTTCACCTGAAATTGTTTTTAATTTTTCAGACATAAAAGAATCAACAGAATCAGTTATTTTGTGAAAAACAAATAGTAACCCAATTGCTATAACAACTAAACCTATTTTGATTAGTAAGCGATTTTTCAAATTAAAATTATAATTTATTGGTGAGCAAATTTAAAGAAAAAATGGCGTTTATTATTAAATAAATTATGGATGCTGAAATAAAATAATTTAGGGCACTTTATGTGCCCTAAAGAATATTTTTATTGAATATCTGGGACTCTTACTGCTGAAAAATTACCGCTTATATTTAATTCCGCTAATGTAGATGCCTCAACTAACTTACCAACTATGCTACCTTCAATTTTATTGCCTACAGCACCGTAAGATGTTACTGTTGTAGTTCCTTGTTCGTATCCAATGAAGGAAGACTGGCCAGTTGTTCCGTATTTAAATAACATAGCACCTTCATCATAATTCCAAGCTATTGTTCTAGCTTGATTTCCTTTAAAAATGATTGTAAATGTTAATGTATCACTATCAACTTTACCAGAAAAAACTATTGCAGTAGTTGTATCTGAGATTGAATAACCTGCAGCACCGGTGCTTAATGTAGCGGATTTATTTGAGTAACCTGCACCATTTAAAGTGATTGTTGCTTGAGCGCCAGTAACATCACCTGGGCCAACTGGGTTTTCCTTCTTATCCGAACAGCTTACAAATAAAATGATTATTAGTATTGCAATTGTTGAAAGGAACATTGATTTAAATATTTTCATTTTCTCTCCATGATTCTAATTAATTATTATTATTTAATAAGTGTCATTTTTTTTGTCGATACGAAATCACCGACTTGAATTTTATAGAAATACACGCCGCTTGAAAGTTTTGAAGCTTCAAATTCGACTTCGTATGTTCCGGCAGATTTAAATTCATTTAGTAAAGTAGCAACTTCATTTCCAAGTACATCATAAACTTTTAATGTTTGATGACCGCTAACCGGTGATTGCCAGATAATTTTTGTAGTTGGATTAAATGGATTTGGATAGTTTTGTTCCAAACTAAATTTATTTGGAATCCCAATTTCAACTTCAATGATATTTGAATATTCAAAAGTTCCATCAAAATCAATTTGCTTTAATCTATATAGATACTTTCCAGTATTCGGGTTTTGATCTGTGAAAGAATAATTTTGGATTTCGATTGATGTGCCTTTCCCTTTAACAAAACCAAGAGTTTTCCATTGAAACTGTTCTAAAGTACCTTCCCTAAGGGATGGAGTTTGGGAAAAGCTCTTTTGTATCTCAAACCCGGAATTATTTAATTCTGTGGCAGTGGACCAATTAAGATTAACATTGTTATCTATTACAGAAGCGCTAAATGATGTTAACTCAACAGGTACAATTGATTGTGAAAATCCAATAATCGCACCAGACTCTCCTACTACAATTATTTCCGTTGTATCTTTTACTGCAAAATCTCTAAATATCTTATTGGTAATGGTTTGTCTATTTTGCCAGGTTTCACCTCCATCAGATGTAATAAGCAATAAACCACCGCTGCCAATTATTATTCCTTCATTTGAATTTAGAAATTTTATACGATTTAATCCTTTATTTGTTGATAGTGAAATTTGATTCCATGTATTACCGGCATCGGTTGATTTTAGAAAAACTCCATAATCTCCAACAATAAAAAATGTGTTCGCATCTTTAAAGACAATATCTCGCAATCCACCAGTTGAACCACTTGTAATTGGATTCCAATTTAAACCACTATTTGTAGTTTTAAGAAGAGTTCCATTAAATCCAGTTATAAATCCAGTATTCGCATCCAGAAAATTTATTGCGAGTAATCCTGAGGTTGTACCAGATGGAACGGCGGTCCAAGTATCTCCACCATTTATAGTTTTACTTATACCACCATTTAATCCAACTATAAATCCATTATTATCATCAATAAATTTTAGTCTTATAGGAATACCGGCAAAACCTGGCAAAGTATGATAAATCCAACTTTCTCCGGAATCAGATGTTTTATAAATGCCGTAAGAATAAAAATCTATAAAGTATCCTAACCCTGAGTTAAAGAGAACTACATCGTAAGGATTTAGTGAGGCGGAAACATTTTTATTAACCCAATTTGCACCGCCATCAGTTGTTTTAAGTATTGTTCCATTAGAACCTGTTGCAATTCCAACATTCGAATTCTGAAAGAAAATTGAATAAAGATATTCACAATCACCTTGAGATAATTTTAACCAGTTTGAGCCACTATCAACTGTATAAAGAATTGTACTGCCAATTCCAACAACGATACCAACACTTGGAGTAATAAAATGGGCATCCATTAAACTTGCTGTTGTTCCTGTTGTTATTTCATTCCACGTTACACCTACATTAGTAGACTTAAATATTTTCCCTCCTGAACCAAAAGCAAAAGCCGTGTTTGCATCAACAAATATTAATTTATTAAAACCATAAGCATTAGTCAAAGCAGTTTCAGTCCAGTTTGCTCCTCCATCAGTTGTTCTATTAATTGTATTGTAATATTTTGATGTAATAAAACCGATTGAAGAATTTATAAAGACAATATCTACAGTCCCAAAATATGGAATAGTAGATATCTGGTTCCAGGTATCTCCACCGTCTGTTGATTTATAAACTGACCCACTTTCATTAATGATATAACCGTTATTTGTATCAGCAAATTCTATATCAGTAAAATTATGAAAATTAGTAAATGAATAATTTGTCCAGTTTACTCCTCCATCAGTAGTTTTAATTAGCAACCCATCCATTCCAACTATAAAACCATTGTTTTGATCAAAGAAGTAAGCACTATTAAGTGTTGTATCTATTGGTGATGTTTGTTCTTCCCATGTAGTCCCGCCATCAGTAGTTTTTAAGATTAATCCTTGCTCACCAACTAAAAATCCCAAAATATTTGTAACAAAATATTTTCCATTTATATTTTTCGGAAGGTAGTTTTGAGTTACATCCCATTGAGTTCCACCACTAGTTGAATTTAATATTGTACCATAATCTCCGGCTGTAAACACATTAGAACCGGCAGATATGTGCACAACATTAAGATCATTACCTTGCGGTTTTGGATTATTCCAGTGGAAATTTTCAATTTGTGCATAAGAAAGTTGTAATAACACTACAACCAACGATAAAATACCTAAGAATTTTTTCACTTTTTTATTTCTGATTAGTTATTAAATATTAAATTTCATTTATATATGCCGCAGAGATATTACGCCCCACGGCATTGATCAAGGAGATCACGAACGATGCTTCCCATCCTTGAAATAAATTAAAGCCCTGATATTAAAACAAATACTAATACTGCAATTGCAATGGATACAGTTATAATCAAAGCAACAAGTATGCGTGATGTTATCTTTTCCTTTCTCTTTAAATCTTCATAATTATCTGCCATTACTTGTTGTTTCTATTTTATTAAAATCATTTTTTTTGTTGAAGTAAACTTAGCTGCCTGAAGAGTGTATATGTACAATCCACTTGAAAATTGCGAAGCATTAAAATCAATTTCATAACTCCCGGCAGGTTTAATTTCATCAACAAGAGTTGCAACTTCATTTCCAAGCACATCATAAATTTTTAATGTTTGATGACCACTCTCGGGTGATTGCCATTTTATTTTTGTGATTGGGTTAAATGGATTTGGATAGTTTTGTCCTAGCGAAAATTCTGATGGGTGAGCAATTATTTCATCATTAATATCAGTTACAACTTGAGATAACGGACGTCGCCAAATACTAGAAGCACTTGTTCCAGCAAAAAGATATTGATTATCTGCACCTAAAGACATTACATAATAGGCACCGCCACCAAATCCATCATTTATTTGGCTCCAGGAAGTTCCGTAGTTTGTTGATCGCCAAACACCATTACCAAAACTTCCAGCAAAGATACTTGAACCAATATTAAAAAATGATGTAACCCAGCCATCGTTTAGTGAAAGAATCCAACTGTCTCCATTATCTGTAGAAACATAAACTCCTCCAACAGAACCTTGAGCTGTACCAGCAAATAAGTTTCCATTAAAACTTGTAAGAGTAGTTACATTTGTATTTGTTAAACCTGAATTTTTTTCAACCCAACTAAAACCATTTAGTCTAAAAACTCCGCTATTTGTTCCAACAAAAACTTCACCATTATTTTCCACTATTGCTCTTACTTTGGTTTCACCAGAAGGTAAACCTGTATTAATTGATATCCATGAAGACAGTGGATAATATTGTGGAAGTAAGTATGCTCCTCTTTCTGTACCTATCAAAAAATTTGAACTGTTACTTTTTTCTAGAATACAATTAATATCTGCTAAAAATGGAAGTTGCACGGAATCAATTGGAAAACCAGTCCAATTTTCTCCATAGTTCGTGGACATTGAAATTCTGCCGGAAACCATTCCAGCAAGAATATCAAAAGGATATGATTCAACATTTAACAATGCACGAACATTTTGATAAGGTAATCCGCCTCCTGTATTAGTCCAACTTTGTCCGTTATTTGTAGAAACCACTAACCCTCCATTTGTTCCAGCAAGCATCGATGAGCCTTTTTTCGCAAAACATAGGATCTCTCTGCCAGTGAGTGTAAAATCAGAATTTGACCATTGAGCTTTTAGATTTTGAGAGAAGAAAATATATGAGCACAAAAAGAGAACTTCAAAAAACTTCATTTTTTTCCTAACTATTTAAAACACCATCAAAAAAATGGAAGACCGTATATTAAACGGTCTTCCGAAAAGTATTAAAGATTTACTTGAGCAGAATAAACTTCTTAGTACTTGTAAACTCTTTAGAATTGGTTGATGAGATTGCATTGATTCTATATAGATAAACACCTGATGATAATTGTGAAGCATTGAAAATCACTTCATGATAACCGGCAGATTGAATATCATTTACCAAGGTTGCAACTTCTTGTCCCAATAAATTAAATACAGATACAGATACTTTACTTTCATTAGGAATAGCATATCTAATTGTAGTACTTGGGTTAAATGGATTTGGATAATTTTGACTTAATTCAAATTCAGTTGGTGTCACTCCGTTTAAATCATCTACACCAGTCCAACCTGTTGAATCAGCAATTGTTATATCATCCAATAAATAAGTATTACCATATGGAGAGTAGCAACCAATTCTAATAAGAACGTTATTTTGTCTATAGTTTAACAATGAATAATTATAGTTAATATAATTTGCTCCATTAAAACTTGGCTGTGCTAATGCTATCCAGGTTAATCCTCCATTATTTGATGCTTCAATACTTAATGCACCAGTTCCGCCATCTGCTTTTTTTACCCAGAATGATAAGAATGGATTTGGAGCATTTGATAGATTCATTACACCGGAAAGTGTTAGATAATTATATGATCCACCTGAAGGAGGAAGTGCCCAAACTTGTGTACCACTATGTGAGTTTGCAGGACTAACTTTATAAACTCCAGCAATCCAAAATTTTTCAGATACTGTATCGACTTCAGCATCATCAAAAAGTGGTATGCCAAGCGTTTTAGTATTGTTATAAATTTCAACATCATCAAGATGCCATCCATCAGACTGTGTTGAACCATTTGAAATTGTTTTAAACCTAAGGTATGCGGCATTTAATTGCTTTATTGGAGTAATATCAAACTCACTTGATTCCCAAAGAGTATTTGTATTACCGGTAATTCCTGTAATAGTAGTCCAGGTTACATTATCCACTGAATATTCCAGAACTCCATAATCAGAACCAGTCTCAAAAGAATGCTTATGATTAAATCTTAAAACTGGTCTTGGAACTCCCAATGTATTTACCTGAACAACTAATCTTCTATCAGAATTTTCAGAATAATTAGTACCAGGACTATCTTCCATCGCATGTGTGGCACTATGTCCGGGCTCTGATGCATCACCAGTTGTTACAGCCCAAGGTAGATCTGATGCCCATCCAAAAGTATTTTCAAAATCCTGAATGAATGGCGCTGTTTGAGAGACTACATTGAAAGATGTTGATAGATCAGCTCTATCTGATCCTTGATTAATTAAAAGTTGTGTATCCTTTTCATAAATCTTAGCATAGTATATAGTATTCATAAAAGTTAGATCAGTAAGTGTCGTTTCAATTACAGCTTGATTGAAAATATCAAACACTCGTGTTTCGGAATGATTACTTAAAGCTGGAACATTAAAGTAATTATTCACTTGACTCTGATCAGTAGATATGATTACTCTATAATTTCCAAAATCTGCTGCAGTTGATATTCCCCATCTGACTTTCATTCCATTGTTAGTAGGTGTAAGTAAAGTTAATGCTCGTGGAGTTGGTGCATTATCAATTAGTATATCGTCAACATAATAAGAGCCTCCGTATGGGGCGTAACACCCAATTCTAACCAGCACATTTGCTTGTCTAAAATTACTAAGTGAAGATTCAAACCAGACATATTGAGCACCATTAAAACTTGGTTGTGATAATAATGTCCAAGTTAAACCTCCATCATTTGAAGCTTCAATACTTAAAGCACCAGTTCCGCCATCTGCTTTTTTAACCCAGAATGATAAATAAGGATTTGGTGCTGATGATAAATTTAATTTACCAGCTAAAGTGAGATAGTTATATGATCCACCGGAAGGTTTCAAAGACCATACTTGAGCTCCACTGTGTGCATTAGCAAGTTTTAAATCAAAACTTCCAGCTATCCAATGGTTTTGTGAAAATGTATCAACTTCAACATCATCAAACAAAGGGAACGATTGTGTTTTTGTATTATTAAAAATCTCTACGTCATCAAGATGCCAGCCATCTTGCTGATTTGAGCCGCTGGTAAGTGTTTTAAATCTAATATAACCAGTACTCTGTTGTTTTAATACACCCACATCATAAGTCCTGGATTCCCATTCACCACCTGTGTTACCTGTAAAACCATTTAGTGCAGTCCAGGTTACGTTATCGATAGAAATTTCAAGAACACCATAATCTGAACTGGTCTCAAAAGAATATTTGTGATTAAATTTTAAAGCAGGTCTTTGAACCCCCGATAAGTTTACCTGCGCAGTTAATCTTCTATCAGCACTTTCATCATAGTTCCCTTGAGGGCTATCCTCATAAGCGTGTGTTGGACTATGGTTAGGATCTCCCGCGTCATCAGTTGTTACTGCCCATGGTAGATCTGCAACCCAATTAAATGATCCTTCAAAATCTTGAACGAAAGGTGTTGTTTGAGAAGTTATATTAAAAGAGGTTGAGAGATCAGAACGATCTGAACCCTGGTTAACCAAATTTTGTGTATCCTCTTCATAGACTTTTGCATAATACAATGTGTTTGCAAATGTAAGGTCAGTTAAAAGAGTATCTAATTGTGTTTGTGTAAAAAAATCGAGTACTTTGGTTTCTGTTCTATAACTCAGGGATGGCGTTACGTAGAAATTATTTACACTGCTTGCATCTGTAGAGAGAATAATTCTATACTTGTAAAAATCTGTGGCTGTAGATTGATTCCAATGTACATTCATTCCATTATCACCAGGACTTGATAAAATTATTGGTTTTGGTGTTGGAGCGTTATCAATAAGTATATCATCAACATAATAAGTATTTCCATAAGGTGCATAGCATCCAATTCTAACGAGAGTGTTAGACTGCAGAAAATTACTTAAGGGAACTTGAAATCGAACATACAAGTTTCCACTAAAGGAAGGTTGACTTATTGCAGTCCAACTTGTTCCACCATTGCTCGAAGCTTCAATACTCAAAGCTCCGGTTCCTCCATCAGATTTACGAATCCAAAAAGAAAGATAAGGATTTGGTGCAGAGGATAAATTGATTGGTGTAGCTAGTGTTAAATAAACATAGCTGCCTGTAGTTGGCAACATTGCCCAAATGTTTGTTCCGCTATGTGCGGTAGCCTGCTGCATTTTCCAAACTGTCGCATCTCTTTGCCAATAAGATGAGGATGCTGATGTGTCCTCAACATCATCCAAGAAAGGGAAAGTTACTTGAACCCCATTTTGAGAGTTAATTCCGTTTGATTGTGGAACTATAACTCCGCTCCCAAACAAAATTATCCAAAAAAACATTGAAAGAACTTTTTTCATTTTTTGCTCCTTTTTATTATGGAAAAATCAATCAATTACTTTAACTGATTCTAAATATTAGGTGCAAAAGTATTTTATATATATAGTTGTTGCTGTCGCTAGTGTGTCAATTGTTAGCGATATTGTCGCAAAATAAAGCTAAATCCATATTTATATAGTAATGCCTACAAATTATTGTTACTGGTTATTATTATTAAGAGTTTCTAGAATTGTCTGATAATAAATTGCCTCAAAGAATAATTAAAAGTTAACATTCCTTGAGGCAGTTAGTTTGATTTTAAAAATATCTATACAAAGAAATATTTTAGTTAGTCATAATCACCAATTCTTCTTGCATTAAAAGTACCAGAGATAGTTATTTGTGCATTAGTGCTATGATGATATAAAACACCGGAAATTGTCCCTTCAATACTTCCTCTGATATCTCCATAACTTGTTATAATTGTTTCTCCACTTAGAGGATAATAGTAGTCATTATATGATGTTTCTAAATATGCATCCAGTTCAGTTTGACGCCAAATGGAAGTACCAGTTTGCCCTCCAATATATTGAAAATAAAAATATAGACTGTCACCATCTACTACATCATAAAACTGTCCAAAAGTTTCATCATAAGAAGATGAATAAGTAGATAATGTTTTTTGTAACGTAACTGTTTTATTTGTGAATCCATCTCCATCTAAAGTAAGAGTCATTTTATATGGATAGATTAATGTTGTATCAACTGCATTACCTTCATCTGAACAACCAGAAAGAAGTGTAATTGAAACGATTGCAATCACAAACAAGTAATTGAAGATTATATTTTTCATTTTACCCTTAAATAATTTATTTAAAAATGAACGTGACTATTTCTTAAACTATTAATTAACAGAAATTCTTGATTAACTATTGAAGTGAATTTCCCCTTCCGAAGTACAACTGATATACTAAATGTTATTTCTTATTCTACCAGTATTTTGTTTAGATTAAACAGAAAGCGTACCAGAAATATTTTTTTTGAATTATTACTTATTTGGCGTTTTTGAATGGAATTAAGGATTAAGGTGTAATATTTTCCAGCATAAAAAGACTTGTAAATCAATTACAATAATTAAAACTATCAGGCTTTACAGATTGTTATTGATAGATAAATCGAAAGCGTACTTAATGTATTGATTTCAAAATTAAAAATCTCAACGTTAATTATTTTTTCTTTTTCTCATCAACAACTTTAGCTGGAGTAAGTTCAACATCAATATTTTCTGGTAAGATATTGTACATAGAACCGGTAAACATATCGATTACCATTCCGGGTAAAAATCCATTAAGAGCGTTTAACCAGAACCAGTTAGAAACTTTTCTTGTTGCCTGTGTTTCATAAGTTTCATAGCCATCAAGCTCAAATTTGATTATATGATTTGTACCTCTATCAATATTTACTATTTGTGGAGAAGTTCCAAATTTTTTTCCATCAATTGTAATTTTTGCATTTGGTGGATTAGTCCTTAACTCAATGCTTTGTGTTGTTGAATGCATTACAGTAGAGCATCCAATATACTGGAGCATAACTATGCTTAGTGATAAAACAATAAATATCTTTTTCATAATAATTCCTTGTATCTATTATAATTATCGTTATTTATTGGAGATTGTTGAGGTGTACCAATAGCTGGTATCTCTATGTGGATGGATCCTTCACATCCGCGCCACAGACAATGAAAGGAACAACTAAATACGAATCCATAATTGATGGCAGATATTTTGTTGGTTAGGTTTATCAAAATATCTGGATAGATAATATGGGAACTGGAATGATGTTTTTAAATGGAATATTTGATAAGAGCACTAATATGGTTGACAGCCAATCTAAATTGATGGAAATTAAATATAAAAGAAAATCTTAGTTACTAATAACTTTTAAACCCTCTCCAAAATTAGGAGAGGGTTTATGTTAATCTTAACCTTAACTATTGTTCTTGCTGCATTTCTTCTAAACTCTTTCCAGAAAAAAGTTCGTGTGGCGGTTCTTTGAACTTATCATTAAACATAATAACTGTTAGCACTATGTAACCTATAAATGCAAGTACAACTATCCATTGAGCAAAATTAGTTTTTTGGATTTCATGTCTATCCTTTATTTCACAAACTTCACCCGGACAGTATTGAGCTTTTTCTTTATAAATCCAGGAATAAAATTTACAGCCCAGACAAATACCAAAAGCTGATTCAAAGAATAAAAAGATTAAACAAATTAAACAGATAAGTCCCGTAATAAAACTAAATGTATTCAAAACGTTTATAAGGATAAACATTGTAACAGCTAATGCTATACCAATTACCCAGGCAAATTTTTTCTGAATCGCTCCAACATATTCAGGAACTTGATTCCTGACAAAAAATCTTCCAAGGATTAATACTGGAGAGAATTTTGGATTAACTAAAACTCTAATAAGCATATCGGCTAAAAATATAAGTACTGCATATTTTAGAAGTGTAAAACTTCCCTGCATAATCGCCGAAAGTATTGCAATAAACATAAATACAAATAACAACCCGGCCCCTGCCCTAATTTCTCGTTCGTTTAATACTCGGATATTGTATCCCTTAACCTCTTCACCGAATTTGAAAATACTGCTCATTGTAATCCTTTTATTAGTTATAGAAAAAGTTTAATGTTTTGTCTTAAGTTAGAATGATAAAATATTTTAATCAACAAATGGAATTGGATATATGCTTAATATATATGTTAATGAGAAGTTTTTGTGATAAATGGCATAAAACCAAGATGAATAAAATTATTTTCAGTCAGCACACATATTAAGTTCCCTAACTTAAGGGGAGAAACAAAGTCAGGGTTTATTTTTGTTTTTAATATTATCTAAAATTAAATAGCACAGGGAAGAGAAACGTTACAACAATTGTCCACAAACTATAAAATGGTAAAAAGTAAGCGATGCTGTTTCCAACATTCTCAATTTCATTTTTGTCTTTAACTGTTTTAAATAATCTATAAGACATATAAAGCAAATTTAAAAGGACAAGAATATTACTGCCTAAAACTGCAAGCCTGTTTGGTGTAATTCCCCATTCCGAAATTCTGAAAACAATTGCCGAAAGTGCAATTCCGTTTACAACAATTGTTACGATTGAAAGTGCAAACAACATTAGTGTTGTAATTTTACTGCCCGATGTTTTTGAGCTTTCTGCGATTGAGAAAAATGTTATTGCCATTACACCAATAAGCAACATATTAAAAATCAATAAAAATTCTCTATCCTGGTATGGATCTTTACCTGTGTAGATTACCGCAATCAGGTAAACCACAAGTGTAACTAAAACAATTGGAGTAAATATTTTTGCAATTATAGGAGATACTTTATTTACTAATTGCGGATTTGTCTGAACAAGATAAGTTCCTACAATTGGTGAAGCTGCAAGACCCCAGATGCCAATGTTCTTAAAATAAAATTCTTCTATTGGTATATCTATAAGTCTGAAAAGATTTATAGTTAAAGCAGTAAACAATCCGCCGGCAAGAAGTATAATTGCTGTCATCACAACAAGATCACCATTGTACCGAAGAAACTCCAAACGTCTTTGATTATTTTTAACCTGATCACCTAAATATGTAAAACCAAGCACAGCCCATAAAAACAATGGCAGATGTAGGCACGTAAGAATCAGTGTATCGCTTTGATTGTTGTTGGGAAGATAGTTTATATAGAACACTGAAACTAAAATTGCAATTGAAGCAATAACAATTCTTTTTATTGGAGTGTTTTGTTTCCACACAAAGTATGTTGCTAACAATGGAAAAACCACAAAGGCAATATTTCTTGAATAAAATAATTCTTCTGTAAAACCAAAATAATGCGGCAACTTTGCAATAAAGCCTGTGATTATAGAAGCAAAGATTACAAATATTAATTCGTTTTTGGTTCCCCAGGAAATTTCTTCACTTTCAAAGTTTAATCTTTCATTCCAGATTTTAGCAGTTGTGTTTTCTTTTATATCTGGATAAAGACTATTAAAATCTTTTTTGAATGCTGTTTTATTTTCCCGGTATAATTTTTCGAGTTGGTTTGGATTGTCTAAAATGCTTTTTATTTGTTCAATCATATTGCTGCACTTTTTATATTAATTGTTGTTTGCAATATAATTCCTTTTAAGATGCTGATATCTGTAAAAATGTTTGACCAAGATTATTGGGGCTGGAAAGATACCGCTAATACTCACTTGAGTATGATCTTGAGCAACATGGTCAGAAGTTAATTATTACTAATGGCGAAGGGATTATTTCTTTTTCTTGGTTTTCTTTTCAGCTAGAAGGGGCTGAGTGTACTTCTCGTAAAGTTCAAATAAAAATTCTATTCGCTTAGTTTCGTTTGGGAATGGTTGAGGGCGGTAACATAAATCTACTGCTTTGTCTAATTCCTGGTGTGCTTTTACTAATGATGGCGGCATTGCAAGCGGATCATATAAATCGGCAAGACTGCTGTTTGGAAAATCTTTTCTTGTATCTAAAACTTTTTGCGCTTTTTCTTCTACAAGTTTTATTTGTTTGTCTGTTGGATTTTCTGGCCACGGAAAGTTGTTGTAAACAATATCATTTGAATATCTCAGTCTGCTTTCTAATCTTCCACAAACTTGCCTTACCCAAGCCATATGCATTTCTGAGGTCAGGATACCAAAGTGATATATTTTTGCTTTAGGAACTGCTAAACAAGTATCTCCAACAATATAATTAGACCCAAAGTAGCTTATCGGAATATACTTTCTGTTTTCAGAGGAAACACGAGGAATTAAAATAAAATTGTTTGTGGGTTGTCTAACCTCACCAAATAATGTTGGGTAAGCTGATAATTTCTTAGTTGCAACTCTATCACTATTTACCCGATGATTTTTAACTGCTTCAACACGTTCAAGTACTTTAGTTAGACTTTTAATTTCAGTCGGATCAACATCTATTAACCACAAACACCATCTATTTATATTATTGATAAACTCTTTTGCTGATAAAAATGGTTTTATATATTTTTTTGACTCAGGATTTATCTTTAGAATTTCTTTCTTTTCTTCATCACTTAATAAAAGATTACCACCATCATTTGGCATATTTCCAAAAGTAATTTCTGGAACACTACAAATTGGAGATTTGCTCTTTAGAATAATTATATCATTCCCTTCAATTAGATATGGCCCAATATTAGTCACTTTCCTTATGTGCGGTTCAGTTTTTATATCATCATACTCAAATAAATACTTTTCATTAGTATCATAATTTGCAAAGCCAATTATTACAACGTGTACAGCTGCTTTACCTCTTGCTTCGTTAGACCATTTAAAAGTTCGGTGTGCAAAATGAATCTTTAAACCATAGACATTAAAAAGAATATTCCATAGCAATCCTGTTTGTTCACCTTGCGAAATACTATTAGTACTTACAAATGCAACTTTTGTATTTGATGCTTGAATAAGCTTTGCAGCTTTTATATACCAAGCAGTAACATAATCTAACACAGAATGATTGTTAAATCCGGCAAATACAAAACCCATATCATTTTTTTGGTTTTCATTCTGTAAGTTCTTACCAATAAATGGAGGATTACCAAGAATGTAATCAAATGTTGTTTTAACAGAAACTGGTTTTTTCTCTGCACTCGAATCAATAACATTAACTTCTTTTGTATAAACATTGACAGTGTTGTAATGTGGTGGTGGTTCACTTATCTTAATAATGTTTGTAACATCTGCTGTTATATCAATTTCATTCTTTACAATGATATTTGCCCAATCAATTCTTAAAGCATTATCACAAATAATGTTTGCAGTTTTCTTTAACGGAAGACGAACAAAGTATTCACCAAACTCCTCACTAACTCTCATATTCATCTGGTGATCAATAAGCCACATTGCAACTTCAGAAATACGCGCTGGCCATTCTTCAATTTCAATTCCGTAAAACTGGTCTATATCAATCCAGATAATATTTTTAATATCACTTTCAAGCTGGCTGTTTTTAACAAGCACTTTAAGGATTTCAATTTCAAGAAGCCTAAGTTCACGGTACGTAATAACAAGAAAATTTCCGCAACCGCAAGCTGGGTCAAGAAATTTTAAGTTAGAAAGTTTTTTATGAAACTCTTTTAATTGTTTTGTGTTATTCTTTACAGATTCAAATTCTTTGTAGAGTTCATCAAGAAATAAAGGTTTAATAACTCAAAGAATATTTTTTTCGGAAGTATAATGAGCGCCAATATTTCTTCTTTCTTCGGGATTCATTACAGATTGAAAGAGTGAACCAAATATAGCAGGAGAAATTTTACTCCAATTAAGTCTGCAGGAATTGAGTAAAAGATTTCTCATCTCACTATCAAAAGATGCATGAGGTAGGACTTCTTCAAATAATTTTCCATTTACAAATGGAAACTCAGCAAGTGTTTCATCAAGATTTTTATAGCGTTCTTCACTCGGGGTGTCTAGAATGTAAAACAAACTAGCTAACTGTGCTGCAAGGTCGCTGCCATCATCTTTAGTTTTTAGTTTAATAAACTCAACAAAAATACCTTTGTTAAAAATATTCGTATCATCAGCAAATAGACAAAAAACCAAACGAACTAAATAAACTTCTAATATGTGCCCTGTGTAACCAATTGCTTTTAGTTTATCGTGTAGTTTACCCATTAGTTCGGCAGCAGCGATGTTAACAGGATCTTCATCCTTTGTAACGCTTTTTTGATAACCAGCAATAAAACTAAAAAGTCTGACGTGTTTAACTAATTCTTTTAATACAAATTCGTGTTTGGTGTTTTCTTCAAGATCGTGTAAAACAAAACGATCAAAATCGCAGGCTAGAATAAATTGAGGCAGTTCTTGTTCGGTAAGCCCGAAAGAATAAGCAATTGCCTGGTTAGTTGCTTTCTCTAAATTCTTACCTTTACTCTTATGTTCGATAAGAATTTTACCTGGCCAAAGTAAATCAATATAACCTTCGCGTCCATCAAGTTTTTTAACAGGTTTTTCAAAAGTAGAAACACGTCTTCTGCTTACTCCAAATATTTCAAAAAATTCATTAAGAAAAGTTTGAGACTCGGCAGACTCTTCTGTAACATCCTCCCAATCTTTGGAGAACTTGACAGCACGTTGTTTTATTTCATTCCAGGATAATGGCATTAAGAATTGATTTATTAACTGATTGCAACTTAACCCAATAAAATGTTTAAGTCAACAAACCCAACTTTTAGAAATTATCAATTATCATTTCTTGTATCTTATCATTCTTGCTAAGTACTTTTCCATTCTTATAATGTTTAGTAGTTACCTTATATTTAGAAATGTACTGATCTGATTCTTCAGGTATAAAAATGCTTTCGATCGATTCATCTATAACAAGTGAGTCCTTTTCCCATTTGAAGTATTCAGAAATTGTATGATCATCATAAGATGAAATAATACTATAGAAATTGATCATTTCTCTTTTTTTATCAGGAACAGGATTAAATAACAACTTATTGTACTTTTTAAACTTGCTAGTTAAGGGTTCGAATAAATAAAGGTAGTATTCACCATTCAAAGCTTGAGTATCGCGTCCATTTCCAACCCGCAATACTAAATCAAGATATCCATCAAAATCGTAGTCAAGAAATATTCCATCATCCGCAAGAATATTGTAGCCATCATCTTTATCAATGGGACTGCCAAGCGCATAAATATATTCAGTGATAGTTTGAATTGTAGAATCATCCTTATTAATAATATCTAAAAATACTTGTGTAGAATCATAAGAATAAACATTTCGAGGATATGCCACTAGAAACTCTTTGTAATGTATCTTTACCGAGTTAACACTAAAGGTTGTATCGTAAAGAACATCACCTATTTTGCGCTTACTGATCGAAGTGTAATTGGAATTATTTTTATCAGGGTTAACAAAATTATCCTTACGCTCTTGTTTCCATTTTTCAAGCTCAGCTTTATCATTCAGTTTGTTGGTGTTGCTAAACTTTATAAAATAATCTGAATATATGATTAAAATGATTATAGGAATAAAAAGAAGTAGAATATAATTATGCTTTAGAAACCATTTTTTAAAAATGAAGAAGAGCGCAACAAGAAATGCAACAGCAACTATTTTAAAGAGTATCATAATAAACTTTACCCAAATACTGGTAGCAACATAAAGTAATAAAAAGTTTAAGTCAACAAACCCCTCCTATTTCCTCCCCTTTAGCTAAAGGGGAGGATTAAGGTGGGGTTAAATATTAAATTGAAAAAGAGCAACTACATCCAAAACAAAATGCGCAATAACCAACGGCCAAATATTTTTATATTTTATAAAGATAAGGCCAAACACCAAACCCATTGGTATTATTTGTAATGCGGCTGCAGGTCCCTGGTATAGGTGATAAAGCAACCTAATAAGAACACTTACATTTAATGCATAAAAACTAGTTCTTCGTTCTGTTACTGCAGGAATTACATATCCTACTACAATTATTTCTTCGAAGAATCCATTTGAAGCGGAAAATAATATAATGGGAATCAAAGATAATTTACTTGCAGTAAGATTAGAGGTTTGATAAAATAGTGTGGAATTATTCCATGTTGCGATTATAAAAAACAAATAATAGAACACATAATATGATAGTATTAGTAAAATACTTATTACCAATAATATTACTAATTTAAAATTATTTAAAAGAGTAATGCTACTATCTCTGGCATTTAAAAAAGAAAATATCATTCCCAACATTAGAACTTGATATATGATATTCGATACTAATGCTACATCACTATTTGAATACTGATAACTGGTGCCGGACAAATAATAATTTAAAAAGATAATTGCAGACACAATTATCGAATATCCGAATGCAATTGAAATCACAATAAAAAATTCAGCTTTAGGCGAAAGTGTTTTTATATAGTTCGGAAGCATTACAAACTACATTCTATTTTTTGTTTAAAGTGTTTTATAATTATATAATGTACAAATAATTTTATATTTGAGATGGAATCATTCCCCATACATAAAGGGATAGTTACAGTAAGATTTCAAAGTATTCCCAACAAATCATAAACAACATAAAGCAATAAAAAGTCTAAGTCAACAAACCCCACCTATTTCCTCCCCTTTAGCTAAAGAGGAGGATTAAGGAGGGGTTAAGTTTTTAATTCTTCTATCTTATCTTCTATCTTTTTAAACGCCATATTTGCATTACCCATTAACTCATCATTAGTAATTCTTACAAAAGTTATGTAAAAATTTTCAAGATACTTTTGTCTTTCTTCATCATAAGCTTTTTGGTCTAGATTATCGTGAACATTACCATCAAGCTCTATGGCCAATTTAATTCCCGGCGAGTAAAAATCAATAACGAACTGATCAACCGAATATTGCCTGAGAAACCTTACACCAAGCTGCTTTTTTCTTAAATGAATCCACATAATATTTTCGCAATATGTCATTTCATTTCTAAGAACTCTTCTTTTTTCTTTTTCAGTTT
>Ga0138256_10000966_pt1 | contig 30802 bp, 32 predicted proteins | sample KNB2016incub_MG_FD_105486 | JGI IMG/M metagenome (GOLD analysis project Ga0138256, IMG submission 105486) | Active sludge microbial communities from wastewater in Klosterneuburg, Austria - KNB2014incub_MG | ecosystem: Engineered > WWTP > Activated sludge > Unclassified | place: Austria... | reverse complement strand
TGTGTGTAATGAGTCTCCTTGCATCTGGTTAATCGCGTACATGAATACAAAATACATAATAAATACATTTACTCAAGTATAGACCATATCCGATGAATTATCCAGTGCTAATTATAGATAAAAAAACATAATCATAAAAAAATGACACCCTATAGAGTGTCATTTCTGAATCTGCATCACATGAAAGGTCGTATAAAGCACCCCACCCACTAAATCGAAATCATCGGGGTATTTTGCTAAGATTAAATCTTTATACCCTTGTTCTTCAAAGGGTTCCACAACTTCTTTAACTTTAACAAACCCCGCTTTCAAATAACTTTTTTGGGCACGTACATTAAAATGCGAAACTTTTAGCTGCATGGTATCGATGGGAAAGGTTTCAAAGACATAGGCTAAAAACCGTTCAAGTAGCATTGTCCCATAACCTTCACTCATGTGGTTAGGATCTACGGCGATGCCAAGCTCCGCGCGGCGCGCCAACCAGTGAATGTTTTTGAGCGTGATAAATCCAATTGGGTCCGCCTCTAAAAACAAACCATACACTTTGCGTGTAATCAACTTTTGTTTTGAAAAATACCATGCATCATATTCGGCCTTTTGCCGAAATGAAAAGTTGTATTGTAAAAATCTAGGATCGTCATGGCTGCCCCATTTTGAAAAGCCATACGCATCGACCCTTTTGAGTTTTTTAAAAACTAAATCCAATTAAGCCACCTCGCTGAGGACAGGTTTCCATTGTTTATCTCATCTGTGATGTGTTGGCAAACTTCGTAAATTTACCCAGCCATGCCAGGTAGATTTTACCGGTTTCACCATTTCTTTGTTTCGCGATGATGATTTCACCAATACCTTTATGCTTTTCATCCACCGTATCTGGGTTGTAATACTCATCACGGTAGAGGAACATAACAAGGTCAGCATCTTGTTCAATAGCGCCGGATTCACGAAGGTCTGATAAAATAGGCCGGTGATCGGCTCTTAGTTCTGAGGCTCTGGATAACTGTGACAATGCCACCACAGGGCAGTTCATTTCACGCGCGATACTCTTAAGCGATCTTGAGATCGTCGAAATCTCTTGTTGTCTATTTTCTTGTTTGCCGCCGCCAGACATAAGCTGCAAGTAGTCGATCATAATAAGGTCAAGGCCTTGATTCATCTTGAGTCTACGGCATTTTGATCGAATTTCTGCAACGGTGATCCCTGGCGTATCGTCGATAAAGATCTTAGATTCACCCAGTTGTGCACTACTTCTTGCTAGCTTGAACCAATCGTCATCTTCGATTTGACCCGTTCTAATATCGCTGATTGCCACGAGAGACTGGGCGCTCAAAAGACGCTGCACCAATTGGTCAGCAGCCATCTCCAAACTAAATATGGCGACGCTTTTCTTTTCTTTAACCGCTGCATGCTGGCAAAGATTCAGTGCAAATGCGGTTTTACCCATTGAAGGACGCGCTGCGATTAAGATAAGGTCTGAGCGCTGAAGGCCATTTGTTAAGGCATCTAAGGCATCAAATCCAGATGGAATCCCGGTTAATGCCGTTGGATCCTCATGCAATTGCACGATTTTTTCATAAGCCACTTGAAGGATGTCAGAAATAATCTGAAACCCTTTTTTGTCCCTATTTTGTGAAATTTCAAAGATGCTGGATTCCGCTTCTTCGATGAGCTGTTCCGCATCGTGTGAAGCATAGCCTTTTTCAACGATATCTGTAGAGGCTTTTATCAGCCTTCTAAGCATAAATTTTTCATGGACGATTTTTGCGTGATTAGAGACGTTATGAATCAAAGTACCAACGTCAGATAGCTCGGATAAATACTCGAAGCCCCCAATGACTTGCAACAATTGATTTTTCGATAGTTCATCCGAAACGGTAATCATATCCACCGTTTTACCTTCAGAGAACAGATTTTTGATGGTTCTGAAAATCTCTTTGTGTGATTCATGATAAAATTCTTCATCAAAACTGATGACATCAAGTACATCGCCAATTAAGTCGCTATCGAGAAGCAGTGAACCGAGGACGCTTTGCTCTGCATTAATATCATGGGGCATCGTTTTTAAATTCATTGACTAAGGGCTCCTTCACGATCATTTGGTTCTATTATACACGAAAGATCGCGCATAAACTATGGGATTAGTTTACCAATTTTAAAAGCTCTAAGTTTAAGGTATGCAATTTTACCCTTCTTTAATTTATAGGCGACGGTTGCCGTCTTAATATGGCTGATGGCTGTATCAATTGCTTTTAACACCATCTCCTGGGACACATTTTCCTTGCGATCGTATAGGACTTTGAGCCAAAGATTGACCTCTGTTTTTGGGAATGCAAATCGGGTAAAGACCGCTTCAGGTTCTGCGCTTAAATCATCCCTTGATTCCGCTGTCAAATACGCGAGATAATAAAGGATGCGTACAGCATAGGCGTGTGAGGCACGTCTTTTTAAATAAGTGATTGGCCGTCTGAATAACAAGACCCCCAGTACAAGTAAAGCGATGAGGCTCACAAGGACTGTCACTGTAAGGATGCGACGTGTTGATGTACCCTTTACATTTTGAGGCCCTAATGTGCCTGGCCCACCTTCTTCATCTGGGAATAATACGTCGCGATCTAATGGCGTCTTTGTCGTCTCTGGTGTCTCACCATTTGGAAGTGACGTTTCTGGTGCTTCAGCAGCCAGTAGCTCTTCAAGTGTAGGCGTTTTGGCATCGGTATCGGCGCCACTATAAATCGGTGTGCTTTCGAAAACAACCCAACCATAGCCCTCTAGATAAACTTCTGCCCATGCATGGGCATCGCGTTCTGTTACTTTTGAATAGTCGCCTTCTGGATCCACCTCGTTTGGGTCGACTCTAAAGCCTTCAACATAGCGTGAAGGGATGCCATTAATACGTGCAAGAATTGCCAGTGTTGATGCGAAATACGTACAATAGCCAATTCTAGACTCAAAGAGAAATTCCGAAACAAAGTCACGTCGGTCAAAGTTGCTGAGTGGCGTTAAACTGTACGTATAATTGCGTGATAAAAAATCCGTTATGACGACCATTTTATCATAATCAGGACCTCTCAATCCACCTACGGTCAATGCAAGATCATAGGTACGCGGCTCGATGCGATCTGTAAGCTGTAAATAGTCAACTTCTGGTGCTTTGTAAAAATCACGCCCCGTCGCACGGAACGTATAATCTGAGAGATAAGTTACGATTGAACCCGCTTTATAAAAGGCTTCATTTTCACTTGAGGTGTAAACTTTTTTGCTACCAAGATCCGATTCAAACAACCCCATAGGCGTAAAAAGTGTCACGGTCTCTGTCACTTTTTTGTTAATGCGAACCGCGCCACTTATTAAATCATAATTGCCTGATTTGAGGAGTTCGACATTGCTTGGGTCACTGAGATAATAGGTGTAGTCATTTTTAAATACCGTACTGCTGTTCGACCATTTCAGGCCATCGTACTTATCTTTAATCGATGTTTTCAGGTAGACGGCTTTCGTGAGCTTTTGATCAAATTTCACCCAGAAAATCGGGTCTACTAAATTGAGAGGTCCCACTGGTCCACCTAAAATTCCCGAATTGCCTCTAAACGCCGTTTCACTAAGTGCATACATTTTAAGGGCATTGTCTGAATACCCACTGCGCGCACCCCATATATTGGGGGTCAATTTATCTAAGGCGTCGTTGACTTGTTTAATTGGAAACACAAGTGTTACAGCACCCGATATTATAATGACGATCAATCCCGTCATAAGACTCGTTACCATGAGTTTACGGGCAGGGTAATACGAATTGTTGTAATCAGGATGCACCTTCAACAATTTCTCGTGATGGTCCATGATAAAAAACGCACAGGCGCCGCCAAAATAAAGGCTACTGATGATCCATGGTAAATCGATAAACTGGTACCAGAGCCACACATAAAAAATAATAGGCAGTAATAAACCCATTTTGAAAAATTTCACGTCAAAAACAACCCCGAGAATCATCGCCATCAATAGGGCAATAACAATCAAAAGCATTAATTCGTATTTTTTGTTCTGTGGTATGACTTTGCCATGAATCACCTGTTGATCAATGCGCTCGTTAACGACCCATTTGCCGAAAGTGATGGCTTTTTCATACCCTAAAAAGTCTCTAAGTGTATGCACAAACGTGACGTTATGCCTTTTTAGCGCCTGGGATTCACCTTCAGTTGGGCTTAAAACCTGTGTCCCATCTTGAAGCACTAAATCCTGGTTGCTTTGATCCATATAGGCTGTTAGCCCATAGTCCAAGGCGTAGATGAGTAGCACCGTCATCAAAGAGAGGGCCACAAGTTTGATAAATAAAGCAATGTGCCTTTTAATCGCATAAATGCCATAATACGCCGTTAAGGTGATTGCACCAAAGACAAAAAAATCTAACTCAAGTTCGATAAAATGGTTGATCGTTAGGATCAAGGCTAAAAAAATGAAATAGCCCGTGAGCCATTTGGCACGTGAGGATTTCCATCTGTTGTTAGTGTCCATAAGTCACGTCCATGATCTGATCGATATAGTGGCATCGTATTGACTGGTTGTAATCCGTCGCAAGAAGTTCTCTCATTTCAATGGCTTTAGGGGTAAATGTAAAGAGTTCTATCGCGTGGCCGCTTGTTTGGAGTATCTCTATAAGCGATTTTGTCACGGATTGTGTGATCAGAATAAGTGTGTTTTGAACGCCGCTTTGTTCAAGGATGGCTTGCCGATTGACGTAATTTTCAAATGCCACATCGCAGTTTGCCTCAAAGCTTGTAAACGCGTCTAAAAATGTTTGGAAATCCATGGGGACATTGCCCTCTAAAACGGTTCCGAAACCGTTGTTCAACATGACTTTTGTCTGAATGGCATCGTCAAGCATTACCTTAATCAATGACACACAGAAAGAAACCATGTGCTCTTCTTCGTCAAGATTGATCATAGGCGCTTTGCTCCCATTCACCAAGATCACGCATTTCGTGCTCACCGTTTGTTCAAATTCTTTTGTTTGAAGGTCTTCTTTTTTTGCACTGAGCTTCCAATGGATGTTTTTAAGTTGATCGCCTTGCACATAAGGTCTAATATTAACGAGGTTCGTTCGATCTTCAAGGGTGCGCACATTGGATTTCAGCGTCCCGTAAAAATCTTGTGACTGAAGGAATTTTTCTTTCAGTGGCACCACTTTGGGATAAACGGTGATATCAATTTCTTTGTTAAAATCGATGACGCGTTTGTTTAACATCAGCGGGTCGTAGATCTGAACTTTAACTTGTCCCAGTTTATAATAACCGCGGTTCTTGCATACGATGTCTTTTGAAAAATTGATTTTGTCAAAATTTCCAAAGTACGCAATCTCTTTCAGACTCGATTCCGTATTCATGCGTTTGTCGAGTTTAAACTCGATGATGGCATGCATAATCGGCACAATGCTTGTATTTGAAATCTTATAATCGATATTAATCGCATCACCCGAATGAACGATGTTGTTGCTTGCGTAATAAAGAATATAAAGATTGCGCGCGTTGTGTCTCAGTATAAGGGCCATGCTTAACCATATGATCAGTGTCGTAAAAAGGAAATAATAGAGCGTCTTTCCTCCTGAGAGTATGGCCACCATGAGCAGAAAGGCGATTAATAAATAAAGTGTGCGCTTAAAGCCTTTGGTCATAAGCACTTCCTCCTGTTCCTAAACGTTATCGAATCACTTTTGGCACTTCCACTGAATTGACTATTTCCTGTAGCAATAGCTTTAGACCAACGCCGCGATAAAGTGCTTCGCCTTTTAAGATCAATCGGTGTCCAATCACGGATTCAAAGAGGCCGCTCACGTCAGAAGCGATGACAAAGTTTCTGCCATCCAGATACGCTTTCGCTTTTGCACCATTGAACAGATGCACAGAAGCTCTTGGACTTGCACCCAGTTTTACTGAAGCGTGTTCGCGCGTCGCTTTTGTGAGTTTGACAATATAATTTTTAAGTGCCGGATCGACATAGACTTTCTCCATATCTTTCATGGCTGCTTCAAGGGCTTCACGGCTGACAACGGGTTTAATTGCTTCAGGGGTCTCCTTTAAAGTGAGTATGTCAATTTCTTCGCTTGTCGTTGGATAACCCAGCGAAATGCGCATCATAAAGCGGTCTAGCTGTGCTTCTGGAAGCGGGAATGTGCCTTGTAATTCAATAGGATTTTCAGTTGCAATCACAAGAAATGGCTTCTCCAATAGACACGTCTTGCCATCTATTGTCACTTGAGATTCCTCCATGGCTTCTAATAAGCTGGATTGTGTTTTAGGTGATGTCCGGTTAATTTCATCGGCCAATAAGACATTCGTAAAGATTGGACCTTCATGAAAAACAAATTGTTGCTGTTCTTTTGAATAAATCGACACCCCAATGAGGTCAGAAGGCATAAGATCTGGGGTGAATTGAATTCTTCGGTAGGTACAGTCCAAGGCGCTTGCAAATGCTTTTGCTAAAGTCGTCTTGCCCAGGCCTGGTAGGTCTTCTATAAGCACATGGCCACCAGAGAGCATTGCAATCATGATGCTGTCTATTGCGTGATCTTTCCCGACGAGCGTTTTCTTGATTTCGTTTCTAATTGATTGTAACATACGCCACCTCGTAATCTGATTTTTCTGACAATTCGAATTATAAAATAAGAAGATCCTAAGATCTTCCTATTTTTTATGTCGATTCCCTGTTGTCTATTTAAATATACCCCATTTTTGACAAAATGTTCTTTAAGATTTATTTATATTTACACAAAACACGGCGCCTTCTATTACGTTTTTGACGTAATCGTTTAACCTTCAATGACATGTACTTTGATTTGCGCAGTAACTTTTGGATACACTTTAATCGTCACATTGGTTGTACCAAGGGTCCGGATAGGTTGATCCAGTGCAATTTTCTTCTTGTCTATATCGAAGTTGTGTTTTTCTTTGATGAGGTCTGCAACGTCTTTGTTCGTAATGGAGCCAAATAATCTGCCACCCTCACCTGCTTTTGTTTTGATCGTAATTTCTAGCTTACTGATGGTTTCTGCAAGCTGTTTCGCCGCTTCAAGTTCTTCCTCTGCGCGCTTAACTTTTGATGCGTTTTGATGTTCCAACAATTTTACATTGCCATCTGTTGCTTCTTTGGCCAAACCTCTTGGAATGAGGTAATTTCTAGCATGTCCATCGCTTGCGTTAATGACATCGCCTTTTTTGCCGGTTCCTTTAATGTCTTGTAATAAGATTACTTTCATTTTGTTGCCCCTTCCTTAAAATATTGGTCAATGCTTTCAATGAGTCTGACTTTAATTGCTTCAATATTGGCGTCTTTGAACTGTGCACCTGCAATTTCAAGATGTCCACCGCCGCCCAACATTTCTAAAATAACCTGTACATTGATATCGCCAAGTGAACGTCCCGATATGAATACGGTTCCATCCATTTTTTTGGCGATTACAAAAGAGGTGTTGATGCCTTTAATATCCAATAAATCGTCTGCTGCCTGCGCTGCAATGAGCTGGATGCTTTCACTTTGAATATCAGACGTAGAGATTGCGATGGCCTCTGTATAGCGTATGGCGGTGCCTACAATAGCGGCCTTATCAATAAACGTTTGAAGATCATCTTGAAACAACTGCCTAACCCGCGTGGTGTCCGCACCTTGTCTTCTCAGATAAGCAGCGGCATCAAACGTTCTGACACCTGTTTTGATTGAAAAATTCTTTGTATCCACCGTAATGCCTGCGAGCAGCGCATCGGCTTCTTCTTTTTCAATGCGTGGTTTGTTCTCCATGTATTGAAAGATTTCAGCAACAAGTTCCGAAGTGCTCGATGCATAGGGTTCCATGTATTTAAGGACCGCTTTATCAATAAATTCAGTGCTTCTTCTATGGTGATCAATTAAGACGATACGTTCGTTGTCTTTTATGAGTTCAGGACATTCCGTTAAGCTTGGTTTATGCGTATCCACCACGACGATTAAGGTGTTATCGTCCACTTCTTCTAGGGCTTCAGCAGAATTGATGAATTGATAGATTTCCTTGTCTTTGATGGTCGCATAGAGTGTTTGAATTCCCTCCGTCACTTCATTAAGCACAATAAACGCTTCTTTTCCGCGGTTGATGACACATCTGTATACCCCAAGTGCCGAACCTAAGGAGTCCATATCGGGCGACTTATGCCCCATGATAATGACTTTTGAACTCTCATCGATCAGGGCTCTGAAACCATGGGCGATGACCCTTGCTTTAACACGGTTACGCTTTTCGACGGCTTTTGTTTTACCGCCGTAAAATTCAAAGGTGTTCTTTTTGCGAATGACAACTTGATCGCCACCGCGCCCAAGCGCAAGTTCTAAACACGCATAGGCATCTTCTTCAAGCGCAATGGGTGTTTTGCCATTGACACCAATACCAACGCTTAGCGTTACTGGAATCTTGTTGCCAACATCTATTTCTCTAATTTCATCTAGGATTGAAAACCGTTTGGCTTCCAGATTAACCAGGTATTTCGACTCAAATAAGACGATGTATTTGTCATGAGAATAGCGTTTCACCATGGCGTTCATGCGTGACGCCCATAAATTAATGCGTTTTTCAATCTCAGATGTGACAAATGGAATCTTATCTTCCTTTGTTTCATTCATAACATCTTCGAAGTTATCGACATTTATAAGGGCAAAAACTGGCTTTTCTTCTTCAACTTTCATTTTGAGCTGGGTGACCTCAGTTGTATCAAACCAATAAAGCATGATGATGCTATTTTGTGGTGTGTCATCTTCAAGATTGACCCTATTCGCAAAGACGCTGTACGTTCTGTCACCAATTTTTATACCCTCTTGTTGTTCACCGCTTTCGAATGGATCTAGTGACAATGCAGGAATCAGTGTCGTTATGCTTTTACCGACGACGCTTTTTTCAGAAACCATTTCTTTGAACTTTGAATTATACCAGTTGATTTTTCCGTCAATGTCGATGACGACTAAAGGCACTGGCAGGTTAAAAACGGCATAACGCGCCGCACTGTCAATGTTGGTGGACAATGCTTCAACGTATTTGCGCCACTTTCTTGATTTGTTGCGATCTGATAACCAATTGTAAACGATCAAGCCTACAAACGCCAAAAGACCCAATAATCCCAGTAAAGTATTGTAATAGCCTAAGCCGATTACGAGCACCGCTATGACCACTAAATACAAGTTCATTGTCTCCTTAAGTGGATTCCCCATCTTGTTACTCCCCATTTGTTAACCCCATGATTTCTTTCTATATGTGATGCATTTTCAGCCTAAGTGCCATTTTGCTTTTTTTCAAATTTCCGGATGTCCATCAGAACATCGAAGAAGCCTAAAAAGGCAATATACTGGATCATACCAAGGAAAGTCAGCAACACGATTAAGACAATCCCGCTTGCTTTACCTGTTCTTTTTTTCATCCAATAGTAGATGAGCGACATCCCTTGAATAGAGAAGATTGCTGCAAATAAATAGGCTAGATTAGCCGAAATAAGCTGTGTATCAATTAATTTAAAATTCCCAAGTACAATAGCTAACAACATCATGCCAAGACTGCCATATGCCAAATGCTTTGGGTATCTAAATTGATCAAAGGGCCCTAGTGGCACGCGATCAATGTTCAATCTTTTTAATATTTGGTGTGAAAACACTAAATTTGCTGCTGAATAAACCATTGCCATCACCATCATAATAGCTGGCATAACAAGCTTCATGAGGAAGAGCATATCATCTAAGAGCTTTTGTGCCTCAACCAGTGATGCATCCGTATTGACGCCTAAGTTTTCCACCGCAGACGTTAATCCCGTTTGAAGTTCCATAGACATCTTAAAGCTCTCTTCAATCGTTTGAATCAAGGTAACGCCTGTGGTAAATTCGATCATTGAAAAAATGATCAAGAATCCGACGGCTGCACTTATACTACCCACTAGCAAAGTGACCAAATTTTTATTTTTATATTTCATCGAAATTCCCATAGGAACGCCTACGAGTAATGCCATACCGCCCAAAGCGATGCTGCTTATGAATGTAACTACCATACCCGCTAAAATCATAGCAACAACTGCCGATGCAATGGCGTAAAGTGGTTTATTTTTCATGGTGAGAACGATGACAGGTATGGGTAAAAACATAGCCATGATGCTGCCTAAAACGGGTATATAAAACGACGCGATAATCAATACCGCAATAAGCGCCGCAAACAACCCTGCTTCTGTAATTTCTCTAGTTCTGCTCAAAACGATAGACCTCCGCAATTATTCTCATCACTATTGATTATACACTATTTGGCACACTTTTTAATCATTTGAGTCAAAAAAATTAAACGCTGCCCAGTTAGGCAGCGTCTTATTTAGTCGTTCACAAATGGTAAGAGCGCGATAATTCTAGCTCTTTTTACTGCACTTGTAACCATTCTCTGGTGCTTCGCGCAAGTACCTGTTACTCTTCTTGGCAATATTTTGCCTCTTTCAGTTAGATACTTTTGGAGTTTCTTTGTATCTTTATAATCGATAGATTCTACTTTATCTTGACAGAAAGCACAACCTTTTCTTTTTCTACGTCTTTTAATCATTAGTTTTCCCTCCTTCTTTAGAATGGAACGTCATCGTCGTCTTCAATGGACTGAAACTCTTCAAAATTTCCTGCTCCAAAGCTAAAATCATCACTCTTACCGCCTGATGCTGGTGTTTTTTCTCCCCATTCGAGGAATTCAACTCGGTTTGCAAGAACTTCAGTGGTATACCGAGTCTCGCCAGTAGTTGCTTTATATGAGCTCGTTTGAATCGAGCCTTGTATTGCAACGAGTTTTCCTTTTGCCAAATATTGAGAGCAATTTTCAGCCTGTTTGCCCCATACAACAATTCTTATAAAATCTGCTGTTGGTTTTCCTTGGCTTTCAAATTCTTGTTTTTTTTCTCGAGTCAACCCTTTGTCGATCGCCATCGTAAAATTGGCTACTGCCATCCCGCTTCCGGGAACAAATCTGAGTTCTGGGTCTCTTACCAAACGACCGATTAATACTACATTATTCATTAATGAGCCCCCATAGTCAATTATTTGTCTTCTAAATTGATGACGATATAACGGATAACGTCGTCAGAAATTTTAAAATTTCTTTCGAGTTCTAGTGGAAGCGTTGGGTTTGCTTTAAATGTAACCAAAACGTAGTAGCCATCTCTGATCTTTTCAATCTCGTATGCTAATTTTCTGTTACCCCATTCTTCTACTTTTTCTATTTCGCCATCAGCAGATATGATTGCTTTGAATTTTTCAATCGCTGCAATTCTTTTATCTTCTTCTAATGATGGTCTTAAAATAAAAATAGATTCGTATTTTCTCATCTTTTACACCTCCCTGTGGACATAATGGCCCTGTGGATTAAGGGCAGAGAAGTAGCGACACCATTGTCGCACTTACAACATTAGAATTATATCACTAGTCATTTAACATGACAAGCCTTTTTTTATTTTGGTATCTTCTCACCATTTCGAACAATTTCTTTAATGCGCTTTTCAATTTTCACGCGGGGAATCCATATTTCCTTTTCACACTTGTCGCATTTGATGATAAAATCCATGCCAACGCGCATGATGACAAACGTATTGCTGCCGCATGGATGTGGTTTCTTCGTTGTAATGCGATCTCCAATTTCAAGTTTTAATGGCATAATCACGCCCCCCAGCTCATAGTCACAACCTTCTGGCCGCCATCATGGATAACGACCTCATAGAGTTGCACCCCTGTCTTATCTTCATTTTCAAGCTCTTTTAAAATAGCAGTTAAATCTTCAATCTCAAATTTAAGTGATAGACCACAGCTGGCGCTGACTTCTCTTGGCGTTGGAATAAGTTCGATTGCATGTTTATGCAATAACAACCGTTCAAAATGAATGGCCTGATGGGTTGAACTGAATGCGATGATCATAAAGGTTGTATACATTTTGATGGTTCCTTTCCTTACTATAATGTGATGGTATTGTTCGCGTCAGCCATCATTTCAACAATCGCATACATGTTGGAAATGGTACCCACTTGTAACATCTCTTTCAAATGGTAATAGTCCAAACACGTGCCACAGCTGTGAATTTCGGTCCCCATCTCTGTGAGTTTTTTAAGGTATTCAATAATCTGCGGTTGCGAGGTTGGTATAAAGACACCTGAATTGAGGAAAATAATGGCTTTCGGATAAGGTTCATATTCAGATAGTGCATAAAAATAACTCTTTATAAGCACCTCGCCGAGTTCCCGTGTGCCATCACCCAAGACATCCTTACCGACAACGATGACGAGGTTGGCTAAATCTGGCCTCTTTTGGACCATATCTTCAACAGATTGTGCGTATGCCCCTTTAAAAATACTAATTTCATAATTGCCTTCAGCTTCTGTTACGCTAAAATGCAATTTCAAACTCTTAGCAAGTTTAGAAACATTGTCCTTGGCCACTGCATTATCCACCATAGTGATGATGTTACCTTCTTTTATGCCTTCTAATGCTTTTTTAGTTTCTATAACGGGTTTGGGACAGATTAAACCACGTGCGTCAATTTTAACTTCCATTTTTAAGGCTCCTTTAACGAAATTAGGCTTTTAACAGGATATGGTTAAAGACATATTGTAAGATATTATATTTTTGAAAATAGATGGCAAATTTAGAGGCTTCAACAGCCATGAGTGTTTCACCGGCCCAATTAAAAGTACGCAGATACGTTAACATTGCCATGATGAAATAAACGCTGACGATGCCAATGATTGAACCGAGTGCAAGACCGCCGCTCTTGTTGAGCTGTTTGATCAGTGGCAGTTTAGATACCAAGTTGCCAATCACTTGAGCGACACTGAATAGAGAAAGCAATATCAATATTAATAGAAGGAAACCGAGCCCATACAGAATCATTTGACTCATATGAACGGCCGCTTCATCCACAAATCCGGTGGTGGATTGGATCATTTTTTCAGCAAGCCCCATCCTGATTTTTTCTTCAAATGCCATTGGGAGTTTAAGTGTTTCAATAGCACCTTCCATCTGTGTGGCACCCAATACTCGAGGTGATGTTTGATCGTATTTAAGCATCTCAAAAAGATAGTTGCGCACATGTTCTCTTACTTTTTCTGTTGGATCTCCAAAAATAGAAAGGAGTGTATTCGTGAATTTCACGTAAAATAGCCGTGCCACAAAAATGGAAGCAATCCATTTAACAAACTCAATCGCGGCGACAATAAACCCTTTTTTCCATCCAAAGTACATGCTACCAAGTAAAATAATTAACACAGCAATATCCGTCCAGTTCATTCGTGATGCCCTCCGGTTACTTTAATGTATAAATATCCAAACGATTGATATACTCTATGGCAAAACTCTTATCATCGATCAAGTGTACATCCATTATTTTTTCAGTGCCCACATAGCTTTCAACCACTTTTCCTGCCATGTTGACGATGGCGACGCGCTCTTGGTTATATGCGACTAAATTTTCACCAAATGTCTTAATGCCCTCAATGGGTGTCATTGGTGGCTCAAACGTATTGAGTATTTCACCTTCACCGCTCAATTGAACGAATCTATCTGCTTTTACATCAATGGGTACGGTGCCCACTTCTGGCTGCATAAGATATAACCAAGACTGAGCTTCAAGGATGAAGCTGCTGATGGTTTGTTCAGAAGCAAATGCGTTTTCAAGTTTACCGTCAAATCCGTAATATAAAATACCCGTATCCACCAATATGGCGATATGGTTTTTAAATAATTTCATGTCATAAGCGATTTCACCTGAGATATTGCTACCACTTATGATACTGCCGCCAAACGATGCCAATACGAGTTTTGAATTAAACGCTTTCCGGCTTAAGTCTAACAGCACAACTGCGATATTTTGTTTGTCAATATCCATTTCATAGTCGATGATGACCCCTTTCGGAAGCATCGTACTACTGACGGTTTTTAACTTTTTGTCTAGTAAAACCAGTGCATGATCTGTTTTTAATACCGAAAAGTAAGTATCATCAAAACATTTAATGGATTCAATGGCACCAAGAGCAAAGCGTTTTTCAATAATCTCACCCTTTTTATTGATGACAAATATATCACCTGCTTTTTTTTCAGCTAGGACAAAAAAGTCTGAACCGGCTGCAACACTGACATTTTGTGACGCCACATCTTTTTCCCATAGAATTAAACCTTCTTTGGAAATATATTGAACCGATGTTCTGCCCACAATTAAAAACGCATCTTCTATAGTAAAAATTTGCGCTCGAAATTCGAAATCATTATTAAGATTGAAAAATATTTGGTTAGACCTTTTATAGTTTTCATCCACGAGCTTTGATGCTTGAGAGATAATGTTTTCAAATTGCATGACAAACAAAATGCTAAGCAACAAAACTAGCCAGGATAAACCATGCCCTTTCTTCATAAAACCTCACTTTATGATTCGATCTCTGGTGATTCAAAATCACGCTTTTGTTTCGGCGGTTTTTCTCCAAAATAGAGATAAAAGTATGTCTTGATTCGGCCATTATATAGTTTTCTATTTTTTGTTGAACGAATACCAAAAGCTTTCTCAAAGTCTTCATAAGATGTGATAATGTATTTTGACCACGTTTTATACGGCGCAAACAAATCACCCATGAGCTGGTAAAGTTTTTTAACTTCCTGAAGTTCATTTAACCTTTCACCGTAAGGTGGGTTGCAGATGATATACCCATACTGATATTTCGTGCTGAAGTCTTTTACATCGCGCACTTGAAAATGAACGATGTCTGAAACACCTGCAAGCTCGGCATTCTTTTGAGCAATTGAAATCGATCGCTTATCAATATCATAACCTTCAAGTTTTATGTCCAAGTCTTCTTTTATCATTTCATGTGCCTGAGTACGGACAGTCTCCCATACTTGAGGTTCAATAAGACGCCATTTTTCCGCATCAAAGCTTCGATTCAAACCAGGTGCAATATTCTTTGCGAGCAATGCGGCTTCAATCACGATGGTCCCTGAACCGCAAAATGGATCGATTAAGTGTATTTTAGATTGCCATTTGCTGACAAGTAAAAGGCCAGCAGCCAAAGTTTCCTTAAGTGGTGCTTCATTGCCTTGCTCTCTATAACCGCGTTTGTGAAGCCCTGTGCCAGATGTATCGATACTTACCGTAACTTCATCTTTTAAGATACCCACCAAGATGCTAACCGTTTCAGCAGTTTCTTTGAACCATTCTACTTTGTAAACACCCGTCAATCGCTTTACGATGGCGCGTTTACAGATGCTCTGTATGTCAGACAAACTAAATAATGCTGATTTGACTGATTTTGCATTGACAGGGAAAGTCGCATCTTCAGGCAAATAAACTTCCCAAGGAAGTGCTGTCACTTGATCAAATAACTGCTCGAACGAAGTCGCCTTAAATTGGCCCACCATAATAAAAACGCGTTCAGCCGTTCGAAGCCAAAGATTTGCTTTAGCGATGCCCATCTCGTCTGCATCAAATAAAACACGTCCATTTTCAACGACGACATTTTCAAAGCCAAGGTCTTTAATCTCTTGACCGACAATTGCTTCCATTCCAAATACTGCCGTTGCAATACAACGAAAATTCATAATTCACCATCCATATTTATTAGGTCAGTTGTTTCACCCTATAGCGTCACATTTATATTCCATTATAACACAAAAGGAGGCGAAATCGCCCCCTAATCGTTTTAGCTCTGCATTTTTAAAAATAGTTTTCGATGATGTTTTGTAGTTTCTCATCGCTCAGTGGCTTTGGATAATACGCATCAAAACCATAATCTCTAAGAAACTCACGTTCGTTGTCTACAAGTTTGTTTGAAATAGCAATAATAGGCGTTCTTGTCTTGCGTCGACGCTCAATTTCATCAAACACTTTAAACCCATCACAAGCTTCAATTAACACGTTAATGATGGTCAAATCCGGTTCAATGGTAAAATACTGGTCAATGGCTTCATTGCCTGTGTGGGCAAAATAAACATCATAATGCTTAAAAAGATCCAGTGACAACATCGGTTTTTCAAAATCTGCAATAAGTAGTTTCTTCTTATGTTGATAGATTTTTACTGAATCATCACGATGTGGAATCACTTTATCGTAGTTCAAAGTGACGTCCATATAAAAAGTATCATCCAAGCCAGTTGACATTTCAAGGGTTCCGTTTAAATCGTTTATCATTTGTTTCGCTTGGTGCAAGCCCAAACCGAGTGAATACTCCTCAAGGCTTTCAAACTGATTGTTTAAATCAACATCAAAATATGTCAAGAACTTTTGACGGCTTTGAACATGCAGACGCGTTTGAAGCGATAACTTCAACAAGACTTTTGAATACGTTTGTGAGATATCAGACACTTTTACATCAATGAACGCACGATTTGAAATGTATTGTGCGAACTCAAGTAAATAAGCGATCAGCAATTTAAATCGAAACGCATCCCCCATCACTATTTCCGGCAGTGATTCAGCCATTACAAGATTATAATCAGACTGCTTTTGTAGCAAATTGGGTAAAACAACTTGTGCCAAAGTCTCTTCAATAAGTTTGCGTATGATGAAAGGTTCTCTTTTCCCAGTAATATCTCCTTTTTCATGTTTTGAAAACAGCAACACTTTATTAAATGTTTCATAAAGCACTTCCGAATTCAGCTTCATAATGTTGAGGTATTCTTTTTTGAGCACATCGTCATCACTTTCGCTGTGTACTTGAAAAAATCCATTAAAAGATCTAAGCGGCACGCGCATGGCTTTAGAATAATTTTGCATCAATTGAATCCAATTTTCATGCTTGCGCCAGTTTGTCTCAAGTTTTGCTTCTAATGCTTCTATTTTTCCAATCAAATCGCCTTCGGAACGCGTTGTATGGTCCGTTTGGTATTGTATTTCTAGGACGCCTTGAAATTTTTCATCTCTAATAATTGGAATAAAATGCACGGAGGTGCCATTTATAATGATGTCTGTTTGCTTCAGTGTCGTTGCACACGCTTGCATCAAACAGCCAGGACAAACGTCATCATAACCGAAAAACGCTTGATAGCACTTGTCGTCTAAGAGTTCATAATACGTATCAGAACTATGGGTATTTGCCCAAAGTACTTTGTATTCCGCGTTTACAATGAATGCAGGTGACTGGATGTCATTTAGACAATCCTGAATGCCATATTGATTGCCAACACACTTCAATCTGATACGTTCATTTTCAAGATTTAACTGTTTGATTTCGTGAATCAACGATTCTCTTGAAAGGCGACTATAATCCATAAACACCTCCTGATATTAGGTAATTCTATTATATCAAAAAAAGATGGGAGATATCTGGAATACGCAATAATTATCGACTTTTTATTACTTCAATTCTACCCTCATGTCTTAGCTGAATGAGGGTTTCGATAATAGCGCTTTCACCTTCAACTAAAACATAAACCGGTACGGTTGAAAAATTATTTTTTTGCATCATTTCCTGATCGTAATTGCCTTTCACAATCACCTTTCCAATACGCTTAAACACCCCTTCTAGACTCACATGAACGAGTTCTACTTCTTCACCAGGCCTCACTTCCCAGCACAGAATTTCTTCTGGATTTAGCTTAATCGCTGAAATCGAGTGGCCTTTAGCTGGTGTGAAGAACGTCTGCTCTGTAATCATATTTTGACTTAGAATCGTCCCTTTAGTCAAACCAATGGCCAATGTTTTGCCTAAGATATCCGCCATTTGATGGTACGTATTTTCAACGGCTAAGGCTTTATCAATCGATATGATTTCCAAATTCGAATCTGAAAGCAGCGTACCCACTTCAAGCGTTTCACTTAATACCACCAGTGGCACACGCGCATCCATCTGCGCTTCTTTAATTTGTTTGATTTCAAATCCTGTTATTAAACCCCCGCAAAGGAGCAAAAATAGGATGATAACGATTTTCTTCATGTTGCCCCCTTCAATTGTTCAGTGGCAGCTCATAGCTTAATTCAACGTCTACCATTTTTACGATATGTCCCATGAAAAACAACTGAGGTTCATAAGGGTACTTAAATTTGACATGTAGACGATATGGGTGTCGGTCCGTCTCTAAAGCGACCGCTAAATCTGAAACATCAATTGCCATCGCTTCATTACGCATCAAGTGTGCTTTCAAATCCATTTCAAACAGTGGCACCAATTGGCCATTCATGACCAAATTTGCGGCACTTAACGCCTCAGCATCTAATCGGAGCACCATGTCAAAACACGTCATTTCCGTTGCCATTTGTACTTTATGATTGCTGATGCGATACAAACTTAGTTCTTGTACAAATAGATTCATAGGCAATAAGATCAATAAAAATAGAAAGAAAACTGTAATCACAACGCCAATAGAGGATGCACCCTGTTCATTACATAATAATTTTCCGTGCCAAATAATCTTGTCTGAATCTAAACTGGATTTCTTTTTCTGCCCTTGTAAATATTGACGTAAGCCGCTTATGTACAAAAGTGCTTTCAACTTCAAAAACATGGATTTCTCCCCGTTTGACTGCCCCAATTTTACCAGATTCAATGTGATTTTCCAGAAGGCCAAGCTGTTCTAGCGCTAAGGTCAACCTCTGAAAATCGTCTGTGGACAATCCGTTTTGTGACTCACAGAGCAAAACAAATTCTCTGCATAAAACATCGAATTCAAATTTGTGGATCAAGGGAATCACATAGTCAAAAGCTGCTACAAACAATGCGAGCAGTAAAACTAAGGTGACGCCCATTACAACGGTTTGATCAATTGACATATGATGTTGGAAAGATATTCGAGCTTATGGAAGTGGTCCACCAAGAATTCATTGCAGTTATTATTGTATCTGCAAAGTTACGAAGTCCTGGAATAAGTACAAATGCCGCAATGATCAACCCAATGGCTATGCCTAAAATAGCGCTCATACCAAATTCGCCTCTCTCACTCTTAAGGAATTTGCCGATGTTTTGGGATTTGATTTTGATGGCTGCGCTTCTCGGAACCTTTACAGTGTTGCCATGTGCTTTCTTAAACCCTTGATTTCTTTGTGCTGTTTTTCTCATAATTGCCTCCATTTTTTTTATTTAAATATTATATTTACCGATCTGAACATTTGTTCAATTAACGGTAAGAATAAAACCCCTGATGCAGCCGCCACAAAGCAGGCGACCGAATAAAAATAAAGCCGTTTAATGCGTGCTGTATCTCTACGCATTTGTGATAAGTATTTTTGAAATAACATATGATCCAGTCTCAGAAAAGATTCGTTTGATAAGCCGCTTACCGCAATACTTTCAAGAATTCCGATCAAGATAAGACCCTCATCGTGATTAAATTGTTGTCTCAGGTACTTTAATGCTTTTTGTGTGTCATTGCACTGTGAAATGATTACCGACATTTGCATGAGAGATTTTCTCAACTTTTTTGCATTGACAACACGGTATAAACTCTTGAGAAGTTCTTCAGGCCTAGAGCCAGAAGCAGATTGAAGGTACATGTATTTGTATAAACGATAGAAATTCTTTGTCAATTCCGTTTGAGACTGCTTCGTACGCCTTTTGCTTAAACGCATTCTTATGGGTGTTTTAAGCACCAGTGCTTGAACCTCTATTTTAAGAAAAAGATGCGCAGTCAAATAAAACAGAGCGAGACTATTTACTAAAATCACGACATATTTTATGATTACCAACACCTCCCATCAGTACTTTGTAAGGTTCGCCTTGACGATAAATCCCATTCCAGCAAGCACAAATAATGTAAGGAGCATCGTGAATAATGGGTTGGCTCTATAAAAAGTCAGAATATAATCATTGTCATTGATAATTTTGATTGTGGTTAATACAACCAGAATGAGGCTAAACAATGTCATATTTTTTTCATGCTCTAGGGCGACTTTTCTCTTGTTAATTTCAATTTGAATGGATGTGTATTCATTTTCAAGGGCCCTCATCAGCTCATGTACATTGCCGCGCCTTAGATAAACAATTTCGATATTGATAAACAAATACTTTAAATAGTCGTTGCGTGTGACCGCTTGCAATCTAGAAAATGCCTGCGTTGGCGGGATTCCAAGCCTAATGGTTCGATTAAAAACACTTAATATTTTCAAAAGGTATTTATTCTTAATCACGCGTTGTGTCTCTTGTAAGGCACCCATTATGTCTTCTGATTTCAACATGCGTGCATTAATTTGAGTTAAAAGATCGAAAATGCCTTTATCAATGGATAAATCCACATGGTCAATATATTTTTCCATAATAAAGACAGGAACAAACATTAAAAATAATAACACTATCAAACCAAATACATTTGTGAAACCGAGTACAATAAATAAGATCATCAGCGTCAAGCACCAAAGCAGCATCCCAGTGACAAGATCTTGAAAAACGAATCGATCGCTTAAAAAAGTCTGAACAAGATAGCGATTTTCAAGCGCATTTTTCAAATTAAAAACCCTTTGATAGGAATGGATATTGAGTGGCATCTTCAAATTAAGGGTACTTATGAGTCTTTGATTCAAGAACTGCATCAGGAGGATTATCCCTACAGCGTTAAGTAAAAAGATGAGAACACTCATAATCTTGCACCCGACAGTTCGCTTCTATTAAAAAGGCATTCCAGTGTGTAATTTGACTTGAGGGCATCATAATCACCGACGCGAATTATTTCAACAATTTTAAAGGCGTGAATGTAAATGATATAGCCTGTACTTTTCGAGATCATTTGCATGAGCTGTGTGTGCTTGATACGGGTTTCATTTTCAATGAGCATCAACAATCGCTCCAGTGCATCACGCGTACTGCTTGCATGGATGGTGGCCATAATTCTATGGTCCGTAAATCCTGCTTTGATGAAATCCCAAGCCTCACTACCAACAATTTCGCCGATACAATACGTATCTAGACTCATTGTTAGGCCTTCTCGAATTAAATCGGATAAAGATAATGTCTTGCCACCATATTCACTCTTCTTAATCGACTGCACAATTACATTTTGCTTCTGTGGATAAAGTTCCGTGTCCGTCTCACATATCAACACTCTTTCATAGTCATCCCCAGTATCGATTAAAGTACGTAATAAAGTGGTTTTTCCAGCAGCCCCTTTGCCACAAATTAATACATTGGCTTTGGATTGGTTAATTGCCTCTAGAATTTTATGTGCCCTTTCATCGATGAATCCAACGCGTTTTAGTTCGGCATAACTCATTGAGTGCTTTGCATGCTTTCTAATGTTCAATGAAGCGCCATTCACATTTCTTGGTGCAATACAGACATTGATTCTCAGATGATTGGCTTTGTCGCTGACCCGACAATGGTTATCCACTTCGTTGATCATGCCCCCATGTCTAATGATCAGTAACTTACAGAACCTTTCAAATTCCGGTTCATTTTCAAATTTTAAATCCGTTTTCTCAATGACCCCATATCGTTTTACTAAAATATAGTCATATTTAGGAATGTCGATATCACTAATACTTGCATCGCCTATCAGGAATTGAAGCATGCCATAACCGTAGATCGAATCAAAAATTAATTTTTTAGCTGCCTCGGGCTCATAAATACCCTTCTGGCTTGTGATGCGTTTCTCAATTTCTTTGTCTAGAACGGATTTGTCAACTTTTAGATCTTCTATGTCCGCAATAAGCCCAGCAAAATCTAAGATGATCTCATCGAGCATTTTAGAAACAAGCGTCGCACTCGAATGCACTTCACGTATTTTTTTTCCGTCATAGGGTACATTTAAACTTTGTATCAATCCCATAAACGCATCCTTTCAGAAATTTTATCCAACCATCTTGGCATCGCGCGTTGCTTTTGATGATAGTGTCCAATGTAGCTTTTATTGAATAGGCATTTAATCGCAGAGACACCGACATGATAGCTATGCCCCCCACCATCGTAAGTCAAGACAAGGTTTTTATCATGTGGCAAACCTTGTTTAACCGCTAAAATTTCTATTAAACTATGTTTGAACCGAATATCGGCAACGGTTTTTTGACTGGCAACAATGTTGATGTCGCTTATATGTAGACCAAGCATTGACAAGCTATCGTATGGGTTTTCACCGACACTAAGGACAATGTTGTGAAAATAGCTACCTAGCTTTGAAAGCAATAACTTGATTTGTTTTTCATCATAGTATTCGTAGTTGTGTATATTATAATTGCCGAGCATCACCCTTAAATTATGCCCCCCATGCTTCGTGAAAGCGTTTATACCTTGTCCAAGATCAAAGCCTTTGACCATCGTATCCAATGCAATATTGATACCCGTATTATCAATGCCCGTTATATGGCTTTTTATCGGTGTCTGCAAGTTGCTGATGCCAAAATGTTGATCCATGCTCGGTTTTAATAAGTCGCCGTCTATAATGAGTACTTTGCCCCTGGTATGTCTCGCAATGGATTTTGCAATTTCAGCGGCTATTTCTGAACTTCCCATAACGGTGATTAACCCTTTATGGATCGACCCTTTTCGCTTCGTAAATCGTTTTTTCTTCAGAACCGGGCGTTTTCTTTTTTTGAGCGATAGTCCCGATAATTCTTCAAGATAGGTCATATCATCCTCGTCAATCCCTTCAAACTGGTTGAGATACGATAAAAGCCGTTCGCTGTTTTGGTCCGCCAATGCCTTTTCAACGATTGATTTAAACGCCATATCATTTTCAAAATAAATGCCCGTTAACTTTGAATGTTTAACTTCTCTTATACCAATATGGCAGATAATTCGAAACCAATTTAGCGCTAAAAGTGCCTCCATCATGGGTTTTGTCGGTTGTGAGATGAGCACTAAAATGGGATTGTAGCTTTCATAATAAGCGTGTTGTAAGTCATGTGTATTTTTTATTTCCGTCATGTTTGGGTAATGGTCTTTGAGTTTTAAGCAATAGTCGGCTTGCAAACTGTCACAATAGATAAGAATATGCATTACACACCTCATTGGGATTTATTGTAAACAATATATCATCTTTTCCAAATAATGTAAATAGCAAAAAAAATAAAAGCCACATTTAAATAAATCAAATGCGGCAAATAATTTGAATCATATTACACGACGTCCTTCAATGGCTTTTGCAAGTGTCATTTCATCTGCATATTCCAAATCACCGCCCACAGGTATGCCGTGTGCCAAACGCGTCACAACGATATCTGTACCTTTCAAGAGTTTGGATATATACATTGCCGTCGCCTCACCTTCAATCGAAGGATTGGTTGCAATGATAATTTCCTTGGTCTCATCACTTTGAAGCCTTATGATGAGTTCCTTTATTTTTATTTCATTGGGGCCAATGCCTTCCATAGGCGATATTGCGCCATGCAAAACATGATAATACCCGTGGAATTCTTTTGTATTTTCAATAGCAATCAGATCTCTCGGACTTTCGACAACGCACATGAGCTCCTGATCGCGCCTTTGGTCATTGCATATGTCACAAATTTCTTGATCTGTTATGTTGAAACATTTTGTACAGTATTTGACCTTACGTTTGACATCTAATATGGCTTCCGCAAAACTCACCGCCTGCGTTTGATCCATATTGATTACATGAAAGGCCAAACGTTGTGCGCTTTTTTTGCCAACACCTGGCAGTCTTGCAAATTCATCGATCAACCTACTGATTGCAGGGATAAATTTAGACATCTAGCATCACCTAAAACAATCCCGGCATATTCATGCCACTTGTATATTTACTCATCGTTTTGGACATCGTTTCCTCTGCAATTCTTAACGCTTCATTGACTGCAACCAAAATGAGGTCTTGCAACATTTCAACATCATCTGGATCGACGATTTCTTGTTTGAGTTCAATACTGACAAGTTCTTTCTTGCCATTAACGGTTGCTTTGATGGCACCACCGCCTGCAGTCGCTTCAAACGTTTCAACCTCTAACTTCTCTTGAGCGTCTGTCATATCTTTCTGCATCTTTTGAATTTGTTTCATCATATTATTCATATTTCCAGGAATCATTGGTCCTTTACCCTTTGCCATGGTCGTCCTCCTATTGTGTGATTATTTTATTTCAAGCACATTTTTAAACTCTTTAAAATAACTCTTAATCTGTGCTTCCTTATCCGTGATTTCTTGACTTGACTCAATTATATCATATTCTAATACCAATAATTTCTTCACAAGGCTAGAAATTTTTGCATTAAGATATTCTGCGTTTGCAGGCGTGTTCAACAATGGCATAAGCATCTTGCTTTCTGGTAACAACTCGACCAAACATTTATTATGGTTTAATTTCACGGGTTTTGACCCCTGAAGCACAGGAATGACGCCTTTTTTTTCAGCCGTTACAGCCTCAATAAACGCTTGCCATGCTTGTTGAATATCTACTAACGTAATGTCTCGGTCTGTGAACTCTATAAACTGTTCAACTTGCTTCGCCTCATTTGATTCAACAGGCTGCGCTTGCTGCAATGGCTGCTCGTATTGCAATGGTTGCTCGTGTATTGATGGCTGCATCTGTTTTTGTAAGGGTTTGACTTCAAAATGACCACTTGCAAGTTTATTCTCAAGGCGTTCGACACGCTCAATCAAACTTGCATAACTCGCTTCAGTATCTGGGTACATCAGTTTAACCAGAGTCGTTTCAAAAAGGGCACGCTTATTTTGCGCATACTTAAGCGTTTTAGATAAATCAATTAACTGATCTAAAGCCCTTGATAAATGATTCGGTGTTAAATTATTGGCGATCTCGTTGATGCTTTCAATATATTCATTTGAAGCGTCGATCAAAGTTGCATGATTTTCCTTTACCATAGTTAAAATCAAGATGTCTCGATAGACTTCTATCATGGCACTAATAAATTGGTTGAGGTCTTTGCCTTGTTTCATGATGTTATCCACTGTCAAAAGCACTTCAGCTGGTTGAACGGATTCTAAGAACTGAACAAGCGTTAAAATTTGTGTTTTCTCAACGACGCCTAATATCTCGACGACATCTGCTATCGTTAACTTGTGTTCACTGACACTTAGACATTGGTCTAAACTGCTTAAAGTATCCCTTACCGCACCATCGCTTTTTTGAATAATGAGTTTTAATGCCTCTATATCATAAGATATTTCAAGTTTCGTACATATATGCGTCAGCCTTGCTAAAATCTGATCATATGAAACACGCTTAAAATCAAATCTCTGACATCTTGATAAAATCGTAGCCGGTATTTTATGAAGTTCGGTTGTCGCTAAAATAAACAGCACATACTCCGGTGGTTCTTCAAGAGTTTTAAGCAATGCGTTGAAAGCCCCTTGAGATAACATGTGTACCTCATCTATAATATACACTTTGTATTTGCCTTTTGAGGGTGCAAATTTAATATGCTCTCTAAGTTCCCTTATGTCATCAACACTATTGTTAGAAGCCGCATCCATTTCGACAACATCAATAAATTGATCTTCTAATATACTTAAGCAGTTTTCACATTTATTACAAGGGTTGCCATCTGTATTGTTTAAGCAGTTTACAGCACGTGCAAATATCTTTGCTGTTGATGTTTTACCCGTTCCGCGCGTCCCAGAAAAAATGTAGGCATGCCCATAACTATCGGACACGATTTGATTTTTCAAGGGGATAATGATGTGATTTTGACCGATGATTTCATCGAAATCTTGCGGTCTCCATTGTCTATATAAAGCTTGATATGACATAAGTTCTCCTTATTCATCTATGTTTGTCGCTGCTGAAATTTGTCGCATCTGAAATTTGTCGCATCAAAGGTCAATCGGCCCTGTTTCGCTAATGTTATATATACGAATCGAATGCTTTCATCGTTATACAACAATCCAGCGATTTCAATATTTTCAACCTCTTTATTACTATAGCCCATTTTAATAACGATTTCAACAGCAAACATTTAACCGTGCATCAGGCGCATCACACGATGCGCTAAAATTATTAGTTGTGCTTTAAAATAAAAAATCATCTGCTACCCAGGTGGGTAGAAGATGATTCTTTAATTACGCCGTGCACTCAGCTTCGAGCTTGTTCTACAAGCGTTAACAAGCCAGTTAACTCAAACCAGGCGACCTTACGGCACATAAATGGTCTCGCTTACCGCTGCTTCCTTCCGGATCTGACGGGGTTCACAAGTATTTATTGCGTAAGACCCAATTATCAACATTACTTAACTTGCGCAGACCCTACATAACAAGTCCTCAAACTGAGCATCAACCCTGCTATAGCGGATTGCAGGTTACAAGGAACCGCTAACTCCCCGTCTAGCACGGCATATATTGGAAAAGTGGCGGAGAGAGCGGGACTCGAACCCGCGGGGCCATGACAGCCTTACACGCTTTCCAGGCGTGCCCCTTAGCCAACTCGGACATCTCTCCATTTACGTTTACTTTTTTATCCTTTTGGACTTAAAAAAATCGCTAATGACCGTCTGGCATTCTTTTTCAAGAATCCCCGATTGCACCTCGCAATAATGATTCAATCCTTCAACCTCAAACAAGTTGAATAATGAGCCGCAAGCACCGGCTTTATTATCCGATGCGCCATAGTTGATTTTATGAATACGTGATTGATAAATCGCTCCAGCGCACATAGGACAGGGCTCAATTGTAACATAAATCTCACACCCTGTCAACCGCCACGAGCCTATGCTAAGCGATGCAGCCTTTATAGCATTCACTTCTGCATGGGCTATAGCGACTTCTTCCGATTCCCTTGAATTGTGTCCTCTTCCAATGATCTTACCCTCTTTAACGATGACTGCACCAATGGGCACTTCATTAAAATCAAGTGCCTTTTGTGCTTCCAGTAAAGCTTCTTTCATAAAATATTCTGGCGTTTTATCTAAACTCAGCATATACTTAGGCTCCTTTTAAAAATTATAAAACCCCACAATCTTTCGGACTGTGGGGTCAAATACCGTATGGCGCACCCGAGAAGACTTGAACTTCCGACCTATCGCTTAGGAGGCGATTGCTCTATCCACTGAGCTACGAGTGCTTAATTGGCTTGGTCGCCTTTAATATAATGAGCAAGGATTTCATCTTTTTTTTGAATTTGTAGCTTTTTAATTTCAATTTGGTGACTCAAATAATCAATGGCTTTAGATAAATCTTCCAAATAGTTACGTTTAATAGCCTCAATGTCATTGCCAGTACCACTCAGATTAAGTGCGCTCACTTCAATCGTATCTTTGATAATTGCAACACCGATATCATCAATATAAGTAATATTGCTACGCATGTGAACGTGATTTCTGAGCGCTTTTTTATTTTTATTCACTTTTTTATAAATGGTGACTTTGCTGACGCCTAACTTTTTAGCCACATCAATAACTCGATACATAAATACACTCCACAAATTTCACTTTTTGGTTATGCTTGATCGTTAAAGTAAATGCATACCTTAAAGAGCATCAGATTGGCTGCGTTGATACATGATAATCAAAGACTCTTTGGATGCCAACTCTGTGTCTAAATGAATAAGTTCATTTTTTAGGCGATCAATTGTTTCATACATTGCTGTACGCATTTTTTCAAAGTTATCCAGATGAATGAAATCTAATGCCTCTGTTAATTTGTGCATCGCATACCCCCAATATCCGCACAGCAATTGCCTGTGCAATCAGCATCCCCCACGAATGTTGAATTTTTGCCACCATTACTATTCTACCTAATTAATCGGATTTATTCAAATACTATTTTTTAGTTCTAAAATTAAGAAAATAACACCACTTATCATATTTGGCTTAAATTTGAGCACTATTCACTTTTAGTTTGTTTTAGCGCTGTACATTCATTTTCTTAAATAAACTTAAATTTGACCCACTAATAATGACAATATATGGTAATTGTGTGATGGTTTTATGGATTGTATTCCTTTTTAGCCATTTGTGAAATAATAAACACCATTTGGACATAAACTTAGATCTGCTGGTGTGTTTCCCATTAAATTTCCATCTGCATTAATTAAATAAGATGATCCTTCAACTTCTATTGAAATATTTTTTGCTTTCAAGTAAATGACTTCTTCAAGTTCTTTTAAGCGACCAGAGTAAATTTTAGAAATTTCTTTCATAAATTTTAGCTTGCTCACATTTCTGACAAGACAAACTTCAAGTAACCCATCACTTAAATCTGCCTCTGGACATATGTTCATACCACCGCCAAAATATTTACCATTACCAACAGCAATTAAAATCATCTTCCCTTCATAAACTTGCGCATCCGCCACAACTTTTACAAATTTTGATTTAAAGGTTATACCGGCTTTTAAAGTGCTAAACAAATAGGATGCTTGGCCAGGTAGCATTTTTTTATATTTCACCATATCTTCAATAATAGGGCCATCAATGCCAAAGGAACAAACATTTATAAAATTAAACTTATTTACGCGTCCAACGTCAATTAACTTTTTATGATTACCAATAATGGCTTCAAAGATTAAATCGAAATCTTTATTGTCATGCATATTCTTTGTGAAATCATTTCCTGTTCCCATTGGCAACATACCAATCGTTGGAATTCTTGAACATGGAAAATCAAAACCATTAATCATTTCTGAGAGTGATCCATCTCCACCAACTGCAATAAACTCATTAAAACCTTCGTCATAATGCGTTTTAACCGTGTCGGTTATATCACCAATACATTTAGACACATGAATATGATACTCTATTTGAGATGTTACTGCTTTCATTTTATCTTTAATTGTTGGAAGTATTTCTATGGTTTTGCCATTTCCTGCTACAGGATTAATTATAAATAACAGCTTGCGCTTTTGATTGTTTATCACATGTTACCCCTTGTTGTTTTGACTACTTCTATTTTAACATAGAATCTACTTAGTGACCCGTAAATGTTTTAATTGTGTATTTTCAAGCTTTTCAAGGGTTTTTTATTTTACTTGCTTCCAGTTCGTTTTTGACAGGGCTTTTGATGTTTAGAACTTGGTCGCAAATCTATGCTTACAGCGTAAATTTGAGCGATTTTCGGGAACATTTGATTTGTTTGTATGGGTTCTGATGCGTTTACATCAGTTTATATCGGTTTATATCGGATCAGATAGTTTTTTTGAGTTTTGTAATTGTTTCACGTGAAACATTAATGCTTATACAAAAAATAAAGATAATGTTTCACGTGAAACATTATCAATAAAAATGTACCGTTGAATTATATTTAATGCATAATATTTATTATTAAAACAGACTGAATTTAATAAAGCAATTTACAATTAACTTAAAAAACACGAAATTAATTTGATCGATTTAAAATTTCTATAATTCGATTTAGATCATCTATGTTATAAAAATCAATCGCTATTTTGCCTTTTCCATTTTTCTCTTTAATAGATACTTTTGTTCCAATATAAACAGACAATTCATCTTCAATCGCGGTTATTTCATAACTTCGTAATGCTTTTGCCTTACTTTGAGGGCTCTTAAAATATTTGTCAAAATTCTTAATCAACGCTTCAGTAGACCTGACACTGAGGTCATCCATTATAATGCGATCATAAGCAAGACGCCTCTTTTTCTCAGTATCTAAAGCTAGTATTGCTCGACCATGTCCACTTGAGATGCTTTTACTAACAATGGCTTCTTGAATGTAAGGTTCCAGTTTTAGTAATCGCATGGTATTTGTAATATAGACGCGCGACTTCCCAGCAATTCTGCTCATTTTTTCTTGCGTAATCTGATATTCATCAATGAGTCGATGAAAAGCCATCGCTTCTTCAATTGGATTCAAATCTTCTCGCTGAAGATTTTCAATTAGCGCAAGCTGTGCAATGGTTGAATGGTCAACGTCTTTAATGATTGCAGGTACTTTCTTTAATCCAATATGCTTGCAAGCACGCCATCTACGCTCTCCTGCAATAATTTCATACAGTCCACCCGATTTTTTGAGTACAACAGGTTGTAATAAACCATGCTCCAGTATGGACTCTCCTAAAGAACTTATTTTTTCTGCATCAAATACCTTTCGCGGTTGATCTTTGTTTGGCATGATTAAATTAATATCAATGTCATGAATTAACGCCCCATGCTCATTGATTTTGTTTTCAAAAGCTTCCATTGATTCATTTGGAATTAAAGCGCCAAGGCCTCTTCCCAATCCAGATTTCTTTAATGTCATGCTACACCTCTTCTTCTAAACTTAAAAATTCATCTGCAAGGTCCAAATAAGCTTCAGACCCTTTTGACTTTCTATCGTAGTGTATGACAGGTAATCCAAAACTTGGTGCTTCAGCCAGCTTTATATTTCTTGGGACGATGGTTGCATAAACCAAGTGTTTAAAATATTTCTTAACTTCATCCACCACTTGAATGGATAAATTCGTTCGTCCATCAAACATACTTAAGAGAACACCTTGAATTTCTAAATCTGGGTTAATGCTTTTTTTAACAAGATTAAAGGTATTAACGAGTTGACTAACCCCTTCAAGTGCATAGTATTCACATTGGATTGGGATAATAATACTATCTACGGCAACCAATGCGTTTATCGTCAAAAGGCCCAGTGATGGGGGACAGTCAATTATAATGTAGTCGTATTGATGCTTCACTTTGCTCAGCTGTTTTTTTAATAAGAATTCACGATTTTCAAATTCAATCAGCTCAATTTCAGCGCCTGCAAGTTCGACACTACCAGGGACAATGAAGAGATTCTCAAATTGAGTCGGTATAATACATGATTCAATAGAAACTTCGTTGATGAGTACATTATATATTGATGAAGAAAGCGTACTTTTGTTGATGCCAACACCACTAGATAGGTTACCTTGTGGGTCATTATCAACCAACAAAACACGTTTGCCTCTCTCTGCCAATGCTGCTGCAAAATTAACAGCCGTTGTTGTCTTTCC
>Ga0138256_10000965_pt1 | contig 30802 bp, 27 predicted proteins | sample KNB2016incub_MG_FD_105486 | JGI IMG/M metagenome (GOLD analysis project Ga0138256, IMG submission 105486) | Active sludge microbial communities from wastewater in Klosterneuburg, Austria - KNB2014incub_MG | ecosystem: Engineered > WWTP > Activated sludge > Unclassified | place: Austria... | reverse complement strand
TATCCAATTGTAAATAAATTTTTTTTGTGGACTAAATGTCGACTAGAAGCAAAAACAAAAAACCCTAACAAATTGAAAATCAATTGTTAGGGTTTTGATTATGCGGAGAAAGAGGAACTATCCTTAATCTTAGTTTTGTATATTTTATAGGGGTTAACAAGAAGCTAAAAATTAATTACGCACCGAATTACGCACCTCGTTATTTTTCTTTAATTTTCATTCAAATTAAACATCGCAAACATCTAGTGTTCTTCCTAAAAAAACTTCAGTAGTTTAAAATTAACAAAATAGATAAACTATTAGTATTTATTTAAACCTTTTTTTTGAGAAGTAATAAGGTAAACGAGAGTGTTTAATAGACTTTGCTATTTTAAATATTGCTGCTTTACTTGATAGTGCGGACAGATGAGTTACTTGTGGCGGGTGAAAGTCCCAAATATTTATGATATATGGGACAAACTATATTTTTAATTTTTTAAATTAGTTATTCTATTAACTTATTAGGATTAATGACTGGTAATATGAAGTTACTCAACGCAGTTCCTTGAAAACGGGTCATTAATATTCCTCTTGAGGTTGAATATGTAATTGCAGCTAAAGCATTTCCGAGTGCAGGACTAATCACAACCGTATTGTCTCCTTCCAATTTTGTTAATTCTTCGATATTATCTACATGAAAAACATATACAAAACTAAAAGTTCCAAAAGCTTCTTCTGAATCTTCTTTTTCACTTTTGGTTTCAATATTTATCGAAAAATCAGCTTTAATCAATTTATCCGGAATATTAAAACCTAATTCAAAGTTAACATTGAAATTATGTCCTTGTACTTTTTCTTCTTCAAAATCAAATGGACTATTAATTTGCCCTTTTATGATTTTAAAATCAACAATTTCTATTTTTTCAGGTTGTAATAAATTAGCTGACATTGGCTAATGTTGTTTTATTATTTGATTTTGATTTTTTCCAAGAATGTGTATATTCTACATCTGTATTTATACCAGTGTTTTTGTAAAGAGTTACGTAACCAGTAGTTCCCATCGGTTTTCTTTGCGGAATATTAATGATAGGTTCTCCAAGTTCTGCCTGTAGTTTAGCAAGAGAACGCAATGTGAAATTATGTTCTCCAACTAGCCATTTATTTACTTCTGATGGTCTTTTTTCTAGCTTATCAGCTAAATCTTTTTGACTAAACCCTTTTGTTTTTAACAATTGATTTACTCGAACCACTATATCAGCATACAATCTCGCGAAGATTTTTGTTTCTTCTGGTGCTTCTGCTAAAATTCTTTGTGCTACTTTGCTTCTCATTGTTTTGGATTTTTAGAGGATGATTTCATCTGAACCATCATAATTAGTAAGGTTTCTATTTTTATCATTTACAATTATTGTTCCATCTTGTAAGGCTTCATTAATTCTTTTTGCGAATTCACATGCTGCTCTCCATTCTAAATGCAATGAACTTGTTTGATTTGTTGGACCATCTTTGATACCTCCATTGAAAAGAACAACTATATTGTTTGTAATTTTTAAGGCATATAATCTTAATGGGAATTCAGGAAAATGGTAAGTAATATTTTCGACTGTTCTTCTACCTTGTACCGGTAATCCTTTAACTTCGTTTTCATCTCTATTGAATAATTCATCTATTGCTCCGTGATCATTCCCAATTGATAATAGTACAAAAGACAACAATTCTTGATTTGCTTCTTTATATTCTGCTAATGCATCATATTTCTCAAAGAATAAATCAGTTTCATTTGTCTCGGTATCATCATATTTTACAGTGTAAAAAGTGCATTTAGCAGCTTCATCATCCCATATTTCTAGAGCAAATATATTCACTTTATTATTAGTTTGCAAACAAAAATACACTTTTAAGTGTATTTTATGATTATTTAATATACTATTTAGTTTGTTTTTTCAAATGTAAGAATACTATTTGTTACTTAAAAACTATTTCTTCTTTTCTAACTTCAATTCTAAAGCATCTTCAATTTTGAACATTTCTGCATAGTCTTTCAAACTACCAATTTGAATTTTCATTGGTTCAATTTTATCATTCTCAACATAAAATCGAAATTCTTTTTGGTATTCAAATTCGAGTGGTTTTTCGAATAATGTTATTTCTTTACAAACTTCTTCTTTATCATAGTAATCAATAAAGCCATGATTGAAATTTAAATTATTTTTTTTTAATTCAGTTTCAATTTTACTAAAAAAAAGGGGTAGGTTTTTAATCATTACGGCATGTGTTCCAAAACGTAAATTTCTTTCATCAAATTTGAAGTCTAATGGACTAGAAAATCCCTTTGAAGAAATCGCATATAAAGAGTAAATGTTGCCTAATACTTTGTCATAACTTTCTTTTATATGAGCTTTAACGTAATTGAAATCACGGTCAATTCCTGGGATTCTAAATGTCCCTGGTAAAGAGTTAATTATTCTTGAAACTCCTTCATATTTATCACCTCTTAACTCTTTATCTTCAATTTTTCTGAAGTATTCAATAGTATTTATGTAGATAGTGCCATTCTCGTATAAATCGAGAATGTTTTCTTCGTTACCTAATTTTAAAAATAGGGTTATTGTGTGTTCCATATTTACTTTTATAGTTCTATTTCCTTTATTTTAAATTGCAGTATTAAATCAGAAACATGTCTTTCACTTGTGTCAATATCTTTAAATTGATTTTCAAACTGCATTTCAAAATTTTGAATAATTGTTTTTACATCATCAATCACATGATTAATGTAAATAGTTGATTTAACAAAATTATTTTTCCCAACTCTTTCAATTCCTTCAAATTTTATGTTATTTACAGTTTTGGTATTTTCTTTACCTGTTGGATTTTCCATTTCTGCATTTATACTTCTGAAAATAGTTCCTGAATAAATGGTAGTTAAAATACCTTCAGAATCATTCTCTTTTTTCTTGGCATACCAAGAAATAGTACCATAAACTGGAGGTAATTCAGGATAATCGAAGATTTGAAAAGCTCTTTCTTCTAAATGTTGATTAGTATCTCGTAATCCTTTAAGTTTACTCAAAATACCAAATATTGGATCATTATCAGAAATATTGAAGTTATTGCATATTATTTTTTTAAGAATAGCTCCATTGTTAATTATTGTCCAAACATCAGAAAATATTAATGCTATATAGTTACCATCATAGTATTGTTCTTGAAATTCATATAATTTTTTTTCAAGTCTGTTGAAAGCCATTTCACATATATCAACAGAATATCTAATTGCATTGATTATAATTATTTGTTCTGGATGAATTTTAGTTGAAGGTCTCCTTAAAAAAGAATTTGGTTTTATTATCATAGATCAATCATTAAATACATTCAGTGCTAAATCTATATCAATTAAATAATTAATTTCTATCATGTGACTAAAAATAAAATTTTCCTTCAAGCTTTGGCTTTTATCAATGTAATTCTCATAATATTTTTTCCATTTTTCATTTTTTACTATACCAAACACATGACCTAATAATTCAAACTCAATAAAATTATCATCACAAAATAAATATTTCATTCTGTAATCTTTATGAATATGTAATACAGGGTTTTTTAACCAATCTTGACTAGTCATAATTATTCCAACACCTTTTCTAAAATAGAAGACAGGTAAATCGTCTTTATTAAATCTTGCAAAATTTCTGATGAAGGCATATTTACTCAAACTACCTTTTTTTTCTTGTCTTTCTAATTCTTCTAAAAAAACTTTGTAAACACCTCTTTTAAATTGTCTACATAAAACCTTCTGAAAATTAGGTTTTAGTTGAAATTTTGGTTTTAAGGAAAATTTTCCTTTGTATATATCCACATTAAAATAAGTTGACTTAAATTTAGCCAATATTTTATTTTTACCAACCCTATTTTTGCCTAAAAGCCTTAATCTAGTTATATTGAATGTTTCTTTAAATGTTTCTTCAATAGATGGTAATTGTTCAGATATATTCCCAAAATAATGATTGCAATCATCACATACATTTTCACAAATCATTTTCCCTCCTAATGATTGTGGAATTGTATGAGCTAACTTTTCAAAGTTAGTCTCCAATTCATTTCTATTACACCAAATACATTTTTTCATTCTAAAACAAAGGTGTATCTGATTTTGGCTTAATCAAAGGCATTTTAACTTTTAACATAACAGGCATTGGAAAATCAACACCCATTAATATTGCTTCTCCAGAGCCTAAAACTGGTAGAAATGATAATGTATCACGATTAGCTGACGAACAAGCATTTGCAATAGCTTCTTTGTCCTGGTGATTTATTAATCTATGAGTAATGAAAGTTCCTATTTGACTTAATGTGCCATTTGGAATATCTCTAGGCATTTGTGTTGCAATGCAAAGAAATAAGCCATATTTTCTGCACTCTTTGGCAATACTATCAAACGAACTTAGCTCTGTGGTTTCAAAATATTCATCTTTTACTTTCTTGTTTAAAAATTGATGTGCTTCATCAATAAATAAAACTAAAGGTTTATCTTTAAAAGTGCCAATTCTAGATTTGTTTAGTAAATATTTACCAATAGCATTTGCTAAAATCTCTCTCGACTGAAAATTAAATGGAACATTCTCAAATCCAATTCTTAAAATACATTTAGTTTCATCTTTTATGAAATTTTCAATCATATCTATTATGTCTACCTCCTCAGAAATAGAATTGAAGCCAAACATTTTTTTGAAATCATTATCATTTATTGTATTATTAATTCTCATGATTAGACTTGTGCTATTTCCGAAATTTCTTCCATCTTGAAAAGTTTGCCAACGTTCACCATTTATTTGATAACATTCATTAATAATTTGTTGAGACAATTTGTTTATATCAAAATAACTTGAATTATCGTCTTCAATTTCAGTTTTATAAATATAATGTGCATTATTGTATGGTCTTGTTTCATTTCCGCATTTAACAACGCAACCATTCTCAATTATTAAATCTTTATCTTTTATTTTAAATGTAATTCTTTCTTCAGCTATCGAGTGTGGATACTTTTCCTTATCTCTAAGCATGCAATGTGCAATTTTTAGAGATTTTATAGCTTCAAGTAAAATGGGTTGTTGTACTTGTCCAGATGGTCTAAACAAAACAAATAAGTCACCAATAGTTAACTTCGAATAAGGGAAAAAAGATGAACTGGCAATGACTGTTTTTGAAACTTTAGGATCTTCATCCAAACTTGAATATTCTCCCGTAGCATCAATCAAAATAGATTTGCTATTATTAATTTTTAGTGCTTCCAATAATTTACTAACAGTATAGCTTTTACCACCACCAGTCGTTCCAACTACTGCACAATGTCTTCCGAAAATTGCTTGTTGCGATAATTCAACAATTGTAGTTTTATCATAAGTTAATCTTCCTAATTCAATAATTGGAGCTGTATCTTTATGTTCTTTTTTTACTCCAAAACCTTTAAAATATCCTTTGATGAATTCTGAAGAACAAATAAATACTTTTGCACCAATCATTGGTAAGGAATTTAATCCCTTATCAATGTTTGACGGTTCAAAAAGCTCAAAAGACAGTAAGATTTCTATTTTTCCAGTTGGATGAAATTCTTTTGTACTAAATGATTTTTCACTTAGTTCAAGTCGTTCTTTCTCAGGTAAACTCAATTCAAGGATTTTGCCCAAAAAACCATATTTTTCTCCTTCGATTACTACATAGTTTCCAACTAAACCACCTTTTAATTCTTCACCATAAAAGGTAAAAGATTTCATCAATACAGAAGAAGGAAAATGAACTTTTACATATTGAGGCGTAACTTGATTTATATAACCAATAAAATGACTATGATTAAAAGGATTATTACTCATGTTTTGAATTATTTAAATTGAGAATAATCTTTTTTGCATCTTCTTGATTGTACGATTTTAAATCAGGATAATATTTTGCAAAGTCTTCAAAAACTTCGTCAACTAACACAATATTATTATGGATTTTTGCAGCTTCAAAAATTGGTTTAAATGACTTTGTCCAACTGTCAATTACTTTATTTACAACCATTAATTGAAATCCTGGGTTTTGTTCTAAAGCTTCTACAACAGCAGTTACAATATGTTTGTCATTAAAGCTGAAACCAATACATATTAATAATGTATTTTCATTCCTTAAGTTTTGTTGGAAACGTGACATCATTTCAAAGTATGGCTGTTCATACGAACTTTCATATTTACTGTCTTTTGGATAAATCATTAATGATTTTTCCGGTTCGTCTTTTTGAATTATTTGGTTATCCTCATTTGTCCAATCAACAGAGCCGTGTGGTTTATATAAATGAAATACTTTTTGAATGAAGTTATCCTCTTCTTTTACACGGCTTGAATTTCTAGAAACTATGTCTAAGTCAAAATTTCGACCACTAAAAGTCCTTGGATGTGAAAATGAGAAGCCATCTATAATTGTGAAATTTTTTTTCCTTCCAGCTTGCTCAAATAAAGTATCGTAGTTTAATGTAAAAACTTTTGCTCTTGGTAGAGTAACTTTGCGTTTTGTGATTTTTTCAATAAAAAGAGTATGCGGAGCATTTTCAGGTAATTTTAAAGTACAGTTTGTTTTAATAACATTTTCAATTTTTTTGATTATATCTTCAATGATGATTTTTTCTGTACCTTCAACTGGAGTATGCTCAACATAATTTTTAGAAATATTTGCTAAGGAAAGTAACTTTTCTAAGTTTTTAACATATTGTTCTTCTTCACCTTCATTTTTTATAAATTTATCTTCATACTTTACTAATTCACAAAATCCGTGAAGCGTTTCCTCAGAAATTACATCTTTGACATCATCCCAAAGTTGAGCTAATAATCTTCCTTTTCGTTCTTTAGTATTTTCTTCTATTTGTATATCTTTTCCAATACCAACAGAAGAACCGGCTCCTGTAAGTATAATTAGGTTTTCAAACTGATTGTTTAAAAAATCTGAATATTTATCTCTTTTTTTTGAAATTCCAAAAGATAATTTATCGGCATATGTAGTTCCGTCTTCAAATTTATGCTTACTACCATCAATGTAAATATTGCAATCTATTATTTCATCAACTCCATCTTGATCTGATTTCACACTTTCTATTTCAACAGATTTTGTACTATTTATGTATATATATTCTTTCATGGATCCTAAATATTTAAGCTCGTAAATTAGTCAATTTCAACAGATTTTATATATAAAAAATTATCAAATAAAATGTTTCTTATTTAATAAACTTAATTTTATTAAAATCATCGATATAAAACTGCAATTCGTATAATTCAATCAACTTTTCTGGGTTACTTGATAAAAGTAAAAGTAAATCAAGAAGCATTTTCATACTTTTTGCAAGCTAGACACAAAGTAATAAGTATTATTGAAAAAATTAACGAAAATTCTTGTGTAGCATAATGATATGGTGTAATCTAGTGATACACTAATATGGTAAGATTTTATTTCAGAAAATTTTTATTCTTTGTGCAGTTTTAGGTCTTTACACACTTCTTTTAATAATTCACCAGGATCTACATCAATAGCCAAAGCTATCAAATAAAGCTCATCAGCACGAAGTTTAGTTGATTCATTTGAGCTCAATTGAGAAAGTCTTGCTTGACTTATTCCTGTACGCCTTGAAACCATTGCTCTATTCACTGATTTTTTTGTAAGATATAGCCCTAAAGATGTCATAAATATGTCGATTTTATATAGATAAATATACTTTGAATGTATAAAAATGTAGAATTTCTAAAGTTTAATTTTGAATTTTGATAGATTATGTATAGATTTGTTTAGATAATCTAAAGAATTATTAAGAAATATAACATTCAAAAGCAAAAGATATGGACAATGAACTTCACACCAAGCAAAACCAGATTATAACTAGACTAATATCGCTTTTGGAAATTAAGTATGTTTATGAGTCAAGAATTGAAACAGAAGGCTTGTTCAAGCCTTTAATAATTGTAATACTCCAAGGAAACAGTTCTTCTTTAAGCAAAGAATTATCGTCCATGGTCGCAAAAATATTTCAGGAAGAAACGGATTTTCTGTACCGGATTTTTTCTTTTGAATATGCACAGCAACAGCTAAAAGTTGACAATTTATTTTTTGTACATGGCTGCACATTGGAGTATTTGATTTATAATAATCCAGATGTAGAATTTGACAGCTTTCATGAATACCAAATAACTGAAAAAACACTAAGCAACATACAATCTGCTTTTAAAAAGGAACACAGTAAAATTGTAGCATTTTTGGACGGAGCTTCATTTTTTATTGAAAAAAACAATCTTTCACATGCCGCTTATATGTTGCATCAATATATAGAACTGTGGTTTCGGTATGCTGCTCTTTTTATCATGGGTAAAGAACGCAAAAGCCATAGCATTAAAGAACTTCAAACCTATATAAAAGCATTTGCATCAGAACTAGGTAATCTTTTCAATACCGAAATAGAGGAGGAGCTAAGTCTTTTAAAATTATTGGATGATGCTTATATCACAACACGTTATGAAAACAATTACCATATCAACTTAGACCAAATTCATAAAATAATCCAGAAAGCCAATACCATTGAATCTATAGCTACCAATTTATTTAAATCTAAAATAGAGGCTTGTCATAAAGATTTAAATAAACAAAATTTAATTACAGAACCCATTGTTAAAGAAGAAAATCCTTCAAGTAAGGATATTCCAAAAACGAATGAAGTATTGATTTTAGATAAAATAAAGAAACTTTCCGAGGAACATTATTATACATTAAAACCAAACCCTCATAGGAAAGACGTTTATAATATCAACCTATTAACCGATGGCTATTTAGAAACTTCTTTTATGATAGCCAACTTACTAAAAGTATGCATTATGGCATTGGAAGCAGATTATGTTCCGAACCACGTCATTCAACAACCAGAACATAACGTAAGAGAGGTTCTAGGGTATATTTTATGTATGATGCCCTATGAAGAAATGGAATTCCTTGATAAAGTCAGAGATTTGTTAGCAGGTCTGGAATCTGAATGTCAAAACTAATAAGCAAGCTAATGAAAGAAAAAAAGAAACATAAAAAGGCTGTGAAGCGTATTCAAATGGCATTAGCACTTAAAAATGGATTATTGAAACCTGCTGGATATGCATTCAACGATAAGGCTATGATGAAAGGTGAATTCTTAATTGGTGATAATGATGAACTATTATTCAATATATCCTGTTTATTGAAAACCTGTGTGTTAGCATTGGAAAGTGATGCTGCCTTTTCATTAACGGCACTTTCCAATTCAGAGCCTAAATCCAATGTTATTGTAGCGTTGGAATTCATTATCAATTTACTTCCCAGAGAACAAATGGTTGTCTTGGATGAAATTACTGCAATTCTTTCCGATTTAGAACTTAAAAAATCATAAACTTAAAACTATAATATTATGAAACCAAACGAAGAAAAATTAATATACAATTTAAACCATCATGAGGGTGATCACACACCAACACTAATTCCTCATGTACATTTTAAAGGTAAATTCCAACCGTCATTCTTTTATATTGATGATCATGCTGAATTATTACTTTCTGTACGCGCATTAATTTACCTATCCATGAGAGTTATTGATCCCGAATTTGGAGTTGATGATGTATTGGAAAGAAACGAAGATGATTACGTTCGGCAAGCACTGACCATTGCTAACCGTTTAATGCCTTGGGGCGAAGAAGCTTTAATGGATCATGTCAACCTTTTTTATAGAGAAAATAAATAATAAATCTCTATTTTGGCGAGCCCATGATAACTGAGGAGAATAAAACAATAATAATTAAAATGTTAAGCAATGTAGAAAGTGACTTTAGGCGTATTCTTAATTGCAGTTAAAGTTTTATCAATTTTTAAGAATCAAGCGATACAAATTATTTTATTATAATTAAAATTAACCAAGGTGTTTTGCAACACCATTGCAGCAATTATTTTATATATTTGTAGCCATGTTGAAATTAATTACATCCATATCATTGTCGGTTTTATTTATGTTTCAGGCTATTATGCCTAACATAGATATGGGTTGCGAATTTCAAAAAATTGCTTCAATTTACGCGCACTATCAAGAACACAAGGAATTTGATGGCGATTCGTTTTTAGATTTTGTTCTTGAAGATTATATAAATAACGATGGCAGTGCCAAAGAACATCATGAAAACTCCAACCATCACGAAGCACCAATTCATAATTCGCATCAATGTTGCCATGTTACATTTTTCTTCAATCAACAATTTCATATAGCACTAGAAGCCTTTAATTATAGCGAAAATCTTAAATTCGATAATTATCGCGCTTTCTTTTCTTCAACCTATTTAGATACCTTATTTCAACCTCCTCAGGTTTAAAAATGCACATTCCTAAATGATTAGGAATGGTTTTATGATGGTCTTAATTTCTATTAAAGACTAAATTTTATTATAAACATTTTTAAACCATTTTTTATGCTTAATAAAATTATTAGGTATTCTATAACCCATAAATTGGTTATAGGTTTACTCACATTGGCTTTGGTTATTACGGGTATTTATTCGCTAAAACAATTGCCTGTAGATGCCGTACCAGATATTACCAACAATCAGGTTCAAGTTATTACTAATTCCCCAACACTGGCAGCCCAAGAGGTGGAGCGTTTAATTACGTTTCCTATTGAAATTACTATGGCTACCATTCCGCAGATTCATGAAATTCGATCGTTTTCGCGTTTCGGTTTATCAGTAGTTACCATCGTTTTTGAAGAAGATGTCGATGTGTATTGGGCACGGCAACAAGTTAACGAACGCCTTGCAGATGCGCAATCGCAAATACCTGAAGGTATCGGCAAACCAGGCATTGCGCCTTTAACAACGGGTTTAGGTGAAATTTACCAATATGTGGTAACCACCAAACCGGGGTATCATGATAAATACGATGCCGTTGAATTACGAACTATACAAGATTGGGTTATTAAAAGGCAGCTTTTGGGAACTAAAGGCGTTGCGGACGTTAGTAGTTTTGGAGGCTACTTAAAACAGTATGAAATTGCCATTCGTCCAGAACGATTAAATGCCATGAAAGTTTCAATAGCTGAAATTTTTAGCGCTTTGGAAGCTAACAATCAAAATACTGGAGGTGCTTACATTGAAAAAAACGATAAAGCCTTATTTATTAGAAGTGAAGGACTGGTTGGTTCGATAAATGACATTGAAAATATACTAGTTAAACAAACAGATGAAGGGATTCCTGTTTTAATTAGCGATGTAGCCAATGTGCAAACAGGCACGGCTATTCGTTATGGTGCAACTACCAGAAATGGTGAAGGCGAAGTGGTTAGTGCCATTGTTATGATGTTGAAAGGTGCTAATTCTGCGCAAGTTATTGGCGAAGTAAAAGATAAAATTGAAAGCATTAGTAAAACATTGCCCGAAGGTGTTGTTATAGAACCATTTTTGGATAGAACCAAATTGGTAAATAATGCCATTGGAACGGTAATAACAAACCTTGTAGAAGGTGCACTCATCGTTATTTTTATTTTACTATTGTTATTAGGTAATTGGCGAGCGGGATTAATAACAGCTTCGGTTATTCCTTTGGCATTATTATTTGCCTTTAGTATGATGCATCTTTTTGGAGTTTCGGCAAATTTAATGAGCCTCGGAGCTATTGATTTTGGATTGATTGTAGATGGTGCAGTCATTATAGTTGAAGCGACGTTATTCCATTTAAGCGCTATGAAGCTCAAACGGAAACTAACACAAAAAGAAATGGATGAAGAAGTCTATCAATCGGCCAGTAAAATAAGAAATTCAGCCGCTTTTGGAGAAATTATCATCTTGATTGTGTATTTACCCATTTTAGCTTTAGTAGGAACAGAAGGTAAAATGTTCGGACCAATGGCTCAAACGGTAAGTTTTGCCATATTGGGGGCATTTATATTGTCCTTGACCTATATTCCCATGATGTCAGCCCTTGTGTTGAGCAAAAAAACAGAACATAAAAAGAACATTTCAGACAGAATAATAAATTTCTTTTATCGTATTTACCAACCTGTACTTGTACGCGCCATGCATACACGAATTTTAGTAGTAGGGGTTACTGTTGGAATTTTTGTGATTGCTTTTATGGTGTTTAGAAATTTAGGTGGTGAATTTATTCCAACGCTGGAAGAAGGCGATTTTGCGGTTGAAACACGTGTAATGACAGGGAGTTCATTAAGCAATACTGTAAAAGCAACTACCAAGGCAGAAAAAATATTATTAGATAATTTTCCGGAAGTTGAACAAGTGGTTTCTAAAATAGGTTCAGGTGAAATCCCAACAGACCCTATGCCAGTAGAAGCAGCCGATTTAATGATTATCCTTAAAGATAAATCAGAATGGGTTTCAGCGTCAAGAAGAGAAGAACTAGCTAATAAAATGGCTGAAGCCTTAGAAGATATTCCTGGCGTAACATTCGGATTTCAGCAACCTATACAAATGCGTTTTAATGAACTCATGACGGGTGTTCGTCAAGATGTGGCAGTTAAAGTTTATGGTGAAGATTTAGAACAGTTATCAAACTATGCCAATCAAATTGGTAAAATTGCTGCAACAGTAGAAGGGGCAGTAGATGTTTATATTGAAGAAGTGACCGGCATTCCACAGATTGTGATTGATTACAACCGAGCGCAATTGGCAAAATATGGATTGGATATTAAATCTGTAAATAATACGATTCAGGCGGCTTTTGCCGGCGCATCCACAGGATTGGTTTACGAAGGTGAAAAGCAATTTGATTTGGTAGTCCGTTTGGAAGGCGACCACAGAACCAGTCTTTCTGATGTTCAAAATCTATATATTAATGGTGTGCATGGTCAACAGATTCCATTACAACAAGTGGCTAAAGTATCCATTATAGATGGTCCTTATCAGATTCAACGAGACAATACCCAAAGACGTATCATAACAGCTTTTAATGTGCGTAATCGTGATGTGGAAAGTGTGGTTGAAGAAATCAGTAAAAAAATTGAAAGCCAAGTGAATTTAGCACCTGGTTATAGCATCAGTTATGGTGGTCAGTTTGAAAATTTGGTTGAAGCCAGACAGCGTTTATCTATTGCGGTGCCCATGGCATTGCTACTTATTTTTGTATTGCTGTATTTTACATTTGGTTCTGTCAAACAAGGTGTTTTAATTTTTACTGCCATTCCGTTATCTGCTATTGGAGGTGTTTTTGCGCTTTGGATTCGTGATTTGCCTTTTAGTATTTCGGCAGGTGTTGGGTTTATTGCTTTGTTTGGCGTTGCCGTGTTAAATGGCATTGTATTAATTGCTGAATTTAATCGTCTTAAAAAAGAGGGTGTTTCAGATATTTTTGAACGTATTTATCAAGGGACAAAAACACGTTTACGCCCGGTGATTATGACCGCAGCAGTGGCATCATTAGGATTTCTTCCTATGGCAATTTCCCAAACTTCGGGTGCAGAAGTACAACGTCCTTTAGCTACGGTAGTAATTGGTGGGTTGATTACCGCAACATTTCTAACCTTAATCGTGTTGCCAATTCTTTATTATTATTCCGAAAAAAAATTAAAAATGAAAACAAATAAAACAGTTGCCATGTTGTTTTTTATCTTATTTGGAAGTGTGCTTCATATTAATGCACAGACAACAACAAACGTCAAAGTGTTTGATAATCTTGATGCTGTTATTGAAAGCGCCTTGAAGAATAATCCAAATATAAAAATCTCAAAACTGCAAACCCAACAAGAGCATGCCTTAAAAGGGACGAGTTTCGATGTGCCAAAAACACAGTTTGGCTTAGAATATGGTCAAACCAATAGCGCAGTAAACGATGATACCCGATTTAGCGTGAGTCAAACCTTTGCGTTTCCAACGGTATATGGTAATCAAAGCCAACTTTCAAAAGCAAAAATAGCGTCGAGTGAACTGAATCAAGTAGTTGTTAAAAATGAATTGATTGCACAAGTAAAATCGGCTTATTATCATCTGTGGAATTTTAAAAGCAAACAAAGCGTATTAAAGCAACAAGACAGTATTTATCAAAAATTTCAGTACGCAGCCAATTTACGTTTTAAAACAGGAGAAAGTAATGCTTTAGAAAGAGCAACTGCCAATGCCGAATTAGCAGATATTAAAATTGCTATGCAAGACAATGCTTCAGTTGTTAAAATCTATCAATTACAGTTACAGAATTTAATACATTCTGATAGTTTGGTTGATATTCAAGTCGGTAATTTAGAAGTCATATCAACACAAATTTCAAATCCATCAAAAGATGCTTTGTCAGTTGCTGAAAATCCTTTGGTGTCATTTTATAAATCGAGAGTTGAAGTTTCAGATAAAGAACGTACAGTTGAATCGGCAAAAATGCTACCTGATATTACGTTGGGTTATTTCAATCAATCCTTTATTGGTAATGGAGAAACAGCCAGTGGCATGCCTACTGTATTTGATTCTGGCGACCGTTTTACAGGGGTGCAAATGGGTTTAAGTATTCCTATCTTTTTTAAATCGCATACTTCAAGAATAAATGCGGCAAAAATTCATAAAATGGAGCTTGAAACACAATTGGAAGCGGTTACCAATTACACCCAATCACAATTACAAACCACCTTGGAAATATTAAAAAAAGACCAAGAGAACATGGACTTTTATCGCCTTAATGCCATACCACAAGCCGACTTATTATTGAAAAATTCACAACGTGGTTTCCAAGAAGGAGAAATCGAGTATGTAGAATATGTACAAGGGCTTAAAAGAGCTTTGACTATTCAAACCAAATATTTAGATTATATAAATCAATATAATCAAACAGTGATAACCATTGAAAAACTGACTTCAAAATAATAAAAGACATGAAAAATATATCATATAAAATAATACTTTTTACTGCGCTAATTTTAGCTGTAGGATGTAAAGACAATTCAACTAATGTGGTAGAGGATGCTCATGAAAATGAAAGTGTTGTTGAATTGACCGATGCTCAATTGGCACAAACCGAAATCAATATTGGTAAAGTTGAGAAACGAAAAATAGGTCATGAAATTACTGTGAACGGCTTGATAGACGTGCCGCCACAGGGTAATATTTCTGTAACCGTTCCGTATGGTGGCTTTTTAAAATACACTGCCATGCTACCTGGAAGCAGGTTGAAAAAAGGTGAAGTGGTTGCAACCGTTGAAAATCCTGAATTTATTGAATTTCAAAGAGATTATTTAGAAGCGTTGGCAAATAATGAGTATCTAAAAGCCGATTTTGAACGCCAACAAACATTAAATGATGAAGAAGTAACTTCCACTAAAGTATTCCAAAAAGCCAAAAGCAGCTATTTGACCAATAAGGCAAATATTCAAGCATTGGAAAGCAAACTACAGTTAATTGGAATTAATCCTTCAAATGTGAAAAACGGAAAAATTTCATCCGTTGTAAATATATATTCTCCAATTAATGGTATCGTTAGAGATGTCTATATTAATACAGGAAAGTATTTTAATCCGCAGGATGTATTAATGGATATAACCGATGCATCCGATTTGCATGTAGAACTTAAAGTATACGAAGATGATATTCCGTTAATAAGGATCGGTCAACGCATTCGCTTCAGATTGGCAAATGCGCCTAATAAATGGATGGAAGCAGAGGTGTTTCTTATAGGAAATAATGTGCGCAATGATAGGTCTATCACAATTCATGGTCATTTAAAAGAAGAAAATGAAGCCTTGTTGCCAGGTATGTTTGTAAATGCTAATATAGAAGTAGAAGCGTTGGAACAATATGCTGTTCCTGAAGAAGCTATTGTACGGTTTGAAGGCAAGCATTATATTTATAAATCTTTAGGAAAACGTAAAGAAGGCGAACACATGATGAATGATTTTGAAATGGTTGAAATTATTAAAGGGTTTGAAGAAGAAGGTTTTGTGGCATTTACTTTTGAAGATAAATCTGAGGATATTACTAAAATGGATATTGTTTTAAAAGACGCTTTTACACTTTTGGCTAAAGCTAAAAATAGTGAGGAAGAAGGTGGACACGGTCATTAAAAATAGGGTATGACAGAAATTGAAAAAACATTAGAGAACCAGAAGGTGCGACCTACAGCAATGCGTATTTTAATTTATAAGTATTTAGCTGAAAAAAAAGTAGCAGTAACGCTAAGTGATATTGAAAATGCTTTTGAAAAAGCTGATAGAACAACACTTTACAGAACCATTAAAACATTTGAAGAAAATGCTATTGTACATCAAATAGACGATGGCACAGGCATTACCAAATATGCCCTTTGTCAACAAGGTTGTAGTTGTGCCATTGAAACCGATTTGCATCTACATTTTCATTGTAATAATTGTAATGAAACCATCTGTTTAACAGATCATAAAATTCCACATATAAAAGTTCCTGAAGGTTTTGTTTCAGAAAATGTAAACTTGGTTGTAAAAGGTATTTGCGATAAATGTAGCGGATTATAAATGCACTTCCATTGCATCCAATTTTGTGGCATCTTTGAAGTAAAGTTAATTTTATAATGAAAAAAAAGAAATTTAATTTAAGAGACATAAAATCAAATTCTAAAAAAACACCTAGTCATGATGATGGTCATAATCATAATAATGAATCAAATAATTTCAAGGCTTATATACCTGCGATAATTAGTATAACAATGCTTATTATAGGCATTGCTTTAGATTATTTCAAAGTTGCTTTCTTTAAAGATTGGGTACGTATAGTTTGGTATGGCATTGCTTATTTGCCAGTTGGATTTCCAGTAGTAAAAGAAGGTTGGGAAAGCATCAAAAAAGGGGATGTTTTTACAGAGTTTTTCCTAATGTCAATTGCCACTATTGGCGCATTTGTAATTGGCGAATATCCAGAAGGCGTTGCCGTCATGTTGTTTTATGCTGTAGGCGAGTTGTTTCAAAGTGCAGCAGTCAAAAGAGCAAAAGGCGATATAAAATCATTATTAGATGTTCGTCCAAAGGAAGCTAATGTAATTCGTAATGGAACTATAAAAAGCGTATCGCCTGAAACTGTTTCAATTGGTGAAAAAATACAAATTAGAGTTGGGGAAAAAATTCCTTTAGATGGGGTTTTAGTTTCTGAAAAAACATCCTTAAACACAGCAGCCTTAACTGGTGAAAGCAAACCTGATACCATTATCAAAGGAGCAAAAGTTTTTGCGGGAAGTATCAATTTAGAGAGTGTTATAGAAGTTGAAGTTACCAAAGAGTTTAAAGATAGTTCTATTGCCAGAATTTTGGATTTAGTTCAAAATGCCACAGCTCGTAAATCAAAAACAGAATTATTTATTAGAAAGTTTGCTCGTGTTTATACACCAATTGTTGTGTTTTTAGCAATAGGCGTTACATTAATACCTTACTTTTTTGTAGATGATTATGTGTTCAGAGATTGGCTATATAGAGCCTTGATTTTCTTGGTAATTTCCTGTCCGTGCGCATTGGTGATTTCTATACCTCTGGGTTATTTTGGCGGATTAGGTGCTGCTTCAAAGAATGGAATATTATTTAAAGGCGCATCTTTTCTCGATGCCATGACTAAAATAAACACCTTGGTTATGGATAAAACTGGAACCGTTACTAAAGGTGTCTTTAAAATCAAAGAAATCAAAGCAATCGGTTGGGAAGAAACCGAATTTATGAAATACCTCATGGCAATGGAGGAACAATCTACTCATCCTATTGCTAAAGCCATTTTAGAATATAAAGCTGATGGATTAGATTTTAAAGCCATCAAAGTTTCAGAAATAGCAGGAAAAGGGTTGAAAGGAATTGTAAATGGTAAAACCGTTTTTGTAGGAAATAAAGCCTTAATGATTGCAAATAATATTGAAGTGGCAAAAGAAACTGAAAATATTGTAGAGTCTATTGTTTTGGTTGCTATCGATGAAAACTTTGCAGGTTACGTAGTCATTGCAGATGAATTAAAAGACGATGCCAAAGAAACCATTACCGATTTACATAAAGTAGGTATTTCTAAAATAATGATGCTCTCGGGAGATAAAGATTCCATCACTCAAAAGGTAGCATCCGAATTAAATATAGCCATAGCGAAAGGTGGATTATTGCCTGAAGATAAACTCAATGAAATAGAAAAGTTAAAACAAAACCCAGGAAATAAAATAGCCTTTATTGGTGATGGAATTAACGATGCACCCGTTTTAGCGGCAAGCGATGTCGGTATTGCCATGGGTGGTTTGGGTAGTGATGTGGCTATTGAAACGGCAGATGTGATTATTCAAACCGACCAACCTTCCAAAGTAGTGCGAGCCATTAAAATAGGTCGTTCCACACGAAAAATCGTTTGGCAAAATATAGGTTTGGCTTTTGGAGTAAAAGTTATTGTTCTCATTTTAGGTGCTGGTGGCTTAGCAACAATGTGGGAAGCGGTATTTGCTGATGTAGGTGTTGCATTATTAGCTATTTTGAATGCTGTTAGATTGCAGAAGATGGTTTGGAAATAGATATTCTCATGACATACAGAAAAAAATAAAACAAAAAAGTAAAAATCACATAACAAAAAAGATAAAGTAATTGCCTTCGTTGCATTTTTAACTCTTTTTGTGGCAGTTGTATTATTCTTGCTGTATTTTAATTAAACTTCTGTTAAAAAAAGTATCGAAAGTTAAAATTTTGTAAATTTGTTATCAAGATGAAACAATTATTCCATAAAATAATGTCAATATCAATGGCTTTTGTAGTGTTATTTTCTACAATGTCGTTTTCTATAGATATGCATTATTGTGGTGATACTTTGGTGGAAACAGCTGTGTTCCAAAAAGCAAAAGGTTGTGGCATGGAAATGGAAAATCCTTCGACTGAAGGTTGTTCCGTTATAAAAAAGAATTGTTGTAGTGAAGAACAATTAGTTATTAATGGTCAAAATGAACTGCAACTATCAATTGATAAAATGTCGTTTGAACAACAAGTGTTCATCGCCTCTTTTGTTTACACTTATGTAAATCTATTTGAAGGTTTAAATGAGAATGTTACAAATTACCAAGACTACAAACCACCACTCGTTATCAGGCAACTCTACAAGCTTGACGAGACTTATTTAATTTGATTTTTAAACATTAGACTTTTTATCCAATGGAAATATTCCATTAGGATAATTTGCTGTATTCGGTATTTTCTTAATACCAATGTCTAACTGTTTAATAATCAAAATCGATGTTAAATAAAATAATAAAATATTTTTTAGAGAATAAGTTAGTGACGACACTTATTCTTATTACAATTATTGTTTGGGGAATATCTACGTCTCCTTTCAATTGGAATACGGGTTTTATTCCAAAAGACCCAGTGCCAGTAGATGCGATTCCAGATTTAGGTGAAAACCAACAAATTGTGTTTACACAATGGGCAGGACGTTCGCCTCAAGATATTGAAGACCAAATCACGTATCCTTTAACAACAGCACTTTTAGGGATTCCAAATGTGAAATCTATACGGAGTTCTTCCATGTTTGGGATTTCTAGTATTTATATCATTTTTGAAGAGAAAGTAGACTTTTACTGGTCGCGTTCCCGTGTTTTGGAAAAATTAAGCTCCTTATCTTCAAGCCTCTTACCAGAAGATGTAAAACCAGGATTAGGTCCGGATGCTACAGCTTTAGGTCAAGTGTATTGGTATACTTTGGAGGGTCGTGACCCTGATGGTAATGTTACTGGTGGCTGGGACTTAAACGAATTGCGTTCTGTACAAGATTACTATGTAAAGTATGCTTTAAATGCGGTTTCAGGTGTTTCTGAAGTAGCTTCCATAGGTGGTTACGTGCAAGAGTATCAGGTTGATGTTAATCCCGATGCTTTAAAAGCATATAGTATCGGGATTGATATGGTGATGATGGCTGTTAAAAACTCTAATAGAGATATTGGAGCAAAAACAGTTGAAATTAACAAAGCCGAATATTTTATTAGAGGTTTGGGTTATATCAAATCGACTGAAGATTTAGAAAATACGGTTGTAAGCGTTTCCAATAACAAACCAATATTAATAAAAGACATAGCAACAGTAAGTTTAGGTCCCGCAACTAGAAGAGGTGTTTTAGATAAAGGAGGAGCAGAAGTTGTAGGTGGCGTTGTAGTAGCGCGATATGGTTCTAACCCATTAGAAGTTATTAATAACTTAAAAACGAAAATAGACGAAATAACTCCAGGATTGCCTAAAAAAGTATTGGCCGATGGCACCACAAGTCAATTAACAGTTGTTCCATTTTACGATAGAACTCAGCTTATCCAAGAAACCATCGGGACGTTAGAAACTGCCTTATCACACGAGATACTTATAAGTATCATAGTGGTTTTGGTGTTAATGCTGAATCTTCGAGCATCATTAATAATTTCAAGTTTATTACCAGTTGGTGTATTAATGACTTTTATCGTGATGCGTTATGCAGGCGTAGATGCCAATGTGGTAGCATTATCAGGTATTGCCATTGCCATTGGCGTTATGGTAGATATTGGGATTGTTTTTGTTGAAAATATCATTAGGCATCTGGAAATGCCAGAAAACAAAGGGGTTCAAGGCAAAGAATTAATGCAAGTTATTTATGATGCGGTTAAAGAAGTAGCTTCTGCTATTACCACCGCATTAGCAACTACAGTAGTTAGTTTTGTGCCAGTATTTGCAATGGAATCTGCCGAAGGTAAATTATTCAAACCATTAGCTTTTACCAAAACCTTCGCATTGTTAGGTGCATTTGTGCTTGGTATTGTAGTGCTTCCAGCATTGGCACATTTTATTTTTGGAATCAATTACGATAAGAAAAGAATAAAACGACTTTGGAGCATCATTTTAGTGGTATTAGGAATTGTGCTTGCCATTTTTATGCATATGTGGTTGCCACTATTGTTATGTGCCCTTGGATTAAATTCTCTTTTCGAACATAAACTACCAGTGAAGTTTAATAAGAAATCGAATTACATAAATATTGGTATAACCTTATTAGTTGCGACATTTTTCCTTGCTGAAGAATGGTTGCCATTAGGTCCACAAAACAATTTGATAGTTAACTATGTATTTGTTTTAGTGCTTATAGGTGTCATTTTAGGAGCTTTAATGGCTATCGTATTTTTTTATGAACCCGTTCTAAATTGGTGCTTGAACAATAAAGGGAAATTTATGCTAATTCCTATGTTTACCCTTTTATTTGGATTGTTCATTTGGATTGGTTTTGACAGTTCATTCAGTTTTTTAAGTAAAGGCACGGAAAAATTAGGATGGAACATAAAAGAAACCAAAGTTTGGAGTTCCATATCCAAAACCTTTCCAGGAATCGGTTCAGAATTTATGCCGTCTTTAAATGAAGGAAGCTTTTTATTGATGCCTACTGCGATGCCACATACGGGTGTAGAAGAAAGTAAAAATATGATGCAAAAATTGGATATTCTAGTATCCAATATCCCTGAAGTTGAAAATGTAGTTGGAAAATTAGGTCGTGTTGAAAGTGCCATCGACCCAGCACCAATCTCGATGTTTGAAAACATAGTAAACTATAAGCCTGAATTTATTGTTACTAAAGATGGAACACATAAGCGTTTTAAGGTTGATAAAAACGATAAATTTATTTTGAGAAACGGCACAGCACTATCTAATGATGATGCACTTGCTCAAAAAGTTGCTGAAGCAGAACTAGTGCCTAATGAAAACGGTGAATACTATAGAAATTGGAGGTCGCATATAAAAAACACAAATGATATTTGGAAGGAAATTATAGGTGTTGCCAATTTACCAGGAATGACATCTGCTCCAAAATTACAACCCATTGAAACACGATTGGTGATGCTACAAACAGGTATGCGCGCACCTATGGGAATTAAGGTGTATGGCCCAGATTTAAAAACCATTCAAGACTTTGGTCTGCGGTTAGAAACTGTTTTAAAAGAAGTCCCTTCAGTTAAAGCAGAAGCTGTTTTTGCAGATAGAATTGTTGGGAAACCGTATTTGCAATTGAACATCGATAGAACCGCCATTGCACGATATGGTTTAAGTATTGAGCAAACCCAACAAATTATTGAAACGGCTATTGGTGGAATGAAGATTACATCGACGGTTGAAGGTAGAGAGCGTTATCCAGTTCGTGTACGATATCCTCGTGAGTTAAGGGATGATCCTGAAAAAATGAAAAAGATCTTAGTGCCAACACCAACAGGAGTTCAAGTGCCATTAGGAGAACTTATAACGCTAGAATTTGTTCGTGGTCCGCAACTTATAAAAAGTGAAGACACCTTTCTAGTTGGTTATGTACTATTTGATAAAATGGAAAATTATGCCGAAGTCGATGTTGTAAACGATGCGCAAAAAGCCATTCAGGATAAAATTGATGGAGGAGAATTAATTGTTCCAAAAGGAATAAGCTATAAATTCTCTGGAAGTTATGAAAACCAGATACGAGCCGTAAAACGTTTATCTATTGTGATTCCTATAAGTTTGGTGGTGATATTTTTACTGCTCTATTTCCAATTTAAGACCGTTATCGCATCATCCATCCATTTCTCTGGTGTGTTTGTAGCCTTTGCAGGTGGATTCATCATGTTGTGGCTTTACGGACAAGATTGGTTCTTAAACTTTTCAGTTTCGGGAGTGAATATGAGGCATCTATTTCAGATACATCCTATCAATTTAAGTGTGGCTGTTTGGGTTGGTTTTATTGCCCTTTTTGGTATCGCAACCGATGATGGCGTAATTATGGGAACTTATATCCATCAAGTATTTGAAGAAAAGAACCCCAAAACAGTTCCTGAAGTTAGGGCAGCAGTTTTAGAAGCTGGAAAAAAACGAGTTCGACCTGCAATGATGACCGCAGCAGTTGCCATTATTGCGCTACTACCTGTATTAACATCTTCAGGAAAAGGAGCAGATATCATGATACCGATGGCAATACCTACGTTTGGAGGAATGACCATTCAAATCATGACCATGTTTGTGGTTCCCGTATTGCAGGCTTTTTGGAGAGAAACAGTAATTAAAAACAATCAAAATGAAAAATAAAATCATATATAAATCAATTGTTTTATTGGTGTTTGCACTTTGTTCATTACAAAGTTTTAGTCAAACATTGGATAATTATTTAGTGATAGCTTCAAAAAATAATCCCGAGATAAAAGCAGCCTATTTGAAATTTGAAGCGGCATTGCAAAAAGCACCTCAAGTAAGTAGTTTGCCAGACCCGACGTTGACAGTAAGTGCATTCGGAAGAATGATTGAAACACGTGTTGGTGCTCAAGAAGCACGATTTAGTTTGATGCAAATGTTTCCGTGGTTTGGCACACTGGAAGCTAAAAAAGATGCTGCCAATTTAATGGCAGAAGCGACTTTTCAAAACTATGTGGATACTAAAAATGAAGTCTTTTTAAACGTAAAAAAAGTTCATGCAGAATTGTTCGAATTGCAAAAAATGATTCAACTCGAACAGGAAAACTTGAGCATTTTAAACACCTACAAGGAATTGTCTTTAAGTAAGTTTAAAAACGCAAAAGGCAGTATGGTAGATGTGGTTAGAATTGACATCAAAAGAAATGAAAGTACAACGAATATTCAAATTCTAAAGGATAAATTCAAACCATTACAAACTGCTTTTAATTCAGTTTTGAATCGAGAATTAGATACAAGTATTGTGTATCCTAATGAATTACCTGTTGCAGTTAATGAGCAAATCATTCAAACCGATTCTTTATTTTCAAACAACCCCAAAGTAGTCATGTTGCAACATGAAAAAGAAGCTTTCGAAGCTCAAAAAATAATTGCACAAAAAGAAGGTTTGCCAAAAATAGGATTGGGTTTGGATTATTCCATCATTTCAAAACGTGACGTCCCTAATTTGGATATGAATGGTCAAGATGCCATAATGCCTATGCTAACGGTAACCTTACCAATTTTTAGAAAAAAACACAACGCGTCTAAAAAAGAAGCAGCGTTGCAAATTCAAGCTACTGAAGCGAAACAAGAGACTGTTAAAAATAATTTGGCATCAAGTTTTAGTAGCGCAAAATATGATGTTGAAAAATCTAAAAATTTGATTGCACTATTTGAAACACAAACTAAAAGCACCAAACAAGCTGTTTCTTTATTAGTAACATCATATAGCAATTCTGGTTCTGATTTTGTTGAAATATTAAGAATGAATCAAGACCTATTGATGTATCAAAAAGCAACGGCAACAGAACTAAAAAATCAATTTATTGCGCAAGCAAAACTAGAGTATTTACTTTCTAAAGCTGAATAATTATGACAACAAAAGCAAAAAACATACTAAAAACATCTGGAATCTTAGTTTTAGGACTATTTCTGGGATGGTTAATTTTTGGAGGAAGTCAAACAGAACAGACGATCCATAAAGATGGTGATGCGCACATTTGGACCTGCTCTATGCATCCACAAATACGCATGAACGAACCTGGGAAATGCCCAATTTGTGGTATGGATTTAATTCCATTAACGTCAGACGCATCGCAATCTAATCCAAATGCGCTTCAAATGAGTGAAGATGCCATGAAATTGGCAAATGTACAAACCATGATAGTTGGGGCTCAAGATGCCAATAAGGAATTGCGTTTAAATGGAAAGGTGCAAATTGATGAACGAAAATTATATGCACAATCCACTCACATCCCCGGTCGGATTGAGCAGTTAACCATTAATTTCACTGGAGATAGAGTGAACCGAGGGCAAACGCTTGCTTATGTATATTCTCCAGATTTATTAACCGCGCAAGAAGAGTTATTACAAGCAAATAGTATTAAAAATACGCAACCAGAATTATTTGAAGCTGCAAAACAAAAATTAAGGAATTGGAAAATTGGTGATGGCAGTATTAATAAAATTATAAGTTCTGGGAAGCTGATTCAACAATTTCCTATTACAGCTGATGTTTCGGGAATAGTAACTGCAAAAAAGGTTGAATTAGGAGATTATGTTAACCGCGGAATGACTATTTATGAAATTGCCGATTTATCATCGCTTTGGGTACTTTTTGATGTGTACGAAAGCGATATTCCTTGGGTAAAAGTGGGTAATAAAGTGAGCTATACCCTTCAGTCGTTGCCTGGCGAAACTTTTGAAGGAACTATTTCATTTGTCGACCCATTCATCAATCCGCAAACTAGAGTTGCTTCAGCAAGAATCGACGTGAAAAATGTTGACAACAAATTAAAACCTGAAATGTTCGCATCGGGAATTATAAAAAATAACGTAACAAAATCTGCAACCAAAGATATTGTGATACCAAAATCGGCGGTTATGTGGACAGGCGAACGTTCTATTGTTTATATCAAAAATAGCAACAGCAATACAGTAGAGTTTTTGTTACGTGAAATAAGATTAGGCCCATCATTAGGAAATGAATTTGTTGTAAACTCAGGTTTAGAAGTGGGAGACGAAATAGTTACAAACGGAACATTTGCTGTAGATGCAGCGGCTCAATTAGCAGGTAAACCTAGCATGATGAATCCTGAAGGCGGTAAAGTCAATACAGGTCATAATCATGGTGAAATGAATATGTCAAATGAAAATGAAATGGACAATTCTGACATCAAAAATCAAACGAATGGTTCACTAAAAAAGGCATCAATTGATAATAATGCAAAAGCAGCTTTACAACCAATTGTTTCAGAATATTTCAAATTGAATCAAGCCTTGGCAAGTGATGATTTTAAAACAGCTAAAAATTCTAGTATTCAACTTTTGAAAAAAGTTAACGCCATTAACATGTCACTTTTTAAAGAAGAAGCACACAATCTTTGGATGAATTATCAAAAGAGTATAAAAAAGGAATTAGAACATGCTGAGCATTATACAACATTGGAAGAAATAAGAAAAGTTGATCTTTTATTATCAAACACTTTAATTGATTTAGTTCATTCATTCAAACTAAATAATGAAGTATTTTATGTACTGCATTGTCCTATGGCAAATAACAATAAGGGCGCAGATTGGTTAAGCAATTCAAAAGACATTAAAAATCCTTTTTATGGTAAAGCAATGCTTACTTGTGGAGAGGTGAAAGAAACAATCAATAAATAATAAATATCTAAAATCAAAATCATGAAAAATTTAAAAGTAACAACAACAATTTTAACAATGGCTTTTATAAGCTTAACAACAATGTCTTGTAAAGACAAAAATGAAAAAACAAATGAAGAATCGCATTCTGAAATGAGCCATGAGCATAGTGATAACCATCATGATAACGACCATTCAGAAATGAATCACGATACCATGAATACATCTAATAACATGAAGGATTCCAATGCACAAAATACTGATGCTAAGCAAGTATTGGTAGATTATATGGCCCTAAAAGACGCCTTGGTTGCCACCAATAAAAACGAAGCTGCAAATGCTGGAAAAAAACTTGAAATCACTTTGAGTGGTTTTAATGTGAGCAGTTATACTACTGAAGAACAAGAAGAACTGAAGGATATTATTGCAGATGCAAAGGAACACGCAGAACATATTGGAAAAAGTGAAATGGACCACCAACGAGAACATTTCAAAACCTTGAGTAAAGATATTATGGATATGATCGCCATTACAGGAACAGAAAACACATTGTATCAACAGTTTTGCCCAATGTACGATGGTGGTAGTGCTTGGTTAAGCATGAACAAGGATATTAAAAATCCTTATTACGGTAACAAAATGCTGAAGTGTGGAAAAGTGCAAAAAGAGATAAACTAAATGAAAATTGTGAAAATTATAGCATTGGTTTTATTGGCGTGTTTTGTGGGCATACAGTTTGTTCCCACAGAACTAAACCAAAGTGATATTGTGCCAAAAACTGATTTTTTATTGGTAAATAATCCATCGGAACACATTAGTTCGGTATTGCAAGAGTCCTGCTATGATTGCCACAGTAATAACACAGATTATCCCTGGTACAATAAAATCCAACCTGTTTCGTGGTTTCTCGAAAATCATATAGAAGGTGGAAAAGAAGAATTGAATTTCAATGAATGGGGTACATATTCCAATAGAAGGAAAAATAGCAAAATAAAGTCTATTATAAGTCAGGTTGAAGCTGAAGAAATGCCACTCTCTACATATACATTGATTCATAGGGGTGCTATTTTATCAAATTCTGAAATGAGCTTGCTTATTAATTATATGAAGAAGCTAAAAGACAATTTAGAATAAAGCCCTGAGACGGGAAGGAAATACTGGCTGTATTGATTAATAGCCCTTCCTATTTCAGGCATAATAACTATATTATTATGAATAAAACACTTCACATTAAGAATATGGTTTGCGACCGCTGCAAGTCAACAGTGTTACGCGAACTTAAAAACTTGGGTTTTGCAGTTGACTCTGTGGAATTGGGTCAGGTTAAGGTTAGTGCAATCGGTGAGGTAGAGATGTCAAAAGTGGAGGCTGCCCTTCAAAAACACGGCTTTGAAATTATACTAGAGGAAATTGAAGTTTTGATTGAAGAAATAAAGATTGAACTCATAAAAAAAATCGAAAATCAAGACCATACAAACCTATCGGCTTTTTTGAACAAAAGGTTTAATAAATCCTATTCGGCTTTAAGCAAATTATTCAGTAAAACGGAAGGTATAACTCTTGAAAAATATGAAATCAATCTAAAGATTGAAAAGATTAAGGAATTAATACAATTGGGGCAATTAAATTTTTCTGAAATAGCTTATAGTTTAGGTTATAATACTAGTGGTCATTTGGCAAGACAATTCAAAAATGTAACAGGAATGTCAATGACAGAATTTAAAAACCTACAAAAATGGGACAGAAAATCCATAGACCAAATTGTGTAGAGATTTTCCAAAATTATGCAAACTAAGGTAGATTGATAAAATTAAATTTGTGTAGTAATTCTAAAAGAAAGAAACAATGAAACACACTTATCACATACACGGAATGACCTGTAGAGGTTGTAGGAATCACGTTGAAGAAATACTTTCAAAAGTTGAAGGTGTTTCAAAGGCCAGTGTTGATTTAGAAAAAGCCGAAGCTACCATTGAAATGGGAAAACATATTCTAATTGAAAAGTTTCAGGAAGCTTTAAAAAATCATGGTGAAAGATATACAATTCACAATTTAGGAGAACACCACCATCATTCTAAAGAAAAAAAAGAATCAAATCCAAAAGGAAATGGTACAGGCTCGTTTTATTGCCCAATGCACTGTGAAGGTGATAAAACATATAACAAGCCGGGCGATTGTCCTGTATGCGGTATGGATTTGGTAGAAGAACGTACATTAACAGTTTCAAGTTCACAGTTTACTTGCCCCATGCATCCAGAAATTGTGAAAGACGAACCCGGGTCATGCCCTATTTGCGGTATGGATTTGGTGCCATTGGAAGCTGACACTTCCGAAGAAGACAAAACCTATAAAAAACTATTGAAAAAGTTTTGGATAGCAGTTGCTTTTACGGTTCCCATATTTCTAATAGCCATGTCTGAAATGCTAAGCAACAATCCGTTGTACACTTTATTAGAGCAAAAGCAGTGGAATTGGGTTCAATTTGGGTTATCAATTCCAGTGGTGTTTTATGCCACGTGGATGTTCTTTAAGCGCGCTTGGACTTCTATTAAAACTCTGAATCTAAACATGTTTACCCTTATTGGTATCGGTTCAGGAATTGCATGGTTGTTCAGTGTATTTGCCATGTTTTTTTCAAATGTGTTTCCACAAAATTTTAAAACAGATCACGGTAATGTATTTGTATATTTTGAAGCGACAACCGTCATTTTAACATTGGTTTTATTAGGACAACTATTAGAAGCCAGAGCGCATAGTCAAACCAGTGGAGCTATTAAAGAATTATTAAAACTCGTGCCTTCAACGGCTACATTGGTTATTGATGGAGAAGATAAAATAATAGCCATTGATAAAATTGTACAAGGAAATTTATTACGTGTAAAACCAGGTGAAAAAATTCCTGTTGATGGTAGTATTGTTGAAGGACATAGCAGTATTGATGAATCAATGATTACTGGTGAGCCTATTCCCGTTGATAAAAATGTAAATGATAAAGTGAGTTCAGGCACTATTAACGGTACAAAGTCATTCATAATGAAAGCAGAAAAAGTAGGTTCAGAAACCCTACTTTCTCAAATTATTCATATGGTTAATACAGCTAGTCGTTCCAAAGCTCCAATTCAAAAATTAGCCGATAGAATTTCTAAATATTTTGTACCCATTGTATTGTTGGTTTCAGTATTAACCTTTATTATTTGGGCTGTTTTTGGACCAGAACCAGTTTACGTATTCGCTTTTGTAAATGCTATTGCTGTGTTGATAATTGCCTGCCCATGTGCACTTGGGTTGGCTACACCTATGTCCGTTATGGTTGGTGTTGGAAGAGGTGCACAATCGGGTGTTTTGATTAAGAATGCTGAAGCTTTAGAAAAAATGAATAAAGTAGACACCTTAATCGTTGATAAAACAGGAACTATTACAGAAGGAAAGCCATCGGTAGAAAAAGTGATTGGAACAGCTTCTTTTGATGAAAAATCATTGTTGCATTACATTACTTCCTTAAACCAATATAGTGAACACCCTTTAGCCGAAGCTATAGTAAATTATGGAAAATCAAAGAAAAGTTCAATTTCAAAAGTAAATGATTTTGAAGCAGTTGCGGGTAAAGGTGTTATAGGAACTGTTGAAAATAGAAGGGTTGCATTAGGAAACTCAAAATTATTAGAAAAATTATCAGTTTCCATTTCAAAGGACTTACTAAATAAAGTTGTAGCAGAACAAGAAGAAGGCAAAACTGTATCCTATATTTCAGTAGATGAAGAAGCTGTGGGCTACGTTACTATTTTTGATGCCATTAAAAAAACAAGTCTAAGCGCTATTAAAGAATTACAAAACAATGGTGTTGAAGTTATTATGCTTACTGGTGACAATAAGAATACAGCCAAAGCAGTAGCAGAGCAATTAAACCTAAAACATTATAAAGCAGAATGTCTTCCAGAAGATAAACTCAAGGAAATAAAATCACTCCAAGAGCAAGGTAGAATAGTTGCCATGGCTGGTGATGGCATTAACGATGCACCAGCGTTGGCCCAATCAGATGTTGGTATTGCTATGGGTACAGGAACTGATGTGGCTATTGAAAGTGCTTCCATTACTTTGGTAAAAGGGGATTTACAAGGTATCGTGAAAGCCAAAAAATTAAGCCATAGTGTTGTAAAAAACATTAAACAAAATTTATTTTTTGCTTTTGTTTACAATGTTTTAGGCGTACCAATTGCTGCGGGAGTTTTATATCCAGTATTTGGGTTACTACTTTCACCGATGTTAGCAGCAGCAGCTATGAGTTTTAGTTCCGTTTCAGTGATTGCTAATGCTTTAAGGTTGAGGAAGATTAAAGTTTAATATTGTTAAAATAAATTTTGGCATTAACCCATAAACTGTGTAAGTTTTAAAAATCTACGACATAATTGAATATATTAGAATAGTTCCCAAAGGATTAAAGAAAATATAAACACCACCACCGCCCAAGTAGGATAAATTTTAGCTTGGTCAATTTTACCATTAAAACGGTTTTCAAAACTATCTATCATATTTTTAGTGATTGCCATTTGTTTTTGATGCTCTTCAATAATCGCTTTGTATTCCGAGACATCCATCTTGATTCTTAGATCATTTAGTTGCTTTCTAATGGTTTCGAGTTTTTCAATGTTTTTATTAAAATCATTGAGTTCGTTGACCAATAGGGCGGTTAGTTCTTCAAGTTTTGTCATGATTACTTTGTTTAATTTAATAGCCTATATCCATCCCTTTGATGGCTTTTTTGATAATAAACTTGGTTATTTTAAG
>Ga0138256_10000964_pt1 | contig 30816 bp, 31 predicted proteins | sample KNB2016incub_MG_FD_105486 | JGI IMG/M metagenome (GOLD analysis project Ga0138256, IMG submission 105486) | Active sludge microbial communities from wastewater in Klosterneuburg, Austria - KNB2014incub_MG | ecosystem: Engineered > WWTP > Activated sludge > Unclassified | place: Austria... | reverse complement strand
ATACCGAACAGAGAAGTTAAGCCCCTCATGGCCGATGGTACTGCACAACAATGCGGGAGAGTAGGTAGCTGCCATATTTATTTAAAAAAGCCTTTCAATTCATTTTGGAGGGCTTTTTTGTTGTAGCTATTTTGCCGATATTTAGTGATGTATTTTTTTGATTAGTGAAAGCCTGGGATTTGCCTTGATACATTTTCAATGGAATATGTTGTTTAGTACTTATTGCTTATGATTTCTTCCATAACTTTTTAGTTGATTTAAGTTCTATTTTATTCCGAATTATGATTCGTTAATTTTTAAAATCATTTTGTATTCCTGTATAAAAGGGTAGTTTTTTGATGGGGTTTTATTACTTATTGCCCACTTTCTTTTATTGGAAAATGTTGGCATGACGATTATTCGTTTATAATTAAAAATATTATTATATTCGATTATGTAAATTATTCTGCCAAACTCTAAATGCTTTTACAATGCAAAAAATCATGTTAGCACTTGCCTTTTTCTTTGTTGCAAGTTACCTTCATACAAGCGCCCAGGTAGGAAATTAAACTTCGGGCAATTATGCAAAATCAAGGGTTTATATTTCCATAGATATGCCTGTACGGGGGCAAGCCACTGAAGATAAAAAAATCTTTATTAATACGGATAAAGGCAGTTTTGCTTACGTAATCATTGATAACTATCCTAACAAATTTTTATCCAATTCCATAAAACTGACTTCATATAAAAAAATAGGCGGACAGTATGAAAAAATAAAAGTAGAAAGTTATGACATAGACAATACATTAACTTATACCTATATAAAATATAATTTTGTTACTACCGGAGACTTTGCATTTGATGTATATGATGGGAATGGTGTATTTATAAATTCCGGTTATGTTACGGTGGAAAGCAAAGTAAATAAGACTTCGGGTACTGGTAGTAATTTTAGCAAGTCTAAGGCTTTTGTTTCTACTCAAGTTCCTGTGTCTGGTATCGCTAAAGAATCTAAAACCATTACGATCGACAAAGGTAAAGGAAGTTATGCCTATATTGTATTAGACAATTATCCTACTAATTTAAATATTAAACAACTTACGCTGAAAGTGTTTCGCAAAGTGAACGGGAAATTTGAAAAGATAGATGTAAAGACTTATGATATTAGCCCGGACACTTATTTTACCTATATAAAATATAGTTTTTATATAGCGGGTGATTATGCCTTTGATATTTATGATAGCAGCGATCAATTTATAAACACGGCATATGTAACTGTTAATTATAATTAGTTCCATTTTATCTAAGGGGTTGATTGCTTCTAAACCAGTTTTCCTGTTTTATTTTTTATAAAACATTACTGCTTTGCATTATGAAAGTATACCCTTTCTTTTATAAAGGTTCTATCCGGGGCGTATGAAAATCCATATAGCAAAGAATCGGGTAAAGATAAGTGAACATTTAGCTAAGATTGAAACTGAAGACCAAAGAAACAGGATACTTAATCGTACTTCTTTAAAAAACCAACATCAAAACCATCGGTAGCTGCGATGGTAGAGTTTTTACTCAGTGATAAATCTGCTTCTGTAACCGGTCAAAATTTATTTGTTGATAATGGTACGATATAAAATAAATTTGTGGGAACGTTTGAGTAAGAGTTTTTAAATTTAAGTACCGGCATTTGTTTTTTATAGCATCATTGTTGCGTCGCAATCCATTCATCATTTGTACAATGTGGTACAAAATATTTAGTAACATGGAAAATTTGATTTATAAGATTCCTATCAGCATTTTTATAAAAAGTAAAGTAAGTAAAGTGGTTTTAATTTATGGATAATATTTACTTACTCATTTTAATTGGCTTTTTTATTGGCACCATTGGTACCCTTATTGGGGCTGGTGGTGGTTTTATACTGGTACCGCTTCTTATTCTTGTGCATCCCGATCTTTCACCAGATGCCATTACGGCTATCTCAATGGGGGTAGTGGCTTGTAATGCAAGTTCGGGTTCTATTGCATACATGAGAACCAGGCGGGTTGATTATAAAGCAGGAATTCTTTTTGCCTTTTGTACCATACCCGGTTCTATATTGGGTGTACTTACTACTAAAATAATCCCCAGGAATGTATTTGATATTTTTTTTGGTATCCTATTGGTTTGCCTCGCTATTTTTCTCTTTTTCAAGGGCCAGAAAAAAGCAACTTCTCCCAAAGAAGTAAAAGCGAATAAAGGCTGGGTAAGCCGTTCTATTACTGATAAATTCGGCATCTCCTACCAATATGCTTATGATATTAGGTATGGTATGATCCTTAGTATTTTAGTAGGCTATTTTTCGCCATTACTGGGAATAGGGGGCGGCATCATTCATGTGCCGGCAATGACGGAATGGTTGCTTTTTCCTGTGCATATAGCAACTGCCACATCGCATTTTATTTTAGCAATCATGACGATTGTGAGTGTGATTACACATATTTTTGAAGGTAGTTATCAAAACCCGTTGGTATTAAAGATGGTTATTGGCCTGTCGGTAGGAGTAATTCCTGGTGCCCAGTTAGGGGCCTACTTATCAAGAAAAATAAAAGGAAAAATTATTATTAAAGCATTGGCATTTTCACTTGCCATTGTAGGGATAAGGATTCTTATTTCCAGGTTTTATTCCTGAAACAAAATAAAAAATAAACGCTACTTAAATTTAAAGATTCAATATTCGGATCATAAACTGTGGCCACAGGAACTATGAAATTTATTTCTTAAGCAGTTTCGATTTAAAAACACTGTTACAAATTTCTTTAAATGCAATAGCAGCTTCTTTAAACTCTGTACCCATCGTTCTTCTTGGGAAAAAGCTTTCGGCCCATTCAGGCTTCCAGCCATCTTTAAAATATTTTCTTATTTCAGGATCCTGGGGTTCTATTTCGTAATTAAAATTTTTATCCCATTCTATACGAATCGTCATTAAATTAGGGTGTGTTCGTTCTGTCATTTTAAAACCAATACTATGCCTGGGTAAATATTCCTGCACCAGGTCGCCAAGATAATAGGCATTGGAAACAAATCCCAGTTTTTGTTTATCTACTAAATATAAAATATCATCATGCTCATGTAAGATCCATTTATGCGATTCACGGGGAGCCAGGCATTCACCCAAAAGAGATGGTGTCTCGATATACCCTTTTTTCCCCACCCGGAATATTTCACTTAAAAACTGAATTGGGTCTTCTACATGCTCCAGCACATGGCAACAAATTACATAATCAAATTCCTGGTCTTTAAACGGGAGTTTCTCGCCATCCGCATTTATAAATTGCTGATTTTTTAAAACTTTGATATCCCCGCTGCGATGGTAATTGGTATCGGTATATTTATCAACTACTACATTTGCCCTGGGATGCGGGTTGTGGCCACCGCCTACGTCCAGAACTTTTGCCGATTTATTAATTTTTAAATGGTACCTGCTCTTGGGGTTCCTTAATTTCATTTGTTTAAAACTTGTTTGGCAATTAGTATATACGGATTTAGGACTAAATTATTGCCTGATACCGCCATTATTTGGGCGGTAAATATACATTTTTTGTATGGATGAGAAATGAGGGAGCTAATGAATGATTATTTAATCCAAAACTCATCACTGAAATTTTCTGATGCAGGTTTATGGTGCAGTTTATCCAGTTCGGCCCCAATTAATACAAGATCTTGCACTGGTATATGTTGTTCCAAAAAAGGGAAAAGTTCCCGTTCTTCAAACCGAATATGATCGTCAACCATCTCTGCCAGTTCAATAAATACCCGGTCATTTGTATGGGGATTTGTAACTTCTGTAATCTTTTTTTCAATGAATTGATGTTCATTGAGCGCCCTTGCACAACCTTCAAAATTCCATTTATTGAATAATAAATCTTCTTCTTCTGCAAAATGCTTTTTTAAATGCTGCTTCCAAAAATAATCTACATATTTTGAAATACGATTTAATGCTACCTGCTTCTTTAAACCCTGCTTTATTTTCCAGGAAAATAGCAAACCCAGATGATGATCCCGGGATAATGCAACTATGTAGTCACTTCTTTTCATCAAATATTTTTTATAGTATAAAGATCTATTAAATCAGGGGTTCTGATGACCGGCTACTGTAGTATTGAATTTTATTAAGAAACATAATGGCCATTTTATTTCCACGCCATTTGGCTTCTTCAGCTAACTTTCCTGTAAAATTTTCATTAATTGTAAGATGCCAGAGTTTTAGCCATGTGTCAAAATGCTGTTGCGTTACAGGTAATTTTGCATGTGGGGGAAACGGGCTATTGTAATAAGTATGATCATCCAGCAAAACAGTTTGCCAGAAACGATACATTTTTTCTAAATGTTGGGGCCAGCGATCTTTAATGACAGCATTGAAAATGGGCGCCAGGAGTTCGTTCTCCCTTATGTTACCATAAAAAGTATCAACTAATAATTTTATATCATCAAGATCAGTAATTTCTTTTTGCATGAATTACATCTTTAGAGAAATATAACTAAATAAATAAAATAATGCCCAACCTGTAAAGCCAATAATTAAAACCCATACCCATGCGGGGATGCTTTGTGGGGTTTCACTTCCTTCTATTAAGAAATTTTTTGAATCCCCTTTGCTATATGCATTTATCATAAGTGGTAAAATGCCATCTACCACTGCATTTTCTGTTATCCCTTCAATATTGATAGCCGGGCCATTTCTTACTTCAAAGGGGATGATGCGGATACCTTCTTTACCCGTAGGATCCTTACTTACGATTTTTAGGGAATGTTTCCCATCTACCAATTTACGGGTATCTAATTCAAAATTAATGGGTGAATGAACCTGGGCAATGGGTTGCTCCTCATCATCAATAAATATGTAAATAATGCTTCTGTCTTTCATGCTATTCATTATTTAAGATTAACCTTTTTATATGATTGCCTGATTTTTCCCCGGGTTTTATAATCCATTTCACTGAATAGTAAAGTGTGAGAATTACAATTGCTACAGTTACCCACACAATTACATAATCCCATTTACTTTCGGGCCCGGCGCCATGAGTAATTCCTCTTAATACACGTGGTTGAGCTTTTTCGCACATCGGGCATGCCCATGTAGAAATTGAAATAACCCAAAATATCAATAACAATTTTATTTTTTTCATGACTGAAAATTTGATTGTTTATTTTTTTAATGATGTATTTACTGAGTCTAATGCTTTTTTTACTTCTTCTGGCGTAACCTGTTTGCCATTATTCCCCCAACTGCTCCTTTCGTAATTGATGATGGCGGCAATTTCATTTTCAGTAAACTTCATAGTAGTGCCAATAGCAGGCATTACACCATATTCTGCACGGGCATCATAGCCATGCATGATGATGCCAACATACATATTTAAATCATCACCATCTACAATCTTACTTCCTTTTAATGGAGGGAAAGCACCTGCCAGGCCTTCTCCATTTGATTGATGACAGCTTTGGCAGTTTCCCGTGTAAAGCGCCTGGCCATCCATGCCTGCAGGTTTGCCAGAATCTCCAACTTTTGTAATACTTCTTTTATATAAAAATTCAGGGCTGGGGGTTCCATCGGGTAAGGATACTTGTTTTAAAGATTGCAAATAGGCAACAAGGTTTAATGCATCCCGGGTGGCTACTACTTTTCCTGTTTTACCTTTTTTAAATTCATCTGGCACATTTACAATTACATCATTTTTTGCCGGCTTATCTTTAAATGTAAAAAGCCAGGGGTATGCCGGCATGATGGATTCTTTTACCACCGTACGTGGGTTAAAGAGGTGTACCAACTGCCAGTCAGAACTCGGTTGCCTGTTACCAATATTGGTTAAATCCGGGCCGGTACGTTCTGTACCCATCAGGGTAGCGGTATTGCGTAAAAAATCCAGGCGATGGTTACCTGCATAATCTGCAGCAACGCCCGGGCGTTCACCCCACATTTTATCCATATCAATATTCCGTACCTGCTGGGTATGGCAGGCTACGCAACCATTTGCAATATAAATATCTTTACCTTTTCTTTCAGCTTCCGTAAGTGGCTTGGCTCCGGGTAGTGGGGCATTGTTTTTTTGATTATTTAAAGCAGGAATAACGGCTACCCAAATGGTAAGCGCTGCAAAAAATATAAACGCAGTTCCAAATAATTTTTTATGATTATCAAAAGCACTCATGATACATTTGAATTTTTATCGGTGGAGGTAATCGGGTTTTCTTTTTCTATTTCCTGCATGATGGCCTCATTAAGATCCATCACTTTTGACTTCTTAAACATCAAATACATGTTATAAGCAAAAAAGAGATGTGCCAGCCACATGAGGCTTCCGCCAATGGCTCTCCAAAGCCAATAGGGCGCCATCATTACAACACTTTCAATAAATGGTTTTCCATTCATCCACATCAATCCTTTTAATGTGCTTCCATACATTAATGGGATGGTATAAAATAACAAACCAATCAGGGCTAACCAAAAGTGGGCGCCAATCGTTATTTGCGGGGCTTCCCGACCGGTTAAGCGTGGCACAATGGCATAGATGCATGCCCATGCAAAAAAAGTAATAATACCGTACATGGTTAAATGAGAGTGGGCTACTGTAAAATCAGTAAAATGCCACACTAAGTTGGTAGTGCGAAAAGCTTCTGCGGTACCTTGCAAAGAACCGGTAAAATAAAAGATAATTCCTACCAGAAAAAAGGGTAAAGTATAACTGTCCTGCACTTTGTACCATGCATTTTTAAATGTCATAATAAAATTTGTAGATCCTGCAATTACAGGTATCACCATGCCGGCACTCCCTACAATGGCAACAGTTTGCAGCCACCAGGGTATAGAACTAAACACAAAGTGATGGGAACCTATAAGGGTATAAAATAAAATTTGTGTCCAAAATGCCAATATACCCAGGCTGTAAGAATATATTGGTTTGTTTAACTGTTGCGGTAAAAAATAATATACCAATCCTAAAGTGAAGAACATAAACCACATGCCTACACCCTGGTGCATGTAATACCCTTGTACAATCGTTTCTCCCAGGCCGTTTTGCCAGGTAGGTATATAGGCAACAAGTGCAATTACAATCGTAAATATAATTGAGCTTACAATATACCAATTGGAAATATAAATTTCACGGGTAGTTCTTTTTGCAATTGTTTTTAAAAAATTAATAAGGGTTAGCACTAAAGCAATTCCAAACAAGAGCATTACCGGCCATACGTATTCCCTATATTCCCCACCACCATTGTTTAAGCCTGCCATTAAGCAGATACTACCAATGAGAACTGTTGCATTTACCAGCCAGAGGGAATACCAACCCAATTTAAAACTTGCCAGCCGGGTATTGCTTACCCGGGGTACAACATAGTAAGCTAAACCTAACATAGAGAGAGATGCCCAGCCCCAAAAAACAGAATTGGTATGCACGGGCCTTAGCCTGCCAAAGCTTAACCAACTGATATGATCTGCATCGGGTGCAACAAATTTTATTCCGAGGTATTCACCAATCGTTGTTCCAAAAAGTAACCAGAAAGTAGCGCTTCCCAAAAACCATAAAACAAGCCTTGAAAGTTGCGGATCTATATCTGGCCGTTTTAATGCTTTCTTTTTTGGTGCTACAATGGGTAAATCTGCACTACGGTTGAAACTTAATAATCCTTTTTTATCTTCTGGTTGCTGATCACCTGCCAGTTCAGTATGCGCTAAATGATAATTTAATTCATCTTTTTTCTTTCTCAATAATTCATCTACTTCCTCTACAGGCATATTCTTGAGCGATGTTACTATTTCCTTTGCTTCTTCTGCTCTTTTTTTATTTTGATATTTTAATAATGTATTATTGAGTTTTACAATCAGCAATACAATTCCCCCAAGGATAGGGATTGCCAATAAAATTAAAGTAATGATCACACCTCCTTCGCCCAACATAGAACCCGGGGTGGAAACGGGTTGATTGGTTTGTGCATAGCCTGCTAACTGGAGAAATAACAGAGCTAAAACAGTTAATAATTTTTTCCCTTTTTTATGCCGGAATTCCAGGCATTTTTCAACCAATTCACTATTCATAGTTTTAACGTAAGTTTCAAGGCTCTTGGGCTCCTTGTTTTTTTTAGCTTCTTTTTCCTGGCTGCGTACCCTTGCTACTTTGCTTCTTAAATATAATACTGCAACCAACATGATGATGAGTACAAATATGAGTAAGAACAATAATCCTTCTTTACTTTGAAATGAAAAAGTTGAGGGCCTTACTTTTTGGGCTAAAAGGGTAACCGGCAATAAAAATAAGCCGGTAACAATTGTAGTTTTTAGTAATTTGGAATGTTTCATAAAATGAGATATTAAAATCTTATTTACATCTTTTATATGAATAATTTAAGTATGATTCTTTTTTAAAAATGCCAATTTCGCTTCTAATTGAGTATTAAATTCATTAACCTTGGTTTTTTGCAGTAAATCAAATAATTTTTTCCTTATAACTTTAAAATCATTGTGTATGGGGCAGGGAAATTCTTCGCTGCATTGTCCAATTCCCAAGCCACAGCCTGTAAATATTTTCTCTCCATCAATTGCTTTTACAATATCTGCCAGGCTATGCTTTTTAGAATGCTCAGAAAGATAAAACCCCCCCGTTGGACCCTTCAATGATTGTACCAGTCCCTTTTTGCTCAATTCCTGTAAAATTTTAGCGATAAAATGTTCAGGCGAGTCTATCCCTTTAGAAATAGATTTGATACTCACTTTTTCACCATTTTTTGACATTTGTGCAATGTATAAAACGGCCCTGATCGCATATTCGCAAGTTTTTGAAAACATAAAAAAGTTAATGAGCAAATATAAGCCAGATAATTCGATAAAAGATAAAAATATCTTTTATAAAGCTATTGTATAAATCAGGACGGGAGGCAACACTGTTTAAAATATTTTAATGCTCCGTTTATTTATAATGATATTCTATTGAACCTACCAGGCGTTTGTCTTTGCCGTAGCATTTTTCCCAAATTCTGAGTCCATTCTCATAACCATATTTCCAGGTTACATAATTATTACCACCTTCTGCGGTTACAATCATTTGGGTAATATTGTCCTGGTTATTGTATTGAAAAATATAATCGGGTACGGGCCTAATTTTAAAATCATTTTCCTGCACCACACTGGTTAGCCTGTTTTTACTATCATAATAATAATAATATTTTGTGCCACTGCGGGTGTCTTTTTCTATGCCTAAGTTTCCGTGTTCATCATTCGCAAATAAAATCAGGGTACTATCTGTAAGGTTCCGGATCCGGATCATTTTGACAGGTACTTTATTATTTTCATAAATATACAGGTGTTCTTCTTTTATTTCGTTTGTAAAATCATCATCAGTAGAGTGTATTCGGGACTGTATGGATTGAACCCGTTTTTCATTATCATAGGTATATTGTATGGCAGTTACTGAAATATCAGAACTATCATAAGTAGAAGATAGGGTTCCATCTTCATTAAACCGGGATATGAAGAGGGAAGGTGCTACCATATTTGACCGGGTGAAAAGAGTTACGGTTTTAAAATCTTTTGAAATTTTACGGGTACAAATAAATCCATCGCTTGGCAAACCGTCTGCTTCAAAACTTTCGATTGATACATTTTTTATTTTGTTTTCTTTATAACGCTGCATGGTAGTAAGCAGATCCCGGTTGGTAAGAATATCTTTATAATAATATTGGGCATCTACCTGTGTAAAGGAAAGCATCAAAAAGAGAGCGGTAACGATAATTTTATTCATGTGATGTAAGGGAGGGTTTTGTTCCCCACAATTTTGCCAAAAATACTATCTATAAACAGGTTTAATGGTAATAAAGGATTAAACTTTATTATTTTTAACAAAAAAAGCAGTTTGAGTCATTTAAAAGAGCGGACAGAAAAGAATTGCCTTAATTGTAATGCAGAAATTACGAACCGGTACTGTAGTATCTGCGGGCAGGAAAATGTGGAGCCGGTAGAAACTGCCTGGCATTTAATTACTCATTTCTTTAACGATATCACCCATTTTGATGGAAAATTTTTTACTACGATTAAACTCCTGTTATTTAAACCCGGTTTTTTACCGAATGAATATAAAATAGGCCGTAGGGTAAGTTACCTGAACCCGGTAAGGTTATATATATTTACTTCATTTATTTTTTTTCTTCTTTTATTTAGTTTTTTTAGCAATTCAGAATTAGAGCCTGGGATTAAAATCAATACTGGAAAATCTGATGAAATAGTGAAGGCGATGGATTCAGTAACTTTTCGTAACTATACCGCTGCTTTAAATAATGGAAAGCCACTTACCTGGCAGGAATACCTGGATTTTAAAGATACCAGCAATACGATCATTAAGACCAAGTATAAATCTGTAAAGGAATATGATTCATTATTACAGTTAGGAAAAATTGATGATAATTTCCTGGTACAAAAATTAGAAAGAAAAGCAATCAGCTTGAGCAATAAATATGAAGGTGCGAATGGAGAGCGTACCTTATGGGCTACTTTAGGGGAACAATTTAGGCACCGCTTCCCACAAATGTTAATCATTTCGTTGCCTTTATTTGCATTTTTTTTAAACCTGCTTTATTGGCGGCATAAATCATTCAACTTTGTGACCCATGCTGTTTTTAGTATTTACTTATATGTATTTATATTTATAATATTACTGGCAATTTTATCTATTGAAAAATTACAGGATTATTATAACTGGTCTTTGTTAGGAAATTTACTGGTGCTTTTAAGTATTGGTATTTTTTATTACCAGGCAAAGGCAATGCGTAATTTTTATCATCAAAGCAGGGGTAAAACATTATTGAAAATGTTTTTGCTCAATTTATGGTTGTTATTTATTACGATCTTACTCTTTGTTTTTTTCTTCTTATATATATTTATCAAATTATAGTTCTATGGAACATACTGCCACTGCATTTCTACGCCTGGTGAAAATTATGGACGAACTTAGGGAAAAATGCCCATGGGATAAAAAACAAACTTTAGCATCCTTGCGGCACCTCACTATTGAAGAAACCTACGAACTGGCCGATGCGATTACTGAAAATGATTTACCCGGATTACAGGAAGAGCTAGGGGATCTATTATTACATATTATTTTTTATGCAAAAATTGGGAGCGAAAAAAATGCATTTACGCTTGAAGAAGTGATAAACGGGGTTTGTGAAAAATTAATTGTCAGGCATCCCCATATTTATAGCGATGTAAAGGTGAACAATGAAGAGGATGTAAAGCAAAACTGGGAAAAAATAAAATTGGCACAAGGTAAAAAGTCGGTTTTGGGAGGTGTACCTAAATCATTGCCTGCATTGGTAAAAGCAATACGGCTGCAGGAAAAATCAAAACAAGTGGGTTTCGAATGGGATAATACTGAAGATGTGTGGAAAAAAGTAGAAGAGGAGATTTCGGAACTTCAGCAAGCAGTAAAAACAGGCGATGTGGGGTTAATGGAAGATGAAATGGGAGATGTTTTGTTTTCTTTGGTAAATTTTGCCCGGTTTTTGAAGGTAGATGCCGAGAATGCGCTGGAAAGGACAAATAAAAAATTTATCAACCGCTTTACTCAAATGGAAACTGCAGCCAGGGACCAGGGTACTTTCTTGCATGATATGACCTTAGCGCAAATGGATAATCTTTGGAATACTATAAAAATGAAAGAGAAATAAAATATTTAAATTATTCTTACCCCAAAAAAAATATTGCCCCGGGAGCTAAAACGTAAGTCATTATGGCTTGTATTAACAGCAGCATGGTTGGTTACATTTTCATTTATCATGGATAATTATTGGAGCGCCAATTCCAGTATCCAAAAGGTAGAACAAATTATTACTAACCATGTACAACATGCAGAAGAGCAAATTAAAGCTGTTACTTCAGATACGCCTTTTTTAAATTCTATACAAAAAGGGGATGTTTCGGAAGAAACCTTAAAAGGGTTAATGCAAAAGGATTTTTTTATTTTTTTTTATGGCGAGGGCCATTTGGAACCTTCTGCTTTGCTCTTTTGGAATACAAATATCATAATTCCTGATTCTGTAATACTGGCATCACCGGCCAGGGAAGGATTTCGAAAATTATCGAATGGTTATTATGTATGGCACAAAGAAAGAAGACTTTCATTGGAAGCGGTTGCTTTAATACCGGTAAAATGGGATTATATCATATCAAATGAGTACCTAAAGAATACTTTTACAGCCGCTACGCCCATTACCAATAATTATAACATTGATACCGATACCCTGAAAGGGGCTGCCATTCGTGCTACAAATGGGAACGCATTATTCTCCATCATTCAAAAACAAAAATATGACGGTAACCGAAATACAGATGCCTCCATTATCTTAAGGCTCTTTGCTGTATTCCTGGTATTTCTTATGCTTCATAATATTGCCTCTTTTATTGCAACAAATTTTAGTATTTATAAGGGGGTTTTATTTTTGGCATGTATGGTAGTGATATTGAGAACACTTAGTTATCAATTCCCAATTCCATTAAACTTCAGGCAATTTGAATTGTTTGATCCTTCTATTTATGCTTCTTCCGGTTTGCTTCGTTCCCTGGGAGATTTACTTATTAATGCTATCCTGTTTTTCTGGATTATGAATTTTATTCGTATCCATCTTTACGGATTACAAGATCCTAAGCCGCTCTTACTGAAGCAGCCTCTTATTAAATGGCTGCTCATGGCGCTGCCAGCAGGAGTCATTTTGCTTGCTACATTTATTTGTAGTGATATTATCCGCTCCCTGGTGGCCGATTCACAAATATCATTTGATGTCGTGAATTTCTTTTCTCTTTCTATATATAGTGTTATTGGTTTTTTTATTTTGTGTTGTGTGGCATTAGGATATTATTTCCTTTGCCAGGTAATTCTTTATTTACAACAAAAATTATTTCCGGGTGAGTTAAATAGTTTTTTTATTGTTTTTAGCATCATGGCGTTAAGTTATCTTAGCCTCAGGATTGGAAAACTCACCGGTGGATATGAATTGTTTTTGATACTCTGGGCCATTTTGTTTTTGTATATTATGCTTAGCAATAGGATAAATTATATTACTGCCCGGTTTGTTCCATCCCGAATGGTGTTTTGGCTATGTTTTTTTTCGATTTCTATTACCGCTGTAATTGTAATGGAAAATGCTGACAAAGAATTGCGCAACCGTAAACACTATGCAGAAATTTTAGCCACCAAGACAGACCCTGCCAGCGAAGTGTTGATAAATACGATGCTTACAGATTTTAGATCAGGTTATTTTGCAAAAAATTTCCAGCGCTTTAAGGATAGAAATGAGTATGAATTTTTTAAAGACAGTTTAGTTAAGAATAATTTTTCAACTTATAGAAATAAGTATGACACTAAAATATATGCATTTGATGAGCATTTGCATCCGTTAGCATTTAAAGAACCGGTTACTTATAATCAACTAAATACAATTTTAAATACACAGGCCAAACCCACCAGCATTCCCGGTTTATATTATTTTGATGAATCATTGGCCCGCTTTAGTTATATTTCTAAAAGAACAATATTTGATACTGCTGATAAAAAGGTAGGAGAAGTATTCCTGGTTGTTACACCCCGTAATATTGGCGTGCAGACCCTTTACCCGGAATTATTTGGGAAAGGATTGGATAATAGTATTGAAAACTCATCCATCTATGCCTATGCAGTTTATAACAAAGAAAAATTAATCAGTAGCCACAATGATTATCCATTTGCTACCAAACCACCTGATCGCTATTTTGGGAATTATAATTATCTATCCATAAAAGGAAAAGAAAACCATTCCGAACTCTGGTACAATGCAGGCGGAGATAAATATGTAGTAATTGCAAAAGAAAATAGTTTATCCATTGAGTCTATTACATTGTTTTCATACTTGTTTTGCGGCTTCCTGATATTGAGCGCCCTTTTTTGGGCAGTTAATGTTTTTCGTGTTTCAGGTTTACAGCTCACAAAAATATTGGCACATATAAACCTAAATATAAGAAATCAAATACACGGAACCATTTTGTTTATCAGCATCCTTTCTTTTTTCGTAATTGGGATTGCTACTATTTTATTTTTTATAAATAAGTATGAATCTAACAACCGGGAAAAATTAAGCAATACCATCAAGTTAGTTGAAAAGGAAGTAAATCGTTCCATATCCGGTGGCTGGCAAATGAATGATACATTATCAATGGAGAAAGAAGAGCAGTTTGATCAAACCCTTAAACGAATGGCAGACATACACGGCGTGGACGTGAATTTATATGACCTATCGGGGAACCTTAAATTTTCTTCTCTTCCTTTGCCTTACGTAAAAGGGATTGTGAGCGATAAGATGGAGCCTGGGGCATATTATCATTTGCACAACGAAAAAGAAATCCTATACTTTCAAACAGAAAAAATTGGTAAGCTTCGTTATTTAAGCAATTATGTTCCCGTTTTAGGTGCAGATGGTAAGGAATATGCCTACTTGAATATCCCTTATTTTACGTCAGAGTCCCGACTGAAACAAGAGATATCAAACTTTTTGGTGACCATTATTAATTTGAATGCATTTATATTCCTGATTGCCGGTATCGTTTCATTGTTTCTTACAAACCGAATTACCAATTCTTTTTCTTTGATAACAGAAAAGATGAAGAAAATACATTTAGGTACCCGTAATGAACCAATTGAATGGATTGGTAAAGATGAAATTAAAGACCTGGTAAATGAATATAATAAGATGGTAGAAAAATTAGATGCCAGCGCAGCTGAATTAGCAAAAACAGAAAGGGAAGGGGCGTGGAAAGAAATGGCCAGGCAGGTGGCACATGAAATAAAAAATCCACTCACACCTATGAAACTGAGCTTACAATTTTTGCAACGCTCAATAGAAAATAAATCTTCAAATATCAATGAACTGGCTGGTAATATGGCCAAGACTCTGGTAGAACAAATAAATCACTTAACCACTATTGCCAATGAATTCAGTGAATTTGCAAATCTTGAGAATACAAGAAAAGAAAAAATTGACTTGCATGAATCCCTGCGTTCCTTAAGTAATTTATATATAGGGAATGATGAAGCTACTTTTATTTGGCAAATTCCTGCTATTCCTGCCTGGGTATATGCTGATAAAACGCATATTAACCGGCTATTCACAAATTTAATTTTAAATGCTTTACAGGCAGTACCCGCAGGCGTGAAACCAAGAATTGAAATTACATCTGTTTTAGATTTAGAGAAAGTTACCATCTGTGTAAAAGACAATGGCAAAGGTATTACAGATGAAGCCCGGGCTAAAATATTTACACCTAATTTCACTACTAAAACCTCGGGCGCCGGCCTTGGTTTAGCAATGTGTAAAAGAATTGTAGAACATAGTAATGGTATTATTTATTTTGAAACTGAATCAGGCAGCGGTACCATTTTTACTATTGAGTTTCCTTTATATGAAGAAATTGAATGACCGGACCCTATAAATTCTTCTTTACTTTTATCATTTCTATATATGCTTCAAATTCTGGTAAACTAAAACTGCTTAGGTTTTGGTGAGGCTTTACGATTGATTTTTGAGCAACTAACACACCATATTTTATATCTTGTAAGCCCGTTAAATTATGAGCATCGGGGTCAATGGAAATGGTAACGCCCTTATCAAGTGCATATTCAATATGTTCCCAATCAATATCTAACCTATGCGGGTTTGCATTTAATTCTATCACCACATTGTGTGCTGCACAGGCATCAATAATGGTTTTATGATTCACCGGGTATCCTGCACGGCTTAGTAAAAGCCTGCCCGTCATATGCCCCAGGATGCTGGTATATTTATTTGAAATGGCTTGTAATAACCGGGCCATCGCTTTTTCTTCAGTCATTTTTAAATTGCTATGTACAGAGGCAATAACCAAATCAAAGGTTTCTAAGATTGTCTCTGTATAATCTAACCGGCCATCGTATAAGATATCACATTCAATACTTTTGAAAATTTTAAAGGGTGCCAGTTTTTTATTAAGTTCATCTATATAAAGATGTTGTTCTTTTATTCTGTCTTCAGATAAGCCATTTGCATAAAATGCTGACTTGCTATGGTCGCTCATTACCAGGTATTCCATACCCATATTTATACATGCATTTGCCAGATCTTCGATTGTATTGCTACCATCACTCCAATTACTATGGCAATGTATGATGCCTTTAATATCATCTTGAGTGATCACATTTTGTAAATAATTGGGATTTTCTTTGGTTTTAGGTAATAATAATGGGTTTTCCCGGTAAGGAGAGGCGATAAATGGAAGGTTTATATTTTTAAAATAGCTTTCTTCTGAATCGGGTATATTCCCAACTGCAGGGAGTGCCTCATAAAAAGGTAGGGAAGAAGATGTTTTTATTAAAACAGGGTAAAAACTTTCACCGGGGGCCGAAATTAACTTCAAATGAATGCCCAGTGAAGTTGAAATAACAACTTCTTTTTCTGTTTCGGATATTATTTGGGCGCCTTCAATTTTTTTTAATTCTTTTTTTAAGTCGGTTACAGGCAAATCAATTACAAATTCCATTTCATCTACTACCGGAAGTTGCCTTTTTAAATTTCCTGTTAGTGAAATTAAAGAACCGGGATAAAGCGGTTCTAAAAATTTTTGGATGTTGGGCAAGAGGGTTTCCGCATCGGCATACAAGTGGCTGTTTTTATTTTTTAAATAAAACTCTATGAATTCAATTACATTCTGTTGTGTTTTTTCACCAAAGCCATTATATAATTTCAGCCTGTTTTCTTTACAAGCATACAGCAATTCTCCTACCGATTCAATTTCCATTTCCTTCCAGATAGTGTGTATTTTTTTTGGGCCAATTCCTTTTATCCGGAGCATCTCAATTACCCCCGGGGGTGTGGATAAAATTATTTTCTCTAAAGCGGCTAAATGGCCATTTTTTAGGATTTCTAAAATTTTTTGAGCAGATGAGGAACCAATGCCTTTGATGCCCGCAATTTTTTCAGGTGGCATTTCAGATAAAGGAACTGGTAATTTTTCAATGGCAAAAGCAGCAGATGAATATGATTTTGATTTAAAACTATTTTCACCATGTATGTCCATCAACTTAGCCAGTAATGAAAACTGATCGGCAATTTGTGTGTTGTCCATACCCCAAAAGTAAAGAATTGTTCATCGTGAATACACTCATCCGCCCGGGTCTCCCTCATTTTTGTTGAGTATGGTTGAAATGCTGGCTGGTATTGTGTTTTAGGATATAAAAAAACCCCGGGAAATTCCGGGGTTACTATCTTTGCTTTGAATTAAGCGAAGCTTATTTCTTTTTTGCTGCTTTCTTTGCTGCTTTTTTTGGAGCTGCTTTTTTAGCTGCTTTTTTTGGAGCTGCTTTCTTTGCTGCTTTTTTTGGAGCTGCTTTTTTAGCTGCTTTTTTTGGAGCTGCTTTCTTAGTAGCTGCTTTTTTAGTAGCTGCTTTTTTAGTAGCTTTTTTCTTTGTTGCCATTTTTTAAATTTAATTGGTTAGTAAATAATACTTAAAAATAAATACTATTTTGATATTACCAAAAAAAATTAAAAAAAATTATGATGCGGCTTCCACAGCTGTTACAGAAACAATGGTCCTGTTGAGCCTTGATTTTTTAAATTCTACCAATCCATCGGTAAGTGCAAAGATGGTAAAATCTTTGCCAACACCTACATTTTTACCCGGATGGTATTGTGTACCACGTTGACGTAAAATGATGTTACCGGCAAGGGCAGGTTGGCCACCATATATTTTTACACCTAATCTTTTACTTTGTGAATCACGGCCGTTTTTTACGGAACCTTCACCTTTTTTATGTGCCATTATTTACTTTAATTTTTAAAAGTGAATTGAAAATTTACCAAAAGGTATTAAGCAATTTCAGTTACTTTAATATGAGTGTACTGAGTACGGTGCCCGTGTTTTTTACGGAACCCTTTTCTTCTTTTCATTTTAAAAGCGATCACTTTTTCACCTTTTACCAGTTCATTCAGGATCTCGGCTTTTACGGTTGCCTTTACATCGGCACCGCCCGTAACCTGGTTACCATTGCTGGTAAGTAATACTTCAGAAAATTCAACTGAATCTCCTGTTTTTCCCGCAATATGGGGTACATATAAGCTATCGCCTGCTTTTACTTTAAACTGTTGACCTGCGATTTTTACAATTGCTAACATAACATAGCTAAATTTAGGAGTGCAAAGGTAAGGGTTTTTACCAGACAGAAAGCTAATTTTTCGGTTCTTTTTAGCTCAATTTTTATTTTTTTATCCGAATCTCCCAATTTTATAAGGGGCTTTTTAAACTTCTATTGATTTTTAATCATTTATGAATTTCGCAGCCCTATAAAATCCTCTTTAAGAAATGCTATATTCGCTACTCTTATGGCTGTAATAGTAAAATTAGTACAATATATATATAGTATCTACGCAATGTGCGTTTTCTTAATTTTTATGTTCCTGTTATTCCCATTTGTTGTGCTGGCTTCTTTCTTTGGCCCCATCAAAGCTGGTAATCTGGTTTATTCTATTTGCAGGTTATGGGCAGACCTTACCTTATTTTTTTGGGGTATGTCGCATAAAAATATTTATGAAGCACCGAAAATTACCAATGAACCCGTTGTTTTTGTTTTTAATCATATTTCATATTTAGATATCCCCATTATTATGAAAACCCTCCGGCATCAACCCGTGAGGATTTTGGGGAAAGCAGAAATGGCCAGGATCCCCATATTTGGCTTTATTTACCGCAATGCTGTGATAAAAGTTGACCGCAGCAGTGCAGAGGCAAGGGCAAAAAGTTTGGCAGGACTAAAGTTAATGCTCAAAAAAAACATTTCGGTAGTAGTTGCGCCTGAAGGAACCTTTAATATGACACATAAACCTTTAAAAGATTTTTATAACGGTGCTTTTAATGTGGCTATAGAAATGCAAACCCCCATACAACCCATTCTTTTTTTAGATACTTATGACCGGCTTAATTATAAATCTGTTTTTTCATTTACACCTGGCCGTTCAAGATCTGTATTTTTAAAGCCAATCAGGGTAAATGACTATTCCTTACAAAATATGGAAGTGTTAAAGCAAAAAGTTTATGAAGAAATGGAATCTGCACTAATAAAATACAATGCCAGTTGGATAAAACATGTTTGATGAATCAGAAATAGCATTTAGTGAAGTGCCTGCATTTTGGGCCGATGTTATTTTGCCATTGGCTTTACCAAAAGTTTATACCTATTCGGTACCCGAAGCTTTTAAAGACAAGGCATTGCCCGGCCACCGGGTGGAAGTGGTTTTTGGGAAAAATAAAAAATACGCCGGGATCATAAAAAGCATTAGTCCCGTAAAACCGGATTATCTTACCAAAGAAATAATAAATGTGCTGGATGATGCGCCGTTACTCTATCCACAGCAACTACAATTTTGGCAATGGTTGTCCGCTTATTATATGTGTAGCGAAGGCGAAGTTATGAACGCTGCAATGCCTGCCAATTTTAAATTAAGTAGCGAAACGATACTTATCCTGAATGAGGAAGCAGGAGATGATTTTTCTGCCTTGGGTGATGAAGAATTTATTGTAGCCGAAGCATTGCTCATAAAAAAGCAACTGAATTTAAATGAAGTTCAGCAATTATTAGATACAAACCATGTATATCCGGTAATTAAAAAATTAATAGACCATCATATTTGTTACATCTGGGAAGAGTTAAGTGAACGATATAAAGTAAAAAAAGAAAACTTTGTTTTTTTGCAGCCTGCCTATCAAAACGAAGCAGCGCTTAGTACGCTCTTAAATGACTGGAAAGGGGCTGCCAGGCAAATGGAGTTATTATTGGCTTTTTTGCACCTTCAAAAGGCAGAGGGGGAAGTGATACAATCAGCGTTATTAAAAAAATCAGGCGCTACGGCGGCGCAATTAAAAAGCTTAATTGAAAAAGGGATTTTAAGGGTAGAGAAAATATCCGTTGACCGCATCCCGGTTTTACCCAGGCATGTGAATATTGATTTTGTACTTAGTGAGAAACAAGAAAAAGCACACGAAGAAATATTACAATCTTTTTTAGAAAAAAATGTGACCTTGTTACATGGCGTAACGGGGAGTGGTAAAACCCAAATTTATATCCGTTTAATTCAAAAATATTTCTTAGCAGGCAAGCAGGTATTATACTTATTACCCGAAATAGCGCTTACCGCTCAAATTATACGTAGGCTGCAAAAACATTTTGGTGGCAATATCGCCATATATCATTCTAAGTTTAACAACCAGGAGAGAACAGAACTTTGGCATAAAATAAGGAGTGGTGAAATTAAAATTGTATTGGGCGCCAGGAGTGCTTTGATGTTGCCATTTAGCGATTTGGGATTAATTATTGTAGATGAAGAGCATGATGCTTCTTATAAACAATTCGATCCGGCCCCAAGGTATCATGCAAGGGATGCTGCCATTTATAATGCTTCGTTATTTAAAGCAAAAGTTTTACTGGGGAGCGCTACACCTTCTTTAGAGAGTTTTTATAATGTGAAACAAAATAAATATGGCTACATCCATTTAGATGAACGGTATGGCGGTATCAAAATGCCGCTCACAGAAATTATAAACCTTCGGCAGGTAGCACAAAAAGGGAAAGTGATGATAAGCCCACAGCTTAAAGAATGCATGGAGCAGACTTTGGAATCAGGGTTGCAGGTTATTTTATTTCAAAACCGGAGGGGCTATAGCCCTTATATGATCTGTGGTGCTTGTGGCTATATTCCACAGTGTACACATTGTGATGTTTCGCTCACCTGGCATAAATACAGCAACCAGTTGCATTGCCATTATTGCGGCAGCACCTACCCCAAATTAGTAACCTGCCCTGCCTGTGGTAGCAATAGTTGGTTGGATAAAAATTTTGGTACAGAGAAAATTGAAGAGTATTTGGGAGAAGATTTCCCAAACAGTAAGATTGGAAGAATGGATGTAGATAGCATGCGGGGTAAAACAGCACATCATACTTTAATTCAATTGTTTGAACAGCATCGGTTAGATATATTGGTGGGTACCCAAATGTTAGTAAAAGGGCTTGATTTTGAAAACGTAGGGTTGGTTGGTATTTTAGATGCCGATAGCATACTGAGCTTTGCAGATTTTAGGGTAAATGAGCGTGCTTTTCAATTAATGGAACAAGTGAGTGGACGTGCCGGTAGAAAGCATAAGCAAGGAAAGGTAATGATACAGGCCCTCAATATCAATCACCCGGTGCTGGAGTTTGTTACAAAACATGACTATGAAAATTTTTATGAATTTGAAATCCACACCCGGAAAGAGTTTTTTTATCCGCCTTTTAGCCGGATCATCAAAATTCAATTGAAACATACTGATAAAACGAGGGTACAGCATGCTGCAGAGAAGTTAACAGCATCCTTAAGCCAGGATTTAAAAAGTTATATTACAGGCCCTGCCGAGCCGGTAATAGGAAGAGTGAGAAACCAATACCTGTTTGAGATCATGCTTAAGTTGCCAAAAGAATATGGAATGGGTAGTGTATATCGTAAAGTAATTTGGAATCATATTAACTTGCTACAGGCCGAAAAAAAATACCGGGCAGTAAAGATCATTATTGATGTGGATCCTGCTTAAAAGATCATTATGAACATTCATACAAACTATTCATTAAAATCGCTGAATACTTTTGGGATGGATGTGTATGCACGCCAGTTTGCTTCTTTTGAAAACCCGGAGCAATTGCTGCAACTACAAGAGGTTTCAAATGAATTTAGCAAATGCATGGTGCTTGGCGGGGGTAGCAATATCTTGTTTACAAAAAATGCAGATCGGCTCGTAATAAAAAATGAGATCAGGGGAATTGAAATTGTAAAAGAGGATGGGGATGATGTATATATAAAAGTAGGAGCCGGCGTGGTGTGGCACCAGTTTGTAATGTATTGTATCGAAAATGGTTTTGCCGGAATTGAAAACCTGGCACTTATTCCAGGGAATATAGGCGCTTCACCTATGCAGAATATAGGCGCTTATGGAGTAGAAATTAAAGATGTTTTTTATTCATTAGAAGCTTACCATAAACAGGAAGCAAAAACCTATATTTTTTATAACAAAGATTGTGAATTTGGTTACAGGGAAAGCGTTTTTAAAAAAAAATATAAAGATCAGTTTATTATTAACCGGGTTACCTATAAGTTGAGTAAGAAACCTGCATACAATATAGAATATGGAGCTATTAAACAACAATTGGAGATCATGGGTTGTAAGGATTTATCCATAAAAAATATAGCAGCTGCTGTAATTGCCATTCGTACTGCAAAATTGCCCGATCCAAAAAAGATCGGTAATGCAGGTAGCTTTTTTAAAAACCCTGAAATTTCAGACACTCAATTTGAACAACTTAAAAAGGAATTTCCAAATATGGTAGGTTATCCAGTAAAGCCCGGGCTTGTAAAACTTGCAGCAGGATGGCTCATTGAGCAATGTGGGTGGAAGGGTTACCGGGAAGGGGATGCAGGTTGCCATCCTTTGCAGGCGTTAGTATTGGTAAATTATGGAAATGCAAACGGACAAGAGATCTTTTTGTTGAGTGAAAAAATATTGAAATCTGTATTCCAAAAGTTTCAGGTTACATTAGAAAGAGAAGTGAATATTTTATAAAAGATTTATTTTAAAATTAAAATTATGTTTAGCCGTATTGTTTTTTTATTAAAATATTGGCTTTGCTGGATATTGATCTTTCAGTTGGCAAGAATCCTGTTTTTATTTTTTAATTACAGTGAGGCAACTGCAGCCGGCACAAGAAATGTAATGAATAGTATGCTCTATGGATTGCGAATGGATGCCTCTATGGCAACTTATTTTGTTTTACCTATGCTCATCTTGTTTTTACTGGGTATCATTTTGCCAGTGCTAAATAATAAAAAAGTATGGATCATTTACACAGCTATTTTGTTATTTTTTGTTTTGCTTTTAAGCTATGCTGATTTATTTGCCTATCGGGCATGGGGAAATAAGATTGATGCAACTGTTTTAAAATATTTGCAAAGCCCAAAAGAAGCCATGGCTTCGGTAGGCAACCTGCCCCTATTTTGGATTATTTTATTTTTTCTTATCAGCTATTTCATTTTGTTATGGATTTTTAAAAAATTGATTTCCCGGGGTTGGGTATTTATCAGTTTTGAAAATAAAAAACTACTTCAGGCCTTTTTAGTTTTATTGCTTGGCGGTATTTTTATTATTCCTATGCGGGGTGGGTTACAGTTGGCTCCCATCAACCAAAGCAGTGTTTATTTTGGCCTCAATCATTTTTCAAATATTGCAGCAGTAAATACCACCTGGAATTTCATGCATAGCCTGAATAACAATGTAGAAAGTAAACACAACCCATATATATTCATGAAGCCTGGTGTGGCAGCACATCTAATGGATAGCTTGTATATACCCGTTGGTGATACGGACTTAACGATCACTACAAAACCGAATGTAATCGTAATTGTGTGGGAAAGTTTTACTGCAAAGGCGCTTACCCATCTCGAAAATGGAGTTCCCGTAGTACCCGGTTTTAATGAACTTAAAAATGAGGGTATTTATTTTTCAAATATTTATGCCAGTGGAGATAGAACTGATAAAGGCATTGTTGCAGTGTTGAGTGGTTACCCTTCACAGCCCACTACTTCTATTATTAAAATACCCGAAAAAGCAAAGAGCCTGCCAACGCTGGGTAATATTTTCAGCCGGGCAGGTTATCAAACAGCATTTTATTATGGTGGTGAAACTGAATTTGCCAATATGAAAGCTTATTTACTGGGTGCTTCATTTCAAAAATTTACAACAGTAAATGATTTTAAAAAGGAAGATCAAAATTCTAAGTGGGGAGCCCATGATGGAGTTGTGATGCAACGGTTACAGCAAGATATAGCACAGGCCAGGCAACCATTTTTTTATACATGGCTTACCTTAAGCAGCCACGAACCTTATGAAATACCCGAAAAAACAAGCATTCCCGGTAATAAAGATGTACAAATGTTTTTAAACTCGCTGCATTATACTGATGAAGTAGTTACCCATTTTATTCATTATTGTAAATCGCAGCCCTGGTGGAATAATACCATCATTGTAATTGTGGCAGATCATGGCCATCGGCTTCCGGCTACCGGTAAAAAAATTGATGATTTTAAAATCCCGCTTTTATTTACAGGTGGAGCCTTAAAACAGCATGTGATCAATAATAACACCGGTTCGCAAACTGATATTGCTGCTACTTTGCTAAGTCTTGTCTCTATGCCGGATACATCCTTTAAGTTTAGTAAAAACCTATTAAGCAATAAAGTGGTACCATCCGCTTATTTTTCATTTAATGATGGGTTTGGTTTCGTAAATCAAAAAGGCTATTTTATTTTCGATAATGTAGGTAAGTCGCTCATAGAACAAGCCGGCCAGGTGAATGATCAGTTGATACGAACGGGAAAAGCATATGAGCAATACAGTATAAAAGATTATCTAAAAAGGTAAATCAACATGCCTTTGTTTTTCTGTGTAATAAGATTGCTGTTATATCTTTACTGTTTATAAATTTCAATGCAAGAATCAAAACAGAATATTAGGATTCAAAAAGGAATAGTAATGCTATCCCTTATTTTATTCACTGTAAAAATAATTGCCTGGTATATTACAAATTCAATTGCCATACTCACCGATGCTTTAGAAAGTATCGTAAATGTTACGGCAAGTTTCATTGGGCTATACAGTTTATATATTTCGGCAAAGCCAAGGGATGCTGATCATCCGTATGGCCATGGAAAAATTGAATATATTTCTGCTGCTATTGAGGGTACTTTGATTTTTGTGGCAGGTATAGTAATCATTTTTGAAAGTGTGAGCGCTATATTTCAACCAAAAGAAATACACAAAATTGATTTTGGAATTTGGTTGTTAGCAGCTACAGCCTTTATCAATTACGGAGCCGGGTATATTTGTGTAAGAACCGGCAAGAAAAACCATTCCATGGCTTTAATGGCCAGTGGCAGGCATTTGCAAACGGATACGATCACCACAGTGGGTATCATCATCGGCTTATTACTGGTTTATTTTACCCACCTGAATTATATTGATATTATTGTTGCGCTCATTTTTGCATTTGTAATCCTGAGAACGGGGTATAAGATCATTAAGAGTTCTGTAGCCGGAATGATGGATGCAGCAGATGAGGAATTGCTACAAAAAATGGTGATTTTATTAAATGAAAACAGGGAAACCAACTGGATTGACTTACATAATATGCGCATCATTAAGTACGGCGCTATTTTGCATTTAGATTTTCATCTTACCGTACCCTGGTATTTTAATGTACTGGAAGCACATCATGAAATTGATAAGCTATCTAACCTAATAAAAAATGAGTATGGTGAATCTGTTGAAATGTTTGTACATTCTGATGCCTGCCTGGATTTTAGTTGCCGTATTTGTACAAAATTTGAATGTACTGTACGGCAGCATCCTTTTGAACGTAAAATTAAATGGACACTTAAAAATATCCGGAGTAATAATAAACACAAATTGGAAACCGAAATTGAATAATATTATATCTCTTTTAAAAATTCCTGTATGATATCACCTGAATTATTTAACGAATTTGTACGCAACCGCCGTTCTGTTTTCCCTGATCAAATGGAGGCCGGTAAAAAAGTAAATGAACACATCATCCATGAAATTTTAACCAATGCATTGTGGGCGCCAAATCACGGCCATGAAGAACCCTGGCATTTTATTGTTTTTAGTGGTGAAGGATTAAAGAAGCTGGCACATTTTCAAAGTGAATTGTATAAAGCTGAAGCAGGAAAATCTTTTAAAGAAGGCAGTTACCAAAAATTGCAAACCAATCCTTTGAAAGCATCACATGTAGTTGCCATTACCATGAGGCGGAGTAAAAAGAAATCAATTCCTGAAATAGAAGATATAGAAGCGGTAGCATGTGCGGTAGAAAATATATATTTATCTGTAACAGCTTATGGTTTGGGCGGATACTGGACTACCGGTGGCGTTACCTATTACGAATCTGCAAAACTCTTTTTCAACCTCGGTGAAAATGATAAGTTGCTGGGCTTTTTTTATATTGGGCATGTGTCAAGCCCTTCTGGCCGTAGCAGGCGAAGCCCAATCAATGAAAAAGTTAGCTGGGTGAATGAATAGAGATGTATAATTGGTCATGAATGATAAAAGAAAATAATTTTTTATTTGAAATCGTATCATGCCTTTCTTAATTTTTTTTGTTAATTTATAAATAACATAGTTAGCATCAAGACCTTTTTTATTTTTGCGAAAATGATTAGAAATGTAATTTCTATCAATACTTATTGAGTAGTTTCATTTTGATACAAATAGATAAGTTTTGGTAGTATTTTTTTATATTCACTTTTACTAATATTCATATTTGTAAACATGCTTAAAATGTTGCTGGTATCCAAATTTGTGATAAGTGTTTTTCTATATAATTCAAGGCTATCAATATTTATCGGGTAGTACACTGTTTGGCCATTATATTTTATTAATTGTGTACCATATTTGTGAAACTTATGCACTTCCATTAGCATTTTATCAATATAACTTGCATAAGCATTCACAAGCATTTTCTTCTCTTTGTAAGCTTCTTTTACCAATGAAAGGTATTTTTTTAAATTCATGATCTGCATGCAAGAGTGTAAGGTTTATTGCTTTTTGCCCTACTAAACCCACATCGTTGAAATTTAAGTATGCTAAGCTTTCTAAAATATTCCCAATAATGAATTGATTTTTCTTATCTAATTCTTTTGTGCTTTTTCATTTTTTTGTAAATATCCAGCGTCATACAAATCCGGGTATTTTTGATCATTTAAAAAACAGTTTCAAGCGTTTTTAATAAATATTTATATTTTGAAAGTGAAACTTTAGCAAGGGAACTGCTAAGCTGTTCATTAAGTTGCAATCTTGCCTGATGGGCTTTTGAAGGTAGGTTATTAGAAGGCCGATAGCAATTTACAGCAGAATATATTAATACTAACAATAGAATAATTCATATAAAGTATTGAAATACCCTCATTACTATATTTTTTAAAAGCTGTCAGTCATATATAAAACTGGTTGGTTTGTTTGCCAGGAACCAAAGGCGGTGATAACTATAACTAGTAGTGAAGTTATTTTTTACGAGTTGTTCCAAAATACTCAAAGTTGAACGGAGGTATTTAGTATAATGATATGAATATCTTTATTTTAATTTTTTTCGTTTAAATTAAATTTTCTCCATAGATTTGTCTTACAAAACTAAATACTCTATTATAACTTTGTACCTGATGTAAGCTCCCCCAAAAATAGTACGTTTTAAAAGTAGACAAAATTAGTAACTTTAAAAACGTAAAACATGAAAAAGAGCACATTCAGCCCTGCCCAGATTGCAGGCATTTTAAAAGAATTTGATGTTGGCAAATCAGCCGAAGCCTTCCCATTTTTAAGACGTAGCTAATTTAGACTTTTTTATCCTTATTCTCATATTAAATGAATGATTGCATGTTCTGTTGCCGAGGTTAATTCTTATGCTCATGTTCAATTATTTATTTAATATGAGATTCCGCCGGAAGGCATCATAAGTTGCTGCCGGTGTTTTTCTGTTTAATGATTTGTGAGGATGATAATGATTATAGACATGCTGCCATTCATCGCTCAACATCCTTACTTCTTCCAATGTTTCAAACTGGTAAGCATCTAATATATCTTCTCTAAAGGTTCGGTTTAGCCGTTCGATATATCCATTCTGCATCGGCCTGCCAGGCTGTATGTATTTGACCTCAATTCCTTTTTTGTTACACCATTTGGTAAACACTTTACTTAAAAACTCCTACTGGCGCAGATATGCAGCGGAGATAAGGAGCGATGGGGTATCTGTGCCACTATAAGTGCCAGCAAAGAATCATATACCCACTCTTAGTATATTTGGGGATGAGCCGTAAGTATAAATTTACTGATAATACCAAGCTATATTTTGTAAGTTTTGCAGTAATAAATTGGATAGATTTATTTATAAGAAACGAATACAAAGAAATAGTGGTTGAGAGCATAAGGTATTGTCAAAAGGAGAAAGATTTAGAATTATATGGCTGGTGCATAATGACGAGCCACATACATTTATTAATAGGGACTAAAAAAAATCCACTCAGTAATATTATGCGTGATTTAAAACGACATAGCTCAGAAGAATTACACAAAACGATACAAAATACCAAAACAGAAAGCAGAAGAGAATGGATGATATGGATGATGGAAAGGGCAGCAAAGAAAAATAGTAATAATGCAAAGTTTCAATTGTGGCAGGCCGAGAGCCATCCAATAGAATTGACAAATGGAAAAATTGCACATCAGAAATTAGATTATACACATTACAATCCGGTAGAAGCTGGTTTTGTAAGTAATCCGGAAGATTGGAAATATAGTAGTGCATTAGATTATAATGGAGGTAAGGGTTTATTGGAGATTATACAGTTAGAGCCTTTGATTGTATGAGTAAGTAAGGCACAGATACGCTTATCCCAAAGCCATGCTGCATATCTGCGCCAGTAGGAACCCCATCGTTCCTTATCTCCGCTGCATATCTGCGCCAGTAGGGGGTTGTTGGTACGCCATCGCTCATTTGCCTTTGCTGCATACCAACAACGGCTTGGAGTTTTGAGTGTGGTTCGTGAGGACAGGAACCAAGGCGAAGCTTGTTTATTTACTTTTTTGTCCATGGTTTACAGTTTTTTACTGTAAACCTATTTTAGGATGAGACAAACTGTTGAGCATTTGTTCGTCTGCCACCATATTGCTAATGCAGTGTTGGCAGAAGTAAGAATTGTATCAGAATTCCATACAATCTTTGGAAATTTTCAAATAATCGAACCCTCTTCTTTTTTTTATTGCTTCCCAATCCGCATATGGGAGCCTGTATCTCCAGCTAAAAATATACTCCCCCCATCTCCAAAATTTCAGCGGATTAATAGCAAATAAGCGATATATCACAGTGTCGCTTTGCGGCATTGCCTTGCAACCATAAAAATTGGGTCGGTTAAGAATAAATTCTCCGTTTGGAGGTTTCTTATATAACCGCCCTTGAATTGGAATTTCCAATGTTGTAAAAGTCCCTGAAATATTGCTATAGCGATAATACCAATCATTTAGCCCTGATACATTCTTGAAAGCAGGCCAGTTTGTAAGTAACAATGTTATACCGATGAGCCAAATCAATCTTCTGTGCTTTTTGTTTATCATGGGCAAGTATTTGAAAGCGGAGAATCACTGTTTACATTAAATTCTTTGCTTAACCCAAAACCTGCCTGAAATGTTTCAACAGCTTTATACAATTTTTGAGGAGATTGCATAAAGAAATAAGGGGGCTGCGGCGTCGTAGTTGGAACTTGCACAACAAATGGTTCGACGATAATTTTTGGGTGAATAAGCAAATTGAATGCATTTAAGGCAATGGTAGTACAATTGTTATCAAAAATATTATACGTGTCATTTTCGTGGCTCAATAAATTGTTCATCACCATAGAAAATTGCGATGCAGTTATATTATAAGCATTTATTGCAGCATTATATTCGTGAACAGGCCGACCATTATTTTTAAATCCACCTGTCGCATTTGGGTTAATTGGATTTCCTCCGGAACCGATTGGATAAAAGCCCACAGTTTGCGAAATTGTTTGTGTGCCATTGGTTTTGGTCAAAGTCAAGAATGTATGGCCTGGTGATTTGTGCGTTAAATTAAAAGGGGCGTTCCAAACACCATTTACTGGTAAATCCACGCATAGCTTTACAGAGTAAGTTGCACCTGCATCGGGTACCTGACTAAAACAGTTAAAAAGGCTTTGTAAACTTATCTGGGGTTCATTATCTGATATATCCGGGTAAGAAGGTGCATTGGGGTCACTTATTACATCTATATAAGGAGGATCATCCTCTATTGGCACCCAGCCCGGCCCGCCTGTTGGTGGCGGGCAATTGCCAGGGTCAACCACATTGCTTTGGGCTGTGTAAGGGTCTGTGGGATTATCGGGTGTACTGTTGCAAGGGTCTGCAGGTGGTATGCCACTGCCAGAACCCCCTCCGCCACTGCCGGGCGGCGGCGGAGCGTTACCACCCGGTGCTGTACCCGTTCCAGTTTCACCTCCTCCGCCATCACCAACTTCAAAAGTCCAGCAAACTTCAGATATTATATCTACAGGATAGCAATAAGTAATACAATGATCGCATCCATCTGCATCATTACAACCATGATAATTGGGTGTACCACATTGCCAACCACTCGTAGTAACAGTTGAGCATATTTCTGCATCCGCAAAATTCTGGGATAATACACCCCCTTCGGTTGCACCCAATTTTACTTTATTTATTTCTATATGTTCAGTGGTGCTACCAAATAATCGCCGATCGGTAATGTAATATTCATTATTGCCAAATACCAGTTGGTTTAACTGCATCATAACAGTTGCAAACTTTGTGGCATCTGACACCCCATTTACAGGTGCATCAAACGAGTGGTTGACGTATTCATTTGCCTGGCGGTAACCCAGGGTTATACTGTCGCTAATACTGGCTACTATATACCCGTTAATTTTTGTAGAATCTTCTAAAACATAGGGAATATATGCTATTAAACTACTATCGTTAACAGCATTTGTAAAGCTGTTCTCATACCTTGGCTTTATATTTTTGCCAATTAAAACTTTATTCCAAACGGGGTAGCCATGCTGCTATACAAAAGCTGTAATAAATTCTTTATTATTATTTCGTTTTTTTATTTCATTGATAACTTTTAAAATAGATGGATCT
>Ga0138256_10000963_pt1 | contig 30836 bp, 14 predicted proteins | sample KNB2016incub_MG_FD_105486 | JGI IMG/M metagenome (GOLD analysis project Ga0138256, IMG submission 105486) | Active sludge microbial communities from wastewater in Klosterneuburg, Austria - KNB2014incub_MG | ecosystem: Engineered > WWTP > Activated sludge > Unclassified | place: Austria... | reverse complement strand
TTCGGCCATTGCGCCCGCCTTCGCGGGCGCTTCGGACTTCTGGGTGCCCGCGAAGGCGGGCACCATGGCGGCCCGCCAGGGACGCCTGCAGCCGGCCAGCTTCAGCTGCCGGTGGATTGCGACTCGCCGTCATCCGCAGATCGTCCCGTGACGGTCTACTAGTGTCGGGGGCATGGGGGCGGAGCGGCACGGGGCTGCGCTCGCGGGGAACGAGCTGGACATCGGGTATCGGCTGGTCGTGGCCGACCTGACCAGCCTTGCATCGAACATACGTTCTAGCATATCCTTTGGCCTGGCCAGGCGGCTCAGCTCAGTGCTGTCAGGGCTCACAAGAAGCCTCCCTGTGCCCATTCCTTATCGACTTGCCAGAGCCTGGACGATCAGGCCCGCACGTCACAAGAACGCCGCGAGCGAGGAGAGTCCGTGATGACGAAGTACCTGATCTCGTTCCCGAGCAGCGCGATGGTCTTTCCCGACGAAGATCTCCCGGCCGTATCGGCGGCCGCCCATGCCGTCGTGCGAGAGGCGAAGGCCGCTGGAGTGTGGGTCTTCGGTGGCGGCATCGAGGAGAGCGTGCCACCGGTCATGGTCTCCGGCAACGGAACCGTGACGGAGGCCACCTACCCCCAGACCCGCACCATCGAGGGCGGGTACACGATCCTGGAGTTGCCGTCGCGCGGGGATGCGATCCAGTGGGCTGCCAAGATCGCGGCCGCCTGCCGCTGCGCGCAGGAGCTCCGAGAGTTCATGTACGACCCCGAGTCATGACCCCGGGCAAGCTGGAGGATGAGATGGCAGTCAGCCACGCTGACGCGAAGGACACATCGGAGGCCCAGCTTCGATCCCTGATCGAGAAGTTCGATCCCAAGGACCAGACGCTCATCCGCGCCGTCCGTGCCGCTGTGCGCAAGCGGCTGCCGACCGCCAACGAGCTGTTGTACGACTACAAGAGCCACTTCGTCATCGGCTATTCGCCGACGGAGCGTCCCACGGATGGAATCGCCTCCATCGCTGCGCGCGTCGACGGCGTGCGGCTGTACCTCATGCATGGACCTCAGTTGCCCGACCCGAAGAAGCTGCTGATGGGATCGGGCAAGCAAGCCCGCTTCATCCGGGTGGAGGCGTCCGGGAAGTTGGCGGATCCGGACGTTGAGGCGCTGATCGCCGCTGCGATCGACCTGGCCGAGGTTCCTCTGGCAACCGAGGGGTGTGGCCGGCTCATCGTTCGGACGGCTGCCGGGAAATAGCGGCCTCAGATGGGCGGCCCCGCTCGCTGCCGCCCGGCCGATCGTTGCCATCAGACGCCCCCCGGCCGCAGGAGCCACCGCACCGCCGGCCCCGTCATCATCGTCGTTGCGAGCGCCATGAGGACCATGACGGCGAACAGCGTCGGCGAGAGGATGCCGAGGTCGAGGCCGACTGCCGCCGTCACCGCGGCAGCCGCCCGAGCTGCACGTGCGCCAGCGCGATCGCGACCGCGTCGGCCGCGTCGTCCGGGCGGGGGATGCTGCTGAGCCGCAGCAGTAGCTTGACCATCTCCTGCATCTGCCGCTTGTCCGCCGCGCCGTAGCCCGTCAGCGCCTGCTTCACGACGTTCGGCTTGTACTCCGCGATGTCGAGCCCGGCCTGCGCCGCCGCCAGCAGGATCACTCCGCGCGCCTGGCCGACGGTGATGCCGGTCGTGATGTTCGACGAGAAGAACAGCTCCTCGATCGCCACGACGTCCGGCCGCAGGTCGACGATCAGCGACTCGACGGCCGCGTGGATCTCCCGCAGCCGATCGGGCATCGGCGTCGTCGGCGCGGTGCGGATGACGCCGTGTTCGACGAGGACGATCTCGTCGGGGCGCTGCGGCTCGCCGTCGAGGAGGGCGTAGCCGGTGGTGGCGGTGCCGGGGTCGATGCCTAGGACGCGCATGACGGGACGGCGACGCGAACCCTACGCCGCGTCGAACGCCGCCGCCGCCTCGTCGCTGATGCTCAGGTTGGACCAGACGCGGTCGACATCGTCCAGGCTCTCGAGCTTGTCGATGAACTTCAGGATCTGGAGCGTGTCCGGCACGTCGAGCTCGACCATGACGGACGGGATCATCGCCAGCTCGGCCTCGGTGGTGTCGTAGCCGGCGGCCGCGAGGGCATTCTTCACGCGTGCGAAGTCCTCGACCTCGGTGTAGACCGTGACGACATCGTCGTCCGCCTCGACGTCGACGGCACCGGCGTCGATCGCCGCCATCGTCACGACCTCGGGATCGAGGCCGTCGGCCGGAATGGCGATCGTGCCGCGCTGCGCGAACTGCCACGCCACGCTGTTGGACTCGCCGATGCTGCACGAATGGCGCGAGAAGACGCTGCGGACCTCGCCGACCGTGCGGGTGCGGTTGTCCGTCGTGCAGTCGACGAGGACGGCGACCCCGTTCATCGCGTAGCCCTCGTAGATCACGCGCTCGACGATGATCGACCCGCCCTCACCGGTGCCGCGGGCGATCGCGCGGTCGATGTTGTCCTTGGGCATGTTGCCGGCCCGCGCCTTGTCCATCGCCAGGCGCAGGTTGAAGTTCATGTCCGGATTCCCGCCGCCCTCCCGGGCCGCAACGGTGATCGCACGCGCCAGCTTGGTGAAGCCGGCGCCGCGCGCCTTGTCGTTGCGCTCCTTCTTATGCTTGATGTTCGCCCATTTGGAGTGACCGGACATGGCATGAACCTCCCGAAGAACGATCGACGGGGGATTTTACGGTGGGGGGGAGTAGTTGCCAAGGTGCGACAGGGCGAGCATGACGGCCGTCTGGGTGCTGGAGGCCGGGGCGGCCGACCCGCAAGGCGACCGCATCGTCCATCACTACAGCACGACCGGCACGCTCCTCGGCGGATTCGCCGCGCCCGCGTCGGCGCAATCGGTTCACTCGGAGAGCTACAGCCGATCCCCCGAACTGTACGTCGTGCACGGGGGCGCGAACGGCAAGCCGGCCCGCGTGACGGTGCACGGCGAGGACGGTGCGCTGCAGCGCGAGTGGGATCTGCCGGGCGAGCCGCGCGGCTTGGCGATCTCGTCCGGTTCGAGCACGGATCGCCCGATATACATCGTCCTCGCCGGCGAACCGGGTCGCGCCGGAAGGCTGATGCGGTACACGGCCGCCGGCTCGTTGGTCTGGGAGAAGCCGCTGGACATCGATCCGGTTGCCGTCTCGGCCGGCGGGCGCGCCGTCGTCGCCGGCTTCCTGCCCGGCGCGCCGGAGGGCGACGGCCGAATCATCGACGTCCGAGAGGACGCTCAGGTGCTGCGCACGTGGCCGGTCGAGGGCTTCGTGCCCATCGACGTCGTCGCCAACGGGCCGGGCGACACATGGGTGATGGGGCATCCGCCGGGCGACGCCGGCGACGTCTCACTGCGGAAGTACCAGTTCGACGGCATACTGCTCTCTGCGTGCGACCGCCTGCCCCAGCCGTCCGTCCCGACGCCGGCGGGAACGGCGGCCTGCCCGGTGCCGACGCCGGGAGTGGTCGCGTGGTCGTATGCCGCGTCGGGCCGTGTGGCGGCGGTGCCTGCGATCTCAGCCGACGGAACGGCGTACGTCGCGACGCAACGCGGGTTGATGTACGCGTTGGACTGCGCGGGCGGACGGAAGTGGCTGTTCGACTACCGGTCACACACCGACGGCTGGGGGCCGCAGGCATTCGAGGGCGCGCCGGCGGTGGACGAGACGGGCACGATCTACGTTGGGGACGATATCGTTGTCCCTAACTTCTTCTTCGCGCTCCACCCCGACGGAAGCGTGAAGTGGGTTCAGCGCTACGAGAGCTTGTACAGCCAGATCGACGCCTCGCCGGCCCTGGCCGCGGATGGCCACATCTTCACGGCCGCCCACGGCTGGGGCGCCGGTGTCGACCACGGTGCGATTCTGGTGCTGCACCGCGACGGCCGGCTACTGCGTCCGAATGGCGACGTGTGGAGTGAGGATGGCACGGGGCCCATCACGAACGGCCCTGCGCTGCTGGCGGACGGCAGTGCCGCCTATGTTTCCCCGCCGTTCGGGCAATGGGTGCTGCCCACCGGCACGCCGCCGACGGCAACGCCGGAAGCCACGCACACGACGGTGCCGACGCGCACACCCCGACCGACGCGGACGAGGGTCGCGGAAACCCCCGCTCCCCACCATCGTGCGTTCCTGCCGCGCGCCCTGCGGGAGAGCCGGCCGCCGCCGGCCGCCGCCGCACATCGTCCGGCCGTGGTCGCGCAGCCTATGCCACCGCCATGGATCATCGAGCCCGTCCCAAGCCGCCTGCGCCTGGTGCGCGCGGAGAGCACAGCCGACACCGTCGTCGATCTGGCCGGCCTCAGCGCACCTTCGGCCCCCGCCACGGACGGCCGCGACATCTGGTTCACCGCACTGGCGGAGGACGACGCTCACTTGCTGGCCTATCGCGGCGGCAGCGCGCCCGAGCTGCGGCTGAACTTCGCGATCCCCGCCGGCGCGGCCGCTGCACCGGTGCTCGGACGTCGCGACGCGGTCACCGGCCGAATGGTAGTGCTGTGGATGGGCACGGACGGCAAGCTCGTTGCGCTCGACGCGTCGAGCGACGACGGCACGGCCGAGGTGCGCTGGTCGCGCTTCATCGGCCTACCGGCCGCCGGTGCACCCGCCCTCGGCGACGACGGCCAGGTCTACGTCGCAGCCGGTCAGGTTGCCCAGGCGTTGGATCTCGCCACCGGCGACGTCCGTTGGTCGGTGCCCCTCGCCAGCGATGCCAGCGGCTCGGTCAACCTGGCGCGCGGCGGCATGCTGTACGTCGCGACGCAGTCCGGCGTAATCCACGCCATCGGCACGTCCGCCACCGGGCTCGATGCGCAGGCCGCGTGGCCCGCGCTGCGGCACGACGCGCGGAACACGGGGGCGAGTGGGGTGGGGCGCTAGCGTCGGCGCCAATCGTCCCCAGTTGCCGTCACGCCACAACGTCGACGTAGTCGACCACGCTCGACGCCACCGGCACCGGCAGCCCGTCCGCACGCAGCCCCCGCACATGCTCGGCGATGGCACCGCGCAAGCGACGCTCCGTCTCCTCCAACGTCGGCCCGGTGGCCACGCATCCGGGCAGGTCCGGTACGTACGCCGAGTAGTTGGACGGCGCCTTCTCGACCACGATCGCATAGCGGATCGTCATTGGGGTCCCTCCATGAGTCCGGCCTGCTTGCGGATGCTCTTCAACGTTCCGGGCGCCAATCCGGGCGCCAAGTCGTCGCTCGGCTTGCCCGACAACGTCAAACGTCACGGGCGCCGCACGCCACGCCCCTACGTGTCGTCGTTCATCCACGACAGGTCTTCGTCCCCGCCGTCCCCTTCCCCATCGCCCTCCCCGCCGTCGCCGCCCCCCCGTGCCCCGAACACCCGCGGCCTTCCCCCCTCGCGCCGCCCGACCGACGACACGTACCCTTCCCCCGCCAGCCGCTCCAACAGCTCGCGCGCCTTGCTGAACGGCACCTTGAGCCGCCGCTGCAGCAACGACGCGTTCACGCCCGACTCGCGCTCCGCCACGGCGACGGCGGCCTGGTAGAGGTCCTCGTCGGGGTCCTCGCCCGGGATCAGGTCGAGCCACGGCGGGAGGCGGCCGGGGGCGGGCCAGGCGCCGGACGACCAGAAGGCCATGAGCCGCGACTGCTCGTCGTCGCTGATGAAGGCGCCTTGAATCCGACGGGGCCGGGGCGCGTCCGGGGCCTGGAAGAGCATGTCGCCGCGGCCGAGGAGCGCCTCGGCGCCCGGCGTGTCCAGGATGACGCGCGAGTCCGTGGCGCTGGCGACGGCGAAAGCGATGCGGGCCGGGAAGTTCGCCTTGATCGTCCCGGTCAGCACGTCCGTCGACGGGCGCTGCGTGGCGACGATCAGGTGCAGGCCGACGGCGCGCGCCTTCTGGGCGATCCGGACGAGCTCGGGTTCGACGTCGGCACCGAGCTGGAGGATGAGGTCGGCCAGCTCGTCGATGACGGTGACGATCACGGGCTCCGGCGGCGTGCCGGCCGGCAGCGCGCGGTTGTAGGCCTTGAGGTCGCGCACACCGACGCGTGCGAGCGCCTCGTAGCGACGCTCCATCTCCGCCACGAGCCAGCGCAGCGCCCCGACGACCTCCGGCGCGTCCGTGATCGCCGGCGCCAGCAGATGCGGCGCCTTGCCCCAGCGCGAGAGCTCGACGCGCTTCGGGTCCACGAGCACGAGCCGCAGGCTCTCGGGCGTGTTCCGGAACAGCAGGCACGCCAGGATCGTGTTCAACCCGACGCTCTTGCCGCTGCCCGTCGAGCCGGCGATGAGGAGATGCGGCAGCCGCGCCAGGTCGGCGACGGCGACCGCCCCGGCGACATCCCGACCGAGCGCGATCAGGAGGGGGTTGTCGCGCGCCGCCTGACGATACGTCCGGTCCTGGAGCAAGGCGCGCAGCCCGACGGCGGCCGTCTCGGCGTTCGGCACCTCGATCCCGACCATCGCCCGCCCCGGGATCGGCGCCTCGATGCGGATCGTCGGCGCGGCGAGCGCCAGCGCGAGGTCGTGCTTGAGCTGCGCGATCCGCGCCACCGGCACCCGCCGTTTCTCGCCGCCCCGCTCGACGTACCCCGGCACGACGCCGAACCGCGTCACCGTCGGCCCGACCTCGATGTCGACGACTTCGGACGGCACGCCAAGCGAGGCGAGCGTCGCCTCGATCTTGCGCCCCGTCGCCCGCAGGCCGTCGGCGTCCGTCGCGACACCGGTCGCCTCGTCCAGGAGGGAGAGCTCGGGCAGCGCGTCGCCGCGAACGACACGGCGGATCCCGCTGTCCGCGGCGGCAGAGCCCATGGCGCTGCGGATCTTCAGGGGGCGCGTGGGGGGGGCGGGAGGCGGGGCGGAGGGGGGGGGCGTGCCATGGGCGGGTCTGAGACCCGCCCCTACGCGGGGGGATGACGGTGCGGTGGGGTCCGTCGGCGGGGTCGTAGGGGAGGCGGACGTGCGGGTGCCGGTCGGCGGTGCCGACGTCGGATGCGCCGTGGTCGGCTGCACGGACGGCCCTTGGCCCGCACCGGAACGTGGCGCAGGAGCGGATCTCAGACGTGCACCACTCGCCTCCTCCGCCAACAACGTGCCCGGCGCCTGCTGTGCCGGCGCCCCGTGCGGCCCGCCCGTCGACGACGGGTTCCCTCCCGACCGAGTGCCGCCGGCCGGCGGGAGGGCCACCTGTCGCCCAGCCGCCGCCGGTGGCTTGGGCGGCGTCCAATCGGCTTCGGCTTCGTCTTCGTCCTCGTCGTCGCGCCCGCCGGCCACCGTGTCCAGGTAGGCCGCCACCGCCGCGCCGCCCGAGAATGCAAGCAGCGTCGCCGCGACGCCGACGACCATCCAGAGCGCGACGGCGCCCAGCTGGCCGGCCAGCCGGCGCGCGCCGAACAGCATCGCCCAGCCGAGGCCGCCGCCTGCCCCCCAGTCGCCCGGCGCATCGCTGCCGGTGGCGGCCGACAGCAGCGCCAGCGCAGACAGTGCACCGACCTCCGCCGCCAGCGCCCGGCCCCACGGCACGTCGATCAGCGGCGCGTTGCGGCGGCGGACGAGCCAGACGCCGGCCACGACGGCCGCCAGCGCCACCGGCAGCGCGCCGAGGCCGAAACCGGCGCGCAGCGTGCGATAGGGCGTCGTCCAGGCGGTGAACAGGGACACGAGCGGCACGCCGCCGATCACGACGAGCGCAGCGCCGAGGCATCCGAGCGCGGGCGGCCGCCCAGCGACGCTCGGCGGGGCGCCGCCCGGTGCCATGCTGCCCGGTGCACCACGGCCCGACGCTGCCCCGCCCGGCGCAGAGCGGGGCGGTTGGACAGCCGGCGGTGTGGCGGCGGACGGGCGCATCGTGGTCCGGCGGCGTTCAGTCGGCCTGGAAGAACATGTCGGCCAAGGCACGGCCGAACGCACCGCTGACGAACTGCGGCGCGATGCCGAGGGCCACGATCAGCACGATGAGGACGATGACCGCGCGCTCGCCCCCGACGTCGCGGCCTTCCGGCACACCGGCCGTGTCGAGCGGCGCATCCCAGCGACGGACCGCGGTGGCGAAGAGCAGCGCGCTGGCCGAGAGGAGCGCCAGATGGGCCGGCGTGCCGAAGGGGACTTGCACCGCCGTTCCACCGGCCTCGCCGGCCAACTTCTGGAGGATCCGCCACAAGCCGGGGAAGCCGGCCAGCCCGGGCGTCCCGGCCAGCGTCAGGAGCGCCACTGCGGAGGCTGCCCGCTGGCGCAGGCCGGTCACACGGCGGCCGACGCCAAGCAGCACGAGCGCCAGCACCCGCGCGAACAGCATGAGCACGACGCCGAGCGCCGCCGCGCGCGACTGCGTGCCGAGACCGACGATCAACATGCCGCTGTTGGCCACGATGGCGTACACGAGCCAGTCGTCGGGATCCTCGATGCGGGCGGAGAGGGCCAGCCAAGCGCCGAGGCAGGCCGAGACGGCGCCGCCGAAGACGAGCGGCGCCGTCGCGGTGGCGGTCAGCCACTTGAGGTCCTCGAGCGTCCGCAGCAGGAGCGCGAAGCCGGCCGTCTGGACGAGCGTCAGGACGCCGAAGAGCATCGTGCGCGGCGCGCCGCTGGCAAGGGTCAGCACCCAGGCATGCATCGGGATCAGGCCGAGCAGGAGCGCGAACGCCGGCACGACGAGGGCCAGGACGAGGTGCTCCAGGTCGCCCTTGTCCACGGCGGAGGGTCGGAGCTCGGCCAGTCGGTAGGCCGACAGCAGGAGTGGGATGACGAGCGCCAGGAGCGCGGCGTAGCGCAACACCGCGCCCATCGCCGCGCCGCGCTCGCCCTCGGGAAGGCCGAAGGCCCAGAGCAGGGCCGCGGCCACGAACGCGATCAGGCCGATCGGCAGGCTGTTGATCAGGAGCGCGGCCGACAGACCGGCCATGCTGGTCCATGCCACCGGCAGCCAGCGGGTGACGGTGTCCGGCGGCGCGCGGTGAAGGCCCATGACCAAGCCGAGCATCGCCAGCGCCTCGAGCTGGATGCCGAGCTGGGCGATGCGCGTCATCTCGAGCGCGCGGAGACCGATCAACGGCACCGTGGCGTCGACGACGGCCAGCGTCGCGGCGGCCACAAGGACGAGCGCCACGACGGTGCTCATCCGGAGCGCCTGCGCCGCGCGCAGCCGGACGCTCATGCCGGCCGCGGCCAGCGGCAGCAGCAGCGTGGCCACGAGGAGCAGCAGACCGGTCACGCGCCGCGCACCCGCGCCGCCGGCTGCCCGCCGGTAGGATCACCGCACCACGCGCACATGCCCAACTCACACCACCTCAGGCTGGACGCTGGCGGCCTCGCCGCGCGCAGGCTCGTTCGGCGTACCGCCGGACAGCGGCGATTGGCCGATGAAGAACGACGCCACGATCGTGAACAGGAGCTGGAGTCCGGCCAGACCGCCCGACACCAGCAGACCGGCATCGAGCGACGCATAGATCGCCTCGCTGCCGATCAGCGCCAGCAGCACCGAGGCCGCCAGCTGGAGGGCGCTGCCGGCGAAGACCGTGCCGATCACCCCACCACTCGCCAGGACGATGCCGATCCGCAGGACGCCGGCCCCGACGTACGGTGCGAGCACGCCGGGCTGCATCCCCAACCCGACGAGCGCGACGATGGCCAGCGCCAATGCCGGCACGAGCCGGTCGCTGCGCACGCGGCCGGCCGTGCCCGGCACCTGTCGGAGCCGCCGTGCCGTCGACACGATCTGCCGATCGATCCGCCGATCCGTCCGCCGTTCCGTCCGCGGATCCGTCCGCGGACTCAGGGGCGCCTGCAGGATCGACAGAGACAACATCGTCACGACGATCAGGCCGACGATCAGCTTGATGGCTGCGATGACGCCCCGCGCTCCGCCGTCCCCGCCGAACACGACGACGGCGCCGAGCACGTAGGCGGCGCCGAGTCCGCCGAGCGTCAGCGCCGGGGCACGGGGCAGGATCACGGTGGCGATGATCCCGATGGCGAGCGCCAGCAGCGCGATCTGGCCGACCGGCGGCCACGCCGGAGCCGGTCCTGCCGCATCCCCGCCCACGAGGGCGACGCTTGTGGCGACGACCGCCAGCAGCGTGAGGGCCAACGATCGACGCCCGGCGACGAGCCCGCTCCTGAGCTGGAGGATCGCGCCGCTGCGGACGAGGACGCGACCGGTGGCGTTGATCGGCTCGCGGAGGCGCAGGGCACGGCGCGTGCGCTGGCTGCGATCGCGCATCCCGGTGCGGACCTGCAGCCGACGTGCCAGCCAGCCGATCGCCGGCCCGGCGACGATGAGCAGGAGGACGCTCGGCCGGGCCGTGATCAGGCGCATGGGGTCGGGCACGTCGCCGCCGGAGGCCGCGACGATCGGGCCGAGCCAGCGAAATGCCAGGCCGAGGCCGAGGCTGAGCGCGACGAGGACGAGCGGCACGGCGACGGCGGCGGACGAGGCGCGGCGCGCGCGAGGACTGGGCAGCCAGTTCGGGTGGTCGGGCGCGACGAGCAGCGCGCTCATCGCGATCACCCAGATCAGCAGGCCGAACGCTTGGCGTTCGACGAGCTGGTGGTAGACCGTCCAGCGGCCGACGAAGCCGAGCGTCGGCGGCAGCCCGACGAGGCTTGCCCATGCGCCGAAGCGCACGAGCCGGACCGCGCGCCCGGCGCCGAGACCCTCGGCGGCGTAGCGGGCGCTGAAGAGCAGGGCCAGATCGACCATCAGGATGAACGCGACGGCCTGCCCGGCCGGATCGACCAGGCCGATCGCCAGCATGGCCAGTCCGGCATGTGCGGTGACGGTCCAGTCCAGTGCGGCGCCGCGCTCGCGGGCGAAGAACGCCAGGAGCGCGCCGAACGTCAGCGCCACGAGGCCCGGCCCGAGCGTGGCGGCCGACATCCCGGCCTCGGAGCGCGACGGGGTGATCACCTGCAGCGCCATCGCCAGGCCGGCCACGGTCGGCGCGAGGCGGATGCCGATCGCCTGCCACAGGGCGGCCGGTCGGCTGCGCGGGACGGACCACCACAGCGGGTACATGCCGGAGCGGACGAGGCTGGCGGCCTCCAGGTAGAAGCGCCGCGTGCCGGTCAGGCCGGCGAGCAGCATGAACAGGCCGGCCTGACCGGCCAGCAGCCCCTGCCGGCCCCCGCCGACGACGGCGAGCGTTGCGTCGAGGACGATCCAGCCGAACACGAGCCCGAGCCGCTCCGTGCCGGCCGCCGCCATCAGCGCCGCGGCGGCGCAGACCGCCAGCGGCGCGGCCGCCGTGCCCTCCTCGGCCAATGCCCGCAGCGCGGCGACGAGGCCGAGCAGGCCGATCACGGTGAGCGCGATCGCCACGAGAGCGTTCGACTCGAGCGCCGGGCCGTCGCCGTCGAGCCATGGCGACAGGATGAGGCGGACGGGCGGCGTCCCGCGCAGGCCGAGCGCGGCGAGGGCCAGCGCGGAACCGACCGCCGCCGTCGCTGCGGCGACCGGCGCGAGGCGGCGCAGGCGATCGGCCAGCGCCGGATTGCGCAGCGGCAGCGGGAAGGCGGCGACGAGCGCGGCGATCCCGAGCAGAACCGGCGGGGCGGCGAGGAGGGCTCGGATCATCGAGGGCCGAACGTCATCCGCCGCGCGGACGGGGAACGCCCGTGGCCGGACCCTCGTGCGCCGTCACGGTGCCTCGCCGCGCATCACCATGCGGAACGTGCTCGCGGCGTGCTGCAGGGCACCGATCGCCCGCGTGAAGACGGCCTTGAAGTCCTCCGGCGGATCGACGTAGATCTCGACGGCCGCGATCGTGTCCGTCTCGTCCGGGCGGACGTAGACCTTGGCAACCTTCGTCGTCGCCGTCGCGTGGTTGGCGGCGGCCTTGGCCCGCAGGAGCTCGTCCGGGTTTTCGATCGACCAGAAGTTCGGGTAGACGACGCGAAAGTACACCGCATCATCGGCGTCGACATCGATGTAGTAGAGGCCGCCCTCGACCTTGAAGACGACGTCGCCGTCGTTGTCGATGGTCGGGCGATAGCCCTCGCCGCTCAGGAAGTCCATGTACAGTTCGGCCGGTCCGCTCACCCTCAACCCTCCTCTGACGACCGATCGTCGTTCGCGCGGCCAAGTCCGCACGGCCGCGTCCGCACGACGCACGGCACGGAGCGGATGGCCCCGGCCGGCATCGCGCCCGGATCATAGCGCGACTGCCCTCCGGTGCGGTACCCGGTGGCGGCGATCCGCCGTGCGGAGCCCGTCCGCGAGCCGGGCACGGCGGCGGACGAGCCTCCGGCCGACCGCGCCTCACCGCTCGTCCGCCCACCACCCGTGCCGCCCGGGCGGGCAGCGGATCGCCGCCGCGATCACCGCGTAGATCCGGCGGAGGTCCTCGGCGTCGGGGGCGTACGCGTACAGCGCCGGGTCGCTGGCGATCGCCTCGAGCAGCGCACCGTCCAGCGCACCGGGTGCGCCGACGCCGACGGCGTGGATGCGCACGCCGCCCGCGCGCACCTCGGCCGCGGCGAGCAGCACCGCGTCGGTCGTCACCCCGCTCGGCAGGCCGTCCGTGAGGAGGACGACGACGTCGGCGCGGCCGGCGGACGGCGGGCCGTCCGCGGTGACGGCGGCAGCGGCCTGGCGGAGTGCCAGGTCCAACCGCGTGCCGGCGTCCAGCCGCTGCGGCAACCCGTCGAGCGCCGCACCGATCACGGTCGCGTCGGCGGACAGCTCGGCGGCGGTGAACGCGAGCCGGTTGAAGCCGACGACTGCGGCGCGGTCGCCGGACGCACCATCGGCGCCGGGCGCGAGCTGGAGCAGCCCGACGAACGTCCGCGCCGCCTCGATGGCCGCATCGAGCTTGGTGCGGCCCCCTCGGCCGAGCTGCAGCATGCTCTGGGAGACGTCGATGGCCAGCGCCACATCGACGCGCGGCTTCGGGCAGTCCTCGCGGAGGGAGAGCGGCAGGTAGATCGGCACGGGCACGCGCGTGGCGGTGGCTGTCGGCGTGGTGGTGGCGGTGGCCGTCGGGGTCGCTGTCGGCGTCGGCGTGCGGGTTCGGGTGGGCGTGTGCGTGGCGGTCGGCACGGGCGTCGCGGTGGCGGTCGGCGTGTCGGACGGCACCGGGGTCGGCGTGGCCGTCGGCGTCGGCGGCGGGGGGAGGGCCAGGGACGGGCCGATGAAGCAGAGGTGCTCGGCGTTGCCGTCGTCGCTTTGCGCCACCGTGTCGTCGTCGCCGACGACGACGAGCATCCGGGCGACGGGCGCGCCGAGCGCCGCCCCGAAGCCGATCCAGCGCGTCGTGCCGTTGCCGCAGCCCTCGAACGCGTCGTCGGCGGGCGAGCCGCAGCGGCGCTGGTCGGCCGTCGTCGGCTCGAGGCGGATGTCGGCACCGATCCGGTTGCCGCGCGCGTCGATGAGCCGCAGCACGGCCGCCGTGCCGCGGCCGTCCGTGCGCGTCTCGACGTCGCCGAACCAGGCGCCGAACGCGACGGCCGGCGGCGCAAACGTGAACAGGAGCCCGTTCCGACTGTCCGTCTCGCCGGCCGCCTCGTTGTAGTACGGGGCCCCCGCCTGGTAGCGGGACTCCGGCTTGGGCGCGCCGCCCTGCATCGTCGCCGACGTCCCCGATGCGGCGCCGCCCTGCGTCCCGGCCGCCCGCCCTACGCCGCTCGGCCGGGCCAGGTCGGCGCGCACGACGTCCCGCAGCGAGAGCGTGACGCGCTCGCCCGCCGGACCGCGCACGACGAGCGGCAGCTGCGCGTCGTCGATGTCGCCGACGATCCCGGTCGTCAGGCCGGCCGCGAGCGCCGCCGCGTGCCAGTCGTCCGCCAGATCCGCCACCGCCTGGCGGGACGGCTGGTTGCTGCCGGCGACCTCGGCGCTGACGAAAACGCCGGGCGGGAGGGGGATGGGGGTCTGGGCATTCGCGCGGGGCACGGCGTCGGAGGCGTGCGCGAGCGCGAGCGCGAGGATGGCGGCGATAACGCCGCCGGCGCGGATTCGGCGGGCAGGGGTGGCATCGGGGCGCCGTTGGGATGCGGTCATGTCCGGTCTCCGGGGCACCATCGCCCTGGGGGCAACGGATCCATCGCATGCACGGGCCGGCCCATGATGCCGCCGTTGCGCGGCGGCGGGAAGGGTCATTGCGACGTGTTGGCGACAGCTTCCCAGACCATCTCGATCACGTCGTGCGCCCCCATCTCGAGGCTGAACCGCCGCACGGTGCGCACCTTCCGGAAGCCGGCGCCGGCGAAGGCGCGCTGGGCGCGCTCATTGCTTGGGTAGGTGAAGAGCACGATCCGCGTCAAGCCGAGGTCCTCGACGCCGTAGCGGACGAGCGTGCGCACGGTGTCGCGTCCGATGCCCTGCGCCCAGCGGTCGCGCCGGCCGATGACGATGCCGAGTTCGGCGCGATGCAGGGGTGGATCGAGGCGGTAGAGACCGGCCCGGCCGACGAGCTCACCTTCGGCATCGAGGATCACGAAAAGCTGCTCGTGCGGACTGTTGTGACGCGGCAGCTGAGCCAGGAACAGCGCCTTGAAGTGTTCGAAATCGAGCGTCAACGGCAGCCCGCCGGCGAGCGCGAGCACCTCGTCGTCGCGCGCCCAGCCGTAGAGCGTCCGGAGCTCGTCGTCGCTGAAACCGGCGCCGTACGGGCGCAGCGTGACGTGCGCACCGCGGAGGGTGGGCGTCGGAGGGGCCGCGGGAGGGGTCACAGGACGCACGGCATCCGGATGTGGCGCGTGGGGCGGGAGGCGGTCATGGCGCGGGGGACAGGCGGCGGGGCGGCCCGGCGGGTCGGGATCAGCTGCGCGAGCGCTTGTAGAACGGACGGCGGACGATCCGTGCCGGCACCGCGCGGCCGCGGATGTCGACGGCCACGACGGTGTCCACGGCGCCGTTGGCCGGCGGGACGTAGCCGAGGGCGATCGCCTTGTCGAGCGTCGGCGTCAACGCACCGCTCGTGACGCGGCCGACCGGCTGGCCGTCGACGAGGATGGCCATCCCATCACGGGCGATGCCGCGGTCCTCGAGGACGAGGCCGACGAGCTTGCGCGGCACGCCCTCGGTCGCCTCGCGCCGCAGCCGCTCGATGCCGACGGCGGGTCCGTCGAGGCCTTCCTTGTCCAGCTTCACGAAGCGCGTCAGGCCGGCCTCGAGCGCGCTCGTCTCGTCGTCGAGCTCGTGGCCGTAGAGCGGCATGGCGGCCTCGAGGCGCAGGCTGTCGCGCGCGCCGAGGCCGCACGGCTGGATGCCGTGCGGTGCGCCGGCCTCGAGGAGCACGTCCCAGAGGGCCGGGGCGTCGTCGTTGGCCAGCATGATCTCGAAACCGTCCTCGCCGGTGTAGCCGGTGCGGGACACGAGCGCCTGGTAGCCGGCGACCGGACCGCGATCGAAGCCGTAGTAGGCCATCGAGCGCACGTCCAGGTCGGTCAGGCCGGCCAGGATGTTGAGCGCCTTGGGTCCTTGCAGGGCGAGCAGGCCGTGTTCGTCGGAGCGGTCGTCCAGCTTGGCGCGGCTGCCGATGCGGCGCAGCTGGTCGAGTAGCCAGACGCGGTCCTTGTCGATCGTGCCGGCGTTCACGACGAGGATGTAGACCTCGTCCTCCAGCCGGTAGACGAGCAGGTCGTCGACGGTGCCGCCGTCGGCGTTCGGGAGCAAGGTGTAGTGCGCCTCGCCGGCCTTCAGCTCGGCGCAGTCGTTCGTGAGGAGCCGCCGCAGCGCGGCGGTCGCGCCCTTCCCGTGGACGACGAACTCGCCCATGTGGCAGACGTCGAACAAGCCGACGGCGGTGCGGACGGCGGTGTGCTCGGCCGGGATGCCGGCGTACCAGACGGGCATGTCCCAGCCGCCGAACTCCGTCATGCGGGCGCCGAGCGCGACGTGCTGGGCATGGAGCGGGGTGCGGTTCACGGGGCGGGCTCCTGTGGATGGGCGGTTGGGCGAGCGGGCCGGGGCATTGTAGCCATAACCGATGGCAGGGGCACGGCATGCCGTGCCCACGCGTCCGCATCGCGCCAACCGATGGCGTCCAAAACGCGTCGGCCCCCTTCCCCCGTTGTCGGGGGAAGGGGGCCGACGTCGAATCCGCGTGGAGCCGTTCCCGCGCTCGGCGTCTACCGCCCCGCCACCCGCTCCTTGTTCACCACCACCGGCAGCCAGATCGTCCGTCCGTCGAGACCCGGCACGCGGATCGTGCTGCCGCTGACGCTGGCGCCGAGGTCGCGGGCGCGGCGATCGAGGAGGCGGGCGCTCTGGAGCTGCCACGCCCCGACGAGGTCCGCCGGCTCGGCCGCCGGATCGATCGGCACGACCCGCAGCGTGGCCAGAACGACGCGCTCGCCCGCGATGGCGGGGGCGGGGTCGACCCGCGTCGCGACCATGCGCCACCGGCTGCGGGCGCGGACGGCGTCGTTCATGGCCTGGAAGCTGTCGTCGCCCCAGACAGCGCCGAGCTCGGCCTGCGCGCCGGGGACGATCGGCTGGGCGTCGAGCACCCGCACCTTGGCCGGATCGAAGCCCAGGACGATGTCCGCACCGTACAAGTCGCGGACGCCCGTCGCGACGATCTCGATGGCAATGCTGCCGTCCTCCTGCTGAGTGGACTGCACGCTGAAGCGGTCGTCCGGGGCGACGGTGTCCAGCGGGTCGCGCAGCCAGCGCAGATCGTTGCCCGCGCCGCGTAGCATGAGGTCGAGCATGGCCGGCGCCACCGAGGTGGCGGTCATGCCCCAGGCCGTCGGACCGGCCTGATCGAGGTTCGCGCCCACCAGGACGAGGTCGGTGCGGTTGATCGCGCCGTCGCCGTTAACGTCCGACCAGAGGCGATCCGGGTTGGCGGCCATCGTCGCCGCGATCCGGCGAGCATCGTCGAGATCGATCGCGCCGTCGCCGTCCTGGTCGAGGGTGAAGGTTCGGCTGTCCCAGCCTGCGGCCGCGCCGGCAACCACGAGGTCGACGACGTCGACCTCGTGGTTGCGGTTGATGTCGCCGCCGATCAGCGTGAGGTCGGGCAGCTCGGTCGGTGCGCCGGCCTGGATGGTAACGGTGCGCTCCGCCGGCACGTACCCGCCTTGCCAGGCGCCGACGGTCCGGACGCCGGGCCGCATGCCGCAGATGTGGAATGCCCCGCGCCGATCGCTCTGGCCGACGGGCAGGCCGTCGACGCTGAGAGTGGCGCCGCCGTGCTTCGCGCGACCCTCCATGAGCAGCTGGCCGTCGATGCAGCCGGTGGCGGCCGCGGTCATGGACGGTGCCATGAGCGGCTCCTCCGCCGCGGCCAGGGCGATCCACGGGCCGCCCCGGCTGCTGCGCGCATAGACCCGGAACGCGTACGGGATGCCCGGCGGCAACGGCTTGGACTGCCAGTGCTGGACCGTACCGACGCCCGCCTTGGTGGCGCTGGACACGATGGCGATCGGCACCCATGCGCCGTCGCCGCTGCGGCTCTCGATGACGAACGCGTCCTCGACGCGGGTCGCGTCGCGCCACGCGAGCACGGCCTCGTGTTGTGCGTTCAGCTCGGCGGTCATGCCGCCGGAGAGCACATCCGCGAGCCCGTCGCTCGACGCGGCAACCGCCTGCCAGCGCCCGTCGCCGCCGTCCGACACCATGGCCAGCGGCGGCGACCCCTCGAGCGTGAAGCGCTGGACGGAGTCGACGTTGTTGGCCTGGTTCGGGTCGTTGTTGTCGGCGAAGGTGATGGCGGTGTTGAAGACCGACACGCCGGGCCCGGCGTTCGGGTCGAGCAGCACGCGGATCGTGAAACTGTGGTCGCCTCCGTTCGGCAGGTTGGGCAGCGAGCAGCTGACGACGCCGCTGCCGAGGTCGGTGCAGCTGGCAGGAGCCGAAGCCGACACGTAGGTCGTGACGGGCGACAGGATGTCGATGAGCCGGAGGTTCACCGCGGTGCCGGGACCCGTGTTCGAGATCGTGAACGTGTAGTCGAACTCGCTCCCGACCTGCGGCAGCGGGAACTGGGTGTCCTTGTCGAGCTTGAGATCGACGTCGGGCAGCGCCGTGGCGGTCGCGGTCGCCGTCGACGTCTGGGTGGCCGTCGAGGTGGCGGTCGAGGTCGAGGTGCCGGTGGCGGTCGACGTCGACGTGGACGTCGACGTCGAGGTGGCGGTCTCGGTGGCCGTGGCCGTGACGGTGGCGGTCGACGTCTCCGTCGGCGTCGGGGTGATCGTCGACGTGCCCGTGGCCGTCGCCGTCTCGGTCGGCGTCGTCGTGGCGGTCGGCGTCGACGTGCCGGTCGCGGTCGACGTCGAGGTCGACGTGCCGGTCGCCGTCGCGGTCGTGGTCGCCGTCGAGGTCGACGTGCCGGTCGCCGTCGTGGTCGCGGTCGACGTCTCGGTCGGCGTGGGCGTGATCGTCGGCGTGGGCGTGATCGTCGACGTGGCGGTGCTCGTTGACGTGGCCGTTCTCGTCGACGTCGAGGTCGCTGTGCCCGTGCTCGTTGCCGTCGAGGTCGCGGTGCTCGTCGCGGTCGTCGTGGATGTAGCGGTCGTCGTCGGGGTCGACGTGGGCCCTTCCGTCGCGGTGGCGGTGGCGGTGGCCGTGGCCGTGGCCGTGGCGGTGGCGGTTGGCGTCGGCGACGGGCCATCCGTCGCGGTCGGGGTGCTGGTCGAGGTCGCGGTCGTCGTCGAAGTCGACGTGCGCGTGGCCGTGCTCGTCTCCGTCGCGGTCGCCGTGGACGTCGTCGTCGACGTCGAGGTCGTGGTGGCGGTCGACGTCGAGGTCGCGGTCGTCGTCGCGGTCGCCGTCGACGTGCGCGTGGCGGTGCTCGTGCTCGTCGGCGTGTCCGACGGCGTCGGCGTGCTCGTCGACGTCGATGTCGGCGTCCGGGTGGCCGTGTTCGTCGGTGTGCTCGACGGGGTGGAGGTCGGCGTGACCGTCGACGTGCGCGTCGGCGTGGAAGTGCTCGTGGATGTGGAAGTGCTCGTGGACGTGGAAGTGTTCGTCGGTGTCGATGTCCGCGTCGGCGTCGACGTCCGCGTCGACGTGCTCGTGCTCGTGGGCGTCGGCGTCGGGTCGGTCACCTCGATGTCCTCGATGTCCGTGTTGTCGCCGGGCGTCGAGTCGAAGCCGCCCGAGACGTAGGCGGTCGCGATGTTCGAGAGCACGGTGCCGGCCGGCACGTCGGGGTCGACCTGGACCGTGAGCGTGAACGCCCCGTTGCCGCCCGCCGCGATCGGTCCGACGGTGCACGTGTACTGCTGCGGGTCGGACACGGACTGGACGCACGTGTCGCTGTCGGCCACGTAGGTCAGGCCGGCTTCCAGCGTGTCGACGACGACCGCCGTTGCGGCGTCCGGACCGGCGTTGTGGACGTTGATCGTGTAGATGACGAGCGCGCCCGGCACCGGGAACGGGTTGTTGGCGGTCTTCGTCACCGAGAGGTTCGCCCGGACGAACGGCAGCGTCACCGGCACCGGGTTGATGTACGGGTCGTCCGTGTTCGCCGGGTCGTAGAAGATCTTGACGCGCGCATCGAGGGCCGGATCGCATTCGGCGTCGAAGTACGGGACGATCGTGGCGGCGTCCGGATCGGACGGCGCCGGCGGGTTCAGGCGGTTGACCGGCGGGATGATGCCGGACGGCGGCGCCCACGTGTTGGCGGCGGCCAGGATGTCGGCGTGGTCGATGTCGGGGATGTCGTCCTCGGCGAACGGCCCCGGCGCGTTGCGGGTGCAGCCGTAGAAGGCCAGGCGGCTGATCGGCGAGCGCCAGTTCATCGTCAGCAAGTATTGCTGGCCAATGGGGACGTTGACCTCGGTGAAGTGGTGCGGGACGATTTCGGTCTGATGGGTCTGCCACCCGTCGCGCGTCCGGACGGCCTCGAGCGACGGCAGGGAGGCGGCGTCGTAGTACGTTTCGCGCAGCTCGGTGAGCAGGCGCGTCTCGTCCGTCTCCTCGATGATCGTCTCCCGCAGCGGTGCGGCGGCGGCCAGCGTGCCGACGCAGCTGTCGAACCGGTCCTGGTCCGCGAACTCGCTCGCCGGCAGACGCTCGATGTCGGTCGCAATCGTGTGCGGCAGGTTGAACGGCGGCAGGACGCTCATCAGCGGCGGCTGGCCGCCGAGGAAGTAGCCCTGCTGGAAGAGCGAGTCCTGCGGGTTGAAGTAGTTGCCCTTCGGCACCGGCGTTCGGATCGTGAGGAAGCCGAAGAGGTCGTTGCACAGCCCGACCGTGCCGCTGGCGTACGTCATGACGGCCACGACGTTGTACTCGTGGCCGTCGACGTAGAAGCGCTTGAGGTACCACGGATCGCCGGGCGTCAGATCGTGCTGGCTGGCGTTGTTGTCGATCGCGCTCCAGGTGTGGCCGAGCGCACGGCCGACGGAGACCGTGGCCTGCCGCAGCGTCGGGTTCACGTCCTCGACGAACAGGAACCAGGCGCCGTCGACCTGGCCGAAGTTGCTGTCGCCGGGGCTGAGCACCGTGACGCTGGTCTGGAAGCGGTCGACGATGACGAGGTCGCCGATCTGGAGCGTGCGCGGGCCGCCGATCAGCTCCGGGCGGGCATTGGCGATCGAGCCGCCGGTGAAGAAGAAGCGCATCGTGATGATCCCGACCGGGCTGACGCTCTGGAGCGTGCCGAGGTGGTCGAGGAACATCGCGCTGTCGGTTTCCGACGTCGCCGGGTCGACATCGATTACGACGCTCTGCGCGCTGAGGACGACCATCTCGTTGCCGTTCAGGGCCGTGCAGTCCTCATCGATCGCATCGATGAGCGCGTCACCGTCGAAGTCGGCGATCGGGCCGGGCAGCGGCGCCACCGGGAAGCCGGGCGGCGGCGGCGGGCGGTTCGCCTGCCAGGTGGTGTCGAAGAAGTCGTTGACGGTCTGCTCGGAGTGGATGACCGCCGCTTCCTGCTCGCCATCGAAGTTCGCGTCGAAGTTCGTCAGGCCGAAGCCGAACTGGCCGCCGGCCGGCAACGAGCCGTTCGCGTTCGGCTTGGGCAGCTCGGACGCGCCGGTGCCGATCGGGAACGCCATGCGGCTCGTGCCGGGCGGGACGCCGATGGGCGTGTCGAACACGTCCATCATCACGTAGCTGAACTCCTGGACGACGGCCGGGAACGCAAGGTCCCGATCACAGTTGTCGGCCTCGCGGATCTTCGTGACGTAGTTCGGGTCGTAGTACAGGCGGTGGTAGACCTTCTCACGCGCGTTCTGGGCGTCGTTGGAGATCTGCTGGTAGAGGAAGCGCAGGTCCTCGCCGAAGTTCTGGAACTCGTCGAGGTAGCTCGGGTTGAACGTGAGCGTATCGACATCCGGCGCGTGCGGGTGCTGCGGGTTGAACGGGGCGAACGGATCCGTGTACGGCAGCACCTCGACCGGGTAGTTCGCCCCGCCGAACGTGTCGGTGATCGCCGCAAGGTCGCCCGGACCGAAGACGATGCCGGGGCGGTCGAGGACCGAGCCGCAATCGTCGGGGCACGCGGCGAACCCGCCGTACACGCGGACACCGCGGCCGTTCAGGCTCATCTTGCGGCTGTCGTCCGGGTCGAACTCGAAGCTCACGCGGCGTGTGGCGCCGTAGCCTGTCGGCGGATCGCCGGCGACGATGCCCTGCGTGTCCGTCAGGTCGGTGGTCAGGTCGGCCGGCGGGAACGGCGGGACATTGCTGGAGACCGGGCCGTCCGGCATCGTCCACGTTCGGTAGCGGGCGGTGCGCGTCGTGAAGCCGGAGGTGACGTAGTAGTTGTCGGGATCGCAGCCGAGACCGGCGCTGTCCGGTTGGTTGGGCAGGTAGAACTCGGTGTAGTGCCACGGCCGGGTGAAGATCTGCTCGTTGTAGAAGAACGGGTCGACGGCCCCGAGATCGGGCCCGACGATGTCGTTCGTGGCGCCGACTTTTTCCTTCAGCTGGCCGACGAAGCTCGGGTTCGTGGTCTCTTCGGTGTAGAACCAGCGCGTGGCGAGCAGTTCGGCCTGGCTGTCGTACGGGCCGACGGGGTGGTCCGGGAAGCGGCCGAAGTACGGCAGCGGATCCTCGGCGTTCATGATCGGCGGCACGGGACCGATCGGACCGCCCATGTAGAGAATGTCGGGCCGCGGCAGCGGGCCGTCGGCCGGATCGAACGGGCACGGGTCGAACGGGTCGAGCGGGTTCACGTCCTCGAGGATCGTGTGCTCGTGGTTGAACGGCGGCGGGAGCGCGAGCGGCTCCTCGACGGCGTACGGTTCGAGGCGGACGGAATGCTGTTCGATCGTCACCGCCACCTTGGGCAGCGGCGCGCGCAGCGTGATGTATTGGAACGAGGTGGGGCTGCAGCTCATGAGGGCGACGACGTTGTACTCGTGGCCGTCGACGTAGAAGCGCTTGAGGAAGTATGGGCCGCCGGCCGAGAAGTTTGCCTGGTTCGCCGCGTTCTCCATCGACGCGCACGGCGCGCCGAGCGCCCGGCCGATCATGAGCGATGCGGAGCGATCCGCCTGGTCGACCGACAGCACGTGCACGAACCACGCGCCGCGCGGCACGACGCCGAGATTGCTGCCGCCGGCGCCGATCGGCGTGACGACCGGCCCGTTCTCCCCGGCCAGGACCGCCGAGCCGACGCCGACCGAACGCACGGCGATCAGGCGAGGCACGAGGTCGCCGGTGTACCAGATCTCCAGCGTCGCCGAGCCGCTGCCGGCGGTGCGCACGCGGACGAAGTGGTCGAGGAACTGGAACGTCTGGCCGGGGCCGATGGACTGCGTATCGAGCGTGAAGACCGCCAGCTCGTCGCAGTCGAGCGGGATGCCGTTGGGGTTGATGTTGTCCACGAGGCCGTCGCCGTCGAAGTCGATCGTCAGGCCGAGCTCGGCGGCGAGTGTGGCCTCGGAGTGGACGCGGACCTGGTCGAGCGTGCCGTCGAAGTTGGCGTCCAGGCTCGTGAGGCCGCGCCCGGTCAGCGGACCGGCCGGGTTCAGCTGGTCGTCGAACGTACCGACCGGGAAGACGATGCTCGTCTGGCCCGCGGTGCCGCATGCCGGCCGCGGGGCGGAGTCGTCGAGGTTGGCGCCGGTGGGGTTGGCGCGCGGCAGCTCGTTGTCGAGCAGCATGTACGTCATCTCGGTCATGATCGCCGGATACCACTCGTCGGCGTTCGTCGGGAGCGGGTTGGCCGGCGCGTCCGGGATGCCGTCCAGGTTGTTGTCCGTCAGGCAGTCGTCGCTGTTCAGGTCCTTGTCCAGGTGCGTCGGCTCGTACCAGTGCCGAAGCCAGACCTTCTCGGAGCCGTTGATGCCGCCGGCGCGGATGTTCGAGACCGCCGAGATCTCATCCGGCCCGCCGAGGCAGTTCCACTCGGCCTGCAGCGCCGGATCGTTCAACCGCTCCGAGATCCAGGCCGGGTTCCACGTGACGTAGTCGAACGGCGGGGCTTGGTCGGACAGCGGGCTGAACGGGCCGCGTGGGTCGGTGTACGGCCGGTCCTCGGGCACGTTGCCCGTGTTCGGGTCGATGACGGCGTTGTCGCCCGCCGAAGCGGCACCGTTGCCGCCGGGGTTGTTGCAGTTCGAGCAGACGCTGGTGTTGCCGTAGAGTCGCAGCGTCGACAGGTTGGACGATTGGGCGAGGGGGGCTTGCGCGGGGGCGGCGGCGGGGGCGGCGGCCGGTGCGGCCATCGGTGATCGAGACGGAGCGGCCTGCACCTGGCCGGACCGCACGCCGAGCGCCATCGCCGCGAGGACGATGAAGACGGCCACGAGGGATTGGGCGATGCGCGCGATGGGCACGATGGGCACGATGGGCACGATACCCAAACGCGGCTGCAGGCGTGTTTGGAGCCTGGGGGAGGTTGCATCGATTGGGACGATGCTGCGGGACGCGACCACAGGGCGGGGGGAGCGGTCACGGCGGTGACAAGACATCCTCGACTCCATGACGAGAGCGCTTGCAGGCGTGCCCCGTGGGGAGGGGGCGGGCTATGCAGCTGTTTTGGGGCGAACACTCGGGCGCGGCCGACGGATCCGCCGCGCAGGCGGACGACCGCCGATCGTAGCCACGTCTGCGCGGAACGGCAAGCGGCCCCTTCGGGACGATGCCGGCAGACACGTCGACGACCAGCAACCATGGCGCTGGCCCGGTTGATCGACGACAACCGCCGCTGCCACTACGACGAAGTCACGCTGCGTTCGATACTGTAACCTTTGCGTTAAGCGAAGCAGGGCGACCCGGGCACCGGCATCGGGCCCGGGAATGGGGATGCCCCGTGCGTGTCGACACGCACGGGGCATCCGGACTTCGATGTGGTTTCGGAAGGCGGTCCGACCCGCGGCAGGGACCCTCCGAATTTGGACGGCGACCTTACGATGTCATGGTCCGCCTTCGGTCTCGCCGTCCGCCTCCTCGCGCCGCGGCCGGGTCGTGGCGGGGAGAGCGGCTGCCGGAAGCGGCGCACCGGCCGGCGCATCGGCGGCGACGAGCGGCAGCACGTTCGGGTCGCCGACGAGCGGCACGCCGACGAACGGCGGCGGCCAGTCGGTGGGCGGCGGGAGGATCCCCTGCCGCCAGCACTCGGCGGCCTCGTAGATCTCCTGTCCGGTGAGCATCGGCGGATCGTCCTCGTCGAACGGCCCGGGCGCCTCGCGGGTACAGCCGTAGAACAGCAGCTGGTTGTGCGCCGATCGCCAGTTGAGCGTCAACAGGTACTGCTGGCCGGGCGGGACCACGAGCTCGGTGAAGCGGCCGGGGGTTAGAAGCGTCTGATGCGTCTCCCAGCCGTACCGGTCGCGTGCCTCCGCGCCCTCGACGGTGCCGTCGTTGTATGTCTCGCGCAGTTCCGTTCCGAACCGCAGCTCGTCGGCCTCGCTTCGGATGCGGACGTCCAACGGTCCGGCGGCCGCCAGCTCACCGACACACGGTCCGAACGTGTCGACGTCCTGGAAGTCCGCTGCCGGCAGGCGTCGGACGTCGACGGCGATCGTATGGTCGACGTTGTACGGCGGCATGACGGAGATCTGCGCCGGCTGCCCGCCGAGGAAGTAGCCCTGCTGGAACAGGGAGTCCTGCGGGTTGAAGTAGTTGCCCTTCGGCACCGGCGTGCGAATCGTGATGAACGCGAAGCCCTCGTTGCACGTCGCCGGGTCGGTTGGGTCGGTGCCGGGCAGCGGCTGCGTCATCAGGGCGACGACGTTGTACTCGTGGCCGTCGACGTAGAAGCGCTTCAGGTACCACGGGTCGCCCGGGAAGAGGTCGTGGCCGCCGGCGCCGTTGTCGATGGCCGAGTGGCTGCCGCCCAGGGCGCGGCCGACCGTCACGGTGACCGACTCGCCGCTGGGCGCGACGTCCTCGACGAACAGGAACCACGCGCCGTCGAGGTCGCCGAGGTTGTCCGAGCCGGGCGCGAGGATCCGCACGCGGCTCTGGTGCCGGTCCACGACGGCGACCGAGCCGATCGACAGGGTCTGGATTCCGCGGACCGGCTCCGGGCGGGCGCTGCCGATCGTTCCGCCGGTGAAGTAGAAGCGGAACTGCGCGCTGGCGCCCGGCGTGACGTTCTCGAGCACGGCCAGGTGATCCAGCGCCATGACGCTGTCCGTCACGTCGCCCGTCGCAGGATCACGGTCGAGCGTGACGCTCTGAACGGTGAACACCGCCATCTCGTTGCCGTTCAAGGCCACGCAGTCCTCGTCGAGGTCGTCGATGACGCCGTCCCCGTCGAAGTCCACGACCGGACCGGCGACGGGCGGCGGCGGGAAGCCGGGGATCGTCGGGCGGTTCGCCTGCCACGTCGCGTCGAAGAACGCGTTGACCGACGCCTCGCTCTCGATCGCCATCGGCTCGGGCATGCCGTCGAAGTTGGCGTCGAACGTCGTCAGGCCGAAGCCGAAGTTGCCGCCGGCCGGGATCACGCCGCCCGGATTGGGCTTGGGCAGCTCGTTGGCCCGCGTGCCCATCGGGAACGCCAGACGGCTCGAGCCCGGCGGGACGGCCACCGGCGTGTCGGTGGTGTCCATCATCAGGTAGGTGTACTCCTGGACGACGGCCTGGAACGACAGGTCGGCGTCACAGTTGCCGGTCTGCCGGATCTTCGTGATGTAGTCGGGTTGGTACCAGGCGCGCTGATACACCTTCTGCCGGGCGTTCTGGCCGTTGTTCGAGATCCCGCGATAGAGCTCGACCAACGCCTCGCCGAAGTTGCGGAACTCGTCGAGGTACGCCGGGTTGAACGTGAGCGAGTCCGCACGCGGCGCGTCGGGGGCCTGCGGGTTGAAGACCGAGAACGGGTCGGTGTACGGCGGCACCTCGACCGGATAGCCGGCGACGTCGGTCGTGACGGTCAGATCGCCCGCCCCGCTCCGCAGCGCCGCTCGGGATGCGGCACCGTCGCACACGAGGTCGTCCTGGCAGACCGGCAGGCCGCCGTAGATCCGGACGCCGCTGCTGCTCGTGAACAGCTTGTCGGCCGCGTCGGGATCGAACTCGAAGCTCGCGCGCCGCGGCGAACCGTACGTGCCCGTGGCCGGATCGAAGCCGGTGGCGTCCGTCGTCAGGTCGGGCGGCGTCGGCGGCACCTGGGCGGGCACCGGGCCGTCCGGCATCGTCCACTGGCGCCAGCGCGCGGTGGGGTTGATGAACCCGCTCGTCACGTAGTAGTTGTCCGGATCGCACGCCGTCGGGCCGCCGCCGGGCGCGGCCTGGTCCGGCAGCGCGAACTCCGTGTAGTGCCACGGCTGGATGAAGATCCGCTCGTTGTAGAAGAAGGCGTCCGGCACGTCGGGGTTCGGGTCGCACTGCGCGTCGAAGCGCCGTGCGCCGTACTTCTCGGCCAGCTCGCCGACGAAGGCCGGGTTCGTGTCCTCCTCGGTGTACAGCCAGTGGCTCGACCGGAAGCCGGCACCGGAGCCGAGGCTGTACGGGCCGACGGGGTTGAGCGGGTCCCGTCCGGTGTACGTGCCGCCGTCGCCCGCCCCGAGGACCGGCGGCAGCGGGCCGACCGGGCCGCCCGTGTAGAGGATGTCGGGCCGATCCGACGGATCCTGGGCCGTCGGCGCCGGGCACTCGGCCAGCGAGGCGACGGCGACGACGTCTTCGAGGACGGTGTGCTCGTGGTTGAACGGCGGCGGGAGCGGCAGCGCCCGGTTCGGACCGTACGCCTGCAGCCGCACGGAGTGCTGCTCGATCGTCACCGGCACCTTGGGCACCGGCGCGCGGAGGGTGATGTACTGCAGGCTGTCGGCATCGCACGTCATGAGCGCGACGACGTTGTACTCGTGGCCGTCGACGTAGAAGCGCTTGAGGAACCACGGGCCGCCGGCGCTGCGGTTCGCCACGTTCGGCAACCGCTCCATGCTGGCGCACGGGGCGCCGAGCGCGCGCCCGACGGTCAGGGTGGCCGTGCCGTCGCCGCTGTCCACCGACTGGACCGCGACGAACCACGGGCCGATCGGCACGACGCCGAGGTTGCCGCCGCCCGCCGGGATGACCTGCGCCGGGCCCACGTCGCCCGCCAGCGCCACGCCGCCGGTGCCGACCGACACCGTCGCGACGAGCCGCGGCACGAGATCACCGGTGTACCAGATGCGGAGTGACGCCGAGTTGCTCGACACGGACTGCACGGTGACGTAGTGGTCGAGGAACTGCATCGGCTGGTTGCGGCCGATCGTCGCGCTGTCCGTGTGCAGGACGACCATCTCGTCGCACGACAGCGCCACGCCGTCGGTGTCGATGCTGTCGACGACGCCGTCCCCGTCGAAGTCGAGCGTGACGCCGAGATCCGTCCCCAGCGTGAACTCGCTGGCGACGTTCACCATGTCGATCGCACCGTCGAAGTTGACGTCGAGACTCGTGAGACCGTACCCGACGGCGGGGCCGCCCGGGTTCGTCTCGGCCGTTGCGACGCCGACCGGGAACACGATCCGGGACTGACCGGCCGGCGCACAGGCCGGGCGCGGGGCCGAATCGTCCAGCCTGCTCGGCGCCGGATCGGGTTGCGGCACGTCATTCGTGAGGACCATGTAGGTCAGCTCGGTCATGATCGCCGGATACCACTCGTCGATCGACGTCGCCTGCGGGTTGACCGGCGCGTCGGGCCGGCCGTCGTCGGGCATGGTGCCGTTCGTCAGGCAGTCGTCGGCGTTGAGGTCCTTGTCGAGGTGGGTCGGCTCGTACCAATGCCGCAGCCAGACCTTCTCGGATCCGTTCACCCCACCGACGCGGATGTTCGTGTGGGCGCTGACCTCGTCGGCGCCCGTTGCGCAGCCCCAGCCGGCGAGGGCCGCCGGGTCGCTGAGCCGCTCGGAGATCCAGGCCGGATCCCACGTCACGAAGTCCTGCTCGGGTGCCTCGCCCGACTGCGGGTTGAACGGTCCCTCCGGGTCCGTGTACGGCGGATCTTCCGGCACCCGCCCGGTGAACGGATCGACGACGTCGTTCGAACCGGCCGAGGCGCGGCGGTTGCCCTCGCCGCTCACGACGCTGTTGCAGACCGTGGTCAGGCCGTACAGCCGGATCGTCGGCAGGTTGGCGGTGCCGCGTCGGTTGACGTAGATGTCGTCCGGATCCGTCGGGTCATAGAAGACCTTCACGCGCGACGTGCCGTCCAACGACACATCGCCGAACTCGATCACGCTGTCCGACCCGAGCGTGACGGTCACCGCCACGGCGTTGGCCGTGGTGGAGACGTAGCCCATCGGATCCGTCTCGCTGACCGTGTAGTCCCCGGGTGGCACGTCGGTGAAGAGGTACTCGCCGTTGATGTCCGTGACGGCCGTGGCGCCGTTCGACAGCTGCACGATGACGCCGGGGATCGGGAGCTCGCCCGGATCTCGCACCGTGTCGCGGTCGACATCCTCCCACACGATGCCGCGAATCGTGCCGCCGGTGGGCACGCCCGGGCGATCGCCGAAGTTCGCGGTTCCAGCGCCGCCGGCCGGCAGCGCCACGGCCACGACGTTGGGCGTGGTGGATGCGTAGCCGGGAAGGTCGGTCTCGGCCACGAAGTACATGCCCGGCATCAACATCGTGAACAGGTAGTCACCGTTGCCGTCCGTCAACGTGACCGATCCGTTCGACAACGTGACGAGCACGCCCGCCAGACCCGGCTCGCCCGGGTCGATCACGCCGTCGCCGTTCGTGTCCTCCCAAACCGTCCCGCTGATGCTCCCCGGGATGGGCGTCGGCGTCGGCGTCCGCGTAACGGTCGGCGTGGCTGTGATCGTGGGCGTCTGGGTGATCGTCGGCGTCGGCGTCCGCGTCGAAGTGTTCGTCGGCGTCACGGTATTCGTTGACGTCGGCGTGTTCGTGGGGGTATTCGTCGACGTGCTGGTGGGCGTGTTCGTGGGCGTGTCCGTCGGCGTCGCGGTGTTGGTCGCCGTCGGCGTGTTGGTGGGCGTCGCCGTGGTCGTCGACGTGTTCGTCGACGTGCTGGTGGGCGTGTTCGTCGGCGTATCCGTCGGCGTGCTCGTCGACGTGCTCGTCGCCGTGCTGGTGGGCGTGTTCGTCGCCGTGTTCGTCGCCGTGCTCGTGGGCGTGTCGGTCGGGGCATCGAACTGCACCGGCGTCGGGTCGTTCTCGCCGGCCTCGTTCGCGTTGCCGTCGCCGTCCGGATCGGGGTTCGTCCCGTCATCGGACACGTCGCTCACCAGCATCCCGCCCGGGCTCATCCCTGTGGCGGTCGCCTGGTTATCGTACGGCCCAAGGTTCGCGCCCGGCGTCACGGTGACCACGAGGGCGATGCTGCCGCTGGCACCGACGGCCAGCGTGTCGGTCCCAACCAGCAGGTTGATGTCGGTGGAGCCGTCGTAGCCGACGTTCTCCGCCAGGCTCGCGCTCACGACGCTTACCACGCTGAACGACGTCGCCCCGGCGAAGGTCGTGGCCAGATCGTCCGTTACCTGAACGTTGGCCAGCGGCACGTCGCCCAGGTTCTCGACGCCGAACAGGTACGTGAGCGTGAAGCTGCCGTCCCCGTTGTTCACGTTCGACATGAGGCTCTTGGCGATGCCGATCATCGGCGCCTCGCCGAGCGTCACGGGCGTCGGGTCGTTCTCGCCCGGCTCGTTCGGATTGCCGTCGCCGTCCGGATCCGGGTCCGTCCCCGCATCCGACACGTCGTTCACCGGCGTGCCGCCCGGGCTCGTGCCCGTGGCCGTCGCCTGGTTGTTGTACGGGCCGAGGTTCGCGCCAGGTGTCACCGTCACGTTGATCGTGATCGTCCCGCTGGCTCCGACCGCCAGGCTGTCCGTCCCGGCGAGTACGTTCGTGTCGCCCGCGCCGTTGTAGCCGGCGTTGACCGTGAAGTCGCCGCTGACCGCGCTCACGCCGCCGAACGACGTGGCCCCGGCGAACGTCGCCGCCAGGTTGTCCACGACCTGAACGCCCGACAGCGCCACATCGCCCAGATTCTCGACGAACAGGCTGTAGCTGACCGTGTACGTCCCGTTCCCGTTGTTCACCGTCGACGTGACGCTCTTGGCGATGCCGATCACCGGCGACTCGCCGAACGTCACGGGCGTCGGGTCGTTCTCACCCGGCTCGTTGGCGTTGTTGTCGCCGTCCGGATCCGGGTTGACGCCGTCGTCCGACACGTCGTTCACCGGCGTGCCGCCCGGGCTCGTGCCGGTGGCCGTCGCCTGGTTGTTGTACGGGCCGAGGTTCGCGCCCGGCGTCACGGTGACGACGAGGGCGATGCTCCCGCTCGCGCCGACCGCCAGCGTGTCGGTCCCGTCGAGCAGGTCCGTGTCCGCGTTGCCGTCGTAGCCCACATTCTCCGTCAGGCTCGCGCTCGTCACGCTCACCACGCTGTACGACGTGGCCCCGGCGAACGTCGCCGCCAGGTTGTCCGTCACCTGCACCGCCGACAGCGCCACGTCACCGAGGTTCTCGACGACGAGGCTGTAGCTGACGGTGTACGTCCCGTTCCCATTGTTCACCGTCGACGTGACG
>Ga0138256_10000959_pt1 | contig 30937 bp, 19 predicted proteins | sample KNB2016incub_MG_FD_105486 | JGI IMG/M metagenome (GOLD analysis project Ga0138256, IMG submission 105486) | Active sludge microbial communities from wastewater in Klosterneuburg, Austria - KNB2014incub_MG | ecosystem: Engineered > WWTP > Activated sludge > Unclassified | place: Austria... | reverse complement strand
TCGCCCGGGCCCGCCATGCCGATCCACACCGTGCCCACCGGCTTGTCCGCCGAGCCGCCCCCCGGTCCCGCGATGCCGGTGACGCTGAGCGCCAGGTCAGCCCCCAGCCGGCGGCGGATGCCGTCGGCCATGGCCAGGGCCACCGGCTCGCTGACCGCGCCCTTTTCCGCCAGCAGGTCCGCCCCGACGCCGAGCAGGGCGGTCTTGGCCGTGTTGGCGTAACTGACCACGCCGCCCAGGACGTAGTCGGAACTGCCCGGCACCTCGGTGAGCAGCGCGGCGATCAGGCCGCCCGTGCAGCTCTCGGCCGTGGCGATGGTCAGGCCGCGCGCACGCATGACCGGACCGAGGTCCGCGGCCAGCAGGCGAACCCGCTCCAGGTCGCCCTGTGCTTCAGGCATGGTATTCCTCCCCTCCTGAGCCCCTTATGCTACACTGCCCCGCTTTGGGAGGGCAGGCCGCGCCCTCCCCCGCCGGCCATCCCGCGCCGCGGTACCATCGCATTCGGTCAGAGCGAGAGGAAGTCTCCATGCAACGGTTCGGTCTCGATCGGCACGGCCTGGCGCCGGCGCGCGAAGTCTTCTGGAACCTCTCCGCCGCCCCTTTGGTGGAAGAAGCCATCCGCCGCGGCGAAGGGCAGCTGTCCGCCGCCGGAGCCTTCGTCGCCTCCACCGGCGCGCATACCGGGCGCTCGCCCAAGGACCGCTACGTGGTCCGGGAGCCCGGCTCGGAGGCCGAGATCTGGTGGGGCGAGGTCAACATTCCGATCGCGCCGGAGGTCTACGCCCGACTCCGCGCCGAGGTGGTGGCCGCCTTGGACGATCGCGACCTCTTCGTGCAGGACCTCTATGCCGGCGCGGACCCCGAGCTGCAGATCAGCGTGCGGGTGGTGACCGGCAGCGCCTGGCACAGCCTCTTCGCCCGCAACATGTTTCGCACCGACTCGCCCGCGCCCATCGCGCCCTTCGCCCCGGACTGGCTGGTGCTCCACGCCCCCGATGTCCTGGCCGACCCGGCGCGGGACGGAACGAACTCCGGCACCTTCGTCATCCTCAACCTGGCCGAGCGCACCGTCCTGGTGGGCGGCACCGGCTATGCCGGGGAGATCAAGAAGTCCATCTTCGCCGTGATGAACCACCGCCTGCCGGCCATGGACGTCTTCCCCATGCATTGCAGCGCCAACGTAGCTCCCGACGGCGGGTCCACGGCGCTCTTCTTCGGCCTCTCCGGCACCGGCAAGACCACGCTCAGCGCCGACCCGGAGCGGCCCCTCATCGGAGATGACGAGCATGGTTGGGGCGCGAGCGGCATCTTCAACTTCGAGGGCGGCTGCTACGCCAAGGTCATCAAACTGAGCCGGGAAGGCGAGCCGGAGATCTGGGCGGCCACCGAGCGCTTCGGTGCCATCCTGGAGAACGTGGTCCTGGATCCGCTCAGCCGCACACCGGATTACGATGATGGGTCCAAGACCGAGAACACCCGCTCGAGCTACCCCTTGACCAGCCTGGTCAACGTGGCCCCCGGCGGGCGCGGCCCGCAGCCTACCGATATCGTCTTTCTGACCGCCGACGCCTGGGGCGTCCTGCCGCCGGTCGCCAAGCTCACCCGCGAGCAGGCCATGTATCACTTCCTGGCCGGCTACACCGCCAAGGTGGCCGGCACGGAGCGCGGCGTCACGGAGCCCAAGGCCACCTTCAGCGCCTGCTTCGGCGCGCCTTTCCTGCCGCGCCATCCCGGCGTGTACGCCGAGATGCTGGGCCGCCGCATGGACGCGCATCCCCATCTGCGGGTCTGGTTGGTGAACACCGGCTGGACCGGCGGCCCCTACGGCCTGGGCAGCCGGATGAAGCTGGGCTATACGCGCGCCATGATCCGCGCCGCCCTCAGCGGTGCGCTTGACGACATGGGCTACACCGCCGATCCCGTCTTCGGCATCCTCGTGCCGGATGCCGTGCCGGGCGTGCCTTCCGAGCTGCTGCGTCCGCGCGACACCTGGAAGGACAAGACCGCCTATGACCAGAAGGCCGCAGAGCTGGCCGGTCTCTTCCGCAACAACTTCCAGAAGTACGCCGATGGTGTGTCGGTCGCGGTCCGGGACGCTGGTCCGCGGGCCTAGGGATTGCCCCCTCTCCGCGCTCATGCGCTTCTGGTACGGTTCTGACACCCGCTGATTCAACATGCCGGACGCATAGGCTATGATTGAGGTCAGCATGTCTTGATGCGGTCGGCCGCTGCATCCGGTGGCCGGGACTACTCGTATGCGCGCCATCGGGGCTGCGCTGCCTTGCGGCGTTGCTAGCGGCGCCACGGTCAGAAAGCGATGATGAAAGCCACCCTACCTACCCCCGGACGCGGCTGGTTGATCTGGGCTGTGATTCTCTTCGGCCTGGGCATTCTGGCGCTCAGCGCGGTCTCGGCGCAGGTCAATCCCCGCATGGGCCTGAGCGAGTTGACGACGGCCGTACGCGCCGGCAAGGTGAGCAGCATCACCATCAGCGGCGATGAGAGCCGCGCCGTGATCGAGCTCAAGGAGCCGGCCGGTGCCAAGCGGCTGGTCCGCAAAGAGCGAGGCACGGACAAACTGCTGGAGCAGGCCGGGCTCACGGTCCAGGATCTGCAGAAGAACGACGTGAGCTACGCCATCTCGCCCACCAGCAGCCTCGCGGGACTGGGTCCGCTGCTCACCACCCTCATCCCCTTCCTGCTCATGGTCGGCTTCATCGTGTTCATGATGCGCCAGGCCCAGGCCGGCAACAACCAGGCCATGGCTTTCGGGCGCAGTCGCGCGCGGCTGATGACCGGCGACACGCCTACCGTCACCTTCGCCGACGTGGCGGGAGTGGATGAGGCCAAACAGGAGTTGGCGGAGGTGGTTGAGTTCCTCCGCGAACCGGACAAGTTCGTGGCCCTGGGCGCGCGCATCCCCAAGGGCGTCCTGATGGTGGGCCCGCCCGGCTGCGGCAAGACCCTGATGGCCCGCGCGGTGGCCGGCGAGGCCGGCGTGCCCTTCTTCTCCATCTCCGGATCGGAGTTCGTGGAGATGTTCGTGGGTGTGGGCGCCAGCCGTGTGCGGGACCTCTTCGAGCAGGCCAAGAAGCACAGCCCCTGCATCGTCTTCGTGGACGAGATCGACGCCGTTGGCCGGCAACGCGGCGCGGGCCTGGGCGGCAGCCATGACGAGCGGGAGCAGACCCTCAACCAGATCCTGGTGGAGATGGACGGCTTCGATTCGGACACCAACGTCATCATCGTTGCCGCCACCAATCGGCCCGACATCCTGGACCCCGCCCTCCTGCGCCCCGGCCGCTTCGACCGCCGCGTGGTGATCGACCGGCCCGACATGCGCGGCCGCACGGCCATTCTGGGCATCCACTCCAAGGGCAAGCCCCTGGCCAAGGACGTGGATCTGGAGCGTATGGCGGCGCTGTCCATCGGCTTCTCCGGGGCCGACCTGGAGAACCTGGTCAACGAGTCGGCCATCATGGCCGCCCGGCGCAACGCCCGCAGCATCCGCATGGCCGACTTCGAGGAAGCCCTGGACAAGGTCCGTTTCGGCCCGGCGCGCCGCAGCCGGGTGGTGAGCCAGAAGGAGCTGGAGGTGACGGCCTACCACGAGGCCGGCCACGCGGTGGTGGCCCATGTCATTCCCGAATGCGATCCGGTCCACAAAGTCACCATCGTTCCCCGCGGCATGGCCGGTGGCCTGACCTTCTTCCTGCCCGAAGAGGACCGCTACCTGCAAAGCCGGACCCGTTTCCGCGCCGGCCTGGCGGCGGCTCTGGGCGGCCGGGTGGCCGAAGAGCTGATCTTCGGCGAGGTCACCACCGGCGCTTCCAGCGATCTGGAATACGTCACGCGCACGGCCCGCGACATGGTCACCCGCTACGGCATGAGCGAGGCCATGGGTCCAATGACCTTCGGGCAGAAGCAGGAACTGGTCTTCCTGGGCCGGGAACTGAGCGAGCAGCGCAACTACTCCGAGGCCGTGGCCAGGCAGATCGACGCGGAGGTGCGCCGCCTGGTAGGCGACGCCCTGGTGCGCACGCGCGAGCTGCTGCAGACCAACCTGGACCGTCTGCACCTCGTGGCCAAGAAGCTGTTGGAAGTGGAGACCCTGGATCGCACGGATTTCGAAGCGTTGATGGAAACGCCGGCAACCGCGGCGGTGCCGGCCTGACCCGGCGCCGGTGACCCTCTTCTCGCGGACGAGGTCAGTGGTTCGAACGGTCACGTTCCTGTTGCTGTCTCTCGCGCTTGTGGGCTGCGGGCTGTGGACGGCCCGGTCGCGCAGCCGCGTCCCGGCCCCGACGACGGATTCCAGCCCCGGCTCCATCGCGGCGGCGACGGCGACGGCGCCGGCGGCCGCCGCAGGGCTTCGGTCAACCGACGCCATGCCGACCGTCGTGGCGCCAGCTGTCGCAACACCTTCCGGAACGACGAAACCCATGACAGCGGCCCCCGCTTCACAGCCGCCGACGCCCGCTGTGGACCGGGCGACCACGGAAGCGCCGGCATCCGCGCCGGCCGACGCCCTGCGGCTGGGCCAGGGCGCGCAGGGCGGCCGACTGGGCGCCATCTATGAATTGGTGGGGCTCCGGACGGGCGAGCATGGCGCCTTCACCCGCGCGGTCTGGGAGCTGGCGACCGCCGACCAGACCCAAGGTCAGTCGGAGCCGCTCTGGGAAGTCGTGCAACAGCGCAACGACCAGGAGCCCAAGGCCGCCGGCATCCTGGACGGCAGCTGCCACATCCGCCTGCGCCTGGCGGACACCTATGCCATGAACTTCGTGGGCTCGCTGCGGCTGGACGCCCCCGCCGGGGCAGCGATCAACGGCATCCGCATCCTCCCCATGGAAGACGACAGCAGTCTGGTCTTCGCCGTCGACCTGGCCGAGCCGGCACCCTACACCGTGACCGTGTTGCAGGCGCCGCTGCGCATCGTGCTCGACGTCTACCGGCCCTGACCCCCATCGCCCTCTGCCGCAGCACCCTCTTCCACTGACCCCGGCAAGGGGGATTCAGCGGGGGCAAGCGCATCCTTGCGCCGCACCGCCAACACCGCGATCTTCGTGCTGTGGTTGAAGGGCGCCGGGTCCGTGATGTCGGCGACCACGCGGGTCTCCGGATAACCGGTGAAATCCGCGTCCACGTCGATGCGCCGCTCCAGGCGCAGGTAGCCGTCGGCGCAGACCTGCTCCAGCACGGCCGTGTAGGCCGCGCCGCTCACGTAGACCGCGTTGTTGACGGCCACCAGATGACCGCCGTCGGCCACCAGTGGGCGCACCTTGTTGATGAGCGCCAACCCGCCATCCGCCAGATCCACCTGGCTGCGCGCCCCGCCGGCGAAGAAGGGCGGGTCGATGATCACGCAGTCGAAGGTGGTCCCAGCTCGCCGCAACCTGGCCGTCAGGTCCCAGAAGTCGCCGCTCAAGAACGCGTCCCGTTGGATGGTCAGGCCGCCCAGGGTGTAGGAGGTCTTGGCGACGTTGAGGGCGGCGCGGCTGCGGTCCAGCTGCAGCACCCGCTCGGCGCCGCCGGCCAGGGCCGCCACGCCCAGGCTGCCGGTGTAGGCGAAGCAGTTGAGCACCGTGCGGCCGCGCAGGTTGGATCGCGCCCAGGCGCGCAGGCCCCGGGTGTCCAGGTACAGGCCGCAGTCATGCCCGCCCAGGATGTCGAGGGCGTAGCGCACACCGTCCTCGCGCACCCAGGGCGCGGGGCGATCGCCGAGCAGCAGGCGGCCGTGTCGCTCCTCTTGACCCTCGGCATGACGGGCCTTGACCACCGCCGCCGTCAGCCAGGGCAACGCCTCTCGGTAGAAGGCCAGGGCCTCCGCGACGGCTGCCTCGCCGTCGGGCGCCGGATCGGCATGGTTGTGCAGCACCAGGGTGGCGCCGTAGAGGTCCACGACCAGCCGCGGGCAGCCCTCGGCAAAACCGTTGAAGAGCCGGATGGCGGCCTCATGCCGCGGGTCCGCGTCAAGGCGAGCGGTGCGCGGCACGAGCGCGGCGGCCAGGAGGCCACCAAGGTCCGCGACGGACGAAAGGTCGGAAGGCTGGATGGGCAGGGAGGCGGGCTCCGGATCAGGTGAGGTCATGGGACGAATGATAGGCGACGGGGCGGCTGACAGCGACCGCCCCGTCACATCCCATCAGCCGTCGTCGTCGCTTTCGTCCGCTTCCGTCTCGCCACCGGTTTCGCCGCCGGCGTCGCCCGTCGTCGCCCCGGCTCCCTCGCCGCCCGCGTCCGGCTGGGCGTAGAGCGCGGCCGCGCCATGCTGGTAGGCCAACTCCCCGCCGCTGGCTCCGGACTGCCATGCGGCCGCCACCAGGGCCACCGCGCCAACCGTCCCCAGCACACGGGCACGACGGCCCCAGCTGCCGGAGAGGATACCGCCGGCCATCACGACCAGCAGCACACCGGAGAGGATCATCAGCCGCTCTCCGGCCTCCTCGTGCTCCTCGAAAGCCTGCTCGGAGACGCGGTCCTCGACCTTCTCCTCCTGCTGCTTGCCGGTCTGGACCGCGGTCCAGGCGCTCAGGGCCAAGAGGGCGGAGAGGAGGAGGACGGGCTGCCAGGCCCGGCGCCCGTCGACGCCCCGGCGGATGTACGCCAGGGCCGCCAAGGCTACCAAGGGCAGGAAGATAGCGATCACGATGGGGAAGTGGACAACAGCGGGGTGGAGCGGTTCAGGGATCATGGGGACTTGTCCTTTCATGGATGGGGGACGGCGATTCGGATGCGGCGATCCAGCCGGGTCGTCGCAGGATGACTCGGCGCAGAATAACAACCCTATGAACGGCCCCGGCAATCTGCCAAGTCAATGGCCTGGACCTTCAGTGTAGCCGACAGTGCCCCCTCTATCATCCGTCCTTTGTCGGATCTTCCCTGCTACGCGGCGCGCATCACCGCCACCCACGGAGCCTGTTTGACGGCTCAACCCGCCGGCCGTCCCTCGGGAAAGAACTGGTAACCACCTTCCGGCTGCCCTCGGAAGGTGAGCAGATAGACCGGTCCGGCCGGATCCGGCTCGATCTTGCGCCGCAGCTCCTTGACCACCTGATAGAGGGCGTCGTCCATCACCCCGGCGCGCACGGCGTCCTCCGGCCAGACCTGTTCGATCAGCACCGATTTGGCCACGCGAACGCGGGGCCGCGCCAGCAGGGCCAGCAGCATCCGCCGCTCCAGATTGGCCAGGTCGGTCAGCGGTCGCTGGCCCTGGAAGAGCTCCTGCGTGCCCGCATCCTGCCAGATGCGACCGCGCCCACCGGCCGCGGCCGAGTCACCCGCCAGCCAGGCCGCCAGCAGGCCGATGGGGATCTGCCAGGAGCCTCCAGGGTCGGCACGCAGCAGCCCCTTGGCGCTCAGGGTCACCAGAGCCGGACCGTGACCTTGCGACAAGCGGTCCCAGGCGGCGGCCACCAGCCGCTCCTGGACCGCAACACCTGCGGATGCGCCGGATAGGCCGCGGCTACGCTGGTCAAGACGCCCTACCTCCAGCAGGGCCGCCTGCTCTGCCTGGCTCAGCCCCGACCAGATCTCAAGCAGGCGGAAGGCCACGCTCTGCTGAGACAGCAGACGGGCGGTCAGGTCGTCCTCCGTCGCGGGTACGGAGGATCCTTCAAGCTCGCCCATCTGCGAACAAGCAGCCTTGAGGAGGGCCGGATAGCCGCCGGTAGCCGCCAGAATTGCCTCTTGCCGGACTGCGCCTACAACGGCGGCGACACCTCCGGCGGTGGCAGCACCGCCAGCGGCAGCGGCATCGCCCGGCGTCCCGCTCGGCCATTCCTCGGCCAGCAGTTGCTCGGCATCCTCCCGCACCAGCGGACCTAGCCACAGTTGCCGGCGGTCCAGCACCTCGTACAGCTCGCCCAGGCGTGCGGCGTCCTGCTGGTAGGCAAAGGGCTGCCGCAACCCCACCAGGAGGACCAGCCGCTCCTTGTGCCGATCTCGGAGCGCCCGAAGGCTGTCCAGCAGGCGGGTGGGCGCGAGTTCCAGGAAGCTGTCGAAGCGATCCAGGATCAGGACCAGGCTCACGGCGGCCCGGCGGCATTCGGCCAGCAAATCCAGGAGGGCCGTCTGAACCACAAAGGGGTCGGTCTGGGACAGCTGCGCATCGAATGCCGCGCGGGCCGCCGCCCCTACGAGGGCCGGTAGTTGCGACGCCGCGTCGCGCAGAGCCCGCAGCAGCAGGCGGTAGAAGGTGGCCAGGTCATCAGCCGGCAGGTCGTTGAGGTCCACGCGGATGACCGCAAGCGGCCAACCTTCCGGCAGACCGGTCGCCAGCCGCTCCGGTCGCGCTTCCAGGGCCGCGAGCAAGTTGGACTTGCCTGCCCCGCCCGGCCCCAGCAGGCAGCCGCTGTCGCCCGCGGCCACCCAACGCGCCAGCTCAGCCACCTCACGCCGGCGGTAGTTGGGGCCTTGGCTCACGCTTCGCTCTACTTTGCTCATGGCCTTGTACTCCTTGCTTCCCCGATCGCCGCTGGTCGGCGCCGCGGCGGGATCATCTTAGACGATGGACCGTGGCTCGGTCACGATCGCCCTGACGACCGGCGGACCGGGATCACACGAAGCAGAGCCCCGCCGGTGTTGCCGGGGGGCTCTGATCGGGGGGGCTCCTGTCGGAAGACCTTCACGCTTGGCCGTTCAAGGATCGGCGGGCTGCGGGCCCCGCCCGCCCGGCGCTCACTGCGAGCGGGTCATCTGCAGGTTCACCTGGTAGTCGCCGCTGTTGCCGGTGTGCCGCGTGCTGCCGTTGAAGCTGAATCCGCGGGTCATGCTCTCCAGGTTGCTCTGGCTGAAGCACCAGCGGAAGGAGCCGCCGATACGTTCGTCATCGTCCTGGAACCACTTGTCGTAGCCGTCCACCGCGCCGGCCATGGCCTGACCCACCCGGCTGGCCAGCCCACAAGGATCGCCGACACCCTGGGTCAGGCCGGTGTTGAAGGCCGACTGCGCCGCCGAGCGCGCTGCGTTGGCGATGTTGGTCGTACCCGAGTCGTCCGCCTCTACCAACACGTAGCTGATCGCCATGGGGCCGCTGAGGGACTGGTCGGCCATAAGCGTTCGGTTGAGGCTGCGGATGTCGCCGGTGTTCAGACCACTCAGGTAGCCGGTAGCGGTCACCGACAGGCTGGGGATGACCTGATTGGATCCCTTGCGCAGCAGAGCGTAGAGCAAGTAGATCTCGTCGCCGCCGCTCTCTTGGGCCCGAAAGGTCTGAAGACGGGTCCAGCTGGCACGGAAGCGGGCCGCGGGGTTGATGGCGTTGGGTTCGCTGCGCAGGAAGCCAGCCGGGTTGAAGAAGTCCTGAATGCGGCTGACGATGGTGGCATCCCGAACCGCGGTCGGCTCCGGAGCGTCGATGCTGTCGGCCGAGGCGATGCCTGGCAGGCCGGCGAGGACGAGGGCGCCGCTGAGGGCGATGAGGCGGAGCGTGGCGGCGAAGGTGGACATGTTCGGCTTGCGGCTGGTCATGATCTTGGCTCCTGTGGTGATGGATCTTGGCTTGCTAGGTGGAAGTTGTTTCGCCGTCCGGGCCGCTCGTTTCCGTGTCCCGATCGACTGATGCCAGGATACCCGGTCCCGGAGCCACGATCCTGAGGCCCACCTGATGCCTGACGGATCCTTCGCTGAGCTGTATGCTTGGCAACCAACAATGTCCCAGCAAGCCCCCGCGTTTCCCGTCATCTCCCTGGCGCCGGACCTGCCGGTCCGCCCCGATGCGCAGGGGCTTCTGGCATTGCTCTTCGCCGGCTATCATGCGCTGCGCGTGACCCGCGAACTGGCAGGAGGCTTCAGCGGCAGCCGCATCTTGATGGTCCATCCACTGCGCGCCGACGGGGACGCCGAGCTCCCATCCGTGGTGAAGCTGGATGCCCCGGCCAAGATCCTCCAGGAGTACCAGGCCTATCAGAACCACGTGCGCGGCCGGCTCTCCGGCGTACCCGAGGTATGGGGCGCGCCGGTCATCAGCCCCGACGGCAACCTGGGAGCCCTACGCTACGGCCTGGTGGGCAGCGGGCTCTTCCCGGTGGAGAGCCTGGCGATCCACTTGCAGCGCGCCTCGGCGGACAGGGTGGCGGAGGTGTTGGAGGGCCGTCTGCTGGTGCAACTGGGCTACCTCTGGCATCAAGCCCGGCCGCAGGAGAGCCGCTTTCGTTCCTGCGGATACGCCCGGCTGCTCCCCGTGGACTTGCTGTTGCGCGCCGACATGCCGCCGACCGCGGTGCCTGTCCCGGCCCTGTCGGCGGTATGGGGCGATGCCAGCGCGGCGACATCAGTCCAGCCCGGCCGATGGCTCAACCTGCGCGGCCTGCGCTGCCTGGAGCGCAGCGCCGATGGTCGGCAGTTCACCCTGGGGCCGCCTCAGTCGGACGAAGACAACCCGCGCGGAGGGCCGCGCTGGCGCCTGCTGGGTCCGCTGCCGGAGCCAGAGCCGTCTCCGGAAATGGGCGAGATCCTGGCGACCGACTGTTTCGCCCAGGTGATCGGGGATCGCGACGGCTTGCTGCGGGAGCGCTTCGCCGCTGCCTTCTCCGCCGCGGATGCACCGACGCCTCCCCCCGATCTGCACGCCGCGACCTTGCCGAGGGCCGACGAGGCCCAAGCCATGCCCAATCCCCTCTTGGGGCTGGACGCGCTCCTGGATCGGCCCCGCCATCTGGCCCTCGGACCCATCCACGGCGACCTGAACCTGGACAACGTCCTGGTGGACGCCAAGACCGGTGGCGTCCGCCTGATCGACTTCGCCGACAGCCGCCGGGACCATGTGTTCCATGACCTCCTGCGCCTGGAGACGGGCATCATCACCCGCTGGCTGGCGGTCGCCAGTCCGATCGCGTCCGGGGCGATGCTCGTGGACCTCTTCGACACCTTGTTGACCCATCCGGACCAAGACCCTCCGGACAACGCCCTCCGTGGGCCCAGTCTAGCCCTGCTATGCCTGCGTCGCGCCGTCGCCCACCAGCTGACGGACGCCGCCGGCTGGTCGGATTACCTCGAGGGACTGTCCCTGTACCTGGTCGGTGCGGCGAAGTTCCCCAACCTGGACGCGCGGGCAAGGCGGGTTGCGTTCTGGGCGGCTGCCGCCGCATTGCGGACCGCGGCGCGCATCGCCGGCGGCTGGATGCCGGACGCAGAGGCCTTGGAGGCGGCCCTGGCCCTCCGTCTGGCCCGCAACCCCGCTTTGGAGGCCTACCGGCGGCGGCGGATCGGCGCTTGGAGCGGGCCGCGGCATGAAGCGGACGGCAACTTCGTGGCCCTTACGGTGCTCTTGGACCAGGGCGAGGAGGCCCTGGGCGGCCGCTGGCAGGCCCAGGCGCGTCGTTACACCGGCTTGGAGCACCTGCTTCAGGAGGAGGCTGCACCGGCCCTCGTGCTGCTGGGGCCGCCTGGAGCGGGCAAGAGCACCCTGCTCCGCCAACTGGATCTGAGCCTGGCCAAGGCCGGCCTGGCCGACGCGGCGGCGCCCTTGGGCTTCATGGTGAACCTGAATGCCTACGCCCCGTCGGCCGCCGCGGACGGCGCCCCGAGCGACCTCGTGGCCCTGGACTGGCTGGCTGCCCGCTGGCGCGCCACTGCGCCCGCGCTGCCGCCCTTGGTAGAGCTGCTGCAACAGGGGCGCCTGGTCCTCCTGCTCGACGCTCTCAACGAGATGCCTCATCTTGACGCCGCGGATTACCGAGCCAAGGTCTTGGATTGGCGACGCTTCCTACAATGGCTGGCGGCTGAATGCCCCGGCAGCCGGGCCGTCTTCAGCTGCCGGAACCTTGACTACAGCGCCCCGCTGTCTTCACCGCGACTCCGGGTCCCCCAACTGCGCGTCGAGCCCTTGGACGACGCGGCGGTGCTGGCTTTCGTGCAGCGCTACGGCGGGCAGGCGGCCGACGGTCTCTGGCAGCGTCTGCGTAGCAGCCCCTTCCTGGACCTGATGCGCAACCCCTTCCTGCTGCGCCTCTTGGTGGAGGTGCAGGGCGGCGCCGAGGATCTGCCTGTGGGGCGGGCGGCCCTGGTCACGGCCTTCCTGCGGCGCGCGCTGGGCCGCGAGGTGGAACGGTCACATCCGGCCTTGGCCGCCGATGACCTGCTCAGCGAGCGCGACCGCCGGCGACTGGCCCAGGACAGATGGGCGGATCCTCTGGCATTGCCGGAGGGTGGCGTCCTGACCGCGGGGCTCACCCGACTGGCCGACCGGATACAGCGACGGGGACGGGCCGGCCAAGGCAGCCAACTGCGCGTGCCGGTAGACCAGGCGCTGGCGTGGATGGCCTTGTCCGGCCCAGGAGCGGCAGAGTCCTTGCTGCGTGCGGGACTGGCCTTGGCGGTGCTGGACGAGGACCCGGGCCGGGACGAGATCTTCTTCTTTCATCAGCTGTTCCAAGAGTACTTCGCCGCCCGGGCCCTGGCCGCAAACGAGGACATCGCGCCGCTGGCCAGCCCCTGGCGATGGAACGAGGTCCAGCCTTCCCTGGCGGACACAGTGGCGGCAATCGCCGCGGCGGACCCCCTGCCACCGCTTCCGACCAGCGGCTGGGAGGAGACGGCGGCCATGGCTGCGGTGATGGCCGCCGACAGCACGGCCTTTCTGCGGGCCATCGCTGCCGTGGACCTGCCGCTGGCCGGCCGCAGCGCTGCGGCAGGCGATCTGCGTCCCCACTTGGACCCGGAGATCCTCGACGACCTGCGCTGGTCGCTCCTGCTCCGAGCCGAAGATCAGGCGGCGGACCTGCGGCACCGCATCGCCTGCGGGCTGGCGCTGGGCGAGCTCGACGACCCGCGCCTGGTGGCGAGACATGGACCCCTAGGCCCCTACCGGCAACCCACTCTGGTGACCCTTCCTGGGGGCGACTACGAAATGGGTACCGACGACCTGGAGGCCGCCGCTGACGCTCGACCGCGCCATCGGGTAGCCCTCCCGACCTTTCAACTGGGCCGCTTCGCGGTGACCAACGCGGAATGGGCCTGCTTCCTGGCGGCCGGCGGCTACGACGACGAACGCTGGTGGCCGACAGCGGATGCCCTGGACTGGATGCGCGGCGGCCCGATCACCGCGGAGGGCTGGCGGCACAATTGGCGGGAATGGTGGCGCCGCTTCCAGGCTGACCCCGAAGTGCTGGAGTCCATGGGACGTGCCGGTCAGCTCACGCCGGCGCAGTTGGAGCTGTGGCGCGACCTGAGCCGTCTGGACCGCGACGCCCTGGAGGCTCGCCTGACGGCGCGCTTCGCCGCAACCCGCCGGCGTGCGCCACGCTGGTGGACCGAAGACACCGGGCATCTGTCCCGACCGGTGGTAGGCATCAGTTGGTACGAAGCGCAAGCCTATTGCCTGTGGCTGAGCGCCCAGACGGGTGCTGCCTTCCGGCTGCCCAGTGAAGCCGAATGGGAAGCCGCCGCCGCGGACCTGCCGTCGGCTACCCGACTCCCCAGTTCCGACGTCGATACCCCGGTGCCGGGCCTGGACCTGCGCTGCAACGCCATGGCGGCACATGTCCGCATCACCACGCCGGTAGGCATCTTCCCCCAGAGCCGCAGCGCCCGCGGCATAGACGATCTGCGCGGCAACAGCTTCGATTGGACGGTCAGCCTCTACGGCCGATCCGCCGACAAGCCGGCTTGGTCCTACCCCTACCGGCCTGAAGACGGCCGGGAGGACCCAAGCGCCACGGCCGATTGGCTTCGCGTCGCCCGCGGGGGGTCCTTCGCGGACCATGGCCCCGCCTTGGCCGCCTCCTACCGCTACCCCCTGCATCCGGCCTTGCCCCACCGGACGGTGGGCCTGCGGCTGGCCCTGAGCGGACCTTGAGCCTGGCCATTCGCCCTTCGCGCCGGCCGACTCAGCGCCCCCTCGCCCCCAGCCATGGCAGGGCAAGGCGCAGCGGTACTCCCGGAGCCGGCAGGGTCCCCTGCGAAGAGCTGGTGGCCGTCTCGCTGGGTGCCGGCCGGGTGAGCGTCGCGCTCGGGCGGGGGCTGCCGGCCGAGGCAGAGGCGACGATCTCGGGCGTCGCGGAGGGGATGAGCCGGGGCGGCGTTGCGGTCGAAGCGGTCGTCGAAACCGCGGTTGGGGCTTCCGGCGTCGGTGACGGAGAGGGAGGCAGGGTGGAGGAGGGACTGGGCAGAAGGGCCGGCGCGGGGTTCTCGTACCAGCAGAGCACACCGCGCTCCACGGGCTCCGCGGCCACGAAGTCGATCCCGCCATCGTTGTTGATGTCGCCGACGTCCAGGGCGGTCCACATCCCGTCGTTGACCCGATTCACGCCGCTGTCCTGCGCGAGCAGGGCCGGATCGAAACTGCCATCCCCACGCCCCGCCAGCAGTTGCACCCGCGATCGGGCGGCACCACCACCCACGGCCCTCATCGTCAGAGCCAGGACATCGATGCGGCCATCGTGGTTCAGGTCGGCGGCGGCGGCATCCATGAGGTCGTCCAGCCGGGCGATGACGGGCCGGGCGGCAAACAGGGGCGGCTTCTGAGGATCGACTCGCTCTTGCCGCCACCAGCGCAGTTCGTCGGCGTCGCCCTCGCCCATAGCCCCCAGGAAGTCCGGCAGGCCGTCGCCATCCAGGTCGGCCACATGCAGGCGGCTGATCCGGCTCTGGCCCACCACGACCTGGCGACCGTACTTGAGCAGGTTGCCGGCATCGCTGCCGCCGGGATTGCGCCACCAGTCAATGCCCCCGGGACCGCCGGCCCCCTCGACAAGAACGAGATCGTCAAAGCCGTCACCGTCCAGGTCGGCGGTCTCCACCTGACTGTATTGCCCAGCCAGGCCTCGGCTGCTGGCGCGCGTGAAGCCCTTGCCATCGGCCAAGCGGTTCTCCCAGAGCACCAATTGCTGTTGGCCCGCCGAGAGCGTATAGACGTCCAGGTCGCCGTCACCGTCGGCGTCACCGGCATCGGCGGTGGTGATACCGTTTGAGGACAGGGTGATGGCATGCTGGTGCAGCCGCTTCTGGTAGCCTGCGAAGGCCTGTCCATCATTCTCGTACCAGAAGACATCGTCCTGTCCGGACGCGACGGCGACGAAGTCCAGATCGCCGTCGCCGCCGGCGGCGTCAAGGTCCGCGGCGCGGACGAAGTCGATGTCCGGAGCCGGGATGACGGCGCGGCGGCAGAAGAAACCGTCGACGCCGGGGCAAGCGGGAGATGCGGCACTGGGAGCGAAAGATAGGACCAGAGCCACCGCCAGGGTCAGAAGGAGCAGCCGTCCGCGCATCGCGGCGCCACGGCGACGCGGTGCGGGAGCGGGAGAGGGCGAGCGAGGATCGCCCTGCGTTGGGCTGGGGCGACGGCAGCGGTGGTCAAGACCCGACGGATTAGAATCAGCCATGGGTGGTCCTCCGACGGCGATCGTGGATGCGTTCGGATCCGTTCGTAGCGGATAGAGCATACACATTCTAAGCGGATGAAACCACAGCTTCCGGAGATCGGCCTGAGGACCGGCTGATGTCGCTCCGGCGGCCCGCGCTTCGCCCAGCGCTCACAACAGATCCACAGCATCCACATCCACCCGCCAGCCCGGACCCGGGGGGCAGGTCGCCAGCAAGGTATGCGGGTCGGGGGCGCGGAGCAGGATCTGCCAACGCGTATGCCCACCCATGCGCTCAAAGTAGGCCGGTGCCGGGCCGATCAGGTTGGTGTCGGCCAGGCCCAGTCGCCGGATGGCCGCCGTCAGTTGCTCCGCCAGCTTGCGCGCCGCCGCTTCGGCCGCCCGGGGCCCACCGTCCGTCACATACAAGAGGCGCGTCAAGCGGCTGAAGGGCGGGTAGCCCAGGGCGCGGCGAAAGGCCAGCTCTTGGCGGTAGAAACCAGGGTAGTCGTGGGCGGCGGCGAAGAGGATGGCCGGATGCTCCGGCTGGTAGGTCTGCAGGATCACCTGACCCCCGGCCTCCCCGCGCCCCGCCCGTCCGGCGACCTGCGTCAGCAACTGGAAGGCCTGCTCCGCGGACCGAAAGTCCGGAAAGTGCAGCCCGGTATCCGCCGAGACGATGCCCACCAGGGTCACCCGCGGCAAGTCCAGCCCCTTGGCGATCATCTGCGTGCCCACCAGCACATCCGCCTCGCCGGCGACAAAGGTCGCCAGGATGGCCTCATGGGCTCCCTTGTGCGCCGTCGTGTCCGCATCCCAGCGCAGGATGCGCGCCGATGGGTGGGCGCGCCGCGCCGCCTCTTCCACCCGCTCCGTACCGGCGCCGAAGTGACGAATACGCCCGCTCGCGCAGTTTGGACACATCGAAGGTGAGATGGCACGGTGGTTGCAGTGATGGCAGATCAGGCGGGCGGCGCCCTGATGCCAGGTGAGCGGCACCCGGCAATGGGGACAGCGCATTGACTCCCCGCAGTCACGGCAGAACACATAGCTGGCCGAACCGCGCCGGTTCAGAAAGAGGATCGCCTGCTCGCCGGCGGCTAGCGTGGCTGCCAGGGCATCAGACAAAGCCTCGCTGAACAGGCCCGTATTGCCCGCCTTCAGTTCGGCGCGCATGTCGATCACCCGCACCGGCGGCAGACCTTCGCCCGCACCCTGGTCCACCCGACTCGCCAGGGTCAAGCCCAACATCCGCCCCGCTTCCACCTCCCAGGTCTGCTCCACCGTCGGCGTCGCCGACCCCAGGATCAGGGTCGCCCCATAAAGCACCGCCCGTTCCCGCGCGACGTCGATGGCATGATAGCGGGGTGATTGACCTTGCTTGTAGCTCCCGGCATGGCATTCGTCGACCACCAGCAGACCCAGCCGGGGGAGGGGCGCCAGGACGGCGGACCGCGAGCCCACGATGACGTCCAGGAGCCCCTCGCGCGCCCTCCGCCAGGTGTCGGCGCGCTCACCGGCGCTCAGCCGCGAATGCCAGACCCCCACCCTGCCTGGAAATCGGGCGGCGAAGCGCCGCAGGGACTGCGGGGTGAGGGCGATCTCCGGCACCAATACCACGGCCTGCCGTCCCGCCGCGAGCACCCTTGCGATGGCCCTAAGGTACAGCTCGGTCTTGCCGCTGCCCGTCACCCCACGGATCAGGATCGGTGGCGGCGCGGCGCCTGTCAGGCTTTGGTCCAGCAAAGGCTCCAGGCGAGCCCAGGCAGCCGCCTGCTCGGGAGTGAGGGGCCAGGCTTCGTCTTGGACGATCGCCTGGCCGACCAAGGGATCCCGCCAGGCGGCTGCTTCCAGGCGGTCCACCAACCGCCAGGCCCTCAGTTCGCCCAGAACCTTGGCCGTCACCCCAGGCAGGCGCAGGAGATCCCGCTCCTCTACCCGGCCCCCCAGGGCCGTCAACGCCGCCAGGGCCTGTACATGCCCCGCCGTACGCCGGTAGCGGCGCTCAGCGGACAGCAGCTCCGGAGAGCCGGCCCCGGAGGTCAAGGCCGAAGGGCGGGCAGGCTCCCCGCGCGATGAGGCGGCGGTGACCGCAACCAGGCCCGCCTTCTCCAGCACTCGGAGATCTGCGCGTTTCGCGGCGCAGGAGTCGAGGGCAACTTCGATGGTCAGCGGGAGCTGCCGGCTCTGCCGCAGGAGCGCCAGGAGGTCCGCCTTGGGATGCGGCCTCAGACCGGCGAGCAGCGCATCCAGATCCGACGCTTCCGTCAGGGGGCCCTCGATGAGGGCCAGCTTGCGGGGCGCAAGGCGCAGCGGTGAGAGGCGCAGTTCCTGGCTGATCAAGCCGGCACGCAGCAGCGGGCCGGCGGCCAGCTGCGGCTGGCGTAGACCTTCGGCCGCCAAGGCGGCTGCCGTGATCTCGCTGTGGCCCTGGAGCAAGCCCAGGAGCTGCATCGCCGGAGGCGGCAGATCGCGCAGTTCCTCGGCGTGGGGCCGCCGGCCGCTGCGCCGATAGACCTCCTCCACTTGCGGCAGACCGCCCGGCGGCAGGAAGAGCCGCAGACAGTCGAAGAGCGGCGCCAGGGTCCACTCCGCCATCCAACGTGCCAGGTCGATGTCGCGCCGATCCAGGAAGGGCAGCGGATCGATGATCGCCGCCACGTCCCGCAACCGCTCCACTGGGCTGCTGGGTCCGATGTCCAGGATCAGCCCGCTCAACTCTCGGCGACCGAAGGGCACCCAGACGGCCTGCCCTGGACGGGCCAGTTCCGCCAACTCCGATGGAAGCCGGTAATGAAATCCGGCGGACCAGGGCCGCGAACCCATGGCCGGGCGCGGAAGATCCAGGGCCACCTCGGCCACCCGGAGCGGCGCGCCGCGAGGGTCCTCCTCTGCGGGCCAGGGTGACGAGGGCAGAGCGGCAGGAAGCATGCGCGCGCCGGCTCCGCCCATTCAGACGACGATGTTGCGCGCCTTCACCCGATGCTTTTCAGCGCGGATGATGGCCTGGATGAAGTCGACCGTCCTTTCCAGCTCGTCACGGCGGTTGATGACCACGTAGTCGAACTCCAGCACCCGCCTCAGCTCCTGCCGCGCCGTGGCGATGCGCAGCTTCAGCCGGTCCGGGGGTTCGCTCTTGCGCTCCCGGAGGCGGCGCTCCAACTCGTCCAGGCTGTCGGCCATCAGGAAGATGAAGATGGCCTCCGGCAGGATCTGCTTGATGCTTCGCGCCCCCTGAACGTCAACCCGCAGCACCACATCCTGGCCGCTGGCCAGGGCCTTGCGCACCTGCTGCTTGGGGATGCCCTTGTAGTCGCCGTAGACCACGGCATGCTCCAAGAGCTCATCCTGGTCGATCATCTCCGCGAACTCGGCCACCGAGACGAAGTGGTAGTCCTGACCATCGACCTCGCCCGCCCGCTGCGGGCGGGTGGTGGCCGTCACCACGAAGTGGAAGGACAACCCGCGGCCGGCCATGTGGTGAATCACCTCGTCCTTACCCACGCCGGAAGGTCCGGAGAGGACCAGCACCAAGGGCGGCGGGTTGAAGACGCGCGCGATGATCGCATCAGAGGTCTGTTGGGTCTCATCCACGCGCTCGGGGGGCTCTGATTGGGCCGCCACGTCATCGGGCGGCAGCACGGCGGAGGCGTTCAAGCCGGGTCACTCCCTGCTGGGGGGAACGGGCGGATGCAAACTGCAGGCAATTGTGACGCGGGCCGCGGGCCTTGTCCAGCAATCCCGCTGCCGGCCCTATACTGAAGCTCGTCATGGACCTTTTCGACCACCGTCGCCAGCAGCTGACCGCCGCGGACGCGCCGCTTGCGGACCGCATGCGGCCCCGAACCCTGGACGAGTTCGTCGGTCAGGAGCACATCGTCGGCCACGGACGCCTCCTGCGCCGGGCCATCGAAGCGGACCAGCTCAGCAGCCTCATCTTCCACGGGCCACCCGGTACGGGGAAGACCACGTTGGCCCGGGTCATCGCCGGCAGCACCCAAGCCCAGTTCACGGCGCTCAACGCCGTACTGGCCGGGGTGAAGGACATCCGCGCCGCCGTGGAGGGGGCCCAGGAACGCCGCGGCCTGCATGGGCGACGCACCATCCTCTTCGTGGACGAGGTCCACCGCTTCAACAAGGCCCAGCAGGACGCGCTCCTGCCTTGGGTTGAAAACGGTACCGTCGTCCTCATCGGGGCCACCACCGAGAACCCCTTCTTCGAGGTGAACAAGGCCCTGGTCTCACGATCGCGGGTCTTCCAACTGCGCCCTCTGGTGGCCTCCGACTTGCGGCGCGTGGCCCAGATGGCCCTCGCCGACGTCGAGCGCGGTTACGGCCGCCGCGACGTGGGCATCGACGAGGAGGCCTTGGCGCATCTGGTGAATGTATCGTCGGGTGACGCGAGGGCCCTCCTCAACGCCCTGGAGTTGGCGGTGGAGACCACCGCGCCTGACGCCGAAGGCCACCTGCATATCGACCTGTCCGTGGCCGAGGAGTCCATTCAACGCCGTGCCATCCTCTATGACAAGGAAGGCGACTCCCATTACGACACCATCTCCGCCTTCATCAAGAGCGTGCGCGGTTCGGATCCCGACGCCGCCCTGTACTGGCTCGCCAGGATGGTCTACGCCGGGGAGGATCCGCGGTTCATCTTCCGCCGCCTCCTCATCCTGGCCGCCGAGGATGTAGGTCTGGCCGATCCCCAGGCCATCGCCGTGGTTGGTGCCTGCGCCGCCGCATTCGATTATGTCGGGCTGCCGGAAGGGCAGTTCCATCTGGCCGAGGCCACCCTGTACCTCGCCACCGCCGCCAAGTCCAACAGCGCCCTGGCGTACTTCGACGCCCTGGAATCGGTCCAGCGGGACCGCGCCGACGACGTGCCCGATCCGCTCAAGGACAACAACCGCGATGCCGAAGGCCTCGGCCACGGCAAAGGCTACCTGTATCCCCATGCCTACCGCGACCATTGGGTGGCCCAGCAGTACCTGCCCCAAGAGCTTCAGGGCCGTATCTTCTACCAGCCCAGCGACCAAGGACACGAAGGCAGCATCCGCCAGTCCACCTTGCGGCGGCGCGAGGCGCAGCTGGCCGCCATGGTCGATGGCGCGAGACAGCCAGCCCTCCCCGACGACGTGACGGGCGGGCTCAGCTTCACCGGAGCCCATCTGAGCCGCGAGCGCCAGCGTTGGCTGGCGCGCAGTCAGGGCCGGCAGGCCGGACGGTTGGCGGCCCTGCGGGATCACCTGATAGAAGCAGCCTCATTGACCCGCCATGCCGTGGCCCTGGACCTGAACGCCGGCAGCGGTCTCATCACCTGGGAGCTGGCGCGGCGCCTGCCCGAAGGCGGCGTCTACGCCCTGACCGGGAGCCAAGCGGAAGCGGAGGCCCTGGCGGCCCTCGGCGGCGGCGCTCCGGACGCCGAATGCCCGGTCATCCTGACCGGAACCCCATCGGACCTGCCGCAGCTGCTGGGTCTGCGTGGGGACGGTGCTTTGCGCTTCGACGCCATCCTGGGCCGCGAGCCGGCATTGGGCACCCTGCCCGCCGAGCGCCGCGCCGCGTTGATGATCCTGGCCCGCCTTCTGGCTCCCGGCGGACGGCTCGTGTTGGCGCTGAGACTGCCGGGAGCCGGCTCCCGACCGCTGGATCTGCTGCTTGACGACCAGGACATTCCTGCGGACGTCCTGGACCGCGCCCTTGCCGCGCAGGCTGCGGCGTATGCCGGCCAGCCGGGGCTCAGCCTGGATCTGGAGGGGCTTGGCGCCGAACTCGAGGCCGCCGGCCTGCAAGTGGCGAAGGCGGAGCTGCTACAGGAAGCGCTGCCGTTGGGGATGGGAACGACGCTTGGTGATCGCTGGTTCGGAGCGGGAGCCGTCTTCGCCGGGTGGTTGTCACGATCGCTGGCGGAGGACGAGATAGCGCTGCTACGAGCGCGAATGGCCATCCGGACCGCTGGCGACATCCCCCCGCCCTGGCGCGTGGCCACGGCATGTCTCGTCGCCCAGGGCAGCGTCGCCGCGGCGTCATATTAGAAACAACCACCAAACAATCGCCTAATAGAGAAATAGCATTCTAGGCCACATCAATGCACAGCGCGATGTATTGTGGTTATAATGCGTGCGTCCTGCTTGATCTGGAGCCGCTTGGTCGCCCGCGTTTCACCATACCGGGAGGGGGCCGTCCGTCAACGGCGGTTGCTCTCGTCCTTCGATATCCGAGCGCGTTCCGCGCCCGGGCATACAGGAGCTATCGCCATGTTCATTCCCTTCGTCGGCCGCCATCTTCGCTCGTTGGTTCTGGCTATCCTGCTGCCGGCCGTCTGGGGCGGTTCGGCCATCATCCCTCCCGCCCTTGCCGATTCCGGCGATTGCTCAAGCATCCTCGCCTTCCCCAAGCCGCCGCCTGTTCCCCTCAGCTTCCCGAAGCCGCCCCCGGTGCCGCTGGGCGGGATCAGCGGCCGCGTCCTCGTAGGGGCGAATGGGACCGCCGACGTGACGGTCAGCCTGTACCGCTGCATGGGCGCCGATGCAGTGCTGGTCGGTCAGACGGTCTCAGGGGCGGAAGGAGCCTATGCCTTCTCGGCGTTCTCGGCGCTGGGAACCGACCACGACTATTACGTCGAGGTACCGGGTCCGACCACCCAGGGCGCGTATGCGCTGCCAGGCATGACCGGCATCAACCTGCAGGCGCAGTAGTCTCGAGGACTTTCCGACAACCAGAGGGCGAAAGGGGGGCAGGGCCGCAGTCCTGCCCCCCTTTGCTGCCGGCGGATCAAGCCTTGTTCGCGACAGCCATGGCGGCGGTATCAGCCGCCGCCGTCGATCCGCCCAGCGATCCTAGCGGTGGGCATCCAGGAATTGCAGCGCTTCGCGGTACAGCGCCAAGGCCTCGATCACCTGTCCCTGCTTCTCCAGCAGCTCGGCCAGCTGTCGCAGGGATTCGCCGATGCCCGCAAGGTCCTTGAGCGCCCGACACAGGCTCAGGCTGCTCTCCAGGTGGATCCGGGCGATTTCGAACTGATCCCGCTCAGAGGCAATGTAGGCGCGGTAGCGATGGCAGAGCGCCAGCCCCGGCAGATGCCCCTGCGCTTCGAAGAGCTGCTGCGCCTCGGCCACCAGCGGCTCCACCCGTTCCAGCGCACCCGACTGGCCGAGGATGGTTCCCAGGGTCATCAACCCATTGGCGGTGATGGTCTTGTCCCCCAGTCGGCGCCCCAGCTGCATGTACTCGCGCAGCAGCTCTTCGGCACGACCGAAATCACCGGCATCGATCTCCACCAAGGCGGCGTTGTGCAGCACACCGGCAAGCGTGGTCTGGTCACCGCTCTCCCGGAACGTCGCCGCCCCTTCTGCCAGCAGGCCCCGGGCACGGGCAAGATCCCCTTCCTGGTAAGCAACGGCGCCCAGCGATGCCAGGCAGCGGCTCTGCAATCGTTCGTCGCCCAACCTCAGGGAAAGCTGCAGCGCTTCGTCGAACCATTGCCGCGCCTGATCGTGGTCGCTGGCACATAGCGCCAGCGACCCTGCGGCGTACACCGCCTGGGCATAGATCCGGCTCTCCTGAGCGGGTCGGGCCACCAACACCTGACGCACGTATTGCCGCCCCAGGTCGACCATCGCCCGCAGGTACCAGTAGCGCCAGAGCGCTGCCAGCAGCCGCAAGGCCAGCTCCGCATCGCTGCGCGCGCCCTGCTCGCTGGAAGCCCAGTCCATGGCCAGCCGGATCTCGGTGTCGCGCTGATCCAACTGCTCCACCCAGGACGCATGGTCCGGACCGGACAGATGAGGCTCGATGCGTTCCAGCCAGGCCGTCAGGTCACTGAATTGGCGCAGCCGGTCCTCGTCCTGCCGTCCCAGCTCTCGATTGCGGACCGCCGGTCCAGCGGGTGCCATGACCGGCGTCGAGCCCGACATCGGCGACACCGATAGCGCGACAACCGCCGGCTCCTCCATAGCGGAGGGCCTGGGGCCGTACGGCGGCACCTCGGTATCGCGGTCCGCTTCCGTGGCCGTCGACCGCAACGCGGCGGCCATCCGGTCGGCGAGCCGCTGGCGTTCCGCCACCACCCACGGTAGACCGATCAGCGGCAACAGGCCATCACCATAGAGCTGTCTGGCACTGACCATGAGTCGCTGGCGCTCGGCGGGATCCGCGTCCCGGGCCGCCCGGGCCAGCAGTGAATCCAGCTGCTGGACGTCAGTGCCGATACCGGGTGCCAGCTGCAGGGTGTAGTAATCGGCCTGGATGGTGCCCTCCGGCAGGCCAAGCTCCTTCAGTTCCTTGTTCAGGAAGAACAGGACATGCGAGAGGCGCCGCTGCGCGACGCTCACGGGCTTGTCCGGCCAGAACAGCCGCGCGATCTCGTCACGACCGTGGGCACGGGTGGGTTGCAGCGCCAGATAGGCCAACAGCGAGTCCTGAAGACGGCGCTGGAAGCGCTGAATCACCTGCCCCGCCCGCTCCAGCCGGAAACTGTGGAGCAGCCCCAGCGTCCAGATGCCGTGGGGAAGGGCCGTCGGGCTTGTCTTGCCGTCCATGAGATCGATCATGTAGGTGGGTCGTTGGCCTCAGTCAATGGGGAAACGGTCCGCGTAGGACCAGCGATCGATAGCGCCATCGTAGGTGTAGCGCAATCCCGTTTGGAGCCGTTCACTGTTGGACACCAGGTTGAAGTCAAAGGTCATGATCCGTACCACCATCGCCTGGTCCGTGCCCACGGTGATGCGCCGGGCCTTTTCGTCACCGTGCACGCCCAAGCCGGCCAACGAGAACTCACTGCGGGGCGCCTGGTCCGCAAAACCGCCGTCGGCGTTCAAGGCCAGCGACACCACCGCGCTGCGGCGCGCCAGACCAAAGTACAGCCGCTTGCCCTTGGCACCGTTGAATGTGGACAGGCCGAAGGCATCGATGCCTTCCATCATGTCCCGCACCTTTCCCGAAGCCGGGTCCACCTGGTACAGGCGCCCCAGCGTCCGCGTCTCGTCGCTTCCGGACAAGCTGCTGGCGTACAGGCTCTGCAGGTCGCAATCATAGGTCAATCCAACCAGGCCGTACGGGTTGGCGGCGGACGGCGGGGCCGCCACCGGCAGGTCCACCAATGGGCGCATCTTGCCCGTCTGGCCGTCCACCCTGTAGATGATGTTCTGCTTCTCGGCCGGGTTGTCCAGCACATGGACGTAAGGCACGGAAATCACATACACGTTGCCCGACCCGTCCAAGACCGGAGGGCCCAGATGCCCGCCCAGGCTCCAGGACGGATGCTGGTACACCCGCGCAACACCGTCGTCCGCGCCACCCTCGGTGATGACCAGGCCGAGGCGCCGGCTGTCCTGGGTGCTGAGCTGCGCCTGGGCGGAAAAGCCCTGGGCAGCGGCGAAAGCCGGCGGACGCTTGCAGAGCGAGGCGCCGCCGATGGGGTACACCGGACCCGCGCCGCCCCTGCCCCTGAGGGCCAAGAAGGCCGCCGTGCCGGCGAACAGCAGCAAGCCCCCGGCGGCCCATGGCGACACCGGGCCGCGGGCCGCGGCCCGGCGGGACCCGGCGGCCGACCGCGCCGTGCCGGGACCGCGGGTCGCCGGCACCGCCTGTTCGGGGCGCGAGCCGCGGCGCTTCACGGCCGGATCGGATAGAACATGGGACCCGAATGGCAGGGGTAGCTGCGGGTGATCAGGCCGCCATCCTCGACCACCGACTCTGCCCAGCAGTATTCCGTGCCGGGTGTATCGTCGTTGGCCAACTGGGCCACATACCACAGCACCAGCGGCGCGGCGTCGCCGATGGCTTCACCCAGCGGCTCGATGAAGGTCTCAGGACCCTGGCGATAACCCGTGTTGCAGCAGGGCCCAAGGGTCACGAGGTCGGACTCGCCCTCGTCGGGTGCATCGTGCTGCCGGGTGACGTAGACGAAGGCGTCGTCTCCTCGGCTGCCATCCCCCCAGGCTCCGGTGTTGGGCGCGACACGCCAGCCTCGCCCGTCTTCGCCCAGAATCCGGAACATGGCGCCGTCGGCATCGACCGCGCCGTCCGACTGCCGCCGCCAGCCCTCGCGCTCCCAGAGCTTCCAGGCGGCGCCGTCCCAGTCGCTGAAGCGCGCCTTGCCGGCGAGCGCGATCCGCGACACCGGCCGGTAGGTGCCGGTGTCGCCGCAACCGCGGCCGAGGCTGGTGGCCACGGGCCGGAAGCGGCCGTCCCGATAGAAGTGGTAGGCCTGCTCGTAGCTGTAGTTGCAGGGCTGCGGCCAGAGCTCGTTCCAGTAGGTCTGGATCAGGCTGAACCCCACCGTCCTGCCGTTCTCGACCAGGTCCACCACGCGCGGCGGCACCACCGCCACCACGGCCGCGTGGCTGAACTCGGGGCAGCCCACGGCGTCGCTGTAGCCGAAGCCCTCTTCGTTGGAGTAGCTGACATGCCAGTCGACCAGCTTGGCGCTGCGGACCACCGGCTGACCCTGATAGGCGACGTCGGCCACCTTGAGACCATCGGAGCGGGTGAGGCTGTAGCTGAGGGTCCAACCGTCGCGCTCCAGGCGCCTGGCCTTGTCGCAGACCTCGCGCATCACCACTTCGTTCTGGATGCGCTTCTCGGTCACCGGCTCAGTGGCGCCCACTCGCGTCCACCGCAGCCCCACCAGCCGGCCCTCGGTCAGGTCCACGATGGCCCAGAGCGCACCATCGCCCTCGATGAAGGTGGGCGCCACGCAGAGATGCTTGGAACGTTCGCAGCGGCTCTGATTCAGCGCCGTCTTGGTGCCGGCCATGAGAGCCTCGTCGGCCGCCGGCTGGCGTCCGAGGGCCTCCGCCACGTCGGGGCTGGCGGCCGCGATCCGGGCGGCCAGATCCACCAGGTGCGACGGCAGGTCCGGCGCCGCCCCGGCCACGGGGTTGATCTGCAGCACCCGGCGAGCGCCCGTGTCCACGATGACCGCCAGGCTGAGGTTCAAGGCGAAGTTGTAGATCTCGACACGGTAGCAGGCCACCTCCCGACAGACCGCGATGGCCGGCAGGATATCGCCTTCGAGCAGCCGGTAGACGCCGAAGACCTCGCCGCGTAGGGGCTGCCCGTCGCGGCTGTCTCGAAAGGCCTCGCTCACCCGCGGCTCGCTGAGCGCCAGATCCTGGGCCAGTTGCTGCCCCACATCCAGACCGGCCTCCAGGCGCAGCACGGGCGGATCGGCGGCCAACGCCGCCGTGGTCCGCTGCCGGTAGGCCTGCCACTGGGGCACTTTCGCCGCGGGATTGCCGTCAGCTTCGGCCGGGGCCAGCCGCGCCTGCCCGAATTCAACGTCGTCCTGCGGATCGGGAGCCGGCGATGCCTGGCGACACGCCATCAGCGCGATCGCCAACGAGAGACAAAACAAACGCTGCATCAACATCATCTTTCTATCATACCATAGGGGCAGCAACGCCATCCGGCTTCCCGGTCGGCGCCAGGCTCTCGATCCACCCGCAGGCGGCCGCCAGGCTGGATGCATTGTCCATTCGCCCGGCCAGCTCCCGACATTGGGCGGCCACCTCGCCGGAGGCCAGCAAAGCCCCCAACACCCTCGCCACCTCAGGGCCGCGGAACCGCGATACGGACAGGCTACGGGCCACCCCCAGCCGCTCCAGGCGCCAGGCGTTATCGAACTGATCAAAGGCCAGTGGCATGACCAACTGCGGGATTCCGGCCGCCAGCGCCTGGGCCATGGTCCCGATGCCGCCATGGTAGATGAGGGCGGCGGCGCGCGGCAGCAGCAGCCTCAGAGGCAGATAGCTGAAATGACGGACCTCAGACGGCAACCGGTCCGGCAACTGTTCGGGAAAACGACTGAGCAGGATGGCCCGCCGCCCCATACGACCAGCCGCATCCACCGCCGCCGCGAAGAATTGGTGGCCCTGCTTCATCGCCGAGCCCGGTGTGAAGACCAACGGAGCAGCGCCAGCGGCCAGGAAATCCTCCATGTCCAGAAGGGCGGCGGACTGCTCGGCCGTCGGAGCCACCTCCGACGGGTCGAATCGGACGAACCCGGCCAGACGGACCTGTGGCGGCCAATCGGGCTGCGGGGGGGCAAACCAGTCCGGAAAGAGCCCGACGGTGCGCGTCTCGGAGAGGATCCAGCGGTCGAAGTGCCCGCGGACGGGCGGCAGATGCAGCTCGCGCCGCTGCGGTTCGATGGCCGGCACCACCACCGGATCAACGAAAAGGCGGTCGACGATCCGGTAATACCGGCGCTTCCAGGCGGGCGAAAGCCAATCCGGCAGGCGGATGCCGGCCAGGACCGGCGACTGGTACGCAGATCGCAGCATGCTGGGCTGCAGGAGTACCGTAGCCATGGGGACGCCCAGTTTCTCCTGGGCTACCCGCGCCCCAACGGTCAGGCAGGAGGCGGCCACCACCGTCCGCATGGGATCGGCGGCGGCGATGATGTCGTACAAGGGTCGCAGGAGAGGGGCCAGGCCTTCACGGGCGAGGAGCGGAAAGCTGCGCCGGGGATGCCACATGTCTGGATGGTCCAGCAGGTGGCTAAACGCCGCTTCGGTCCCCAAGGCGACAAAATCCAGTCCCATCGCCACCGTCAGATCGCGATAATGGTCGTTGGCCACCACGATGGCGCGGTGGCCGCGCGCCCGAAGCGCCCGACCCAAGGCCAGGACCGGGTAGATGTCGCCGGCGCTGCCCAGGGTCGGCAGCAGCACGTCGAGAGCATGGTCAATCATGGGTAGTTCGGCAGTGTCGTCCGGCTGGGCGGTCATGGCGTTCTCGAAATCCGCGCGGGAGGGTAACGTTCAATTCGATAGGGTTGTATTCTAACGCCGGGGACCAGACCACGGTTAATGTCAGGGCGACGGCGGCTTCGGGGCCTTCGGCGTCGCAACCGAAGCGCCACACCCTGGGCCTCCCGCGCCGAGCGCCGGTCAGCTTCTTCAGTCTTGGCTGGTTACCTTACGCTTGCGTCACATCCTGTCAGCCTCTCTAACGAGCCATCGCGGCCTGCCGTTGACCGCCAGACAGCTGCCGCCGCCATTCGGGCCCCGGGCAGCGTTGCAGGCGCGGATACCTATGCCCTCCATCCTGGTCGTCGACGACGAGCCCAGCATCATCGACCTTGCGACCCTCTACCTTGAAGGGGAGGGTTTTTCTGTGCGCCGCGCCGCTACGGGCGGCGAGGCCCTGGACCAGGTCGCGGCCGAACGGCCGGATCTGGTCGTCTTGGACGTGATGCTCCCGGGAATGAGCGGTTGGGAGGTCTGCAAGGCGCTGAGAGCGCAGTATGGGCAGCTCCCCGTGATCATGGTCACGGCGCGCGGCGAGGAGGTGGACCGCGTGGTGGGGCTGGAGTTGGGTGCGGACGATTACGTGGTCAAACCCTTCCACGGCCGCGAGCTAGTGGCCAGGGTGCGCGCCGTCCTTCGCCGCGCCGATTGGGGGAATGCGACCGGCAACGAGGTCGACGGACCCCATCCGCTGGTCCTGGGTGACGTGACCATCGACCCTGCGGGCCGCACGGTGACCGTAGCCGGACGAGCGGTCGGCTTTCGGGCCCGGGAGTTTGAATTGCTCTGGCATCTGGCGCGCCATCAAGGCATCGCCCTCAGCCGCAGCCAACTGCTGGAGCAGGTATGGGGCTACGATTTCCTGGGTGAGAGCCGCACGGTGGACGTGCATGTCGCCCACGTGCGGCAGCATCTGGCCGACTCGCGCAGCGTGAGCATCGAGACCATCTGGCGCGTTGGCTACAAGCTGGTGGTCAATGCCGCGTCCCAAACACCGGAATGGTCGGCAACACGCCCGGAACGCAACGGTCGCGGCTAGCACAGCTGGTCGCTCGGCGTCAGCCCTGCGGCCCGTCGCGACGCGCCCCATACTCAGGCGAAGCTCATCGCCCAGGGTCCGCCTGACACTTTGCTAACATCGCCGGTGTACACTGCGGACCATGAGCATCTCCTCATCGGCAGCGACCCCTCCCCCTACGGCAGCCGGTGGCGCCAGTAGCCTGCGCCGCCGACTCCTGGTCAGCTACGCGCTGGTCATTGGCGTTTCCGTCGTCCTGTCCTCCTTGGCCTCGCTGTTGCTGTTCGCCCGTCGCGCCGGGCAGGAGGTCTGGCGGGACCTTGCGGACCAGGCCGCCACCTTGGCCAACACGGTGGAGACCTTGTCCCTGGCCGAGTCGCCGACGCCGCCGGACATCCTGGCCGGCCTCTTCGCCGACGCCCGGCTGCGCGAATCCGGCCAACCGATTCTGGTGCTGGACGCCTCAGGGCATCCCTTGGCCAGCCTGCATCCCCCGCCTCCGGCGCCGCGCCGCCGGCCGTCGGGACCGGGCGGATTCCTGCGCGGCGTTCGACGCCCCGTGGACCCGGATGCCCTGTTCCCGCCCTTGGAGCCGACCGCCGACGGCCGGCCGGCGACAGCGGCGCTGATCACCGCAGCCCGAAGGCGGCTCATCTACGCCACCTTGGCGCTTCCGGAGACCATCGCGCCTGCCTTCACGGCCCTGCTGCCCATCCAATCGAACCGGACGGCACGGCATCTGGCCATCGTCTATCCCCAACTGAACCTGGCCGGAGCGCTGCGCGGCATGCTGCCCTCGGTGCTGCTGGTGGGCGTGGCGGCACTGCTGATGGCGTCGCTCCTGGCCGTCGCGCTGGCCGGATCCATCACCCGACCGGTCGGAGAGCTGACCGCGGCCACAGTCCGCGTGGCCTCCGGTGACTACACCGCGCGGGTGCGCCCCGCGCGGGACGGCGAGCTGGCCAACCTGGGAGCGGCCTTCAACCAGATGGCGACGCGGGTGCAGGAGGCGGATGCCCGGCAGCGGGATTTCGTGGCCAATGTGTCGCATGACCTGCGCACCCCGTTGACCACTGTCCGCGGCTTTGCCCGAGCCTTGGTGGATGGCACCGCCCGCACGGAGGATCAGCGGCGGCGGGCGGCCGAAGCCATCGACACGGCGAGCGAACGCATGGCCGGCCTGGTGGAGTCGCTCCTGGAGCTGGCCCGCCTGGAAGGGCGCGCCGCCGCCGCCGGGACGCTGAGCATGGGCAATGAACGCCTGGCGCCGCTTCTGACGGCTGCAGTGGCTGCCGTCCAGGGCGTCTCCATGATTATGCGCGTCGAGATCGGCATCGACTGCCCGGAAGACCTGGCCATCCGCGCTGATCGGGATTGGCTGGGCCGGGCCTTGGGCAACGTGCTGGATAACGCGCTGCGTTTCAGCCCGCGCGGCGGGACCGTCCGGATCCGCGCCGCGCGGCGGCAGGCAAGCGGCCGCGGCCCGGCGGCGGTCGACATCAGCGTGCAGGACCAGGGGCTCGGCATCGCCGCCGCGGATCTGCCGCGCGTCTTCGAGCGCTTCTACCGCGGCGACCCGGCCCGGCAGGCCGGCGGCAGCGGGCTGGGCCTGGCCATCGCCAAGGAGATCGTGGAGGCCCATGGCGGCCGCATCGCGATCAGCAGCGAGGCCGGCGAGGGGACGCAGGTCGTCATCAGCCTGCCGGAAGGCGACTCGGGCGGGCTTGGCCCGGCACCAGAAGCGGCCTAGGATTCGGGAGGTCTATTTTCCGGCGCCGCAGGTATCGCGGCCCGGCCAAGCAAAGAGGCAGCAGATGAAGCCCTTCGGCGTCGACGCAGCAGGCACCCTGGCCATCCTCACC